>ERZ1740060.21-NODE-21-length-178617-cov-12.017305_pt1 | contig 178617 bp, 137 predicted proteins | sample MGYA00581743_ERZ1740060 | MGnify/ENA primary metagenome ERZ1740060 (study PRJEB43018, sample SAMN04849235) | marine metagenome | isolation source: floating plastic debris | place: Pacific Ocean | collected 2008-08-27 | study: EMG produced TPA metagenomics...
CCTCTTGGGCTCGAACCAAGGACCTACTGATTAACAGTCAGCCGCTCTAACCAACTGAGCTAAGGAGGAGTGTGTTTGATTTTGGGATTGCAATACTAGCGGGTTATCCCGAAAATTCCAATATTTTTACTGATAAAATTTATTAGCCAAGTGGGAGCATTCTCCGCTTAGTTATTTGCTAATAATCACTACTTGAACTACTGCTGCTAGTTGTATAGTTAAGAAAGATCAGGTATATTATTTTCAGTTTTATAACACTAACGCAGCAGTCGCGTTACATAGTAAACAGTGTACTTTAGAATATTGTGCTGATGAGACAGAGCAGATTTTTCTTTGGAATTATAGCAGCAGCCATATTAGGAGGCTTAGTTGCAGTGGGAATAGTAAGCTACATGGGGTGGCAGCCACCGTCAACGTATGCCAACTTTGGAGATAAGCAGCAGAATGTCCAGTACCCGAATGTGAACTTTCTAGCTGATTCTAACTTCTCAGTACCTGACGGAATTAACTTTGTTTATGCGGCTGATCGGGTGAAACCCGGCGTAGTATTTATTCGCTCAATTTATAATGGTTCCCGACAATCGCGAAACAGCTTGTTAGAGGATTTTTTTGGCGACCCATACCACGGAGATCGTGATGCTGACCGCCCTTCCCGCTCATCAGGTTCAGGAGTGTTGATTTCAGAAGACGGTTATATTGTTACCAATAATCATGTAATTGAAGAGGCGAATCGGGTAGAAGTTACTTTGGATGATAACCGTTTTTATGAGGCTGAAATAATAGGGGTTGATCCCACTACTGACTTGGCATTGCTAAAAATTGAGGATCGTAGTATATCCTTTCCTTTTGTGCCTTTTGGCGATTCTGATGAAGTAAAAGTAGGTGAATGGGTACTGGCTATTGGTAATCCGTTTGGAACACTGACATCTACTGTGACGGCAGGTATCGTTAGCGCTAAGGCTCGCAATATCAACATTTTACGTGACCGTAATGGGCGGCAAATAGAGTCGTTTATACAAACTGATGCAGCGGTGAACCAGGGGAATAGCGGTGGGGCTTTGATTAATTTAAAAGGCGAGCTGGTTGGAATTAATACAGCTATTGCAACTCCAACAGGTACTTACGCGGGTTACTCCTTTGCTGTACCTGTGTCATTAGTACAAAAAGTAATGAATGACTTACTGGAGTTTGGGTCAGTACAGCGAGCATTACTAGGAGTGCGCATTCGGGATGTAAATGCTCAATTAGCTGAAGAAGAAAGCTTAGAGACAGTTTCTGGAGTTTATATAGACGGAGTGACTCAAGAAAGTGCTGCTTCCGAAGCAGGTATGAAAGCCGGAGATGTGATTGTGGAGATAAACAGCCGATCTGTACATAATGTATCTGAACTTCAAGAACTAGTAGCTCGTAACCGACCGGGTGACGAAGTGAAAGTAACTTTTTGGCGAAACGGTTCACTCGAGACGGTAAACGCTACGCTAAAAAATACAATGGGTAATACTGATATTGTGGAGCGGGTGCGCCGTATTGAGGTTGAAGGAGGAGTTTTTGGTAATCCTTCTCCCGAGATTTTGAGTCAATTTGAACTGGAAGGGGGAGCTCAACTACTAGAACTTGGTGATGGTAAATGGAAAAAAGCGGGCTTACAAGAGGGGTTTATTATTACTTCTATTGATAAAATACCTGTTCAAAATGCGAAAGAGTTAGAAGAAATGATGCAAAACAAAGAGGGAGGCATCCTGATTGAAGGTATTTCTGCTGATGGTGAGAAGGCTTTTTATGGGGTTGGCTGGTAAGTAGGTTAGGGAATTTTACCAGAATCTTTTTAAAGATTCTTCCGATAAAGTACTTTTTCAACCTGATTGCAAATAAATTAATTAGATAAACTCAATTATTATTGCTTTGTTACCACGAATTATAAGGAATATATAATTTTTATAAGGTAAGTATAATCGTAATTTATTTAGTTTTTTATGTCTACAAGTTTGTAATTTGCACCATATTTGATACTAACAGCACATAAGTAGTAAATTTATATTATTCCTAGCACTTTTGAACAAAGCGTAACTTCTAACTATCACCCAACAAGCACAGAAATAATATGTCAGAACAAGAAAACAAACATCGTTCAGTCATGCTCATTGATGACAACGAGATCGATAATCTTATCAATCAAAAGATGATAGAGGCGGCTAACATCTGTGATCATATTTACACTCATTCCGGAGCGAAAAGTGCTATCGAGTTTCTGAAAAATATTGAAAAACTAGGAGATACTGGCGCACAAGTGCTTCCCGAGATTATCTTTTTGGATATTGACATGCCGCTTATGGATGGTTTTCAGTTTCTAGACGAATTTGAGAAACTGGCTGACGAGACTAAAGATTACTGTAAAATTGTAATGCTCACGTCGTCTATCAATCCTCAGGATGTAAATAAGTCGCACAAATACGCTAGCGTGAAGCAGTATATCAACAAACCATTGACTCAGAAAAATCTAGAAAAATTAGCGATTTAACGTAAACCTCACTTTTGTAAGTACTTGAACCATGCCTCAGCAATGAAGCATGGTTTTTTGTTTATAATAGATCGCATACTAGTTTCACTTAAGTGGAAGATAAAAGTCTAGAGACTGAAAACTGGAGATAGAATGTAGGTGATTCTTGCAATCCATCCCTTCCTACTTCTCGCTTCCCGCTTCGTGCTCCCTACTTCTTCCTTACTGCGACCATTCAGTAGGTTCTCGATCCCAGCGATGTTTCTTGAGCTCTTCTATCAAATCGGTAGATAAAGGAGTACTAGCACTACAACCAATATTAGAACGCACGTGTCGGGCTTTTCTCATTCCGGGAATAATAGTACTTACGGTAGGGTTCGCCAGAATAAACTTTAAAGCCGCTTCAGGCATACTGATGTTTTCGGGAAGTACAGCTTTTACGGCATCGGCATGATCGACACTGGAATGCAGGTTTTCGGGTACAAAGTAAGTTGAGCGCCAATCATCTTCGGGGAAGGTAGTTTCGTGCGTAAATGTTCCGGTAAGGGTTCCCTCATCAAACGGCACCCGGGCAATTACTCCAATGTTTAGTTCATCGCAGAGCGGAAAGAGTTGGTCTTCGGGGGCTTGATCGAAAATATTGTAAATTACCTGTACAGCATCAATCAGACCGGTTCTGATCGTATTCAGGCCATTATTCGGTTCCCAGCGGTTCAAACTCAGGCCAATACCCTGAATTTTACCATCTTGTTTAAGTTGCTCTACCGCTCGTTTCCAATCGTCTTGCTCAGACCAGGCATCTTCCCACACATGAAATTGTAGTAGATCTACCGTTTCTGCATCCAGGTTCTTCAGGCTCTTCTCGGTATACTCAATGATATGATCGTAAGGAAATACCTCTTCTAGTTTGAAATGACTCTGAGAAGGCCAAGTAAAATTCTTAGGGGGTACTTTGGTAGCTGTGTACACCTTTTTATCAGAGTGGCGCTTAACCAATGCGCCCAGCAGTTCTTCGCTTTTTCCTTCTCCGTAACCCCAGGCTGTGTCAAAGAAGTTACAGCCTAGTTCTACAGCCAAATCTAGGGAATTTTCACTTTGGTCATCGTCAGAGCCGGTCCACCCGGCCATGCCCCACATACCGTAGCCAATGTCGCTTACTTGCCAACCCAAACGGCCAAATTTTCGGTAGTTCATTTAATTGATTGTTTGATTATTTATTACAGGTTTTGAATGTCTCAGGGTATTGGTTTTTACTTGCCATCAACCTTAAACTTTTTAAGTCGCTAATCTTTGAATTAGTTATTTCTCTCAAAACTAATGAATTATTATTTGAACTATCTAAATAACTTTTTGTCTTTTTGAAATAAGTGGCTTGCTAACGTAAGAATATTTGTACTAATTAGTAGTTACGATCGTGTATTTTTTTACACTAATGAACTAAACAAGCGTTAAATCTGATAGTAAACTGAGGACAAAAAACTCGTAGCACAACCACCGTCAACTTTAGACCAAAACCATGCAAGGAATATTGAGAAAACTTACATCCTTATCGCTGTACTTTCCTCGCCGTATTCACTTTTTATCCTTTACGGGTGTGATTACGCTAGTCCTTTTGGGAGTGCCATTTTCAATTTCTGAATCGGGGCCAGTAGTTTGGGGAGATAGCTACGAAGACTACTACGTTCGCCCGGTTGAGGTTGAATTGCTGACGAATAAACATTCAGCCATTGCTGATTTTGAGCCCATAGATAAGGCAATGAATCGATTCATTCAGCGACAGGGCATTGTGGGAGCTTCTTTGGGTATTGTTAAGGATGGTAAACTAATGTATGCCAAAGGGTTTGGTTATGCTGATCAAGAAACCGAAGAAGCGGTGCAACCCTATCATCTGTTTCGGATAGGAAGCGTCTCTAAGTTGATTACGGCAGTAGCCATTATGAAACTGCGGGAAGATGGTCTTTTGCGGATGGATGAGCAAGTATTTGGTGAAGACGGAGTTTTAAATACCGAAACCTATCAGGGAATTAAAGACAAAAAGCATTACAAGATTACAGTAGAACATCTACTTAACCATACCGGAGGCTGGAGCAAACGCTCGTTTGGCGACCCTCTATTTATTCCCCTGCGCATTGCTGATGCTATGGGCACTGAGGGTACTCCTGATTTGGATACCATTATCAAATTTATCTTATCTAAAAATCTACCATATCGCCCCGGAACCCGCTACGACTATTCCAATTTTGGCTACTGCTTACTGGGGCGGGTGATTGAGGCTAAGTCAGGCAAACCCTACGAAGATTATGTGAGAACGGAGATTTTAGCTCCGCTCGGCATCACTAATATGCACTTGGCTAAGAATCTGCCAGAAGAACGGTTTGAAAACGAAGTGAGTTACTACGACCTTTCCGTGAACAATGTGCGCCCAGATATGTACGGTTCAGGCGAGTTGGTCTCTAATGCTTATAGTTTTAATATTGAAGCTCTAGGAGCCGCGGGAGGTTGGTTGGCCACCACGGCTGATCTGATGAAATTTTTGGTAGCAGTCGATGGCTTCAAAGACAGCCCTGATTTATTGAGTAATGAATCGCTACTTAGCATGATAGAAACTAAGTGGGGTAGACCCTACGGGTGGCGTAGTGCTCAAGTAGGCGGAACCTGGTGGCGCACGGGCACACTTGCTGGAACATCAGCGTTGATCAAGCGACATCAAGACGGTACCTCATGGGTAGTATTAGCAAATTCTACTAATCATCGCAGCCGTTACTTTACAGGGCGCATTAGTTACATCATGCAAAAAGAATTTAGCCAACTTGATACCTGGCCCGAGCACGATTTATTTTCGGTGAGTTACTAACTCATTAGAAGCACTGTATCATATTATTTAGCCCGTGGGATTCGCTGCGGGCTTTTTTATTTCTCTTCATCTTAAGAATTGAAAGACTAAATACAAGAATAGTACAAGTGGTTTTGTGATTTTCAAAAAGGGAATATTTTTATACCTGCTTATTAGCGGTCACCCAATATGCATGGATATATTTTAAGAAATTGATAAAATTACCGGATGGTGCAGGATGGCTTTTCCTGAAAAATGAGCTTTTATCCGGCAAATTCCACCACCGTATGAACCTAAACAAACAACGTGTTGCCGAAGAGAATGCATTGGCTCTTCCTACTCATCAAGATCAATGGGATAGCTTTCGTTCGTTGCAATCATATTCGGATACTTTTTGGGATCGGTGTATACAACAGCTTTCGGCTATGCAGATTGCTATTCCGAGCTGGGCATTAGGCACTGGAGGAACTCGTTTTGGACGGTTTCCGGGTGGAGGTGAACCTCGTAACTTGGAAGAAAAGTTAGCAGACGTAGGAGTATTACACGCGCTGAACGGTCATTGTGGAGCTATATCGCTCCATATTCCCTGGGATATTCCTGAGAATACCAATCATATTCGTCAGATAGCTGAAGAACTAGGGGTTACTTTTGATGCAGTGAATTCTAATACTTTTCAGGATCAGGCTGACCAAACTCATTCGTATAAATTTGGCTCTTTGTCGCATACTGATACTGCGGTACGCGAGCAGGCCATAGCGCATAATCAGGAGGTTATCGATTACGGAAAAGCAATAGGCTCAAAGGCAATTACAGTTTGGCTATCCGACGGAGCTAATTTTCCGGGACAACAGCATTTTCGGCGAGCGTTTGAGAGGACGTTGGATAGTCTTCAGAAGATTTACGGTCATCTGCCTGATGATTGGCAGATGTTAGTAGAGTATAAACCGTATGAGCCTAACTTTTACAGCACGGTTATTCAGGATTGGGGTAGTTCGTTACTTCTGGCTAGCAAATTAGGCTCAAAAGCCCTCAGTTTAGTAGATTTAGGTCATCATCTGCCAAATACCAATATCGAGCAAGTTGTCAGTCGGCTGATGATGGAAGGCAAGTTAGGTGGTTTCCACTTCAATGATTCCAAGTACGGAGATGATGATCTCACTGTAGGAAGCATCAAGCCTTATCAGTTATTCTTGATCTTTCTGGAGCTGCTGGAAGGTATGGAAAATCAGTCGTTGGCGTGGATGATTGATGCCAGTCACAATGTGAAAGATCCTTTAGAAGATCTGATGCAATCGGTTGAAGCCATCCTGATTGCTTACGCTCAGGCTCTATTAGTTGATCGGGAGGCACTGTATCAGGCTCAGGATGATAATGATGTAGTGATGTGTCAGGAGATTATTCAACACGCGTTTCGTACAGATGTACGACCACTACTAGCCGAGGTACGTTACCGAGTCGGAGCGGCATTGCGACCCTTGGTACTGTACCGTAAGCTTCAGGTACGACAGACGTTAATTAATGACCGGGGCGCAGAAGCATTGGCTACTGGCCTTTGAGTTTTGAAAATAGCAACCCAACAGAAGAATATGAACGAACCCGTTATTGCCATTTACGATATTGGAAGAACTAATAAGAAACTACTGCTTTATGATCGGGAATATCAAGTAGTATACCAAGACCAGGTAAGTTTGCCAGAGATTAAGGACGAGGATGGATACCCCTGCGAAGATGTAAATAATGTTAGCCAGTGGGTAAAAAAGAGTTTTAAAGCCATAAAAAGAAACAAAAAGTTTGCTATACGGGCACTTAATGTATCTGCTTACGGAGCATCTTTTGTTCATTTAGATGAGCGAGGCCGCCCAGCTACTCCACTGTATAATTACCTGAAGCCCTACCCAGAGGGACTAGCTGAGCAACTCTACGAACAATATGGTGGTGAGACTACATTTGTTCGGCAAACCGCTTCTCCTCGAATGGGGATGCTTAATTCTGGATTACAACTATACTGGCTCAAGCATTGTAAGCCTGAAATGTATAATACGATTTGGCGGTCATTGCACCTTCCTCAGTATTTTGCTTATCTGATTCATGGGAAGTTTTTTAATGAGATTACCAGTCTAGGGTGCCACACTGCTCTGTGGGATTTTACGCGTGATCGGAGTCACGACTGGGTATATGCCGAAAAAATTGATGCCACACTACCTCCAGTAGTAGCTACACATTCCTACGAGGTGGTTTCTAATTACAATAGTGAAATGTTATGTGGAGTGGGTATTCACGATAGTTCAGCCTCACTCGTACCTTACCTTTTAGCGTTTGAAGAGTCATTCATGCTACTTTCTACTGGTACTTGGAGTATTACCTTAAACCCGTTTAATGAAGAGCCGCTTACTGAAGAAGAGCTAAAAAAAGATTGCTTACAATATATTAATTACCGGGGCACACCCGTGAAAGCATCCCGTATTTTTATGGGGCACGAGCATGACTATCAGGAAGCCCGACTAGCCGAATACTTCAATAAAACTCCTGAGTATCACCGTTCTATCGTCTTGGATGAAGTATTATTGAGTAAATTACTTTCCAATGGTAGTCTTGATCAACGGTTTTATCCTCAGACAATGCAGCACACCGGCCCGCTTCCTAATTTTTCCGGCCCACTTACCGATTTACAGCAATTTGCTAGTTACGAAGAAGCATATCACCAACTCATGCTTGATCTAGTAGGAATGCAGGTTATTTCTCTAAAGCTAGCAATAGGTCGAAAACCTCCTCAAAAAATCTTTATTTCGGGTGGGTTCTGCGCTAATCAGTTATTTATGCGTTTGCTAGCTACTCATTTTCCAGACATATGCTTTTACACTACTCAATTAGATAATGCATCGGCTCTAGGAGCTGCTTTAGTGATGCATCGTCACTGGAATCGCGACCAGCCTATTACGCACTTATTTCAATCTCAAGAAATTAAGCCCTTAGCTATTTCTAGTCTATCAACCTATCTACCTGTAAGCATATGAGCGAAAATAAGGTAGTCGATAAGCTAAATAGCATCAATGAGTTTGAGCGAGAGCCAGTTCCTGCTTCCCGACTCAAAGGGGTAAAAAGCTTTGTAGGTATGTATGCTGGCGAGCACACGGCCGGCACAGAGTTTGTCATTGGACCGCTCTTCGTAGCTCACGGGGTATCCGCTGGGGATTTAATCTGGGGGTTGATTTTTGGTAATCTACTCGCCGTAGGTAGTTGGGCTTTTATCTGCGCTCCTATTGCAGCTAGTGTGCGGGAAACACTTTACTTCAAGTTAGAGAAAATTTGCGGACGCAATCTAGTTGCTCTGTATAATCTAGTAAACGGGATGATGTTCTGCTTTTTAGCAGGTTCTATGATTGCTGTTTCAGCCACCGCGGTAGGTATTCCATTCAATATCGCTATGCCAGAGTTAGGTGATTGGCTTCCCACAAGCTTAGGCTGGATTATTACCGTATTTGCGGTGGGCACCGTAATTACAGTAGTAGCGATGTTGGGCTATGAGCAAGTTTCCCGCTTTGCTAATATCGCTGCCCCTTGGATGATTCTAGTCTTTATTGCGGCAGGGTTTGCTGCCTTGCCAGATTTAGGAGTACGCTCACTAGGTGATTTCTGGCAAGTAGCCAACGAAAAAATCTGGACGGGAGTACCCTTGGAGGGTGAAAGTAAATTTACGTTTTGGCACGTGATGTTTTTTGCTTGGTTCTGTAACATGGCTATGCACATTGGGATGGCCGATATGTCTATTCTTCGCTACGCTCGCAAGTGGCAGTATGGTTTTTCTTCGGCGGCCGGAGTGTTCTTAGGGCACTTTGTGGCCTGGTTGGCTTCGGGTATTTTGTGTGCGGCAGCAGCCGGTTCTATTGCTCCGGGTCCAATTGCCTACAGTGCAGCGGGTATGGCGGGAGCTATTTGTGTTATTATTGCGGGGTGGACTACTGCTAACCCTACTATTTATCGAGCGGGATTGGCCATTCAAGGAATTATGCCCTCGGTGCGACGGTGGAAAGTAACTTTAGTAGTAGGGTTAGTAACCACTGTAGCGGCTTGTTTTCCGGCATTGGTAATGAGGCTGCTAGAATTTGTGGCAATATACGGGTTAATACTTATGCCTATGGGAGCTGTGATTTTCATAGACTTTCACTTATTACCTAGGTTAAAGCTAAAGCAAGACTACGCAGCTAAGCAAGGTTTATCATTCTATGCTGCCCCGGCTTTTGCCTGGATAGCAACACTCACTTGCTGCTTATTGCTTAATTTAATATTTGGCATTGATATCTTCTTTTTAGGGTTACCCGGTTGGTTCTTAGCAGTGCTATTGTATATTGGGTCTAGTAAAATGTTACAAAGACAATCTTCTGTCTCATTTGAGAAAGTGATATGAAATTATTACTCCAGTTAACATCTGCATTAGGTCTATTACTTACTATTATTCCTTCCTTATTATACTTTGCTACTTACATCTCACTGGCAGTTCATCAGTATCTTATGCTAGCTGGAGCCATACTTTGGTTTGCTACAGCACCTTTCTGGATGAACAAAAAATAACGTAAGTAGAACATGTGTGGTGTAGAAAAACGAAATAGATATGTATATTTCCTGCAATATTTATTACCTTTTCACCTTAAAAGAATCTCTACTTACAAATAACCGCCATATTTCTCAAAAAGAGTACAACGAATACGCGAAATTACATTATCAATTTACACAAGTTGTTTAAACACAATCTTTAGCAAGTAATTTATTCGGTACAAAATTAGTCACGCGTTTCTAGTAAGTAGTAAATTAAAATCTCGGAATCTCTAATATTCGTCGCTTATGCCGGGAGTTTCGTCACTTCGTAAGCTTGTATCTGATCAAGATTATGGAAATGTGTCGTATTCTGTTCTTAATTCCCATGTAAATTATCTAGTTCAGATTGATTTACAAGGTACTATTGTATTTGTAAATCAAGCCTATGCTCAGGAGCTAGATATACATACTGAAGAAAGATATGTTGGGCAGCTGTTCCAGGCGACTGTACACCCTGAAGACATAGATAAATACGAACAGGTTTCATTCAGGTGCGTTCAGAACCCAGGAGTTTCTATACCGATTGAGCTTCGCAAATCCAGACGTGATGGCACTTATTTTGTCACGTACTGGGAGTTTATGGGGATGGTTGATGAAGAAGGAAAAATCATAGGGGTACAGGGGTTAGGTCATAGTATCAGTGAGGAAAGTCAGTCAGCATACCAACTAGAAAAGATCAGCCAATTAAACCAACATCTCCTTAATATCTCTGTACAGTTTATGGAGGTTGAACTGACCTCTTTACGTGATGCCGTACAGCGGGCTTTAAAAACTATTACTCAGTTTTTGGGGTTCCAGCGAGGCTTAGTGTATACAGGCGAAGTTGGGCAAGAAGAACTGCAAGGACATTTGGCTTATGATTATTCAGACGTAACGTTATTTCCCCTAGGTAATAAAGTTAATAGGCTCTCGATAAAGAATTTTCCCTGGCTGAAGCAACAGGTGCTAGGTAGTCAGCCTTTTGAGGTTTCTGATGTTACAAGCCTCCCCCAAGAAGCATACCGTGAAACATTGTTATTTAGATTACTTGATACGGAGTCGCTATTGGCTATTCCTATTGTTTATCAACAGACATTAACTGGCTATATATTATTTGTAAGTTCTACGAAGGTTGATCCACAAGCTGGTGAATTACTAAAATCTCTCAAAACGCTAGGAACAATTTTAGGAAGCACTTTTCATCATGTTTGGCTTAAGCGAGACTTGATCAATAGCCGCAGTCAATATAAGTTGTTGGCAGATAACGCAACAGACATGGTAAGTAAGCATGATCTGCAAGGAGTATATAATTATATTTCGCCTTCATCGGAAAACCTAACAGGCTTTAAACCATCTGAATTGTTAGGAACTTCTGCACTTGAGTTTATTCATCCAGATGATCGTTCCAAGGCAGAGGAACACCTGATGACCACACTTTCAGGAAGTATTATCCGTCACCAATATAGAAAGCGTAATAAAAACGGCCATTACCATTGGGTCGAGGTAACATCGAAGCTGGTTGAAGATGGAGGAAAAAAAGAGATCATTGTCTCAACGCGTGATATCCATCAGCAAAAACTAGCTGAACAGACCAATGCTAAGCTACTCACTAAAAGTCAGCAACTAAATAAAAGGTTGCAGGATAGCCAGAAAGAGTTAGAACTAACCCTATTCCGTACTCAGGAACTGAATGAACTGTTATTAAAAAGTGAGAAAAAGTTCAGAAGCCTTACCGAAAAGAGCTTCGATGCAGTGATGATGTACAATACTGAGGGAATAATTACCTACGCTAGCCCTTCAGTAGTAAATGTTATTGGGTATAGCTCAGAAGAGTTAGTAGGCACTTACGCTCGTAATTATATTCACCCAGAAGATCTAACGCTGGTGCAGGGAGTTTTTCATAATGCAATCACGCAACCTCAACAACGGCTCAGCAGTCTGTCTCGCATAATTTGTAAGAACGGCAAGGTCATCTGGATAGAGTCTATTATGACAAATTTGCTCATGGATGAGAATATCCAGGGGTTGGTATCGAACTTTCGGGATGTTACCAAACAACGTAAAAATGAGCAAGCAGTTGAAGAATACTCAGAGCGTCTCGCAATTGCTACTGAATCAGCTAATATTGGTATTTGGGACTGGTTAATTCTCCAAGATCATATAGTTTGGGATGAGCGAACTCTGCAAATGTTCGGTATTACCCCACAGACAAAGACAAATTATAAAGCACTCTGGAAAGAAATAATTCACCCGGCTGATCTGCAGCGTATGCGGAACGAAATAGATTTAGCTCTAAAGGGAGAACAGGGTTACGATATAGAGTATAGAATAATTCGCCAAGATAATCGTCAAGTAAGGTGCATTAAATCGCATGCTAAAGTTACCTTTTTAGATGGAGAACCTGTGCGTATGACTGGAATAAATCTAGATATTACCACGCTGAAGAATACTGAGAAGCAACTACGAGACAACTTAGAGGCACTTGAGAAATCTAATGCTGAGCTCGATCATTTTGTCTACAGTACATCGCATAATTTACGGTCGCCCCTAGCCTCGGTACTCGGACTAATATCAGTACTTAGAGGGATTAGCAATGTGGATGAACGTGAGCAATACCTACGGCTCATTGAAGGCAGCATTCATCGGTTGGATGAGACCATTCAGGAAATTATAGACTATTCCCGTAATGCTCGTATGAGCCTTACTATTGGGCCTGTTCACTTCCAAAAGATTGTGGCTCAAGTATTAGACGGACTTTATTTCTTACGAAATACAATTAATATTCAAGTTGACCTCGATATTGATAGTGAAATAGTTTTCTTTTCAGATACCTCCCGCGTACAAACAATTTTTAATAACTTATTGTCCAATGCTATTAAATACTTCAATCCTTACGTAGAGCAGTCCTTCGTATCTATATCAGTTCAATCTCACCGAGAAGGAGTGAAGATCATAGTAAAAGATAATGGTGTTGGAATAGAAAGAAAGGCACAGGAGAAAGTATTTGATATGTTTTTCCGAGCAACTAGCCGGGCGAGTGGTTCGGGCTTAGGGTTATATATCGTGAAGGAGACGGCGCTGATGTTAGGTGGTAATGTCTTCTTGGCCTCCCAAAAGGGGGAAGGCACTACATTTACCTTATATCTACCCTCTTTAGATAAGAATGTCCACACTAATCAGATATCCCAATTAGTGAACTGATATTCACCTATCACATCCTTGTAGTATACCCATTCAAGTTTAGTGTTTGAGGTTCCAGATGACGAATACAGCAATGCTGATCTGGGTACATTCAATATCTTTGCAAGAATTAATCAAGATATTTTGGTGAAAGGAGTAATACACATAGCCTTCAATTCCGAAAAAGGCTATTATCTAGAAATACTTAGAGCAGTATTTTGTAGGGAATTACACGAACTTCAGTACTTCCCGAGCCTTTCGCTGAGCCTCGCGGGGAAATACTAATAATGACTCACGTACAATCAGAGAGAGTTTCTTAATGGCCATTTTATTAGCTGAGACTCTCAACTCACGGCGAGATAAACCTTGTCCAGCCATGGCGTAATAGCCCTTGGTGATGTAGCCCACCCGCAAAGTAAGGAAAGCATTACCTGTGCCCTGCAAGATAGAAGAAGACAAAGTGCCGAGCCCAGGAATCACCCCTAAAAAGCCCCGACTAATTTGGGGAAAAATCTCAGCCAGTTGGGCATCTTCAATACCATCAGCAATTAGAGCCGCCGCCAGTACTTTGGTGTACGTTTTAACTAGTTGTCCGTAAGTAGGTCGATAGCCGTAGTTACGAACCAATTCCTTCATCATGCGGAAGTTAATCATCAGTACCAAAATGGCATCCAGGCGTCCATTTTGAGATAAGGCAGTAGAGATAAAAACTTGCTTGGCGTGCCGGTGAATAATGTCATCCATGCGGTCGAGCCGACCGTCAAATATTTTTCCTAGGGCTTCTGAAGGGTCTTGGTTATTTTTAAGTAATTGATTTAGTTCATTCTTCTCAGCTAGTTCTATCTGACCTTGGTTAATGAGTTGCTTGGCTACTTTGCGAGCTACTTTTGAGCCGGGATCGCTCATATCTTCATCTAAAAATTGCCCTGCTCTTATTTCTGGAAGGGAAAAGACACTGAACAGTGGGCGAACGATAAGGAAAAAGAGTAGTAAGACCGTCACTAAATAAAATGCGTAACTAAGGTAGGGGTGTATTTCAGCGATATTATCACCAATAGTCAGAATGTTGCCGATAATAATAAGGAGCAGTATAAATAGCAGCCCGCTACCCAACAGCCCCCAGAAGAGTATATTGTTATTTCTCACAGTTAAAGGGTTGATTTTCAGTAGTTAATGTAGGGCTAAAATCTATAGCCACTACCTAATAAGACAGAATATCGGCTATCAAGGTTGCATCTGTACCATAATTTGCTGAGTGGCGTGAACAAATTCTGGGTATTTATCACTCTAATTAAAAAAGCACTCCCAATTTGAGAGTGCTTTAGCTGTAAAATAATCTAAGAAGAATTAGAAACTGTAACGTAACCCGAGCTGCAAGCGCCAAGGCTCACCACCAATGGGTTCCCTCCCTCGGGTGGTATTCACCGTATAGCCGTATTGCTGAGTGTTTTGGTCAAATTCCCGGATGCGGAGAAAGTCCTGTCTTCGTCGGTAGTTATGATTCACACCCCACTCGCGACTCAAGAAATTAGTGAAGTTGAACATATCTGCCGAGAGCTCCAGCCCGTGGTCATCAAACAATGTAATCCGCTTAATCAGCCGCAGATCTAGTGTGGCAGCAAAAGGATTGACTCCCCCGTTTCGTTCCACAATACGCCCAACATTATCTTGAATATATTCCTTAAAACCATCCGTAGTTTCAGGATCGTTCAATACTGATAGTAAGTCTTCTCGCACATTCTCTGGAGTGCTTGGGTCGTTCGGATCGAAAATGTAGGCTAGATCATTCCGAAGGTTAAAGTCTCCGTTCAAGCTGCTTCCAGCTCCGGCAGCGTGCAATGAATAACGGGTTCCACCCGAGCCAATCAGTGTAGCCCCTAAGGTGAAGCCATAAACACTAGGACTGGAGAAATTGACAACAAGTTTAGAATTAAAGTGATTATCTGAGAAGCCGAAGTTCAAATCCCGAGGATCGTCCTTTACTGGAAGGAAAGTGGATGTATTAGCCACGCAGCAATTGTACGATGAATTATCCTGTGCCCGGTTAGCCGTGTAGCTAGCGCTGATGTAACCATCTTGTCCAAGTTGGTAGTTGGCCTCTATAATCAGTGCCATCTGCTCAAGTTCACCTTCTGAGGTAAGTTCCAGTACCCGACCGGCTCGTTCGGTTTTACGGGAATCTAACCAATTATTGCGTCCGTTCTCGTCAATCGTTCCTGCTGGAACAAATATACCTCGGTTATCTTCTCTGACAATACGGAAGAATGGCTCATCTACCAAATTGCGTTCCTGGTAGACATAATTGTTCCAGGTTCGGCTAATCAAACCGTTTACGGTTATACTAAAGCGATCAGAGATGAGACGAGTATAGCTTATATTAGCCTTAAAAGTAGAAGGAACTTCAAAGTCTTCGCCTACGGAGTTGATGGTAGAAAACGGTTGTACTCCGGCGGGTACTCCGGGAACGGTACTAGGATCGTTTCGGTACGATACAAAGTTAGGGGTAGGAATATTTTCGCTGACATCAACTGCTCCAAGCAGCACCCCGCTGTTCTGAATATTATTTACCTGCGCGTAGTAGTGGGGTTGGGATGAGAAAATACCTCCACCAAATTTGATGAAATCTCGTTCGTTGCCACCTACGTTCCAATTAACCTGGAAGCGAGGCTGAATATTATTCCAGTCAGCGGGCTTACGGTCAGTACGAATATTCAAGTCTTCGTCAAGCACCGGATTGTAATCGGCACCATCCAGAAAGGCAGTAGCATCATAGCGCAACCCAATCATCGTACTGATATTCGGAGTAGGATTAAAATCCATTTGAGCAAAGAGCGATAAATCCAGTACGGTTTGCTTTACGATAGGTAATCCACGTAGCGGCACTTCACGAGCGTAGCGAGAAGGATTCTGATTCTCAAAATCCTGCAAACTGCTGAAGAAGAAACGACCATTCTGCTCGTTCGATAGCAGTGTTTCCAGGTAAGTAATCATGTTATCTGTTCCGAAAGTGAAATTCAGCTTGCCGGTTTGCAAATATGCTGTATTTACCAAATGAACCTGTTGCTCTAGGTTGGTTTCAGGAGTGAACCGCTGTCCCCCAATCTGTACGTCTACTGTATTAGTTGCATCAGGATTATCTTCAGTGGGAAATGAAGATTCTACCGCCACAATCGCGCGAGGAATATTGGAAAAGAGTAGCTGTGAGTTTGGGGCAAACGCTCGCTCAGCCCGCTGGTACTGCACCTTAAACTCGTTGGTGAAATTAGGAGAGAAGTTAGACCGAAGCGATATTAGCAAGCTGTTTTCTTCAGAAGAAAAGCTGCCCACTGACTCAGCAAGTTCAATATCGGAGTTATCGAAAACGCTCAGTGGACGGTTCCAATCCGAATAATTGTTTCGTAGAGTGAGGCGGTGGCGGTCATTCAACTGCCAGTCAATTCGAGTAAATAGCGTATTGGCTACTGTTTCCCGACCAAACTCCCCTACTTGCTGGTCATCGCTTACTCCGTACACTCGTCGGGCTACATCAATAAATCTCTGCAAAGTATCCTGGCGAATACCAATGCGCTCTTCATCCGCTTCATTGTTAATGTCGGCGATAAACACTGGTTCACCGGCATCCTGACGATCGTAGGCAACGAAAAAATGCATCTTATCGCGGATAATTGGACCGCCTAGGCTGAACCCCCACTGATAGTTGTAAAAATCTTCATCACGAACATTGCCTCGAATATCAAGATCACTTGCTAGGGCATCGTTACGATGGTACACAAAAGCTGTTCCTTCAAACTCATTAGTTCCTGATTTGGTAACTGCATTGAGCGCACCACCTGATTGACGACCTTGAGTAACATCGTATACGTTAGTTGCTACCTCAAATTCCCGAATAGCTTCTAGGGAGATAGTGTACGGTCCCCGACCAATTTCCCCAGCGGTAAGTTGATTGCGGGCATTTACTCCGTCGACAGTAATGTTAGTAGAAGTGCGTCGTTGCCCTCCGAGATTAATTGAACCACCTCCTTGCAAAGGTGATAAGCTAGTCAGATTGGTGAAATTACGACCTTCGTTCGGAAGCTTTTTAATTCGTAACGCTCCTATTGTGGTAGCATTTCCTTCCCGTTGCATTCTAGAGCGAAGCGACTGATCGGTAATGACAATTTCCTCTAATTCTTCGGCTGCTTCTCGCAAGAAGAAATTGATAGTGATTTGGTCGCCTTGGTTAAGCTGGTAACCCGTTTTGCGGGTATCACCGTAACCAACAAACGAGGAGGTTACCGTATAGGGGCCACCCAGTGGTAGCTGCTGCACCTGATACTCTCCTTTAATGTTGGATACCGTTCCGGTACTAAATCCGGTAGAGGTGTTTTTAATCAGAATAGTAGCCCCTGGCAGAGGGTCACCATTTTCGTCGTTCACTTTCCCCACAATGGAGGCGTTGGTTGATTGGGCCAGTAACGAACCTACTGGCAGTAATGAAATTACCAGGATAAAAATCACCCTGTTTAGATACATCGTACACGCTTTTTTCATCGCTAAAAAGTTTAGGTGAATATTAAAAGCGCGAAATTACCGAGTGATGGTAGGGGGCGAATGTTAAAAATTAACAGTTAAGTATTCTTAACATAGACTTCATACAGCCTTAACATGCATGTTTTTCGTGATTTGGGCTACCGTCTGGCGGGTAAGTCCAGTTAAATTGGCAATATCTTTTTGGGTAAGCAAAGTATGAATTGGAACAGATTTTCTCATATCAATGGTTACTTCCTGCCGATACTGTTGCAACAATTTTTTTACCCGCTCGGTAGGGCTAAGTGAAGCATTAGCAAACAGTTTAGTCTCGGCTCGGCACCAGCGGCGTACCATTACTTTATGAAAACGCTCAGCTACATTTTTGTCTTCCTGGATCAACTCTTTGAACAGCGAAGTAGAGCAACTGTGTACTTCCACAGAGGACAGTGCCTTAGCAAATTCGCTGAATACGTTACCGGGCAGATACTGAAGGTTACCAAAAAACTCACCGGGACACACAATATCGTAGGTGATTTCAGTCCCTTTAGGCGAATAACTTCCAAGTTTGACAGCTCCCTGATTGAGAATAAATAGTCGGTTGAGGCGGTCAGTAGACAGGTAGATAAAATCCCCTCGACGATACCGCATTTTACTATATTCTTTTGGCGACAGATGAGAGGCTAGTAAGGGTAAGCTCAGTAGTAATTCACTCATACCCTACTAAACTAATCAGTCAAGATTCTCTCTCAATTTTTGTGTTATGCTTGTGTTAAGTTTGCCTGCCGAATACTTCTATTTCTGAGGGCGACGTTTTTTCCAATAAGGATGACGAGGTTTCTTACTTTTTACACTTACGGAAGCATTTTCAGTTGATTTAGTTCGCGAATTTGCCTGGGGTGTGCTTGGCTGACTTCCAGCAATAGATTCAGTATTACTTCCGAGGAAAGGATGGTCGTCTGCCACCGGAATTTTCTGATTAATAGTTCGCTGAATGTCGCGTAAGTAAGCTTTTTCCTCAGCGTCACAAAACGAAAGAGCAATGCCGCTGGCTCCGGCTCGCCCGGTTCGGCCAATACGATGAACATAAGTTTCGGGCACGTTGGGTAGATCGTAGTTTACTACGTGCGACAACTCCTCCACATCAATACCTCGCGCTGCAATATCAGTGGCTACTAATACGTTCGTTTGCCCACTTTTAAAGCTACTTAAGGCTTTTTGCCGAGCCGTTTGGGATTTGTTTCCGTGAATGGCATTCGACTGGATACCAGCCCGCCCTAATAACTTTACAATTTTATTAGCCCCGTGTTTGGTTCGGGAGAAAACCAGTGCGGAGTCTATCGCTTCAGTTTGCAATAGGTGGACCAGTAGTTTTGCTTTACTTTTCTTCTCCACAAAGTATACTGACTGTTGCACTTTCTCGGCAGTGGTTTGCTCTGGTTTGATCGTCACCTTTTCAGGGTTACCCAGAATTTTCTGCGATAATTTCAGACTTTCAGGTGGTAAAGTAGCGGAGAAGAACAAGGATTGTCGTTGTTCAGGCAAGCGGGCGATAATCTTACGAATATCGTGGATGAAACCCATGTCAAGCATTTGGTCAGCTTCATCCAGCACAAAGTACTCAATATCTTTTAGCGTGATAATGCCCTGATTCATCAGATCGAGCAACCGTCCGGGCGTAGCAATCAGCACATCTACTCCCCGCTGAAGAGCTTGTACCTGAGTACCCTGTTTTACTCCGCCAAAAATAACAGTGTTTCTGATACTCGTAAATCTGCCATAAGCTGTAAAACTCTCGTCTATTTGAATAGCTAGCTCTCTGGTGGGAGTCACTACTAAAGCTCTAATTTTGCGTCGGTTTGTTTCTCTCCGTTGGTCAAGGTGAAGATGCTGCAAAATTGGAATAGCGAAAGCAGCCGTTTTGCCAGTACCCGTCTGAGCACAGCCGAGTAAATCTCGTTTACGCAATAAAATCGGAATCGCTTGTTGTTGAATAGGAGTGGGGTGGGTATATCCTTCTGCCGCCAAGGCTTTTAAAATGGGGGCAGTAATTTTTAGGTCTTGAAAAGTCATTTTGGTATTTATAAGTGAAATCAGTATTCCCTATTGGCTCTGTAAAATCAATAGGGGGTAGGCTTCTGAAAGTGAGTGTCTTCTCTTCAGAAGTCTAATGAATTAAATAATAATTGTGATATGGGGTAGGATAGAAAAACAATAGAGTAGACGTATACTGAGCCTACTCCTTACTTGGAAATGAGTTGTTGGAAAGAGCAGATGCTGAAGCTACTTTTTGACCTTAACGGCATTCATTCCTTTCATGCCCTGCTCCAACTCAAAGGTTACTAAATCGCCCTCATCTACTTCGTCGATCAAGCCAGTAACGTGGACAAAGTACTTTTCATGCTTATCAGCATCTTTAATAAAGCCGTACCCTTTTTCGTGATTGAAGAATTCAACCCGTCCGGTACGCACGGCTGATTCTTCTTCTTTCTCTTTGGGGGGAATGCCAATGATAATATCTTCGGCTTTTACCTTTTTCTTCTTATCCGGATCAGGTGGAGTGTCAGTAATATTTCCATTTTCATCCACGTAAGCAATCATATCATCGAGACCACTGCTCGAGGCATTTTCCTGACGCTCTTCCTTTCTTTGCTGCTTTTCTTGCTTTTTCTTTAAACGCTTTTTCTCTTTTTCTTTTTTACTAAAGGTTTCTCGCGATTTCGCCATATTTTATTGGGTATTTACTTTGCAACGAACTCGCGTGAAGAAACGTTTCGTTGGTGAAAAATAGATAGCTTATGTAGTGGCAAAAATAGTGCGCACTTTCTAATTTTGGCAAAGTTTCTCATGAAAGATGTGTGCTGTCGAACGCTGAGTCAACAGGAAAGAGTATTTTTAGTAGTATCACGCATGTTTTATCTTGCCAAGTCGTCAATAAAAGATTTATGAATAAAATAGTAATCATCGTCATCAGTTTAGTTGCTGTTGGTGTACTGGCTTACTCACTACAAGGTGGAGAAAGCGAAGAAGATTACACCGAACGGATTTTAAAGGAGCGGGAAAACATCCGTAACTTTTTGCGAGGCTCAGGTGAGTCGCCTTTCGCACCCGATAGTATTTCGTTTAAAGAATTAAACTACTATGAGCCGAATCTGGCTTATCGCGTGAATGCTCGTCTTGATCGTATTGACGACCATAAGTTACTGACCTTGCCTACTTCCGACGGAAAAGATGAAAAATACATTCGGTACGGCTACGCGACTTTTAATATCAATGGGCAATCCCAAAAGTTATTGGTACTGCAACCTTTTGAACAACAGCAGCCCCCCATGCTATTCGTTGCTTTTGCTGATGCTACTAGTGGGGAAGAAACCTACGGTGGAGGGCGCTACCTGAATGTAGAGATGCCGAGTCGTACCGGACAGAAAAGTTTGGAGCTAGATTTTAACTTGGCGTACAATCCGTACTGCGCTTATAATCCTACGTTTAGCTGTCCACTGCCTCCCCGGGAAAATGTATTAGAGGTTCCCATTCCGGTGGGTGAGAAAAATTTTGGTGATTAGTCCATAGCAGTCAGTTGACAGTCCACAGTGACTTGCTGTATGTAAAAGTAAAAAACCTGTCGACTGTGGATCGTTGACCGTCGGCTAAATCGTTAAAAAATGTTAAAAAGTGCATTTACTACTGACCTGGTTGAAGCGGGTTGCGATGAAGTAGGCCGAGGGTGTTTGGCTGGTCCTGTAGTGGCAGCGGCGGTGATTCTACCCAAGGATTTTACCCACGTAATCCTCACTGATTCCAAGCAGCTTTCGGCAGAAAATCGAACCCAGCTAGCCAAGGAAATTAAAGCACAGGCACTAGCCTATGCGGTGGCTGAAGTGAGCAATGAACAAATCGATGAGATCAATATTTTGAATGCTTCTTTCCTAGCGATGCACCAAGCACTAGATGCCCTAAGTGTACGACCGGAGTTTATTTTGGTGGACGGAAACCGCTTTAATCCCTATCCGTTTGTGTCCCATGAATGCGTTGTAAAGGGTGATCAGCGATACTTTTCTATCGCAGCTGCCTCGGTTTTAGCCAAAACTTACCGAGATAGTTTGATGCAGCGGTTAGCCGAAGAGCATCCGCAGTATGGTTGGGAAAGTAATGTGGGCTACCCTACGTCAGCCCACCGTCAGGCTATTCGGCAACACGGTATCACGCCCTGGCACCGGAAAAGTTTTGCGGGGTGTAAATAGTGCTTTAGTATTAATAGCTTCATGGTGTTATAGTACTAAAGTATTGAAAGTTACTGGACTCCGAACTCAAAACTTTAATACACTAACCCTGTAATACCTGAATATCATCGCACGCTAGGTCTGCTATATTCGACTAAATTTTTGTACCTTGCGAGCAATCTCGGATGAGTGAGCATGAAAGAAAAAATAGACCTTAGCAATTTGCCCCAACACATTGCCGTTATTATGGACGGGAATGGTCGGTGGGCGAAGAAGAAAGGAGCCGAGCGAGTGTTTGGTCATCGTAACGCAATTAAAGCGGTGCGCGAAGTGACCGAAGGTTGTGCCGAGCTAGGTGTCGGTTTTCTGACACTATACGCCTTTTCTACCGAAAACTGGGGGCGGCCTAGGCTAGAGGTTGAAGCACTAATGCAATTGCTGGTAACTACAATCAGTAATGAGATTGAGACACTGATGAAAAATAACGTTCGCCTGCAATCTATTGGTGATGTTGAAAGGCTACCTGGTAACTGCCACCGTAAACTTCAGGAAGCCATCGAACTTACCCAGGATAATAGCGGTTTAACGTTAATATTGGCTCTCAACTATAGTGGGCGCTGGGAGATTGCCGAAGCAGTAAAGAACATTGCCAGAATGGCTCAAAATGGGCTGATTGCCCCTGGAGATATTGACCAGCAAATGATTGCTGAACAACTAACAACCCGCAATATACCCGACCCCGAATTGCTTATTCGTACCAGTGGTGAAATGCGAATTAGTAATTTTCTACTTTGGCAGATCGCCTATACCGAATTATATATGACCCAACTGCTCTGGCCTGATTTCCGGCGAGAGCATTTATACGAGGCAATTATTGCCTACCAACAGCGCGAGCGTAGATTTGGAAAAATCAGTGAGCAAGTAAAAACGTAATGAAGTATTTAGTAACTCTAATAGTCCTACTAGCTCTCCTTACTGAAGGAGCCTTTGCCCAAATTGGAGTAGGGCGCCGTCGTACCCAACCCACCCCTCAGCAATCGGTCGATTACAATAATCCGCAGGAGTACGAGATTGCTGAAATTACAGTTTCTGGTAACAAAGGCTTGGATGCCAATGCAATTATCTCGTTATCAGGTCTTTCGGTAGGAGATAAAATTCGAGTGCCTGGTCCTGCTGTGAGTTCGGCCATCAAAAAGCTATGGAAAAGTCGTATTCTAGGTGATGTTTCGGTCTCAGCTACTAAGATTGAGGACGGAAAAATATATTTAGTTATCAGCTTGGCAGAGAAGCCTCGCCTGAGCCGGATTGTTCTAGATGGGGTAAATAGTAGTCAGGAAACGGAAATTACTGACGACCTGACACTGATTAAGGGGCAAATTGTAGACGATGCCCTAATTAACCGCGCCCGCCTTACTGTCAAAAACTTCTTTGTAGACAAAGGCTACCTTAACGTAGAGGTAGATATTCAGCAAAAACAAGATACATTACTGAATAATGCGATTGCCCTCAATATCAATGTGGATAAGGGAGATAAGGTGAAAATTAACCGGGTTAACTTCATCGGAAACGAAGCTATATCAGGCAAGAAGTTGAAGGGAAAGATGAAGAATACGAATGAGCGGGTACGTTTTACGCTCATCAAAGATTGGGTAAACCGCCTATTCAATATTACTCCCAAAAAAGTTGGCAATTTTGTAACCAAGCAAGAAGATAAGTCTTTTGACGATGTACGTTCCTATGTGAATGAACATGTGAAGCTGAATTTCTTTAATGGTTCTAAGTTCATCCGCGATGATTTTAAAACCGATAAGCAAGCTGTTATTGATTTCTATAATTCTAAGGGCTACCGCGATGCGGCTATTGTCTCAGATAGCGTTTACAAATCGGGTGATGATGCCATCAGTATAGATATTGAGGTAGATGAAGGTGATAAGTACTACTTCCGGGATATTATCTGGACAGGTAATTATGTGTACGAAGATGAAGTGCTAGAGCGAGTTTTGGGTATTGCGAAAGGTGATGTTTATGATTTAGAAAATTTGAACAAACGCCTTAACTTCAATCCGCAAGGGGCGGATGTTAGTGCCCTTTACATGGATAACGGCTACCTATTTTTCCGGGTAGATCCAATTGAGGTACAGATAGAGGAGGATTCTATTGATATTGAGATGCGGATTTTTGAGGGAGAACAGGCAACAATCAGTAAGATTATCATTACGGGTAATGATCGTACGAATGACCACGTGATCCGGCGGGAAATCCGTACACTGCCAGGACAGAAATTTAGCCGTAGTGACCTGATTCGTACCCAACGGGAGCTATCTCAGCTAGGGTACTTTGATCCCGAGCAGATTGGTATCAATCCTATTCCAAACCCTGCTGATGGAACAGTAGATATTGAATATGCATTGGTAGAGAAGCCCAGCGATCAGATTGAGTTGTCCGGTGGTTGGGGTGGTTTTATGGGCTTTGTAGGTACACTGGGATTAGTATTTAATAATTTCTCAGTGAAGAATATTCCGCACTTTGATCGCTGGCGACCACTACCGATTGGTGACGGTCAAAAGCTTTCATTACGGGTGCAAGCCAATGGGCGGTTCTTTCAAAATTACTCTGCTACCTTTTCTGAGCCTTGGCTAGGAGGTAAAAAACCGAACAGTCTGACTATTGGCCTTTCTCACCAAATTCTTCGTAGTACTACGGGATTCGGCGGGCTTGGCGGGTTCAATCAATTTGGTGGTCAATTTGGGGGCTTTGGAGGAGTTCCACAAATTGGCGGCTCAATGCGAATAACAAATCTTAGTGTAGGTCTAGGACGGCGGCTTCGTTGGCCCGATGACTACTTCACTATGAGTAACTCACTGGTGTACCGACGTTATGACTTGGATGAGTACCAAGATATTGGTATTGGTTTCACTAGTGGTATTTCTAATAATTTATCGTTTAATACGACTATTGCTCGAAATAGCATAGATAACCCCATGTTCCCCCGTACCGGTTCATCTATATCACTGGAAGTAGCCCTTACTCCTCCTTTCTCTGTCTTTGATAGCGATCTTGATTATACTGAGCCTATTATTACTGATGATCCAGCTGAGCGACAAGAGTTATACGCCGAGCGTTACAATTGGCTAGAGTATCACCGTTGGATGTTTGACGCTAAACACTACACCCAGCTAGGTAAAAATTTAGTGCTTAATACCAATATCCACTTTGGCTTTTTTGGTTCTTACAAAGATAACACCATCAACTCGCCGTTTGAACGATTCACGTTAGGAGGGGCAGGAATGGCTGGTCAGAACTTCTTTGTGGCGGAAGAGCAAATCGGACTGCGGGGCTATCCTGAGCGAGCATTTAGACCGCTAGATGGTACAGGAGCTCGGGGAGGAATCGCTTACAACAAGTTCTCAGCAGAGTTGAGATACCTAGTTTCTCCTAATCCTGCTGCTACTATCTTCGTACTGGGTTTCGTGGAAGGGGGTAACAATTTTGCCGATTTTAATGAATATAACCCCTTTGATCTGTATAAATCAGCGGGAGTAGGTGCCCGTATCTTTATGCCAGCCTTTGGTTTGCTAGGCATTGACTGGGGATATGGTTTTGATACTATTCCAAATATACCCGGTTTGCAGGCTCGCCCTCCTGGACCAGAGTTCCACTTCCGTATAGGCCAGCAAATTCGCTAACTTCGCTTTGTCTACCACATAAGTTGCCCGCTATGGCTAAGATTGTTTTCCTTGATAAGGGGGTTTTATTAATAGTTTTTGTAACTTTGTGCGCTTTATTGGCGTCCTCCTCAGTATTTGGCCAGAAATTTGGATACATAAATACGGAGTACATCTTAAATAAGATGCCTGAGTACCAAGAAGCACAAGGAGAGATAGATCAATTGGCTACCCAATGGCAGAGCGAGATACAGGGAATGCAGCAGGAGGTAGACAACATGTACAGTGAGTTAAAGGCCGAGGAAGTATTATTAACTGCCGAAATGCGTCGAGAACGCAATGAAACCATTCAGCAAAAGGAACAAACACTGAAAGAGTATCAGCAAAAAGTGTTTGGATTTGAGGGGTTGTATTACCTCAAAAAGCAGGAGCTAGTCAAGCCCATACAAGAACAGGTATTTGAGGCAGTAGAAAAAGTAGCCGAAGAAAACAAGCTACAAATTGTATTTGATAAATCCGGTGATTTAGTCATGATTTATACTAATCCTATTCACGATTATACTGATTATGTGTTAGACGAATTGGGGTTAGGCGAACGAGAAGACACTATTCGATAAATTTAATGTAACTTATAATTAGTATGAAGCGAAATATTTTAGTAGCAATAAGTGTGTTAGCACTATTCTTTACTGCCGAGGCACAAGCCCAGCAAAAATTCGGTTTTGTTAGTACCGAGTACGTGCTGAGCCAAATGCCTGAATCTAAGTCTATTCAATCTGAGTTGCAAGCCTACCAGCGACAGCTAGTAAATAAAATTCAGGCCACTACCCAAGGATTTCAGACCCAACTAGATGCGTACCAAAAAGGAGCTGCCACGATGACTGAAGATGCCCGGGCTGCCAAGGAAAAAGAATTGCAGGATTTACAAACCCAAATTCAGCAAGACCAGCAAGAAGCTCAGGTAAATCTACAGCGCAAAGAGGCCGAGTTATTGCAGCCAGCCTTGGATAAAATTCAAAAGTCTATTGATGCAGTAGCCAAAGAAAACAGCTACACGCATGTATTTAGCTTAGACGTTGCCGGAAACCCAATTCTGCTGTACGTAGAAAATCAAGATGAAGCCGATATTTCGGATCTAGTGCTTAAGAACATGGGCATTACCCCTACTGAAGCCAATAACTCTGGTTCTAACTAACCAAGGATAAAGTTTTAAGATCTTCATTAAGCCAGGCAATTTTGTCTGGCTTTTTTTTGCTCAATTGTGCCATTTCTTCAACGAATGTCGGTGATCTAACCGTATTTTTAGTAAGTTATCATCGTTTATATTGTTATTTTCCATATTTTTATTGACCAGCTTGAGACCTCGACTTTTTAAAAATCATCATATCATTTAACTAATCTTCTAAACCTATGAACGAAAATGTTAACAAGAACGCCCTATTCTACGGGAGTTGCTTCGCTCTAATCACTACAGCTTTTTCCTTCTCTATACGAGCCGGAATATTACCTCAACTTGGTGAAGAGTTTGGTCTCACCGCTGAACAATTAGGCTTTATCAACTCAATGTGGTTTTTAGGATTTCCCATTTCAATGGTTATCGGTGGGCTAGTTTACCACACAGTGGGTGGTAAAACTATTATGAATATAGCTTTCTTCGCTCATACCATAGGTATTCTAATGACTATATATGCTGGTGGCTACACGACACTACTTATTTCTACTTTACTGATTGGTATTGGTAATGGATGTACCGAAGCTGCCTGCAATCCTATGATTGCCGACACTTATTCAGGAGTGAAAATGAATAAGATGCTTAATCGTTTTCATATGTGGTTTCCTGGTGGACTTTTGTTAGGCTCTCTTATCTCAAAATTCATGACTGACTTCAGTATGAGTTGGGAAGCGCAAATATGGGTAATCATGATACCAACGATTACATATGCTGTGTTATTCTTCGGAAAAACATTCCCTAAAGCCAAAGTAGAAGGTGCTACTTCCTTAGCTGAGAATGCAAAGGCTATGCTAAGTCCAGTCTTTATCTTCTTATTTGTGGCTATGGCACTCACTGCTATTACGGAGTTTGGCCCTGGACAATGGGTAACGTTTATTCTAGGTGCCAGCGGAGCAGATCCTTTACTAGTAATCGCATTAACCTACGGGGTAGTAACTCTTGCTCGATATTTTGCTGGTCCTGTCGTAGGATCACTCGGACAAACTGGGGTGTTATTGGGCGGAGCTATCCTGGCAGCTATCGGTATTTACCTGTTTAGTACCGTTACTGGTCCTATTGCTTATCTAGCTGCTATCATCTTCGGTTTAGGGTATGGTTACTTTTGGCCAGTGATGATTGGGGCAACGGCTCAGCGGGTTCCTTTAAGCAGTGCATTAGGTATGTCAGTGATAGGGGCAGTAGGTATGTTCTCCTCAGCCATTTTTCAACCTATCATTGGAGGGTGGATTGATGGTGCCCGGGCTGTCAATGTAGCCGAAGGGCTTAGTGGGGATGCGCTGGAATTAGCAGTAGGTCAGGACGCTTTGCAGAATATGCTAATATTTCCTGCCGTGTTAATTGTATTATTTGCGATTTTCTTTTTCTGGCAGAAAAATTCTAAGAAGGCGGTACCTGAACCTGAATCAGAAAAAGTAGCAGCTGAGTACTAGTATCGTAAAATCTCAGAATACCGAGAGGCAGTTCAAAATAGGAGCTGCCTTTTTTTATGCCCTTCAGCCTAAGGTAATAGTTACTCCGATTTGTCGTCTACAGAATATATACTACACTTATTTTTATTCTAACAGGGTATATAATTGAACTTCAATGAAAAAATTTATTATTTCAGCTAGATAAATTGACATTATAACAAAATATTATATAGATTTGGGGTTGGTTATGTAAATATTATTAATGCAATGCTACCTTGATAAAATCAATAACCTGTTTTGGGTTCAATAATATTTAATGCTTTTTTAATCAAACTTTAACGTAAACCTAATGAGTATGAGAATTTCTACGCATGTTAAATGCTTGTGCCTTTTTGTGCTTAGCTTATTGCTAAGTATAGGAGGGTATGCTCAAGACAAAACCGTTTCGGGTACGGTGACCGACGGTGAAAACAATGAGACTCTTCCGGGTGTCAATGTGCTGATAAAGGGCACTACCCAAGGGACAGTAACGGATATGAACGGAGAGTACCGATTATCTGTACCAGGAAATGATGCGGTACTAGTTTTTACTTCCATTGGCTACGCTGCCGAAGAGGTAACGGTAGGTAACCAAAGCACGATTGATTTAACCATGTTACCGGATGTACAGTCTCTATCTGAGATTGTAGTCACTGGGTATTCAGTAGACAATCGAAGAGAAACTACTGGTTCAGTAGCTACCGTAGATGCGGAAGATTTGCAAGTAGTGCCTTCTGGTAATGTGGAGCAACAGCTGCAAGGTCGAGTATCGGGAGTAACTGTAATTACTAATGGACAGCCGGGTACTAGTAGTATTGTACGGGTGCGTGGTTTCGGTGCGCTAGGTGGTAACGAACCACTTTACGTAGTAGATGGGGTTCCTACCTTAGACACTGAGTTTTTAGCTCCAGGTGATATTGAGTCTACTACCGTACTGAAAGATGCAACTAGTGCATCTATTTATGGAGCTAGAGCTGCGGGTGGTGTTATTGTCTACACTACTAAGAAGGGGGGAAGGAATCAACCGTTAAAAGTAACCTACAATGGAGAGATCGGCGTAACCGATCCCGGACAAGGCCTAGAAGTACTAAACCCAGAAGAGCAAGCCATTTGGACGTGGAATGCTATTCGTAACGGAGCTAATAACCGAGGAGAAGCCCCCAATTTCACCCATCCACAGTACGGTACTGGAGCTCAGCCCATTATTCCTGACTATCTATTGGTAGGACCTGACGCTGGAATCATAGGTAATGTTAACCTTGACGAGCAAGCCCAATTTTATAATGTTGACCCTAATTTAGGTTCTATCTACCAAGTAGTAAGAGCTAACCAAGAAGGTACTGATTGGTACGATGCTATTACTCGGCCAGGTATGCTACATCGCCACAATCTGGGGCTGTCGGGTGGTGGCGAAAATAACCGCTATTATCTCGGTCTGAATATGCAGGAACAAGAAGGAATTCTTAATTACCAGGTTTTTAAACGCTACACTGTTCGGGCCAACTCCGAATTTGATATTATTCCTAATAAACTCCGTATCGGAGAAAATATTCAAGGAACTTTCCGAAGTGTGAATATTTTGTTGGGAGCTAATAACAGAGGTCAAGGAGGGGCTGGTTCAGCTGACGACGAGAATCTCATCTTGACTGCCTCGCGTATGTCACCGATCATTCCTATTTTCGATGAATTTGGCGGCTATGCAGGAACTGCTGCCCCTGGCTTTAATAACCCTCGTAACCCAGTTGCTGATCTAGATGGGCAGCGGAATAATAGTAACTTTTCCGTGGGCGGTTTTGGAAATGTGTACTTAGAGTTTGAACCTATCGAGGATCTAACATTCCGCTCTAGCTTCGGAGGTAGTTTTGAATCCTTTAACGCCGAGCTTTACACGCGGCGTCAGTATGAAAATAGCGAAAATAATTCTGCTTTTGGCTATACTAGAAGGTCTTTCTATGAAACATCCTGGGTGTTCACTAATACTGTAAGTTATAAGAAAGAATTTGGCGACCATGGATTTGATGTCCTCTTAGGACAAGAAGCGTTGAACCAAGGTTCATTTAACTTCTACGAAGGCACTGGTATAGACCCATTTTCCGAAACTCCCGATTTCATTACTCTCAATACAGTAGAAGCTAATCCTGGTACCGGATTCAAATCAAACGGAGTAAACTTTGCCTCTTACTTCGGAAGTGTGAAGTATGATTTTCGCGATAAATACTTACTTACCGGGGTAGTTCGTTACGATGGTTCATCCCGATTTGGCTCGGAAGAGCGCTTTGGAATATTCCCAGCCATATCAGGCGCATGGCGAATCTCATCCGAAGGTTTTATGGATGGATTAACCTTTATCGAGGATATGAAAATTCGCGGAGGATACGGAATTATTGGTAACTCTAATAACGTAGACCCTAATAACCAATTCAGTCTTTATACGACCAACTTAGGGCAGGGAAGCTACGATATTAATGGTACTAATTCGGCTATCCAGTTAGGTTTCTACCGCAACCGTATCGGTAATCCTTTCGCTCGTTGGGAGCAAGCAGTTACTATTAATGCAGGTTTTGATGCCTTACTATTTAATGGTAAGCTGGACGTGATCTTTGATGTATGGGAGAAAAGAACCCAAGACTTATTGTTTGAAGTACCGGTAACCTTGCAAACTGGTAATCAAGCAGATGCTCCATCTGTGAACGTGGGTGAAATGCTAAATAGGGGAATTGACCTACGTATTGTAAATAAGGGTACCTTAGGCGGTGGTCTAAGCTACGAAGTGACCCTAAATGGTGGATTTCTTCAGAACGAGATTGTTGCTTTAGCTCCCGGTATTGAAGAGTTACCTAACCGAACTGAGTACCGAGGGATTATTCCGGTGTTAAATCGGCTGGGTCAACCGCTATCTAATTTCTACGGTTATGAGGTAGAAGGCATATTTCAAGATCAGAACGAAGTGGATAATGCGCCTACGCAGGAGGGCGCTGCTCCTGGTCGTTTCCGCTTTGCTGATTTAGATGGTGATGGAGAGATCACCATAGATGACCGAACCAACTTAGGAAATCCTATTCCAGATTTTACTGGAGGATTGACTATCAAGCTAAGCTATAAAGGCTTTGACCTAGAAGCGTATACCTACGGTCAGGCTGGCAATGAAATCTACAATATCTCTAAGCTGTTTACTGATTTCTATCCGCTATTTCCCGGAGCCGCCATCAGTTCACGGGTGAAAGACACTTGGACTCCTCAGAATACTGGAGCAGAAATTCCGATTTTTGAAGATGTTTCTAACTTTAGCACTAACACCCAATCGAACTCTTTTTATGTAGAAGACGGCTCTTACCTAAGAATGCAAAACCTGACGTTTGGTTACAACCTTCCTGCTTCAACATTAGACAACTGGGGAATGGAGAAACTTAGAGTTTTCGCTTCAGTCAATAACTTGTTTACGATTACTGGGTACGATGGTTTAGATCCCCAGGTCGGTGGTGGAGCCGATACCAACTTCGGTATTGACCGAGGTAACTTCCCGGTGACGCGCCAGTTTGTATTCGGAGTGAACGTCGCATTTTAATTAATTTAATAAGTTAACCTACATATGAAAATTACACGAATAATTGCTTTAAGCTTAGTAGCCGTAATCTCGGTTACGGTAGCCTGCCAAGATTCTTTCCTAGATGTAGCTCCGGCGGGTTCACTTAGTCAGGCCGAACTTTCGTCTCAATCGGGATTGGAAGGGGCTCTCATTGCTACATATGCCACTTTGTTAGGGCGGTTGGGGTTTTACTCTGATGCCAGCAACTGGTTTTGGGGAGGCGTACTGGGAGGCGATGCCAACAAGGGTAGCGACCCCGGAGACCAGTCACAAGTGAACGAGATTCAACTGTACGCTGCTCAGACCAATAACAATTCTATTGAGCAGAAGTACCGTGCTACATATGAAGGAGTAGCACGGGCGAATGCTACGCTGGCGCTAATTGAGCTTGCCGAAAATGCGACTGAGGAAGCTAAGACCAGAATTGGGGCAGAGGCAAGATTTCTCCGAGGGCATTACTACTTTGATCTGAAGAGAAATTTCGATGATGTCCCGTTCGTAGATGAAACTTGGGATGAAATCACGCCTATTCCAAATGATCAGGATTTATGGCCGATGATTGAGATGGATTTTCAGTTTGCCTTTGATAATCTACCTGAAGTGCAGACTGCTGCCGGACGAGCCAATAAGTGGGCAGCAGGTGCTTACTTGGGTAAAGTTTTTCTATTTCAAGGTAAGGATGCTGAGGCTAAAGCGATCTTTGATCAGGTAATTGCCAACGGAGTTACTGCCACTGGCGAACCTTACGGGTTAATGCCTAACTACTCTGACCTGTTCCGTTCTACCAATGATAATAATATGGAGACGGTATTTTCTGTGCAGGCAGCCGCTAATACGGGTACTATCAATAATGCCAACCCAGCGATGGTATTAAACTTTCCGCACGGTTCTAGCGGGCCGGAGCGACCCGGTGGATGCTGTGGTTTCAATCAACCTAGTTTTGAGTTAGCCAACTCGTATCGTACCACTGCGGCAGGTCTACCATTATTGGATGGTTCGTACAATAACGGCGCAAACGCGTTAGATAATGACTTTGGGTTATCTAGTGCCGACGCCTTTACACCAGATGCTGGGCCAGTAGATCCTCGTTTAGATCATGCCATTGGTCGTCGGGGTATTCCTTACCTAGATTGGGGTCCTCACCCAGGTCGCGACTGGATTCGTAATCAGCCCAATGGCGGTCCGTACTCCCCGAAGAAGTTTATGTACTACAAAGAAGGAGAAGGTATTGAAAACGACGCTACTTCATGGACACCCGGCTACACAGCGGTCAACTACTACATCATCCGCTATGCAGATGTACTACTAATGGCGGCTGAAGCCGAAGCGGAGCTAGGTAATTTAGGTGCAGCTTTGGATCTAGTTAATCAAGTTCGTTCTCGAGCGCAAAATGACTTAGTAACTAACGAAGACGGTACTCCCGCAGCTAATTACGTCATCAGCTTGTACCCATCTTTCGCTAGTCAAGAAGACGCGATTGAGGCTGTCCGCTTTGAGCGAAAGCTAGAGCTTTCTGGTGAAGGACATCGCTTTTATGACCTAGTTCGCTGGGGTATTGCTGAGCCTACGTTAGATTCATACGTAGCTCACGAGCAACAATTTTTAGGTACAGCATTTTCCGGAGCCGATTTCCAGTCTGGTCAGGACGAGTACTTACCCATTCCTCAGAATGAAATTGACCTACAAAATAATGATGGTGAGGTTGTACTGACACAAAACCCTGGTTACTAAGATAATAACCTCTTTTTAGCTAACTAAAGCCGGGCATATGTCCGGCTTTTTTCATTTCATTATACCTGGATTTTCATCTTCACTCTCTTCTGTACAGTGTTCAGGCTTAAGGTTCTTAACCAATAACAGTAACTCCTACCTAATGGCTAGAGAAAGTTTAAGAAAACAAGATCTAGCTAGTTCTATAATAAGCCTGGGTTGAACTTCAATGAAAAATTTTGTTAGTTCGCTAAACTATACTAATACTCTTCTAAAATGTAGCGCTATCTTGTAGCTATTTATGCTAAAATAGCAATAACGCAAGATGTGATAGTATTTTCATACTAGAGAAGCCGATAGCTTTTAGAATGCTCAAGATTTTTAATCAAACTTTTACATAAACCTAAACCTAACAAGCATGAAAGTTTCTACACACGCTAGGTGCTTGTATCTGCTTCTACTCAGTCTACTACTGAGTATGAGTGGATACGCCCAAGACAAGACCGTTTCAGGTACAGTGACCGACGGTGAAAACAATGAGACCCTTCCGGGTGTCAACGTACTGATAAAGGGGACTACCCAAGGAACGGTAACAGATATGAATGGTGAGTATCGTCTGACTGTGCCGAGTAATGATGCAGTAATAGTCTTCACTTCAATTGGCTACACACCTGAAGAAGTAGCGGTAGGTAATCAGAGCACGATTAACCTAACCATGTTGCCAGACATTCAATCACTAGCTGAGATTGTGGTAACGGGTTATTCTACTGAGGAACGGAAAGATGTAACCGGAGCGGTAAGCACAGTAGAGGCTGAGGACTTACAAGCAGTGCCTTCGGGTAACGTAGAGCAGCAATTACAGGGTCGAGTAGCCGGAGTCACCGTAATTACGAATGGACAGCCCGGAACAACTAGTCAAATACGAGTGCGAGGATTTGGTGCCTTTGGTGGTAATGAGCCCTTGTATGTAGTAGACGGAGTACCGGTAGGAACCGTAAACTTTGTTCAACCCGACGATGTGGAATCTACAACTGTACTGAAAGATGCAGCAGCAGCCTCTATTTATGGTGCTCGGGCCGCGAATGGGGTAATTGTTATTACTACTAAGAAAGGAAAAAGAGGTGGAGGATTTCATGTAAGTTATGACGGGGTATTTGGTGTCACTGCGCCCGGTCAACTTAACCGTATTCTAAGCCCTCAAGAAGATGCTGATTGGACTTGGCAAGCATTCCGTAATACTGCCTGGCAGCTAGGCGAGAGCCCCACTTTTGATCATCCTCAATACGGAACTGGCGATCAGCCTATTGTGCCCGATTATATCAATGTAGGTGGGCAAAGTGGAGTAATTGGTACAGTAGATCTAGAAGCCGAGCGGGCTAATTACAATATTGATCCTAATGCTGGACCCATTTATCAAGTAGTACGAGCTAATAAAGCTGGCACTAACTGGTGGGATGAAATTACTCGGGTTGCTCCCCTTAACCGACACACTTTAGGTTTCTCGGGAGGTACTGAACGTAGTGCTTATTATGTAAGCTTAGGTTTCCAAGAAAGTGATGGAATCATTATCAATCAAAAATTTAGAAGGTATTCATTACGAATTAATTCAGAGCACGATATTACAGATCGAATTCGTATCGGACAATCCTTTCAGGGAACCTACCTTTCTGCACTTGGCTTGATTGGTGGTGCCGGAGGAAGAGGCGCTGCTGGACAGGAGACGGATTTCCTACAAGCGTTTCGTATGCCTTCTATCATCCCAGTATTTGATGAGTTTGGTGGTTACGCAGGTACAGCAGCTCGAGGCTTTAATAACCCGCGTAACCCAGTAGCTAACCGTGAGCGAATTAAGGACAATAATGCTTATGATATTTTCGGCTTTGGTAATCTTTATGCTGAGGTAGACTTAATAGAAGGATTAACATTCCGAAGTAGTTTCGGGGGTGGTTATAGTAACGGCTACTTTTACGCCTACGGCCCTCCTCAATACGAGAATTCAGAGAACAACACTACTTTTAATTACAACGAAGGAGCTAGTAGCTTCTTCAACTGGACATTTACCAACACCTTACGGTATGAACAATCGTTCGGACGAAGTACAGTGAGTGCTTTGGCAGGAATTGAAGCTATTAATACTGGAACTGGCCGGGCAATTAGTGGTTCAGGTCAGAATCCGTTCTCGTCCGACCCTAACTATATAACACTCTCTAATACAGGAAATCGGATTGTAGATAGTAACTTCTTCCGAGGAGAGAATTACTTCTCTTATTTCGGTAGTGCCAAATACATTTATGATGACAAGTATATCATTAGTGGGGTAGTACGACGCGATGGCTCTTCTCAATTTGGTTCAGAAAATCGCTTTGGTATCTTTCCTGCATTCTCAGCTGCTTGGCGTATGTCAGAAGAGAGCTTTATGTCAGGTGTTACATTCATCGACGATCTAAAAGTTCGTGGAGGATGGGGGCAAATGGGTAACTCTCTTAACGTTGATCCCAATAACCAATTTAGCCTGTTTGCTGCTAGCTTAGGAAATTCTTCTTACGATGTTACTGGATCTAACGGTAGTGTAGTAGAAGGTTTCTTCCGGAGTCGTATCGGTAACCCGGCGGCTCAGTGGGAGACATCTACTACTGCAAATATTGGTTTTGATGGGTCATTCTTCGGTGGTAAATTAGATTTAGTGTTTGATGTATGGCGAAAAAATACTGAAGATCTATTGTATCAAGTACCGCTTCCAGCAGTAGTTGGTCCATCAGCAAATGCTCCTTCCGTGAATATTGCTGAGATGCTAAACGAGGGAATTGATTTACAGATTATCACTCGTCAAGATCTAGGTGCCGATGTGAATCTGGAGCTTACGCTTACCGGGAGCTTCCTAAGAAATGAAATTGTATCCTTAGCACCTGGTGTATTTTTCTTTGATGAAGGAGGAACCCGAATTGGTAATGTAGTACGTAACCAACCCGGTCGGCCTATTTCTTCTTTCTTCGGTTACCAAGTAGAAGGGTTATTTCAAAACCAAGCAGAAGTGGACAATGCTCCTACCCAAAATGGCGCGGGAGTTGGACGATTCCGCTACGCTGATCTAGATGGTGACGGAGAGATTACACCGGAAGATCGTACCTACTTGGGAGATCCAGTACCTGATTTCAACGGTGGTATTAATATCAAATTAAACTATCGTAACTGGGAGCTGACTACATTTATGACATTATTCTTAGGGCTTCAGAATTACCACTTTGCTAAGTGGTTTACAGACTTCTACCCTTCATTTACCGGAGCGGCTAAGGGTAATCGAGTAAAAGACTCATTTATTCCAACCGAGCTCGGAGGAAATGGCGGAAATACCGTGCCCATCTATGAGAACGTATCTAATTTTAGTACGAATACAGAATCTAATTCATATTATGTAGAAAATGGAGATTACGCCAGATTGATGAACTTGCAAATAGGATACAATTTTCCTGCTTCCGTATTGGATCGCGTTGGAATCGACCGAGCTAAGGTCTTTTTGCAAGGCACGAACCTCTTTACTATTACCAGTTACCAAGGAATTGACCCTGGGGTAGGTGGGGCCGCCGATACAAGCTTTGGTATTGATGAGGGGAACCCTCCGGTAACTCGAGGTTTCAACATAGGACTTCAGTTAGGATTTTAATTAACCTTACAGTAAATCTGATATAGATATGAAACTAGTTTTTAGAAAAAAGATTACTTACATCGCGATGTTTGGCTTGATGCTAAACTCTATTGGATGTAATGAAGACAAGTTTTTGGACGTACCCGTAACCGGGCAGCTTTCTGAGACCCAACTGAATAGCCCTGAAGGTTTAGAAGGACTTTTAATCGGAGTATATTCAGTACTAAATGGAAGAGGCACCGAGTGGATGGGCGGCGCAGAGAACTGGTTATGGGGCAGTATTCGGGGCGGAGATGCTAATAAAGGATCCGATGCTGGTGACTTCAATTCAATTATTCCTTTTGCCCGTCATGAACAAAACCCAACCAATAACCTTACCAACGACAAGTGGTTTTCTAGTTTTGAGGGGATATCTCGGGCGAATACGGTACTAGCTGGTCTAGCTGCAAGCGAAGTGATGTCTGAGGATAGGAAAGTAACAATGGCAGCTGAGGCTCGTTTTCTGCGGGGGCACTTTTATTTCGAGTTGAGAAAAATTTTCTTGAATATTCCCTGGCTAGATGAGACCCTGACCCAGCCTGAAATTATCGAAGTGCCAAACACAGAAGAGGTTTGGCCGAATATTGAAGCTGACTTCCAGTTTGCTATGAATAACCTACCCGAAACCCAAGCTGAAGTAGGTCGCCCTAATAAGTGGGCCGCTGCGGTCTTTCTAGCTCGAACATACATGTATCAAGACAAGTTTAATGAAGCTAAGGTGCTTTACGACGATATCATTGCTAATGGACAGACATCTAATGGGCTCAAATACGGTTTAGTAGAGAATTTTGAAGATGTGTTTCGGGGGACTAATGAAAACCATCAAGAGTCTGTTTTTGCGTTTCAGGCTGCCTCTAATACCGGTAGCATAGCTAATACTAACAATGGTATTGCGATGAACTACCCATATAATACTGGCCCAGCGGGTCCAGGTGAGTGCTGTGGATTTTATCAACCTAGCTTTGAGTTAGTAAACTCGTACCGTACCAGCGCTGATGGGTTACCATTGTTAGATGGTTCATATAACAATGCAGCAAATGCAGTGAAGGATGACTACGGTATTCTCTCAGCCGATCCGTTTGAGCCTGATCAAGGCCCTCTTGATCCTCGTCTTGACCATTCTATCGGTCGTCGCGGTATTATGTTTCTCGATTGGCAAAAGCATCCTGGTGATGACTGGATTCGGGATCAAGGCTACGCTGGGCCTTTCACTCAAAAGAAGTACTCTTACTACGAAGCCGATAAAGGAATCTACCAAGATGGTAGTTCTTGGACTCCTGGTTATCACTCCATCAATTTTATGATTATGCGTTTTTCAGATGTGTTACTAATGGCAGCTGAAGCAGAAATTGAAGTAGGAAGCTTAGAGACAGCACGGGAATACGTAAATATGGTGCGTGCCCGGGCGGCTAATAGCTTCGTAATGGATCCTGATACGGAGGGGCCAGCGGCCAACTATGTAATCGGTACCTATGATACTCCTTGGACTGGTCAGGATGCAGCTCGTCAGGCCGTTCGCTTTGAACGCAAGCTGGAATTAGCCTTGGAAGGGCAGCGTTTTTTTGATCTAGTACGTTGGGGCATTGCTGATTCGGAAATGAATGCCTATTTTGATTATGAAGGCACTCGTCTTCAGACGAACTTAGCTGGAGCAGAGTTTACTCCTAACCAGGATGAATACTTGCCAATTCCACAAGAACAAATTGACCGACAACAAATAGAGGGTTCAGATGGATCTACTAGTGTTCTGATACAGAACCCAGGGTACTAAATAATCGTTGTTACTACTTCAGTATGAAAATAGGCTAGGCTTTCGTCTGGCCTATTTTTATCTAATAACCACTGCTAGCACTTCAAATTCATCTCTAGTAGCGAACACTTTGTTGAAGCAATTATCGCACAATAAGAATAGGTAATACTAGCTAATCTTAGAACTAGTGCTTTAGATTCACTACAAGCAATGGGAAATCAAAAAGAAGTATTGACTTGAAAAACAAAGAAAACCCACCAAGTAAGAAATAATGAGGAGCGCAGCGAAAGATTATTGCTAACCAAGACTATTTAGCTGTAAATGAAACTAGTCAGTCATATTATTATTGTGGGGGTTGTATTGTTGGTTGCTTGTGCTACTGATCAACAACCACTTTTTCAATTAATCTCCCCCGAGTACTCTAATGTTCACTTTTCTAATCGTATTGCTGAGAACGATACATTTAACATACTAAGTGAAGAGTATATTTATAATGGTGGAGGGGTAGGCATTGGTGATTTCAATAACGATGGACTAGCGGACATCTACTTTACTGGAAATTCAGTTGATAACGCGCTGTATCTCAATCGAGGTGAGATGAAGTTTGAGGATATTACCCAAGTGGCTGATGTAGCTGGGGAGGAACGCTGGTGCTCGGGAGTAGCATTAGTCGATATCAATCAAGATGGTTGGTTAGATATTTACGCTTCAGCTACTTTAAAAAGAGATTCTATCAATCGAAAAAATCTGTTATACATCAATAATGGTCTGAACGATGAAGATATTCCTACTTTCACTGAATCAGCAGCGAAATACGGTATAGATGATACTGGGCATACTACCCAAGCCACCTTTTTTGACTATGATCTGGATGGTGATCTAGATATGTATCTGCTAACTAACACAATCAAAAACCGCTTGCCAACCAGTTATCGGGAAAAAATGACTGATGGCTCAGCTCCTAACAACGACCGCTTTTATCGGAACGATGGAGGGCATTTTGTCAACGTATCTAAAGAAGTAGGAATCACGATTGAGGGTTTCGGCTTAGGCGTTACCGTATCAGATATTAACCTGGATGGCTGGCCAGATATTTACATCACCAATGATTATCTGTCCAATGATCTGCTCTACGTCAACAACCAAGATGGAACATTTACCAATCAGGTGGGGAAGTACCTAAGACACCAAAGTTTTTCGGCAATGGGTTCAGATGTAGTAGACTTTAATAATGACGGCTTGGTAGATATTGTTGCGCTGGATATGCTGCCAGAGAATAATCTGCGCCAGAAGCAGATGAAGGGCGCAAGTAATTACACCACATACATTAACAATGAACGCTACGGCTTTGAGTATCAGTATGTGCGTAATACCTTACAACTGAACCAGGGGTTTACCCCTGAAGGACATCCGGTTTTTAGTGAGATTGGGCAACTGGCTGGGGTGTATCAGACTGACTGGAGTTGGACCCCGCTGATGGCTGATTTTGATAATGATGGCTATAAAGATCTTATTATCACCAACGGTTTCCCTCGTGATGTTACTGATCGGGATTTTGCCAATTTCCGAGCGGGGCCAGGTGGCGGAGTAGCTACTCCAGCGCAGATGATGGACTCCATCCCGATAGTGAAAATATCGAACTATGCTTACCATAATAGCGGTGCTGACCATAGCCAGGGTCTGACATTTACTGACCAAACTGAAGCCTGGGGCATGTCTCGTCCATCTTTCTCAAATGGTGCTGCTTACGCCGATTTGGACAATGATGGCGACCTAGATGTTGTAGTGAATAATATTAACGATAGTGCCTTTGTCTACCGCAATCAGCTATACGAAAACGAGCGTGATGAGCATAATTTTCTTCGCGTTGCTTTAGAGGGAAGCGAAATAAACCCGCAGGGAATTGGAGCTAAAATATTGATCCGTTACGGAGAGGGAGAAGTGCAGTACGTAGAAAATGTGCGTTACCGAGGTTATCTCTCTACTATGGAAGAGCAACAGCACTTTGGGCTAGGCGAGTATAGTGCGGTAGATTCTTTACTAATAATTTGGCCGGATGGTAAACGTCAGTTGTTACTAGGTATTCTAGCTAACCAGACCGTGACACTGGCGTATTCTGATGCTCAAGAGGTGAGTAGTCAGGATATTAACCAGGAGATTATTCCTTCTGCTTCAGCTCGTGCGCTTTTCAGAGAAGCGGCTGAAAATTATGGTATTCAGTTTGAACACCAGGAGCAGGATATGATCGACTTTAATTGGCAACGCACCATTCCTCATAAACTTACCCAAAACGGACCGGGGATTGCTGTAGGCGATGTGAATGGTGATGACTTAGATGATTTTTACATAGCCGGTTCAGCTAACCAATCAGGAACTCTGTTTTTACAAACGACAGATGGAGTATTTAGTCTAACAATACCAAAAATTGATTCGGCAAGTGAAGAACTAGGAGTGCTATTGTTTGATGTCGATGGTGATGACGATCTTGACTTGTATGCGGTTAGTGGTAGCTACGAATTCCAGTCCGGAAGTGAGGAGTTACAGGATAAACTTTATCGTAATGATGGCCAGGGACAGTTTACGTTAGATCAAACTGCTCTACCAGAGATGCTTACCAGTGGCTCCTGCGTAAAAGCGGCGGACTATGACCAAGACGGTGATTTAGATTTATTCGTGGGCGGACGAGTAATTCCCGGAAGCTACCCGATACCTCCGGCCAGTTATCTACTTCGCAACGAGAGGGGGACGTTTAGCAACGTAACGGCTGATCTTGTTCCTGAACTGGATAGTCTGGGAATGGTCACTGATGCTTTGTGGACGGATGTGGATAATGATGGACTAATTGATCTCTTAATCGTAGGAGAATGGATGCCAATTACCTTATTCAAGAATACGGGCAATGGTTTTGAGAATGCTACCACTTCCACTGGCATAGCGGATAAAGTCGGCTGGTGGAATAGTCTTACCGCTGGCGATTTTGACAGTGATGGCGACATCGACTACGTAGCGGGTAATTTGGGACTAAACACCAGCTACCGAGGCACCGAAGAGCATCCGCTGAGTATATACGCTAACGACTTTGATAACAATGGTAGCATTGACCCAGTACTGGTTACTTACAAAAAAGATGAAGCGGGGCAATTGTCTCCTTTTCCAGTACATTCTAAAGACGATTTTACCTCGCAGCTCCTGCCTATCCGCCAGCGGTTTCCTAGTTACGAAAAGTATGGCCTAGCGACTATCAGTACTGTTTTTTCGGAAGGAGAACTAAGCAGTGGCATCGCCTACCACGCTACTCATCTGGCGAGTAGCTACATTGAAAATCAGGGAGGCGGTACGTTTACGATAACGGCGTTACCCACTGAAGCTCAGTTTGCCCCACTCTTCGGAATGTTAGCCCGGGATATTAACCAGGACGGACACTTGGATATTCTCGCTGTAGGAAATAATTATGCTACTGAGATCGCTACCGGACGCTACGATGCTCTTAACGGACTGTACTTGGAAGGAGATGGGCAGGGTAATTTCATATCACAATCTTTGAATGAGAGCGGATGGTACGTACCCGGCGATGCTAAAGGGTTGGCGGAGCTACGGGGTGGCAACGGGGAAAGTGTATTCTTAGTGACCCAGAACCAGGATAGTCTATTGGTTTTTGCAAATTCATCGGCTAAGGAATTAAATCCAGTCATTCAGCTACAGCCAATGGATAGTTGGGCAAAAGTGGAACTAGCCAACGGTACTACCGTGAAACAAGAATTTTACTACGGTTCAACCTATCTTTCCCAAGCTACCCGTCGTATTACATTGCCAAGTACCGCTGTAAGTGTCATCATCTATGATTTTAAGGGAAACAGCCGAACTATTAATTTAGAGCCAGCCGGATGAGCATTTTGCGGATTTGGGTGGGACTGATCATTTTACTAGCAGGTTGTAGTAGAACTGAACAGCCTGTGCAGTTTGAAGCGGTGAGAGCACCTGCTTCCGTGTTTTCTCATCCCGACAGTACAACGCATCTTACCGGAGAACAACTCGCGTACCGCTACTGTCAGACTTGTCATGCTTTTCCCGAACCAGGTTTATTACCCAAAACCATCTGGGCGGAGAGCGTTTTACCCCGCATGGGGCACCGATTGGGTATTCGGGCTAATGCTCAGGAACCTTACCAAGGGCTATCCATGTACGACGATTATCTGGTGCGGCAAGCTGGAATCTTTCCTGACGAACCTCAATTATCAGAAGGCAGTTGGCAAAAGCTGGTAAGTTACTACCAGCAGCAAGCTCCTGACAGTCTCTCAGCAACTCCCCTCTCCCGGGTAGATACAGCACTAACCCAATTTCAAATCCACCCGGTTCGACTCTCTACGCAAACGATACCCACCACTACCTTAACCCATATTAACACTATTACCGGACACCTTTGGCTAGGTGATGCCCGAGGTATGTTGTACAAAATTGACCAGCGATCTGCTATTATAAACTCGAGTTCTGAAGAGAGAACAAATATTCCCCTTTTGAAAGAGAGCCTGCCTCGGAATCGTTCCGAGGGAGGGAGGAGGATTTATTCAAAACATTCCGTACTCGATTCAATCCAACTAGATAGCCCGCCCTCGGATATTCACCTTCAATCGGATGGTACTCATCAAGTGCTAACGATGGGAATCATGAACCCCTCTGACCAGATAACAGGAAAGCTATGGCAAGGTGGTAGCCAAGATAGTTTGTGGCAACTGATTTCCACTGATTTGCGACGACCAGTACACTTCAAGCCCACCAACTTTGGTGAGGGGAAAATGTCAGGTTGGCTAGTCGCTGAATTTGGTAATTACTTGGGTCAGTTAGCTTACTACGAAACCATACCAGGGAAGGGTGCTCAAAAACAAGTTCTGATGGATAGCCCCGGCACCAGGAAAGTAGAAATTGCTGACGTAGATCAGAATGGACTGATCGATGTGACCGCGTTGGTAGCTCAAGGTGATGAACGTATCATCATCTGGTACAATCAGGGCGATGGACAGTACAAGCCACAAGTACTGCTGCGCTTTCCCCCGGTATACGGTTCCAGTTATTTTGAACTGGCTGACTTTAATCAGGACGGACGATTGGATATACTGTATACCAATGGCGATAATGCTGACTATTCTACTGTGCTTAAACCCTACCACGGTATTCGTATCTTTCTACAATCAGCCGAAGGGAAATTTGAGGAAGGCTACTTTCTAGCTATGCCCGGAGCTTCCAAAGCAGTAGCCCGCGACTTCGACCAAGACGGTGACCTGGATATCGCTGCTATCTCATTTTTCCCAGATTTTGAGCAAACTCCCGAGCGAGGATTTATGTACCTGGAAAATCAATCCTCAGGTAAATTACTCAGCTTCATCGCTCAGACCTTTCCCGAAGCGGCTTACGGTCACTGGCTAACGATGGATGCTGGAGATACCGACCAGGATGGCGACCTGGATATTGTATTAGGTTCATTTGTCTTACCACCCTCGCCCGTCCCAGATTCGCTGAGTGAACTTTGGATGAAGAACGGACCACACTATATGGTGTTGGAGAATAATACAAATCAGTAGAATAATCAAAGATCTTAGGTGCTACTGAATTGCCTGGTACTCAAAAATAAACTTAACCGCGATGGAGCCTTCCCCTACCGCTGAAGCTACCCGCTTGACCGACTTGCTACGAACGTCGCCTACTGCGAACACTCCGGGTAGGCTGGTTTCTAACAGAAATGGATCCCGGGTAGTAATATGCCAACTACCAGCCTGCTTCAAAGCACTTCCCGTCAGGATAAATCCTTGGTCGTCCAGCGCGATTACATCCTGTAGCCATTGAGTGCGCGGCTCTGCTCCGATAAAGGTAAACAGGGCTTTAATGGGGAGTTGTTTTTGCTCTTTGGCCTGATTATTCTGAATAATTACTTCCTCCAAAAACCTTTCTCCATCTAATCCAACTACTTCGGTATGAGACAGCACTGTGATATTATCAGTACGCTCAATACGATCTATAAGGTAGCGAGACATACTACTGACCAAACTCTCTCGTCGGATGACGATGTATACTTTTTGGGCATGACTCGCTAAGAAGATAGCTGCCTGCCCGGCTGAATTACCGCCTCCGACCACCATTATCGGTTCGTTATAACATAATTGAGCTTCGGTCTGGGTAGCGGCGTAATATACACCTTGACCTTCGTACTTAGGTAGATTCGCTATTGGTAACTTACGATAGCGGGCTCCGGTAGCGATAATAATGTTTTGGGCTGCCACTTCTTCACCATCCGCTAATTGAATAATATAATGTCCGACCTCTTTCCTTAGCTGAGTGGCCGCTTGCGAAACTACAATACGAGCTCCGAATTTCTGCGCTTGGGCAACCGCTCGGTTAGCCAGCTCCGCTCCGGAAAGCCCTGACGGAAAACCTAAGTAGTTTTCAATCTTAGACGAAGTACCCGCTTGCCCTCCGGTAGATACCGCTTCTAACGTCAGCGTAGCAAGCCCCTCCGAAGCACCGTAGACTGAAGCGGCTAACCCTCCGGGACCAGCTCCAACCACGATTAAATCCACCATTTCCCCCGAGGTAATCGTTCGGTTCAAGCCTAATCGGCGGGTGAGATCACTATCGGTAGGATTTCTGAGTACCTCCTTTCCTTGCCAGATAACGATGGGCGTATCCTGAGGGGCAACATGGAAAGTTGTTAACAGTACTTCGGCTTGTGTGTCCTGTTCTACGTCAATCCACTGATGAGGCAGCTGATTTCGGGCAGCAAACGCTCGTAGCCGCTGCGTATCGCTAGAAAAGCGCGAGCCGACAATCTTTAGGGCTGAGGTAGCTGCATTACCTCGTAAAATCTCGCGACGCATAAGAAACGCATTGAGCACTAGCTCACTGATTTGAGGGTTGGTAGCAATAATCTCGCGCAACTTATCCGAAGAAATTCTCAGTACACTACCGGCTTGCTGCACACGGGCGGTAAGAAACGCAGTTTGCCCAGTTAACAGACTAATTTCTCCTAAAAACTGCCCATCGGTACGAACTGCTAATATTTCTGGATTCGTATCTACGTTGCTAATAATTTCCAAAGCACCGTTGATGACTACAAACCAGTCATAGTCCTTATCACCTACTTGGAAGAGAATATCGTCTACTTCGGTAGGCTGCACTTCACCGTATTGCTGCAATTGTTCAATCTGAGACTGGAGCAGGGTAGGATAGGCTATACTTTCGTCAATCGTGCTCATTCGTGTTTAGTGTAGTAGTTAGTCATCTCGGAGTATATCGGCGGGGTTACGAAGGGCTTGTTTTACAGACTGCCCACTGGTGGTCAGGACGGAAAGCCCCACCAAAAGAAGCAAAGGAACGGCAAACATCCACCACTGCCATTCAGTGCGATAGGCATATCCATGTAACCACTTATTGAGTAGTAAATACGCAATAGGGGCAGCAAAGAGAAATCCTAAGCAAGCTAAAGATAGTAGCCCTTTCATTAGCAAAAAAGTCAAATGTGCTAATGGCGCCCCCAGTACTTTGCGAATACTGATTTCTTTGATTCTACGGGAAATAATAAAGATGGATAGTCCAAACAAACCCATTAGAGCAATCACTAAGCATAGTAGCATAAATAGGGATGAGACTCGGAAGAATTGCTGTTCATCGTGGTACTGGCGGTGATAAAAATCGTCTAGGAAAAAATAGTCAAAGGGACTATCAGAAAATACTTCATTCCATTGCGCTTGTATGACTGCCATCGATTGCTCAATATCTTTTTCAGGAATCTTGACCACCAGATAATCTAACGCTCGGGGAAGCAACTCGTAGAACGTAGGTTTGATTACTTGTTGTAAAGATTCTTGGTGAAAATCCTGCAGTATCCCAACGATCAGCTTTTGACTATTATCATAAAAGATTAAGTGCTTACCTACCGCTTCTTCAGCACTGGAAAAACCTAAGGTACGTATTGCTGACTCGTTCAGCAGCACCGTATTAAACTGATCGGTAGAATAACGCTCGGAGAAGTTTCGTCCGGCAAGCACGGTCGCATCGAATACTTCTATAAATTGGTCGTCAATGCCCTGCATATGCAAAAAGTGGACTTCATCCGGTGAGCTTCCTTCCCGCCGAAACCCTTCGGTTCCCCAGACCAGTTCGCTTCCCGGCACGTGGGATACTGAGGCTACTTGCATAGAGGAAAATGAGGATAACTTTTCTTCCAAGAGATGCGTCAATCGGCTGTATTCCGAATCAATAACGTAGCTTTTACGCTTTTCTGACCACTCTTCTTTTTCCATATTAGGCGCTTTAATTGCTACCAGTTGCTCGACATCAATGCCCAAGTCCCGCCCCTGCATAAACTTCAACTGCTGGTGAATTAGCAGCACCGTAATCATCACAAAAGTAGTAGCCACAAACTGAAAGGTGATGAGCCCCTTCCGTAAGAAAAGAGAGCCCGAAACTTGACTTACCCCTTTAATAGCTCGACTGGGATTTACCGAAGACAGCAGTAGGGAAGGATAGAGAGCCAATGCCAACGCCGTAATTAGAAACACACTAACTATGGCTGCCCAAAATATGCTATCAGCATAGAGCTGTGTCGAGGATAGCGGTTTACCGGAAAGCTCGGCTAAAAATGGGAAAAGAAAAATACTTAGCCCAAGTGCTAAACTGATACCGATAAAACTGTAAAAGCTGGCCTCGGCGAAGAACTGCTGAACTAAGCGGCTTTGGGTGGTGCCTAATATTTTCCGAATGCCTACCTCCTTGGTGCGACCTAAGGCATGGACGGTATAGATATTTACTGAATTGACAATAGCTACGGTAGGAACGATCAGTCCGATAATAATGAGTAGCAACAGCAATTGATGACTCCCGTTAGGTACGATTTCTTCCTGAAGGTTGGAATGCAGATGAATACTGGTAAGTGGCTGAAGGTTCACTCGCGTGGTTACCTGCTCATCAAAAACTCCTTTACTTTTTTCGGTTACAGTCTTATTGAGTTGCTCTTCAAACTGATCAACATTCACGCCTTCCGAAAGCAGCGTATAGGTATACGCCCCAGTAAAGTGCCAGGATAATTCACTCTCTGCTTCTTCGGCTTGCACAAAAAGAATCTCGTAGGGAAAGTGCGTATTAGCGGGAAGATCCGCAAACACCCCAATGACCTGGGATATCGTATGGTCTTCGCCCAAAATTTCAATAGATTCACCAAGAGCCGAGGCTGGATTAGTAAAGTACTTTTTAGCTACCGACTCCGCAACCAATACCCCCAACCCTTCGGATGTTCCGTGTAGTATGGTGGCGGAGAAGATATCCACGAAGTGAGGGTCTACCCCGTAAACTTGCTTTTCGTTCAATCGCTTCTCGCCCATCTCAATTGTTACGCCCGTGGCCGGGTAGATTTTGGTGGTATGATGAGCTTCGGGCAAATCCTCTCGGATAGTATTGGCTAGAGCAGAAGGAGATTTAGCTAATGACTCTGATTTGATGCCCTGAATGAACTTTTGAAAGCTTATCCGATAGATACGATCATGATTAGGATAAAACATATCGTAGCCCCGCTCCCAAGAGATGTAGCTATAGACCAATATACCAATCGTGATCCCAGTAGTGAGACCGAGAATGTTCACCAGCGAGGAAGTAAGATGTCGTTGGGCATAGCGAGTCGTTAGGATGAGGAATCTACGGTACATTTAAGAAAATTAGGTTTCTACCTCGAATAGCTCACTTAAGTTAGCTCTAATGAATGAACCCTCCAATTTTGTCATTATAATCAAGGCAGCCATGCTATACTTTACCCTTTTCAGAATTCTGGTATATTCGCCTACTGATGATCATTCGTATGACTGAAGTAATATTTCTAATCAATAGGCTAGCACTTCGGCACTTACTGTTTTCGGTAGTGCTCAGCATTCTTTCTGTTGCGACCACTTACGCCGACACAATAGATTACGACCTATCTACCTACCGCCCGCAACCAGGATTGACGGCAGAAGTAGCGAATAAAGTATTAACTGTCACTTGGCAGGGCGATCGCAATACTGAACTACGGTTGCGATTTACCGTCAATCAGGGAGTGCCTACTATCCAGGAACTGGCAGTTCAATCCGCAGAAGATGGGTGGAGAGTGTTAGCTACGGATGTGGTACCGGAGTTCCGCGTGGTGTCAGGAGTACGGCGGGTTACTCAGCAGCAAACCGAACCGCTGGAGCGGCTAGGAGTACCGTTAACAGTAAAGAAGCTTAAAGAGGTTATGTGGGATGCTTTTTGGGATGCTCCGCTCTACGTGTCAGATGAGCCCCCGCTCTCACATCAGTCATCTATTCCGGCAGCGGAACCCTTTGCTAATCATCCCGGTATGCCTCGCAAGCCGGAGGAAATCATTCGGGATACGGCTCGCTACCAAGCTACTAACTGTAAAGTACGTACCAACGGAGCCCGCATTGAAATTACCTTTCCGGGAGCTGAAGTCGGTATCTTCTCTGGATACTTACAATACGACGTATTCAAAGGCAGTAACCTGATTCGGCAGATGCTAGTCGCGAAGACCGACCATCCTTCGGTGGCGTTTAAGTACGATGCTGGACTTAAGGGTTTGCCAACCCAATCTCCGTCAAAAGTAGTATGGCGCGATCTTGTACATCGTTGGCAGGAGTATCAGTTAGGTGGCTCAGTCAACGAACAAGCTACTGTGGTACGCAGCAGTAATCGGCTAATGGCGGCCGAATTGGCTGATGGAGCTATAGCGGCTTTTCCGCCGCCCCACAGCTTTTACTGGGCGCGGGAAACCGAACAGAATTTAGGCTACGGCTGGTACCGCAAAGACAGTATTAACTCTTTTTCCTTCGGTATCCGCCAAGCTGAAGGGGAAGAAGACCCGGAGTTTTACCACAACTTTGCGCTGTATAATGCCCGCCCAGGTACCTGGCAACGGATGCCGCTGTTTCTGTATGTCAGTCCTGAAAATGGATGGAACGCGATTAATCAGGCATTGAAATTTACCAACGGTGACCAATTTCGTCCGCTACCGGGTTACAAGGTGATGGGACACCACTACCACGTGGGGTTGGTTCCTCGGCTTCAGGAAAAGGGCGGGTTTGACCAGCGATTGAACGATATCACTACCATGAAGGGCATTGGGGTAGACATTTACGGAGTGATTGACGGGGAGCGCGGGCCGGGTCGGCACGATAAGGGTGAAAAATATCTGGCAGGACTGGCAAACTACTACGAAGCTGCTCGTCGCCAATCAGACAAAAACTTTCTGGTAATGCCCAGCGATGAAAACAGTACTGGCGGGCGTCGCCCCTTTCTAGGCGGGCACTACGATATTATTCCCTCTAAGCCTATCTACTGGCGACCCCAGCGTCTGGAAGGCCAGCCATTATCCGAGCCTCATCCTAAGTACGGCACGGTGTACAATCTGGGCGAGCCGATGGATATGATGGAGATGGCCGAGCGGGAAAACGTACTTATCTCCATGCCCCACCCTAGGGCGAAGCGTTCTACCGGGTTTCTAGAAGCCATTAAAGACGAGCCTCAGTTTCTGCATCCGCACTACTTTAGTTTGGGCTACCGCTGGGGTATGGGGATTGATGCTTCAGAAACCCGGCTGGGTGAATACCGCTTTCAAACCCTTTGGGACGAAGCTAATAACTGGATGGCTGCCCGTGACTTACCTCCCAAATTCGCACTAGCCATTTCTGAATCCCGCTCGGATTTAGGCCACTGGGGCAAACCACCCTACGATGATAGCTACGGTATGTCACCCGTCAATTACCTAAAACTTGATTCCGTACCGTCGGTGGAAGATATGAGCTTGATCATTAATACGCTAAAGCAGGGTGACTACTTTGTAACTTCGGGTGAGGTGCTAATCCCCCATTACGAAGTGCAAGGCGAAGGAAGTCAGCGAGCCATCGTGGCAGATGTAGAGTGGACATTTCCGCTAGAAATGGTAGAATTGGTGTGGGGCGACGGCGAAACTACCGATCGCCAAGTTATTTCCACTACGGATTTATTACCTTTCGGCAAAAAGCGGTTTGAAATCCCCTTTGATGCTCAGGGCAAAAAATGGGTACGCTTCGCTGCCTGGGACGTAGCCACCAATGGGGCAATGGTACAGCCTATTCAGTTAATGAATAATGACTGATGACGAATGGTTGACCCGCAATGTAGATGAATGTTTATCAATTATCATTCACTAGTCACTGTCCATCAATCATTAAATTGCTGTATATTTCACTTTCGTTAGCACGAATCATCTATGGCTGAAACTACTACTACCGTTCCTTCACCAACGTATCTTAAAGAATCAAAACCAACCAGACAGCGACTACTCTCGCTGGATGTACTGCGGGGGATTACGATCATCGGAATGATTGTCGTGAACACTCCGGGTTCTTGGAGTTACGTATATCCGCCGCTTCAGCACGCCGAGTGGCACGGGCTTACCCCTACTGATCTGGTATTTCCCTTTTTCTTGTTTATGGTTGGTATTTCTATTACGCTGGCTTTGGGGCGACGGGTAGAAAGTGGGACACCGTTGAAGGGAGTAGTGACCAAGATCGTGAAGCGTTTCTTTATCATCTACGCTCTCGGTTTGTTTTTGGCACTGTTCCCGGCTTTTGACTTTGAGAATTTACGTTACGTAGGAGTGCTGCCCCGTATCGCCGTTGTTTATCTGGTGTGTAGCTTGTTATTTCTAAAACTATCCTGGCGAAGGGTTGCTTGGCTAAGTGGGATTACACTGGTTGCTTACTGGTTGGCAATGGTACTAATTCCGGTACCGGGAGTAGGATTGGCTAATTTGGAACCTGGAACCAACTTGGCGGCTTGGCTAGACGAACTATTGGTACCCGGCCGTATGTACCGTGTCACCTGGGATCCGGAAGGTTTTTTGAGTACTTTCCCAGCCATTGTTACGGGCTTTACGGGAGTGCTTACCGGCTACTGGTTGCGTTCGTCGCAAACCGTTGAGCGAAAGATTATCGGGATGATGGTAGCGGGGGTACTAGCCTGTCTGGTGGGTTATTTGTGGCATCAGTTCTTTCCGGTCAATAAAAATTTGTGGAGTAGTTCTTATGTGTTGGTTTCTTCGGGCATGGCTTTACTATTGCTAGGTACGCTATACTGGTTTATTGATGTTAAGCACTATCGGAGCTGGACACCCTTTTTTGTCGCCTTCGGTATGAATGCCATTACCGCTTACGTGCTGCACGGAACGCTGATCGATGCGTTTCATATTCCGGTTAATGAGGCGGGGGAAACCCTAAGAGGGAGTAGTTTCCAGGGACTAGTACAGCTAGGCTTACTACCAGAACTGGCCTCATTTGTTTGGGCACTGCTTTATTTACTATTGTGCTTCATCCCGGTCTGGATTATGTATCGCCGAAATATCATTGTCAAAATTTAATCACTTACTAATCTCGATGCGAAATACCTGAGCGTTACCGCTCGTTAGCATCTCGAATACCTTCCTGAACTATGAAGCATCTGTTAGTACTATTTCTGTGTTTATTAACAACCCTAGCAATGGGGCAAACGGAGAAGCCGGACACTACTATGGGCTTTGAGGAGTACGAACCAACTTCTACGCTGGTAGTACCGGAAAACCCAGTGAAACGAGCGAAGTATCCCTTTGTGGATGTGCACGGTCATCAGTACAATATGCCTGAGCAAGACTTGTCCAAGGTTATTACTTCCATGGACACGCTCAATATGGCCGTGATGGTGAATCTGAGCGGTAGAGGCTTTAAGCGTACTCCTGCCGGGTTTGATGTAAATACTTCCGAGCATTTAGTAAAATCTTTAGCGAGGGTTAAAGCCGAGTATCCCGGGCGGTTTGTGTTATTTACAAATATCTCATTTAGGGGTATTGGTAAAGAAGGCTGGACGGAGCGGGCAGTAAAGCAGTTAGAAGAGGATATACAAGGTGGAGCGAATGGACTAAAAATCTACAAAAGCCTAGGCATGAGCGTGAAGGATATGGACGGCAACCGGGTGCCTGTCGACGACGAACGACTTGATCCAATCTGGGCAAAATGTGGGGAGTTAGGCGTGCCAGTCTTGATTCATTCGGCTGACCCTCGGCCCTTCTGGGCGGAAATGGATAGCACCAATGAACGCTGGTTAGAACTAAAAACCCGCCCCAACCGTAAGCGTAGTGCCACCGATCCGGCTCCCTGGGAGCAGATCATCCAAGAGCAGCATAATGTGTTTAAGAAACATCCTAATACTAAGTTTATCAACGCTCATATGGGCTGGTATGCTAATAACCTAGATAAATTAGGTATGCTTTTAGAAGCGTATCCTAACATGTACGTGGGCATCGGAGCTATCATTGCCGAATTGGGTCGTCAGCCGCGGCAGACGCATCGCTTCTTTGTGAAGTATCAGGATCGGGTATTGTTTGGAAAGGATAGTTGGAAGCCAGAGGAGTTTCCTACCTATTTTCGGGTGCTAGAAACTGACGATGAGTACTTCCCTTATCATAAAAAATACCATGCTTTCTGGCGGATGTACGGCATAAACTTACCCGATGAAGTGCTACGCAAGGTATATTACGAGAATGCTCTTCAACTTATTCCGGGCATTGATAAGTCATTATTTCCTGCCTCTCAAAAAGCCAGTCTTCAGGAGTAATTAATTGCAGAAATTGGGATGCCTTGGAGATTATATGTAATCCATTATTCTTAACTTTAAAAGTGAATTTTTTCAGAAGTAATTTTACGTCTACTTCTAAGAGATAACCAACAATACGCGTTAGGATTATTGTTGGATTAATAAGTATAAGCCTACATGACACTGCTGCGACGAGCCATTTTTTCTACGTTATTCTCTCTGTTATTTTCCACTCTCAGTGCTCAAACCATCACCCAAACAGTGCGGGGGACGGTTGTTGAGCAAGCAACCCTCCAGCCACTAGTAGGAGCAACAGTATATCTAAAAGGAGCAGATTTAGGAAGTAGTACCAATGAACAGGGAAGCTTCGTAATTCAGGAAGTGCCTATTGGGCGCTACGTACTAGAAGTTAGTTTCGTCGGGTATGAAACTGTCCAGATTTCAGGCTTGCTAATAAAGTCAGGAAAAGAAACTATACTGAAAATCACACTCTCTCCCACCGCTCAAAACTTGGATGAAGTAGTAGTGCAGGAAGAACGAGTGTCCCCACCCAAGATGATCACCCCCTTAAGTAGTCGAAGCTTCACCGTAGAAGAAACCCGTCGGTTTGCGGCTACCTTTTTCGATCCCGGTCGGTTAGCTACGTCCTTTCCGGGAGTGGTAGGGGTGAATGACCAGGCGAATCATATTTCGGTACGCGGTAATTCTCCTAATAGTATGCTGTGGCGGGTAGAAGGAATCGATATTGTGAACCCTAATCACCTATCCAATGCCGGAACCTTCAGCGATCGTCGGGCAGCCAGCGGCGGTAGCCAAAGCGTGCTGAGCACTCAGGTGTTAGATAACTCTCAGTTTTTGACCGGAGCATTTCCGGCCAATTATGGCAATACCATTGGCGGTGCATTTGACATGCAGCTACGCACTGGGAATAATCAACAACGTGAGTACACCGTACAGGCCGGATTAATTGGGCTAGAGTTTGCGGCGGAAGGGCCGTTTACCGAAGGTGGGGAAAGCTCTTATTTGGCAAACTATCGCTACTCCACCGTTGGACTGCTGACTAACGTAATTGGTTTAGATTTTGGCGGTGAGGCGATTTCTTTTCAGGATTTGTCGTTTAACCTCACGTTTCCTACCCAAAATGCGGGCACATTTACATTTTTCGGAATAGGCGGAACCGGGCGGAATGTGTTTGAGGCTCCGCGTGACTCGCTGGAATGGGAAGCGCAGGAAGATCGTTTTGATGTTACTTTCACTAATGACATGGGCGCGGCGGGAGTCACCCACACCCTACCACTCAATGAACGTACCTTGGTTAAATCAGTGGTGGCTATGTCGGCTTTGAGTAGCACCCGACAGGGCAATTTGGTTACTGATACCTACGAAACGCTATCTCTGGAGGAAGACACTTACGAGGAATATCGTTTTTCCGTTACCTCCTCAATTACTCACCGAACTTCAGCCCGACAAGTACTGAGTGGTGGGTTCTTTCTAAACCACCTGAACTACCAACTATCGAGCAGCGAAGGAACTGCTGTTGCTAATCCGCAAGTACTAGTTTCTGGTGGGGGAAGTGGTTGGTTGCTTCAACCCTATGTGCAGGGCGAATGGCAAATAGGTAGTCAATTAACGGGGCAAATTGGTTTGCACTATACCTACTTCTCACTTAGTGAGTCCCACGCAGTGGAGCCTCGGGCGCAGCTTCGGTGGGTTCCCGGTGATCGCCATTCACTCACATTAGCTTACGGATTGCATAGTCAGATTCAACAGCCGGGAGTATATTTCTCAACCGTGCCTAACGATATTTTGGGTCAGCCTCCACTCCAACCTAATCAGAACCTTGATCTAACCAAAGCTTTTCACTATACGCTGGGTTACCAGAGTTTACTGGGTGAGACCGTTCGGCTGCGAGCAGAAGCGTATTATCAAGATTTATTTGACGTACCCATTGCTATCAGTCCAACCAGTTCGTTCTCGGCTCTCAACCTGTTTGAGGGATTTGTCAACGAAAGACTAATTAATGAGGGTACGGGTGAAAACTACGGATTAGAAGTATCGCTGGAGAAAAGCTTGGTAGATAGTTATTACTTTTTGCTAAGTAGCTCGTTTTATGAATCAAAGTTTACCGGAGCTGATGGGGTGAAGCGGGATACTCGCTTTAACGGTAATTACGCGTTCAGCTTAACGGGTGGTAAAGAAATTCCCTGGAACAGAAATGATAAGCAACGAGTAATTGGGATTAACCTGCGGGCGAATTATCTGGGAGGACTGCGAACCACACCGATTGATGAGATAGCTTCTCGAGAGCAACAAACAACTGTATTTATTGACGACCAGGCTTTCTCCAATAAGCTACCTGACTATTTTAAACTGGATCTACGCATCAGTCTGCGAAAAAATACGGATCGTTATACTAGTGTATGGTCGCTTGACTTGCAAAATGCGCTTAATCAGCAAAATGTAGCCTTTCAGTACTTTGATACGATAGAGGGAGCGGTTGTCACTAAGTACCAACTCGGTCTGATTCCGATTTTAACGTATCGGGTAGAGTTCTGATTTAGTCCATAGTCTACGGTCGACAGTCAATAGTCCACTGTTAATAGCCTATTTATCTCTTCTGTAGACTGTCGACTATTAGCTATCTTTTCCTTTATTTGTAATAATCTTTTTAACCTAACCTATTATGAAAAAGCTTTCTCTTTCATTAGTATTTATTCTTTCCACAATCATTGCCTTTGCTCAAGATGATGATTCTGGTCAGGAGACTTTGGTTAAGGGGTTTAGTATTACTCACTCGGGGGGCTATGGTGGTCCGGCGTTAAAGGTCAGCTCAATCGGGGGCGATATGGTATTGTTTTCCGGTGGTTACGGTGGGTGGTTTCTGAATAAAAAATGGATGTTTGGCGGTGGTGGCTACGGAATGATTACCCAACTGGATGTACCCGCTACAGCCTCAGTACGACCGGGTCAGGACTTACACTACGATATGGGTTACGGTGGTTTTCTAACCGAATATATTTTGCATTCAGACCGAATGTTGCACCTTACGGCTCATATGCTGATTGGAGCCGGAGGTATCTCACAGGATTTAGAAGGCGAACCCGATTTACAAGGTACAGAAAGTAGTTTCTTCGTACTAGAACCCGGTGTAGGGGCAGAGTTGAATATCACGGAGTTCTTCCGGTTAAATGGGGGATTTACCTATCGTATCGTTAGTGGTTCAGATACCCGAGGCATTACTGACAGCGATCTAAGCAGTATGGCTTTCTTCCTTAATTTTAAATTTGGTTTTTTTAACTAATAGAAGGTCGAGGGTATAGGGTAGAAGATTAAAGGAGCACTCGCTTAACCCATTTTTTACCCTATACCTTATACCATTTACCCTATATGATACCATTAGAGCATTACTTCTTACTTAGTGCCTTTCTATTATGTGTGGGGCTGGCGGTTGTGGTCACTAAGCGCAATGCTATTGTAATACTAATAGGCATTGAGCTAATACTGAACGCAACAAATATTAACCTAGTGGCTTTTAGTCGTCACGATGCTTCGCTACTGCAAGGACAGATGTTTGCCCTATTTGTTATTGTAGTTGCTGCTGCTGAAGCTGCCGTAGCGATGGCAATCATACTGAAGGCATACAGCTTCTACAAAACTGCTAATGTAGACGATATTCGGGAAATGAAAGGGTAAGTCTACTGTATTTTCCCATCTACTTTGATGAGTTGATCTGTTTTGTTTCTCGAGCATCCAATAAAAAATCAGTCATCTTCTTAAAATATTTTGGTTCGTGTAGCCCGGAGCCATGCTTTGCTCCAGGTACTATAACAAGTTTATTGGGAACATTGTATTGCTTGAGGGCTTGATGAAGTATCTCACTTTGACAATGCGGTACCAGCGGATCAGCATCGCCATGAATAATTAAGAACGGTGGGTCGTTAGCATCCACGTAACTAACAGGGTTTGCTAGAGCACAGCGATCTTTATGGTCTTGAATGGGACCACCGATTAAGGTGGATTCAGGCGAATCGGCGGCGTTATGGTTCATGCGACTGCCGCAAGAATCCATCACCAGAAAGGTGGTAGGTCCGTACCAGTCTACCACCGCATCTACGAAACTATTCATTTCTAGATAATCTCCGAGTGAGCCTTCTATGGCGACTATTTCACTGCCAACAGAGTGTTGGATTATACCACCTGATGTTCCTAGAAAAGCCGAAAGGTGTCCTCCGGATGAGTTACCAACCGCGGCTACAAATGAGGTATCCAAAGAATATTGTTCAGCATTGCCTCTAAGAAAACGAACCGCAGCTTTCACATCATGGATTTGAGCGGGGAATATCGCTTCCCGGCTTGAACGATGATTAATAGCAGCTACCGCGAACCCAGCCTCTAATAATGATGGCCCGAATAATTTATAACTTTGGTGCTTCCGGTTATTACCAAACCAAGCACTCCCGTAGATAACAACTGCTACTGGAAAGGACTCTTTTTTTTGCGAGGGTAAGTAAATATCTAGTTGATGTCCGACTAACGTATCATTCACATAGCTGATATCTGGCCACGTTGGTTCTACACCTTGGGCAACACCTGAAATTTGCATAATAAATACAAATAATAATGCAATTCTGAGTATTATCATTTTGTTAAGTTTTCATTTACCCTTAAAAAAGCATTAAGATTTATCATGTAGAACAAATTTAATCCATAAAATAGGGTTCATTTCTGGTAAATTTTTCTAACTTAATAATCAGTTAATACTTAGTTATTACCTTTCTGATACCCGTCTAGTCGGAACACTTATGAGCCTATTTTTAGAAACACGGATCGCTAATTTAGTTTCAAACTTACTCCTTCCCAATACTTTCCTCTGTTGACACTACTTATCCCATATTACTCTAATTACCAACTAAACCAATTCTGCCTATTGTAACACCCAACCAACAACCTACTACCAGCATTTTCCAGGAGAATAGCTGACTATCACTTTGGTACAAACGCTCCGATAGTAGCCTCGCCTTTTGTACCAAAACAACCTGTTTTCAACCTAAAAACTAACTCTATGAAACCGGAATTAATACCGCAATCGCCCGGATTACGCGGGTACATGCTTCTTATTGCCTTATTTTTCTTAAGTACCACCGCTTGGCAGACTGCCCTAAGCCAATCAACAACTACGGTGTCGGGTACAGTAGTCGCTCCCAATGATAATGAGGGGCTGCCCGGAGTAAACGTACTAGTAAAAGGAACCAGTCAAGGAACAGTTACTGATATAGATGGTAAGTACACTATCAATGTTCCTAACAGCGACGATATTCTCGTCTTCTCCTCTATCGGCTTTGTTTCTCAGGAAGTGCCTGTAGAAGGTAGGTCTACAATTGATATTACCATGGCTGAAGATGTTCAGGCATTAGACGAAATTGTAGTAATTGGCTACGGTACCCAGAAAAGGTCAGATCTTACCGGGGCAGTTGGTTCAGTAGATGTAGAACAATTACAAGAGCGCCCAGTAGTTTCTCTCAACCAATCGCTGGCAGGTAGAATACCGGGGGTACAAGTAAACGTTAACTCGGGGCGACCCGGTGGAAAAGCTAATATACGGGTTCGTGGATTTAGCTCTATCAATTCGTCTAATAACCCGCTCTACGTGGTGGATGGGGTTCAATTGCCTATTACTACTCAAACCCAGCGCAGCCAAGCTATTGATTATATTAACCCTAATGATATTGTATCGGTAGAAGTTCTGAAAGATGCCTCTTCAACTGCTATTTACGGAGCCAGAGGGGCAAATGGAGTAATACTGATTACGACCAAACAAGGAAAGTCGGGCGAAGGGAAAATCTCTTACAGCGTAGATTTGAGCACCGTTACCTATGGCCCTAACCGACCGGAGGTCTTAAATACTGAGCAGTACCTAGCCGTGGAAGACTTAGCCTGGCGAAATATGGAAAAGTTTGATCCGCAAGGCTGGGCCGAAGGCAAGTGGGCCTATTTGAATCCCGCGTTGAAGAGAACCGATCCTGAACTATTTGATAGCAACGGAAACCCCTACTTCGATACCAACTGGATTGATGAAACTACCCAAAGTAAACTATCCCAAAATCACCAGCTAAACTTTAGCGGGGGAAGTGACAAGACTACCTACTCTCTTTCTTTAGGATACCAGGACATTCAGGGACTGTATTTGACCAACTTTTTAACTCGCTACTCCGGGCGAGTTGCGGTAGAAACTGAAGTGAAGGACTGGCTTACCATAGGTACTACGCTTAACTATAATTTCCAGTCGGAAAACAATGTGGACTTTAATGACCAGATTCCCCGACGAATGGTAGAGGATTTTCCATTCTTGCCAGTGTACTACTCAGACGGAACCTACGCCGACAACCGGGATTATCCGTTTGCCGAAGGTACCCGTAGTTCAGTGCATAACCTGTTGGAGCGTAACTTTACGTTAAATACCCAGACATTCATCGGATCGGCTCACGCCAATATTAGACTAACCGATGATTTAATCTTTAGAACAGTACTAGGTACTAACGTGATTACCCAAGAAACCAACCGCTACGAAGGTCGAACTATACGGGAGGGTGACCAAGGTAGAGTCTGGTTAGACGATGATAGAACCACCTTTTGGTCGTTTGAGAATTACCTGACGTATACCAAAACGTTTGCAGATATTCACGCCTTTGAAGGAATGCTAGGAATATCCTGGCAGGAGTCAAATTTCTTCGGAATGGACGCTGAAGCCAGAAATTTCGCTACTGATTATTTCCAGTTCAACAACATAGGAGCGGGTAGTAATAATCTGGAAGTGGGTTCTAGCGCCAATCGGGAAGCATTGAATTCTTACTTTGGCCGGTTTCAGTACCGTCTGATGGACAAATATCTGGCAACCTTCACCGGGCGAATGGATGGTTCTTCTAAGTTTGGTGATAATAACAAATATGCCTTTTTCCCATCTGCCGCTCTGGCTTGGAGAATTTCCGAAGAGGGCTTTTTAGCTGACAACCGCCTGATCTCCAATCTTAAGCTTCGTACTAGCTACGGTCTAACCGGAAACTCAGAGATACCTCCTTATTCGTCGCTGGCTTTGCTAGGTTCCGGATACGCTGCGGTCATCAATGAGTCCCGTGTAAGCGGAACCGGTATATTCCGTCTGGCTAACCCTGACCTACGGTGGGAGAAAACGGCTCAAACGGACGTAGGAGTTGAATTGGGCTTGTTCGACGGTAGAGTTTCCTTGGAAGCTGATTATTACTACCGTAAGACGACCGATATGTTGTTAGATGCGCCAGTGCCTCAAACCAGTGGCTACGCTACTATTCGTCGTAACGTGGGCTCTATGGAAAATAGAGGAGTCGAGTTGGCAATTAATACCGTTAATATCGCCAAAGACAAACTTGAGTGGCGTTCCAACTTTAATATTTCTTTCAACCGAAATAGAGTGTTAGAGTTGGCTACCCGCGCACCCATCTTCGGAGTGGGTGGTCCCGGTATCACCAACGAAACCAGTATCATCACCGAAGGCGAATCGGCTAGTTCATTTTGGGGACTAAACCGATTAGGAGTGTGGGGAACGGATGAAGCAGCTGAGGCCGCAGAGTTTACTAGCTACCGTAATGGCTTAACCATTTTACCCGGAGATATTAAGTACGAAGACGTAAACGGTGATAAAGCTATTACCGATGCCGACCGAATGATTATTGGCGACGGTAGTCCCGAATTCTGGGGAGCTTTTATCAATAACTTCCGATTCGGAAACTTTGATCTATTACTAGATCTTCAATTCTCCTACGGGAACGATATTATGGATATGAACCTACACTCAAGCGAAGACCGTCAGGCATTAGCCAACAGCTACACCACTGTACTGAACGCCTGGACGCCGGAGAACCAGAATACCATGATTGCCCAAATACGAGATACTCGTGCCGGTTATGTTACTAATGTGGATTCTCATTGGGTACAAGACGGCTCGTTTCTACGGGGACGAAACCTGGTGCTGGGATATAATTTTCCTAGGGCAATTACTGAGAGAATTTTCTTAGATAATCTTAGAGTATACGCTTCGGTACAAAACTTCTTCCTATTAGTAGATGACGAAGTAATCGGTGATCCTGAGATCACTCCTATTCGGGGCGGTGTAAGCAACAACGTATTCTCGCAGGGAATGAAGTGGCATGAATATCCAAAGACTACCACTTACACTTTTGGACTAAGAGTAGGTCTATAGTCCCTGGTAAAAACAAAAAACTTAGCAACTATGAAATTTCATATAATTAACAATATTGGCAAGATACTTTTGGGAGTCTTTATCTTAATAGCCCCAGCTTGTTCTGATTTCCTGGACGAAGAAGATCCTTCTAACCTGACTCCAGAAAGTTTTTTCACGATACCCGATCATGCCGAAGCTGCTATTGCCGCGGTGTACGATGATACCCGGTTTTACGGCGACGGAGCGGGAATCTTCTCTTCCAACTGGCAATTACTAGAGGCACCTACTGGCACTGCCACCACCGAAACGGCTCAGAACTCAGATTTGAACAATCTGTATTCGCTGACTTGGGACGAAAATACTGGTCATATTCGCAACTGGTGGCGAGGAATATATCAGCTAGTAGCGAATGCTAATTTGGTGTTAGATCGAGTTCCGGATATTACTCCGATGGATGAAGCTCAGAAGGCTCGAATATTGGGTGAGGCCAAGTTTTTACGCGCTTGGGCGTATTTCTACGCGGTACGTTTATGGGGTGATGTTCCTTTGGTACTACAGCCTCAAACTGCTTCTTCAGAAGATTTTTTCCCATCTCGCACTCCGCAGCGAGAAGTATACGATCAGATTGTCAACGACCTTCAGGATGCCGAAAGTGCTAGTTTACCTTTCACTGATGTAAGCGGTAGGGTTTCTCAGGCAGCCGCTAAAGCCATGCTGTCTAAGGTGTATCTCACCATGGCGGGTTTTCCACTGAACTTAGGTACTGAATACTACCAACTAGCAGCGAATAAAGCTAAGGAGATTATCGATAATCCGGGTCCGATTGATCTGTTTGATACCTACATGGAAGTGCATGATGAACGTTCGGGCAATCAGGTGGAGCATATTTTTATGATTCAGTACAACAATGTGGTAGCGGGTAACCCGATGGGCAATATGTTTCCGAACTTTAAGCCCGTTTCTTACCGGGGGCCTTCCGGAACTGGAAGTACCGTACCTACTTTCTCATTTTATGAGTCCTACGAAGAAGGTGATATTCGCACGGTAGACCAGGAAGGGTACTTCTATACCACTTACTTCGAAAACGGTAGTGGGGCGCGATTTGATTTAGGTGCACCTTATATCTTTAAGCACTTCAACGTGATTGCCAATGGAACGCAAGGAGTAGAAGGTACGGCTCAGGATAATCTGAACGTTCCAGTGCTTCGGTTTGCGGAGATATTGCTGATTTTTGCCGAAGCCTCTAATGAGGTGAATGGCCCAACGCAGGAAGCACAAGAAGCCCTAAAGCGAGTGCGCGATCGGGCAGGGTTAGAAACTCCTATCGTAGGTGAGTTTACTCAAGAAAGCTTCCGCGAGTTGGTTTGGAAAGAACGTTGGCATGAACTGGCTTACGAAGGAAAAACCTGGTTTGATATGGTTCGTTTACGCCAGGTATTCAACGAGCAAACGAAAGGTTTTGACGATTTTGTCGGTCATGTGAATTTAAACTCTAATCAAGCGTTGCAGGAAAGGAATCTGCTATTTCCTATTCCTCTCCAGGAAATGCTAAACAATCCTAATTTGGAAGTACAGAACCCAGGTTACGAAGCTAGGTAGTGCTGATTAAATAATTAATTTCACTAAGCCATTGTATCGTTTGAGCGGTACAATGGCTTTTTACTTTTAAGGGCCGTCAAGTGTAAACCTGAATAGCTTCCTTCAGGATTTGCCTTACGATAATAACTTGAATATCTGCTTCAGGATCAACGGAAAGGATCTTAATACGTTTGCGACCACCACTTGTTAACGCCGGATGGTCAAGATAGCGTCCTTCTACTATACCTATGTATGGTTGCTGAGTACGTCGGTCAACCGACAAGTAGCACAGCATCTTGCCATTAAAGAGAAAAAAAGGCGTCTGGTACTTCCAGACTTCAAGAATTTGAGAATTATGATTTAGAATGATTTCTCGTAAAGTAAGCAAACAGCTTCGGTTAGGCTCTGGTTGGTTTTCGTAGTATTCATCTAATGCTTTCATCGTGTAAAGCTATTTAAAGTATTTGGGTTTATGTTTCAGGAGTAGCATTGCTCCCAATCCCTTTGGTCATTTGGATGATAGTTAAATGTTATGCTGGAGATTCAGTTAAAAATCTCTACTTAATATACAAAAGGTCATCTTTCTTAAACCGTAGTTTTTTAAAACTTTACATCATTTCTTCTCAATAAATATAAATATTCTCACAATTTATTAATTTTTATTAGCTAAATTAGCAGACTATGAAAAATAGTTAACTTTGAAATGCTAAGACGAGCTAAAAATTTCACAAACTATTACCTGCGCTATAACCCCTACTTTAAGCAGGAGGTTAAGAAAGTCTTGGAGCATAAAGAAAGGAACAGTAATCAACTTCAGCATTGCCAGAATAAAGCGTTCCTATCAATATTGCATCAAGCGGCTAAACGATCACCCTTCTACCAGAAATTATACGCTACTTACGGGGTTGATATAAAAAATATTAAATCAATAGCTGATATAGATAAGCTACCGATTATTACCAAGAGCGATGTAAGAGAACATCTGGAAGCGATATACATTGGTAATCCTTGGGTTAAAACAAAGGGACATACCAGTGGTACTTCGGGAACACCATTAGTTGTATATAGAGATTACCGATCGACAATAAAAGAAGGAGCGTACATATGGGCGCAGCGAGCGTTGTTTAATTACCACCCTGGCATGAAAACGGTTTCTTTACGAGGTATTCTTGACCGACGGCAAATGAAGCAATATGATCCCTACGCAAACTGCTTATACTTGTCTAGCTTTAATCTGAGAGAAGAAAATGCCGATTGGTACTGTCAGCAGATTCAGCAGTTTGAGCCTTATGCAATTTTGGCTTACCCCAGCTCGGTAGAGATTTTAGCTAATTTCTTCCAAAACCGAGGTTTAGCACTAAATGTGCCGTTCATCTTTACCTCATCAGAGCAGGTATATCAGCACCAGCGAGAGAAGATAGAAAAGGTATTTAATACCAGCGTAGTAGATTGGTACGGAAATGCTGAACGGACTATTGCCTTAGAGCAACGTAGAGATGGTCAGTATTACGAACTGCCGCTGTACTCAGTGAATGAATACGAAGAGAATAGGACGATTACTACAAGTTTAATTTCTACTTCATTTCCACTGATTCGGTATCTGGTAGACGATACAATCATTCCTTGTAAAGATCGGAGTAACTATCAGATTGAGGAGATTGTAGGGCGACACGATGATGTACTGCTATTACCCGACGGAACTAAAATTGGCCGTATTGGGGCAACATTCTCAGATATTGACGGACTGGAACTAGCGCAAATTCACCAAAAATGTCGAGAGCGGTTTATAATTAACTTGGTTGTCAACGACCATTTCAGTCCACATAGCTTAGATAAAATGAAATCAAGGCTGTGCAATTTAGCGGGGAAACGGTTACAGTACGATATTTTTTACGTCCAGGAAGACGACATCATCAGAACTAGAGCCGGCAAATTTAAACTAGTCATCAGTAGTATAGCTTAAACAATTAACTAAAGCATAGTTGCTTAGAAAGTATCCAGCACTTCGTAATCAATAGGCTTGAAAGTATAATTATTGGACTGTTCGGCTGAACAGGCAGTTAACCCTACCACAAGATCCATCTCTGCTTTTAATACCACATAGTCACCTGCTCTAGAAAGAGGCGGATCTACCGACAGCGTACCATCTGGGGCAAACTGTACATTCATAAATATATTGAACGCTGTAGGAATCTCATCGGGAGTAATACCATATTTTTCTAAATTGGTATGCAAGTTCTCAAAACAGCTAGGGTGATAATCGGTGGTGCCGTAGATGATTTTGAAGGTTTCAGGGCTACAAGGGGCTAATAGGAAATCGTTGCGCCCATTCGTATCCTCAATAATTTCAAACATAACATTACTCCTATTACTGTATAGCGAGTGCCCCTTCGTAATAAGTAATGTACTACAGTAGTCTAACGTCTTTCCTGACGAAAGCCACTCCTTTTTGTCATGCCGATTGAAGCAGACCATGTCCGAAACCTGCTCACCTGTAGGGTCTATTACCCGTAAGTACTGACCCTTCTCCACTACAAAGGCTGCTCCCGATTGCGGTGCTATTCGGTTACTCATCACGATTAGCTTTATGTAAAAATGGACACTGCCAGGTTGAAGAAACTTTCCGTCCACTGTACTGTCGCGCTTCGGTAACAGTGCCAAAATCAGCTGCCATTGGATTAATGTAACCTTGTAAGCTTTGATCTCGCTTTCTAATAACCTTGCGCATCTTCTGATATTTACCTTGTGCTTTTAAAATATCAAATTGACTATGGAGGTTAAACACCAGAGCAGGATTGGTAAACCTGCGCGCTATTCGTGAACTGTTAGCGTGTAATCCAATAACGAAAAAGGCAGTTTGAGCAAAGCTAAATCCAAATTCTTTACTATCAGGATCATGGGAAACCGAAGAGTTCCAAGGCTGATCGTCCAGATGATGTAAAGCCGATAGCTGCTGCCAGAGAAGCTTCTCAAAATATTCCTCTTTCATTGATATCGGACGTTCAAAAACTGCAATAAAGGTAGTAAAATTACTATCCATTGTCGCCCTCTCAGCAATAAAATTATGAAGGTCTGGTGCCATTGCCTCAGCGGCTTCATTACTACCCAACTTGGAATAATAACCCATTCTATAAACATCAGTATTAAAGGCAGCTTTAGCTCCCAAACAAGGATATTCTTGGTTTAATATGAAACCCTTAAATTCCTCTTTTATAGAAGTAGGAACTGAACTAAAATAGGGTTTGGCAATATTCATAAGAATCTTTTAAATATAAAAAAGCATAATTTTGTAAGAAATATAATTATTTTTTTTAAAAAAATATAAATATTATTCAAAAATAAACAATCAACTTTAAATAGCGCCCTATAATTGTGATATTTTTGAACTGAAGGCAGCTTGAAGAGTTAGGTATTGCTACTATCTAGCGTACATTTCAATTTTCTGATGGAGAGGTTGATTCAAATAATTTGATACCTACTCTATGAGAATAGACTAAGGGCAATCGCTAGTAGAAGAAGGTTCTACATTACTCTAAATAGTTAGTAGTAAATATGGATTTATACCTTCGCATAGATTTCATTATGGAATAAAAATCTTACCAACTTAGCTTGATTGGCAAATGCTTTGAGTGAAATTATATCTATAATACTTGCAAAATTGATTTCGCTGCTTTTACTTTGTATTTCAAAGTACTTTTATAATGCAGAAAACTGATTACTTACAAGATATCAGCGAGATCCGCTCCATTATGGAGCGCTCCTCTCGTTTTATTTCCCTCAGCGGACTTTCCGGGGTGATGGCTGGGATATACGCGCTGATAGGAGCCGGGTTGGCGCACTGGTGCCTTACGCTGTATCGGGCAGGAGGACTAGGTTCATACCGGACAGTGGCTGGCTATCTCTTCCTAATTGCCGGAGTAGTGCTACTGTTGGCAATTGGAACCGGTATCTGGCTCACAACGCGGCGGGCTCGAGAGCAAGGGCAAAGAATCTGGGATGCTACTGCTCGCCGATTAGTCGTTCATTTGATGATTCCACTAGCGGTTGGTGGTATCTTTGCCCTAATTCTCGTAGGTCAGGGTTACACCGGTATTGTTGCGCCTAGTATGCTCATCTTTTATGGTCTGGCCCTGATTAACGCCAGTAAATATACCCTTACTGATGTTATGTACTTGGGGTTAGCCGAAGTAGCTTTAGGTTTACTCGCTACCATTGTGATTGGCTACGGTTTACTATTTTGGGCAATAGGATTTGGTGGATTGCACATAGTATACGGAGCATCTATGTATTATAAATACGAGCGGTGAAGCATCTTTTACACCAGTTTGATAAAGCGTTTGAAAATAAGGTACGATTGGGCATCATGTCAGCGTTAGTGGTAAATGATTCGCTGGACTTTAATGCCCTGAAGGAACTACTGGGAGTAACAGATGGAAATCTGGCTAGCCATTTAAAAGCCCTGGAAAAAGTAGCATATATTGATGTACAGAAACAATTTGTCGGTCGGAAACCTAATACCCAATATGCAGCCACAAAAACTGGAAAGAAAGCTTTTGGCGCTCATTTGGATGCTCTGGAAGCTCTACTAAAAGCCCAAAAGCAAACTCAGTAAAAAAATTTACTTACTGACTTTGAAATACAAAGTACTTTTAATTATGAACAATCAAACACTTAAAACTTGGCTCTGGATTGGTACCTCACTGCTGAGCAGCTTTTTGTTTTACGGACAGGGAGCTGGATTGAATTTTCTTTTGTATAGTCTCGTATTTATTACCATCAGTTTTGGTTTATATCCAGTCTTGCGACAGTCAGTTTCTGGTTGGTTTATTGCTTTGGGCTACCTACTTACCGCCATGAGTATTATGTGGCATCATAGCTGGCTGGCCATACTGCTATACCTGTTTTCATTTATCGCGTTGGCCGGGTTCTGTGCCTATCCCCGTACTTCCTTAGGTATTGCCCTACCGAATGGTCTTTATTCTGCCGGACTAAGTTTCTGGCGCAGAGAGTGGTTAAATAGAAAAGAGAAACCGCAGGGTAGTTTAACTCCCGCCCGGGTTATGTCCTGGGCTGTACCCGTAGCTATTACCGTTCTGTTTTTGATGCTTTACATAGGGGGTAATCCGGCTTTTGCCGCTTTACTGACCCAAACTGAAATTGAAGTTATCTCGCTTGGTCGTATCATTTTCACTTTAGTGAGCGCTTACCTGCTGCTAGCCATTTTCTATCCAACGGGTATTAAAGCGCTAATTCAGCTCGACCAGCGTACCCCTAACTTGCTGCTGCGCCGTCGACAAGCAAAGAAGCAACGAAGTTTCAATACGATAGGGTTAAAACATGAGTATCGCAGTGGTTGGTTGTTATTTATCTTGCTGAATGGCTTACTGCTTTTATTCAATGCGGTAGATACCTATCATCTGTGGACGGGGAAATTACCTCAAGGAGTGACCTACTCCGAATACGTGCATCAGGGAGTGAATGCGCTGATTGTTTCTATTGTGCTAGCTATCGGTATTGTGATGTACTTCTTCCGGGGTAATCTAAATTTCTACTATCGTAGCCGACAACTGAAGCTAGTCGCTTACGCGTGGGTTGCTCAGAACGTATTTTTGGTTCTAGCAACTGCCTACAAAAATAGTCTATATATCGATGCTTATGGATTTACCCAGAAACGTCTGGGTGTGTATGTATATCTACTAATGACGTTGGTAGGATTATTCTTCACTTACGTGAAAGTACGGCAGATTAAGACCAATGCCTTTTTACTGCGGTACACTAGCTGGGCGTTCTACGCTATTTTGGCGGGGCTGACCCTATTCAACTGGCCCCGCTTTATTACGAAGTATAACCTGACGAACCTGCCCGCTGAGCAAATTGATTTTCACTACCTCAGTCGTCTTTCTGATCATAATCTGGATTTACTGGCAGATGCTCTAAAAAATCCTAATTATCACATAGCGGCAAATACCCGAGAAAATATCATGAATGAGATTAGTCACTTTCGCTATACCGAAGCGCAGCAAGACTGGCGGTCGTGGAATTATGCTGATAGACAGGTGATGATCAATCTGGCTTACGAGTAGGGACATGACGGTGGCCGCGCCATTAATCGCACGGCGAGGCCACCCCGGCGAACCGTCATATTCCTACAATCAAAAAAATTTAAAACAACAAAAAGAAAGAAGAATGAAGCGAAGAATAGGAATTGCCATATACGTGGCTGTATCAATGATATTTGTATTACCTCCGCAAAGCTATCTGCACGATATCTTACACTCGTTTGCTGTACAAGCTATCATTGGCTACGGATTACTAGGTGTATTCGCCAGCTTTTTCCGAAGAATGCTAATGACCGTAGCCTCCTTGGGAGCAGTTCTGCTAATTGCCGGAAGCCTTTATCTGATGCAAGAAGCATCAGTAAGTGTTACGACGACTAACTCCTACGCAAAAGATACGCTAGTTCGGGTAGCTCACTTTAATGTGCTCTGTAGCAATCAACAGTTTCAGGAGACAACTGATTCGGCGCGGGCTACTCAGGCTGATTTGCTGTCATTTCAGGAAGTAAGCGAAGACTGGGGTAAGCAGTTGGAAGAACGGCTATCGGATGAATATCCCTACTTCCACATTGTAACCGATAGGAAGAATGCTGGTCGCGGATTAGCGGTATTTTCTAAGCATCCGATAAACGATGTACAAACTATTTACTGGGACGATGTGCCCAATATTACTGGGAACGTATTGCTTCAGAGAGAAGTCATCCACTTCATAGCGTCTCATACTTTATCGCCCCGAAATCGCGGGCGTTACCAAAAGCGGAACCAGCACATCCGCCGTATTGCTCGGTACATTAATACGATTGATCGCCCCGTACTAGCTATTGGAGATTATAATGTAGTCCCCTGGAATCCGGTTATCCGAGAACTCACTCAGGCTACTGATTTGCAGCATAGCCATACGGGCTGGCAACCCACATTTCCCGCTCGTTTCCAGGGAATGGGAGTGCCGATTGACTACATCTTTTATTCCCCAGAATTTCATTGTCGCAAATTTAAAGCCTTACCCGCAGCTGGTTCTGACCATCGGGGTATTGTTGGGGAGTATTCTTTTAATGCGGAGGGATGATAGCAATATACTTAGTTAGCTTTCAGCAAGCTGGCGGTTGGCTAGTGTAATCATATCCTTGGGATTAATGATATTTCCTTCATAACCGCCTATGGTAGCCTGAATCATAGCTAAACCAATTTGAGTAGTACTTACTACGTAACTAGGAACGAGAACTTTAATGGCTTTCACTAGCCACATAAAATAGTCGTACATAAACTGATAAGCCCTAGTTCGGGACTTTATTCCCCGCAGAGGCATAAGTACGCCAGGGCGAAACATAAATGCCTGCTTAAAGCCCATCTCGAGCAGGTCGTTTTCAGCTTTTCCTTTTACCCGAGCCCACATCATGCTGCTCGTCCCCGAAGAATCAGTGCCCTGTCCCGAAACAAAAATGAAGGTCATTTCCGGATTATTCTGGTAGAGGACTTCCGCTAAAGCCATCGTGTAGTCGTAAGTGATTTTACGATACTGCTCTTCACTCAGCCCGGCCGCGCTAATGCCCAGGCTATAGTAGCAGGCATCGTAACCAACCAGGCTTGTTGCCAGCGGAGTGAAGTCAGAAAAGTCCTGATGAAGCTGCTCCTTAAGTTTAGGATGCGTTATTCCGACGGGGTTCCGACCAATGACTAGTACTTCGCTAATGGCTTCATGATCTAAACACTCCAGTAAAACTCCTTTACCAATCATGCCCGTAGCTCCCGTAATAATGACTTTCATAATAATGTAGTAGTTAGGTTGAAGATATTCACTAGGGGTACTTACGGGAATAAGGGCTTAGAGATATGATTCTAAGGCTTGTAATTCAGCTTCCAGATTGGCTCTGGCTAACTGCCCTTAGTTTTTAAGAGAGGCTATTGGGCAATCACTACCTCGAACATGTGATGCTCGTTTTCGGCGTAGGGTTCCCAGTAGGGCTGATCGCCGAAGGTGTTGTTTTGAGTGAATACTTCAAAGCCCTCTTCAGTGTTCCATGCACCAAATAGCGATATGGTAGAGCTATCAGTGCTATTGAGCGTCATAATATAGTCCAACGTAGGCTCCGACTGGGCCATAGCACCAGTCATACCCTTCACAATGGTAGAAAGAGTATCCATTGCCGGTTTTCGCTTCATAATAAACTCCGAGTATTGGACTGAACTGCCGGCGTCAATAGTAGCCGGAGTAGCGTCTTTGGCTCCGTAGTTGGCTACCTTAGAAGTAAGCACTTTATAGTCTTCGTAAGATGGCTTATCTGAGGCGTAGTCTTCCGCTGCTTTATCGGAATTCCAGGTGGTAATTTGTACTACCCGCTCATCATTTCGGGCTTTAAGCACCAGGCGCTGCTCTAAATTGGCGTTATCGTTAGTCTCCGGTAGAGACGATAGCGTACTATCCACCAAAGTAGGCTCGGTCTCCCACACTTCAATAACATACAACTGATTAAGTGTAGTATCTACCATTACTGATGCTGAAACAGTCTCAGTTGGTGTAACCGAATTCTGGCTTTCATCAGGTTGTGGTTTGTTTCCGCAAGAAGATAGCAAAATAGTAATGGGAAAGGCGGATAAGAGAACAGTTTTCATGGTTTAATAGGTTAGGTTATCCAAATTAGTATTAGGAAGGTCTATTATTTTCCACCTACGGCAGAATCTGTCAAAAAGTTGAGATTAAATAAAGATAATCGTAGTATAGGAACATAAAGATGCTATCGCCTTATTTTAGAGATTGTAACTCGGATTTCAAGTTGTCTCGTGCTGGTTGCTCATAGCCTTCGTAGAAAACATCCGTTTTGAAGATTCTATCCATTGCCAGAAAGGACTGAAGCACTTTTTTTCGCCCTCTCTTGTACAGAAAACCGGGGTAAATAGCGTACTCCTTCCTGATGTTTCTGGTGTATTCCTGGTAGACATTAGGACTTTCGCCCAATATCGCTAGGTCAAAGTCTAGTAGATAGTTGGTATCAGAATCGCTGCTAAGAATGTGGTTTTGAGTAGCCACTATTTGGGCGTGACACTTGGTGATTTTATCGGTAGGAACTCTCAGTTGAGATAACCGCTTGTGAGCAATGTCAGCACTTTTTTGCTCATTGTCTTTATGAGTCGCATCATAGACAATATCATGATAGAAAATACTGAACAGCACCGTATCCAGATCAGATAAATTGTTCTGGTACTTCATAGCATGGTCTGCCATATATTTTAAATGAGTTAGGTTATGGTAATGTCGCTTCTTGGCTGTATAGCTTTCCTTAATCTCTTCCCATAGCTCATTAGCCAGTTGATTATCGTTGTTATACTTTGCGGTTAGTTCCTGCCAAATAATTGCTAGCTCTTCCATTGTTCTAAATATACATATTTCATACTTGAGTGAGTTAGTTGCATTGTTGGGTTCCATATTATCTTACAAAGCCAGATTATAGAGGCTTGCAGGAGCTACTTCAGAGGTTTAGTATAGGTTACACAAGGCTAATACTCTTCTTTACTCGGGTAGTTGAAAAGAGGGTTCTCGCGAACTCTAGAATCTAGTATTGTAGTCCAACCCTAAGACAGATAGCCCCACTTCCTTAAATCATCGGTACTATCCATTAGTTTGGTTCCACCGTCGTGGATCAAAATAACTTTGGTGGCAATATCCAATACGTTTCGGTAATCGTGGTCGGTAATAATGAAGCCTTTTTCTTTGCTTCGTTCTTGTATTCTGTCTTTTATCTCATCCTTATATATCGGAGCTATGCCGTTGAATGGTTCATCTAGTAGGGAAAATTCGTTGTGGGAGTAAATGATGAGTAAAATCTCTAAAGCTCTGCGCTCACCGCCTGAAAGCTGTTTGCTTTTCTTGCTTAGATGGGATTTAACCAAACGGTGGTTTTTGACTATTTTTGCTTGGGTTGGTTCACAGACTATGTTGATAACGTTAGCAATCTTCAGATGACTAGGTAGATACCTATCCTGAGGTAGATAATTAATGCGCTGATTACTATCTGATACTTTATGGATGATTTTATGGTCTACTTGAACCATTTTGCTTTCCGCCGAAAGGGAGCCGAAAATTATCTTCAGCAAAGTAGACTTGCCGGAGCCATTGCGCCCTAGTAAACCAACTATTTCTCCTTTTTTGCAAGAAACAAACACATCAGTCAGAACTTGTTTGGTGCCAAAGCTTTTTATGATGCTGTCAGCGCGTAGCTCGCTCACAGTAACAATGTTGCTAGACTAAGAATAAGCGCATGAACAATGCAAGCAATCCACAACGCTATTTTACTAATGCCCAAATTGTAGTAAAAATAATATTCATGAGCATATCTAAGCTCGTAGATAAAAAACTGGAACAGCGGAAGAATAAACAGATAGGCAAGTCCTGCATTAGTACCAATTGGCTTTCCATTTATACTATGCCCAATAAACCCCAGCAACACTGAAATAATGATAGCCGGTAGCAGAAACTTTTTCTGGAATATGAAGATATAATAGGCCTTTTTAACAAAGCTACTCATTTCCTACATCGCGCTTTTCACCTTCTTGTACTAGCGGTTCATCTTCGTACTTAGTGCGGTACTTTTCGTAGAGTCTCTGTTGCAGGGCGGGAAGAGTGACTTCCCGTCCGTCAATAAAGGCGTGGGTTACAATATTAGTCCGCATATCCAAAGCATCGCCTTCGGAAACAAACAGTGTAGCACTTTTACCTTCTTCTAGTGTACCATAGCGGTCGGCAATACCGAGTATTTGAGCATTATTTTGGGTAATGAATTGCAGGGCTGCTTCTTTATCTCCTCCACTATGAGCCACGGCTGTTCCCGCCAAGAAGGGGAGGTTACGAGAGCTAGCATTCATACCCCTTTCGTAACCTAAACCTACCGTTAAGCCAGCTTTTTGTAACTCATAGGGTAGCGCATAAGGTAGATTTACCGGATTATCTGGGTGGTTGGGCAGAACATGGGTATTGCTAACGATTACCGGAATATTATGGGCTTTCAAAAAGTCTTTCACCATCAGGGCACCAGATCCACTAACTAACACAATTTTTTTTACTCCTCTATTTTCGGCAAATCGGACACTTTCTATAATTTGCTTCGCCTCATTTGCATGGATATGTAGGGCTTTAGAACCATCAAATAGCCCTGCTAGAGCTTCCAGTTTCAAATTTGACTCCTGCGGTTGCTCCACTTCAAGGTAAGCAGTGGCATCAGCAAAGAGGTTATCTAGCATTCGGCGTTGCTCATCATACTGCTCATTCTTTACCCGCTTCACAGTGAAAGTGGAAAAATCAAACTCTCGACGAAAGCGTCCGGGCCAATTCAAGTGCAGGGCATCATCAGGCTGTACTACGGCATCTTCCCAGTTCCAGGCGTCTAGTTGCATTACTGAAGATGTGCCAGGAATCATCCCACTCTGTGGAGTAGATTGAGCTAGTAATATTCCATTGAACCGTAGCGTAGGAATAATCTCTGAATCGGTATTATAAGAAATCAGTGCCCTCACATTAGGGTTGAGCGTGCCCTGTTCAGCATCGTCTACGGTAGCACTCACGGCACCAATTTCTTTCAACCCGACGGTGGTATTAGGTAAGATAAAACCAGGGTAAATATGCTTTCCCGATACGGATAGGACACTATATTCAGAAATATCCATTCCTTCTACTACGCTGGCTTCAGCTACCATCTCAATTTTTCCATCCCGAAAAGCCACTGCCCCATTCTCAATAACTTCGCCATTGCCAATATGGATAGTTGCCCCAGCTAGAATGATAGGTTGCGACTGTGGCTCACCCGGAGGTGGCACCTGAGCCCAAGTAGTCAGGCTGATTAGTGAAAGAGAGAAGAGTGCTATAAAGTATTTCATAATATTTCTTAGTTGAGGGGTAAGGTTGAGACGCAAGATATTGCGTCTGTACTATCAGCGAATATGTTCCGTATGACCAAAGCCAATGTCTTCGCAGTGGAAGAGTTGGCGGATGGTGCGACTAGCAGCTTGAGTGGAAGCTCCGTTTTGTTTCACCGCTTGCATTTTTTGAACTAAGCGAGCCCGTTCTTGAGCTATCCACGCTTGCTTTTCTGCGTCCGCTTTCTGGTCGTAGTAGATTCGTCCGTCTACCATCGTTTTCTCTGCTTTAGCGTAAACCGATAGAGGGTTATCCGACCAAAGTACCAAGTCGGCATCTTTACCTACTTTAATGCTACCCATACGATCATCCAGGTGCAGTAGTTTGGCTGGGTTAAGGGTAACCATCTTCCAGGCATCTTCTTCAGCCATACCACCGTACTTGATAGATTTGGCTGCTTCCTGATTAAGACGACGAGCCATTTCCGCATCATCAGAGTTGATAGCGACCGTTACGCCTGCCATGTTCATCAGGGTAGGGTTGTAGGGAATAGCGTAGCGTACTTCAAACTTGTAAGCCCACCAATCGGCAAAGGTAGAACCACCAGCTCCGTGCTCTGCCATCTTATCTGCTACTTTATAACCTTCCAGAATGTGGGTGAATGTGTTCACATTAAAGTTAAACTGCTCAGCTACTTGCATCAGCATATTAATCTCGGACTGAACGTAGGAGTGACAAGTGATGAAGCGTTCGCTATTGATAATTTCAGCCAGGGCTTCCAATGCTAAATCGCGACGGGGGGCGGGAGTTTGCGCTTTTTGGCGGTTAGAGAGAGCTTCGTATTCAATCCAGGCCTGATCATATTCCTGAGCGCGAGTAAAGGCATCCATATAAACTTGCTCTACTCCCATCCGAGTCTGCGGATAGCGGATAGAGTTATTGTTGCTAGAACGCTTTACATTTTCGCCCAGAGCAAACTTGATGTATTCGTCAGCTCCATCAATTAGCATATCTTGAGGAGATGCTCCCCAGCGCATTTTTACGATAGCCGACTGCCCGCCAATGGGGTTGGCAGAACCGTGTAGCAGTTGAGCAGCCGTTACGCCTCCCGCTAACTGGCGGTAAATATTAATATCGTCTGATTCTACCACATCTTTCATGCGTACCATTGATGAGTTAGTCGCCACATCGTTCACGCTGGACAGGGCAATATGAGTATGCTCGTCAATGATGCCGCTGGTTAAGTGCTTATCAGTCCCATCAATCACGGTAGCTCCGTCAGTTGATAAATTCTCACCTACTTCAGCAATCTTACCATTGCGAACGAGCACATCGGCATTCCCCAGGATTCCTTCTTCTTCGTTAGTCCAGACGGTAGCATTTTTAATCAGGTAGGTTGAGGCGTTGGGTATTCGCTGCTGATTGCCGTAGGGTAGAAAAGGGTAAATAATTTCAGCCAGTTCATCGGTAGAAATAGATTCTTCGGTATCAGTATTATTTTTTTCTTCCAGTGAATTTTGATAGTTAGCTTCCCAAGAAACCCACTCACCATTGGGTAATTGTCCTCGCCCTTGAAATTTTTGATTCTCAATCCAACCCGAGAGGCGAACTCGCTCGCTTTTTTCAGAATCAGGTGCAAATGCTAAGGTTATCGCTTCTTCGGTCACAGTTGACGAGATAGCTATTTTGGTAGTGTCATCGGGCGTAATCTGGAACTTTAGCTTGCCTGGCTTACCGCTTACTTGAAGTGGGTACGTCTCATCGCCAACGGCCAAGGTATATTCGCCTCGCAGATCGTTCTTCTCTATCTCATTGATAACGAAAGCTTTACCCTGAATCCAATTCTCGTAAATCATTGCATCATTCTGAAAAATATTGCCGGACGTGATAATGAAATTAGCCACCCTTCCCGCTTGCAAGCTACCTAACTGGTTGTCGGCCTGGATAAGCTGGGCGGGCGTGTAAGTGAGAGCTTTTAGAGCTGCATCTTCTGGTAGTCCGTACTGTACGGCTTTACGCAGATTCTTTAAAAAAGTCTTATCGTCTTTATTACCATCTGAAGTAATGGTAAATGGAATACCTTCTTGGGCGAGCATTCCCAGATTAGCCGGAGCTAGCTCCCAGTGCATCATATCCGCTAAGGCTACGTTTTCGGCATCGTAAGGGTCGTCTACATCGTAAGCATCTGGGAAGTTAACTGGAATAATTAGGGGAGCATTAGTTGCTTTTATTTCCGCGAGGCGTTGGTACTCGTTTCCATTACCACGAATAATATATTGCTTACCAAATTCATCGCCTAATTTATCAGCACGAAGGGTTTGTACCCAGCCAGGGGCATCAAATATTTGAGGTAGGTCTTGCAGTGCAATCCAAGCTTCTAATGATTGGTCAGCATAATCTTGATTATTTTCGGATTGATACCAATCGGCATCTAAGTACGTTTGGCGCAGCAGGGCGATAAAGCCCATTTTAGAAATTGGGTAATATTGCTGAGAGCTTCCTTTGCCAAAAGAGTAGTGAGCTGCGGCTTTTGGTAGCAGTACTGCTTCATTGGCTGAAATGTCCGTGAGAGAAACTAACGCTGAAGAACCTCGGGCTAGTCCGTCCCGCTTATTGGTCAGTACCGCCCCAAAACCGGCTTTACGATATGATGCCGCCTGTTCGCCTTTCAGGGTAAAGTCATTGGCGGCATCGTACTGCGACTTAATGGCATCATTCTGGCTGAAGGGTCCTTTGGTTTGAGGGCCGAGTTTTTCGGCAGCCCCCCATCTAAAACCTGATGACTTCTGAACTTCGGATAAGCCATAGTGGCTGTATAAGTCAATGAAGCTAGGGTAAATGAATTTTCCTTGGAGGTCAATTGTACGGGTACCTGCTGGGGTTTGCACAGTTGTACCTACGGCTTTTACTAAGCCATCTTCAATCAGTAGGGAGGCATTTTGCAAAGTAGTTTGATAGTCAACCACCACCGTTGCATTAGTAAGCAGGTAGCGTTCAGGTCGGTCGTCGCGTACATCGTTGACGGAGTAGATTTCGTCTTGGGCGAAGCCGGGCAAACAAAGCAACAACCCGAATAAGCCAGTTAGCCAAGTGAGGTTTTTCATAGATTAGATAGAAAAGCAGTGAAAAATTGATTCCCGACCATGAGCCAGGGCTGATAGATGATAGTAGATAAATGAACGGTGCTGGTTAAGCTAAGGTCAATCGCTATCTTAACGGTTACTAATTAAATATAAACCTGAAAGTTACGCAAATTGCCGTAGAAAATAAGGGCGGAGGGGTAAATAACTGTAGGTTCTTTCTCCTGATTGGAAAATAAGAAAGCACCTTGCCAAGGCGTGGTGCTTAATAACTGCTTATAGGAATTTTTACACAGTTTAAAGAAGTAAATATCAGGGCTGGGGAGTGTCATCCTCTAGTAAAGAGATGTAAAAAAATGTCATCAGTCGTATATTTGTAGTACCATGCCTACTGAATCGAGCCTAAAACCTAAGAAGCTAGAGATTTATCCACTACAAGTAGACGGTGAACTACAGTCCTCCCAACTAGCCTCCTTTTCCCGGCGGATGAGTGCTTTCATCCTCGATTGGATTATCATTGTATTGTGTACTGAGATGATGGCACTTATGCTACCTTTGGCACTGATCTTCTGGCTTATTCGCGGCAGGGCAAAAAAATCGTTACGGAAGGGGCAACGGTTGATGAAGCGAAGCGTGCTACTAGCCGATCGGCAAATTGCTTCGTTTGAAGTAGATGTAAAAGTGCGTCGGCGTTTCACTCGCTATATGGTCGTGTATTTATATATACTTATGTATCTTCCATTAGTATTGGGGGCAGGTTTATTAGTTAGCTGGATTTTCAGCCTGATGAGCCCTGAACAATTCGGGGTTATTACTGAGGAAGCTAACCAGGTTTTCTCGTCAGTCTTCCAGCCTATTAACAACCTGAATGATGCATTTGATTTGCTCATACGGTTTTTGGGGGCATTTCTGTACTTTGGGCTATTTACTTGGCAGTGGGATGGGCAGACACCGGGAAAAAGGTTACTGCACATTAGAGCAGCAAAAATTAATGGTGCGCCCTTCACATTTTGGTCAAGTTTAGAACGGGCTACTGGTTACACTTCCTCTGCGGCCTTTTTACTTTACGGTTTTTTTCAATGCCTTTGGGATCGTAATCGGCAGACTACTCACGATAAAATTTCGGAAACCGTCGTGATTGAAGCTTAGGTTGATTCAACTAATAATACAAGAATTCTACTTTGTCGACATTTAATGGACTAGTGTACAGCTAGTAGTTAGCAAAAATTAATTGAAATGTTGTTGACAGCCAACCATCTACTATTTGCTAGAATCTTAGAATCTCTCAATTCATTCTCATAAGGAAAGTATTTATCAAAAGCACTGGTAATGAACTTGGAGAAAGAATAATATTTTTTTTTGTAAAACTTGTACTTTAATACTATATGAAATACTAAATACACTTAAATGGGTGATTTTTCTCACACCTGAGAATACCATCGGCTTTAAAATAGCCTGATGACCTGACCAAGGGATGACATTATTTAGTAGATGGAAAATTAAACTATTCCAAGAAACTAGACACTTGTCTTTGGAATACATTGTACTATTAGTCAGAGTCACCACGAAGCTACTTCCTAATCTGCCCTCATAGCTGTTACAAATCATCAGATTTACTTACAGGCGTAGAATACGACTTGGTTTCTACCGAATTGTTGACATACTCGCACCAAATTTGTCCTTATAAGGTAGTATTGTACTCTTACTTAAACCTTTGCAAACTAGGTAGTCGCTTTGAGTATAGGTTCTCGGTAGCTAATGAGTTTTAAGAAAGCTCAATTACCCTCTGTCTAAAATAGGGAGACTATATCAATCAGCGAACAGACATTCAGAAAAACAATAGCAGCATGATTGAAATGAGAGCCCATACAATGGCTAACCACTTCGAAGCGAAAAGCGTTAATTTTTACGAAGCTGATCTCATAATGCGGCAGCAAGATATTTTCCGGCTGGCGATGGAACGTGCGCCTATTGGAGAAGCATTGCTAGCTCCCGACGGTCGATGGCTCAAAGTAAATCAGGCTCTCTGCAACATTGTTGGCTACACTGAGTGTGAATTGCTCAGCACAGACCTTCAATCCATTACTCATCCTGATGACTTAGAGAGTGATCTTGAATTTATCAGTCGGCTTCTGGCGGGAGAGATTGAAACATATAATTTGCATAAGCGATACTACCACAAGAGTAAGAAAATTATCTGGGCTCAGCTTACAGTTTCTTTAGTGCGAGACGAGGAGAAACGACCGCTATACTTTATCGCCCAGTTGCAGGATCGTACCAAAGAATATGAGGCTGAACAAAAACTAAAACGTGCTTACTCTGAGTTAGAGGAATTTTCTATGAGACTCTCGCATGACATCCGTAGTCCATTAGAGTCTTCATTACGGGTATTGCAGTTTACCAAACTGAGCTTAGCTGATGAGGATATTGAGCAAGCCAAGGAAACTGTAAAGATTGTTGAGAATCAGATTACCAAATTAGGGGGGCTAGTTAACGATATTTTGGCAATTAGAAAGCTACAGTTGACAGAGGAGAACAATACCTTAGTGAGCCTGCCTATTATTGTGGAAAATGCCTTGGAAAAGTTTAGTCACATGGATCATTTTGAGCGGTTAAGCATCAATAGCCATTTCATGTACACTGAATTGATTAAGACTAAGAAAGCAGCAATTACTTCTATTTTAGAAAACTTGATTTCTAATGCCATTAAGTATCAGGATTTAGCCGAAGAGCAATCTTGTATTGATATTGAGTGCTTTGAGAAAGATCAGCAAATTGTAGTTCAAATATCTGATAATGGCTTGGGTATCAATAAACGATACCATGACCGGATCTTTAGAATGTTTCAACGTTTCCACGGCGGTACGGCACAAGGTTCCGGCTTAGGTCTGTATTTTATCAAGAAAAACACCGACTCTATCGGAGGTACTGTTGAATTTATCCCACTAGAGAATGGTAGCCGATTCCGCCTTACAATTCCGAAAGGCTGAAGAGAAGCAGTTACTTAAAACACCTGTTCGGCTACGCGGCGTACCATTTCTGATTTGCTCATGGTGTAAAAGTGTAAGCAAGGCACTCCCGCCGCTTTTAGCTCCCGGCATTGCTGGGCGCACCACTCAATACCCACTTCACGAGCTTGTTTGTTATCTTTACACTTAGCTACTTCTTTGCATAGTGCTTCAGGAATATCCAAAAAGAAATATTTGGGCAGAGCAGTAAGGTGTTTGACCGTTGCCAGTGGTTTAAGACCCGGGATAATAGGAACATTGATACCATTGGCTCTACAGAGCTCCACAAAATTGAAATAGGCTTGATTATCAAAAAACATCTGGGTCACAATAAACTCAGCGCCTGCTTCTACTTTCTTTTTTAGATACTGTAAATCCGTATCCAGATTAGGTGACTCGAAGTGCTTTTCCGGATAACCAGCCGCACCAATACAAAAGTCGGTAGGAGTGACTGCCTCTTCGTAGAGGTATTGCCCTTCGTTCATAGCAGTAATTTGCTCGATCAGCTCGTTAGCATGGCAGTATCCCTCGGGGTGAGGAACAAAACCGGGTTCACTTTTTATAGGGTCGCCTCGTAGTACCAGCATATTCTGAATGCCCAGAAAGTCTAAATCAATGAGCATATTCTCTGTATCTTCCTTGGAGAAACCTCCGCAGATGACGTGGGGCACAGTATCTACATTATAGCGGTTCTGAATAGCAGCGCAAATGCCTACTGTACCGGGGCGTTTGCGGGTCACGTATTTCTTCAGCATTCCATCTCCTATCTCCTTATAGACATACTCTTCACGGTGGTAGGTTACATCAATGAAGGCGGGGTTAAACTCCATCAGTGTATCAATATGCTGAAAGAGGGTGTGAATATCTTCACCTTTTTTAGGAGGTAAAATTTCTATGGTAAATAGCGTATCAGTCGCCTGCGCAATATGTTCAGTCACTTTCATAGCGCAAATATAGCGGGAATAGTATTACCGTGGTATGGTGCTGGAGTGTTTTAGTGTTATGGTGTTCTTGTTTTGAGTTCTGAGTTCAAAGCTCTGAGTTTAGTACTTTTGAACACTTGAACACTTGAACACTTGAACACTTGAACACTACATTAAAGCGTAGTGATTGAATCCATCAGCTTTTTTCGGTAAGATTGACTTACAGGAATGATTTTATCGTCAATTTGCAGATTACCTTGATCGATATTAGTGATTTTTCCGACCTGGATAATGAAGGAACGATGAACCCGAAGAAACTGATTTGGAGGTAAAGTTTCTTCTACTGACTTGAGAGTAGCGTAGACAGTATACAGTTTTTGAGGGGTTTTTACTCTAACATAATCACCAAATGCCTCAATCCAGTGAATGTCTTTTAGGTCAAATTTGACCAGCAAGGAATCAATTTTTAGGTAAATATGCTCAGAAGAAGCAGAAGCAACCACAGAGCTATGTTTCTGTTGGCACTTGGTCTGTGCTCGTTGTACAGCTTGGAGGAAACGGGCGTAGCTAGCTACCGGTTTGAGCAGATAGTCGGTTACTTCGTATTCAAATGCATCTAGAGCGTACTCTTTCTTACTGCTGATAATAATAATTTGTGGCTTAGGCGAAAGCGTTTTAATTAGCTCTAGCCCCGTCATAGTGGGCATTTCTACGTCTACAAAGAGAATATCAACGGGGTGTTGCTGGAGATAATTTGTGGCTGCTACAGGATCATGAAATGAGCCTTTCCACTGTAGAGCATCAGTCTTTTGTACCAACGACTCAAAGATTTTTAAGGTCATGGCATCGTCGTCTACTACTATACAACTCAGTTTCGGCTCAGCACTCATTGTTTCAGTTAGATTGTTCTATTACTTAGTATACGCAATTTTTGGATAGATAGGTTAGTATGAATTTCTTTATTCACTCTGTAATTTTTGAAGTTGTTGTTCTACTTGAACAATCGCTTGCTGAGTTTTTTCTGCTAACTGATGAATCATAGCTTGGTACGCTGGACTGTTTATTGGCTGCGCTTCACTTTCTAAGTGGTCTAGTATCCGCGTGATGGGGGCAGACCCAATATATTGAAAGCTGGGTTTGGCTTTGTGCACAAGTTTACGAAGCTGCTCCCAGTCGTTGTCTTGCCAAGCCTGATTGATTTTCTGGATAGCCGTAGGAGCTTCTAGTGTAAAAGTATTCATCAGATCAATCATTGTTTCGCTCGTATTATCTGTGATCTGGCGAAGATAAGTGAGATCTACTAAAGGATAAGAAGCCTGTCGGTCTAAAAAGGTGATTTTCTTCCGAAGAATATCCGGTAGTATCGGTTTAGACAGTAAGTGAAATAAATTGTCGGTACAAAATGGTAAAACTGATGAATTGGCATTACCTGACAGAACGATAACCGGCATCGCTAATTTTTCTTGTTGCATAGCTTTAAGCACTGCCTCTCCATCCATTACAGGCATCTGATAATCTAGTATCAGTAAATCGTAGCTACCCTGCCGGATGTGTTCCAAAGCCTGTTGTCCATTGACTACTACCGTAGGGTGTAAGCCCCATTGGAGTAGTAGTTGACTAACTACCTTCTGGTTGATTGGGTCATCTTCAGCAACGAGTACTGTACGGATATGATGAAAAGTAGGGGTAGTTTCTTCAAACTCAATTTCGGGCATAGTGCCTACGGAAAGAGGTAAATCAACAGTAATACCAGTGCCTTGGCCGGGATAACTGACTATGTTCCAAGTTCCTTCCATCTGGTTAATAAGCTTTTTTACGATGCTTAAGCCTAACCCGGTACCTCCGTACTGCTGGTGGATTTTGGCATTTGCTTGTACATATGGGGTGGCAATTTTCTTTTGCTCATCTGGGGTCATACCGATGCCGGTATCTTTTACCGTAAGACGAAAGTAAGATTGGTCTTCATCAGAAGCAGTTTCTGTCATTTCGGCAGATACAGTAACTTTGCCCTGATAGGTAAATTTGGTTGCGTTCCCTAGTAAATTGTATAGTATCTGAGCTAGGCGAGTAGCATCACCAATCAGGCAGTTGGGTACATTGGGAGCAATACTGATAGAAAGAGATACGCCTTTCTCTTGACAGGCAGGGCGAAATGTTTCAGTAGTGTTCTGAACTAAGGGTTTTACTAGAAATGGGTCAAGAGCAAGCTCAACTGCATCGTTTTCTAGCCTAGACCAGTCCAGTACATCGTTAATAATAGTAGCCAGATGACGAGCGGTGGCTTCTAATGCTTTAGTAGAAGCTTTGGTAGCTGGCGTAGCCTGCTGACTTAGTAAATGGGCTAATCCCACAATACTATTCAGTGGGGTTCGCATTTCATGGCTCACCTGGGAGAAAAAGGCGGTTTTCATCTGTTCTATCCGGCGCAGTTCCTCATTATGATACTTGAGCAATTTCTTTTCTAAAACCGCTGCTTTTTGTTGAATCCGTAGGTACTCACCAGCAATAGCTTGATCGTTGCGTTCTTGTTGCCAAGGTTGAAGGTAGGAGTAAAACTCAGTGAGATCATAAATGAACCACTTTAGCTCATTGGCTGATTGTCGTTTAATATAAAAATTGTAGTAGCCCTTGCGGCTCATCAGCTCGGTTTCTATACATAGGAAGCTTATATCCTCTCCTATAGGTAATTGCAAAAATGTATCTTGCATCGCCTCCATAAAAGGTACCTGCTCATAGAGTGAGCCAGAGATTGGGGCAGCAAATAAGGTGTGACATGAATTCTGCACTCGTCCCTGGTTATCAAAGATTACATATTGGGATCGGTGATGAAAATAAGCCAGCTTTTCCTCTACAATGGAGTTATTCATACCATTCTTTTCGCTAGTTCGGTAAAAATCGCATCTACATTTTCGCCGGTTTTAGCACTAGATAGTGCGAATGGTTCTAAAGGTAATTGTTTTACTATATCAGTCCGTTCTTTTTCGGTGAACAGGTCTTTTTTATTGCCGATTACCAGCATTGGCACGTCGGGTAAGCTTTTTTGCAGGTTGAGTATCTCAGTGTCTAATTTTTGATAGGTATTGGGACGAGTAAGGTCTACTACGTAGATCACTCCGTGAGCACCTAGTTTGTACGACTGAGGAACTTTCTGGTGAGAAGTCTCCCCAGCTATATCCCAAATAATCATGGAGATCTCACAAGTAGGTAAAGCCACTACTTTCTTCTCAATATTTACCCCGATAGTAGTATTATATTGGTTAGAAAATTTTTGATAAACAAAGCGACGGGTGAGCGAACTTTTACCTACTCCGTAGTGCCCGAGTAATATAACTTTCTTGCTTATGGTCATAAGTTAGTTTGGGAAAAATATTGCCGGAGGGGGTCTGATAAATAATCTTCTGCGCTCGTAGTAGCCGATGTGGTATTAACAACTTTGTGGACAAAATCCAGTACCAGATCATCGATTTTTTGCTTGAAGGCTTCATTCATCGCTCCTGATACAGTTACCGCTACGTAGAAAGTCTGAAATTTCTTGAGCAGAATTTTATAGGTTTCATACTCTATGGTTTGCAGGTCCTGGTGTTCTTTCGCAAAAGCCTCTTTGGCAAATCCTCGAATAGCGGTCATCATCCCAGCAATCATATCGCGATCCATAATATTCTGACGGGAATAACTACCCAATAATACGCTTGAGTGTTGCTTGATTACAAATACTTCCTGAATCATTGGCTCCATCGCCTGAGCGACAATTTCTTTTCCTAATGACTGTCCGGTAACCCAAGATTTAAGACGGCGCACCCACATCTCCCAGGAAAATGCCTGCTCTAATTGTTGGTCAATCTTTTCAGACAAGGCTGACAACTCGACCACAATATATTTTTTAATGAGCTTGCCTATGATTGGGTAGAGGGCATCAATCATCATATCTTGCGACTCGCGGATTTGTACAGACACCGCTCTGGCAATAGCTGGCCCAAATATTTCTGGAAAGTTCTTTTTTAGATAAGATATTTTATCATCTACAATGGGATCTACTTTTACCTCTAGGCGTTGGCGGGTGTTAATATCCTGATGCAGCTCATTTACTGTTTGCGATAACTGCTGATGATCCCGGTGTTCTTTCTCGAGAAGAATATCTCGCAATCGCTGAAATAGCTCATCTTTTTGCTCTACCATAAGTACAAAGTTAGTATCGCGGATAAAGTAAACTACAAAATTGGGTTGTTTCTTACAACAGCAAGGAAGACTTAGTTACGAATTTTCGTTTCGGCCTTTTTGTAACCTCTTGCCTAAATCTTCAAACATTTTTCCGAGGTCAGCATTGCTAGGTACATTTCCTTCCATTTGGCCAAACCGTTGTAGTGTATCTTCTTTTATGTCCTGCAGCTTTTGAGTAGTTTCTTGTTGTAACTGCTGAATCGTTTTTTCCAACTCTTGACGTACTTGGCTCATTTGCTCATCCAAGGCTTGTCGGTGTTCGCGAATAGAAGTTTTCACTTGATCAAACTCTTCTTGGATCTCACTAATTGTATCTCCGAAGATAATATCCTTAATAGCATCAATCTTGGGATCACTGGTTTTGGGTGGTTTTGCTGATTTTTTATTATCACTCATGGTATTAGTAATTAATAACTTGCAAAAAGGTTGATTTACAGGCCAATTAGCTTCCTCAATGAATTTTCGTCTACTTGACCGGAAGGGTAGAACTTCTGTGCTTGCTGAAAATCTTTTAGAGCTTGTTCGGTAATTTTATTAAAGATACCGTCGAGGGGAATATCATGTCCGTGCTGGCGCAGCAACTGCTGAAGCTCCCATACCTCTGCGTTTTTATCGCCTAACTTTAATCCGACCAAAGACTGGCGGTGGAGTAGCCGAAATGACTGAGGACTAAGACCTTCAATTTCTATAATTTTAATCTCCTGATTGGTAAATCCTTCGCCCTTGAGTTGCTGGGAGCGGACTAGTTGCCCTTCCAGATATGCCGTAGTTTGCAATAACTGCTGGTAGTAGCGTAGTGCTTTAGTAGCTTCTGTATTTTCCTGATCAGGAAAGCGAACGTCTATCTGCTGGTTGTACCACATTTGACGGGCAAATGCGCCAATCTCGTATACGTTTTTGTAGTAACTCTGTAAAACTTCAGGGTTATGATAGTGCACATCGATACTATCATTGGCTGGATAATCATAATCTGCCGGAGGGTGAAAACGGCGATACTTCTGATACTGATAATAAGCTATTATCGGCAACGTAATGATCAATATCAGAAGTGCGAGTCGTTTCATAGGTCGGGCTGTAGTCTGTTTTTCGTTTATCGAGCGTTCTGCCTCACATATCTAGGAGAATGGTAGGTTTACCGAATAAAAAACTAATACTTCTTATAATTTATGAATATAGCATAGTTGAAGTTTTATGACTAACAAAGCAACAATGTTAAATAAAAAAATCATTCTATTAAAGCTACCATGAGAGTAAGTATTTTTATTGATTTTTTTACGGTTGTAAATCCTGGGTTATCATTTTTATCGCTTATTAATCAAGATTTACCTATTATTTTTGGTGTCGCTATCTATTCCTTTTTTAATTCTTTCTGGGGGTTAGTTGTAATAACTTTGATTGGTACAGCCACCATGCTTTGGTTACGCTGCTACTATCTGAGTGAAAAGGTCATTCACTGGGTGCGTTCCCCAAAGCAAGAAAGGCAAAATGAAGAACTTAACCGCACGACTCCTGCTATTTCTCCTGCAAAAAAGCTAGTGCATGATGAGGAGCAACAAATACCTTCTATAACTAAGCTTCATGAGGAACTAGAAAGGGCTAATCAAGATATTGAAATCTTTCTCTACAAAGCGTATCACAATTTTCTCGGACCCATTGCTACCATTCGGGGGGTATGCAACGTAGCGGTGTTAGATGGGCAAGAAGAGAATGCATCTGCGTATTTTGGTCAAGTGAAACAGGTAGCTGAATCTATGCAGACCATGCTGGAGAAATTACTGCAGATATCAGTAATTCATAATCATAATATTAATATACAATCGGTGGAGCTCGATTCATTCTTTGAAGAGCACCAAAGTCAGCAACCACATTTTCCGGAAAGTATTCAGGCCTATTTTTGTACTTCCTCCCTAAATGGCATCACAGTGCATACTGATACTTTTCTGTTAACTACGATTATCGAGAGAATTGTTACGAATGCTCATCGGTTTCGTTACCCTAAGCCTCGTACACTGACTGAGATTTTCGTGAAATACCAAGAGACTCCTAGTTACGATGTGATCTATTTAAAGGAGTTTGGCTTGGAATTGCCTAATGATACATTAGAACATTTGTTCACAATGTTTCACCGAAGTAGTGCTAAGCCTGATGACCACGGATTAGGGTTTTATGCTGCCCGCTATGCTGCCCGCCGAGTAGGGGGTGATGTTAGTATTGAGTCAGGGAGTGGATATATTACTTTCTGCATTCAGCTACCTCGTAAAGTCAACTATACGGTAGAATCCAATATATTTAACCAGATGTCAGAATAGTGTAACCTGTTCCAGCTCCTCTAACGTTACTTGGTAAAATTCTTTATGAATATCAAAAGGTTTTACGCCTTTATCGCGGGTGATCAATTGATAGCTGCCATCCTCCTGCATCAGGTAGGAATTTACGTTATCGCGTAAATTGTACGATAAAATGTTTATTGCCTGCTTTTTTACGGTAGGATTTACTGCTAAAAACAGGGATTCCAACCGACGGTCAAAGCTTCGAACCATCACATCGGCACTACCGCTGTATATCTTCGGTTCGCCATTATTGTGAAAGTAATAAATGCGGGAGTGCTCCAAAAAATCGCCTACGATGGATCGAACGGTAATATTTTCGCTTAAATTTTTACGACCTGGTCGTAGACAGCAAATGCCCCGCACAATAAGTTCAATAGGTGCTCCTTGCTGGGAAGCCCAATATAATTCGCTGATAATTTCTCGATCTTCTAAAGAGTTAATTTTGATGGCAATGCCTGAAGGAATGCCCTTTTTAGCATTCTCTGCCTCTCGGCGGATTAGGGAAATTAACTGTTCTCGCATGTCGCGGGGGGCAGTAATCAGGTACTGATAGTCAGTAGGCGATGAGTGCCCGGTAATTACATTGAAGAATTCAGATACATCGTGCGCATATACTTCATTGGTGCTGAGTAAGCCCAGGTCAGTGTAAAGCTTAGCAGTCTGCTCATTGTAGTTACCACTCGACATGTGTACATAACGGGTTACTTTCTTTCCGTTTTTACGCACAATCAGTAGTAACTTGGTGTGAGTTTTAATACTACTAACGCCATAAATAACGAAGCACCCTGCTTTATGCAATCGTTGGGCTTCCCGCATATTATTTTCCTCATCGAAACGAGCTTTTAACTCAAACAATACCGACACATGCTTTCCATTTTCAGCAGCTTTGAGTAATGCAGCCGTAATCCGCGACTCAGAAGCTAGGCGGTAAATTGTTAGTTTAATAGCCAGTACGTCAGGGTCTTCAGCTGATTTTTCAATGAGGTCTAGTAGAGGCTCAATATCATTGTAGGGGTGATGCAGTAGAATATCGCGGTGCTTGAGTACCTCAAAAATATCTTCAGTGCCCATTTCAGGGTAAGTAACGGGCGGTACAGGCGGGAGAGGTTTAGGCACCCGATTACGAAAATCAGGGTGTTTTACAATCTGCCAGAGTGAAGTGAAGTCGAGCAGCCCGCCGGGTTCTACCTCAAATAAGTTGTCTTTATCAATATTCCAACGGTTAACAAGCTGGCGCATCATCCAGCTACTATACCCACTTTCGGCTTCTATCCGTACTACCCGACCGGTCTTGCGGGTTTTTAGTTTTCGCCGTACTTCTTCCACAAAAGAGGATTCTAGGTCATCACTTTCATCTAAAGTGAAGTCTCCATTACGGGTGATACGGAATAGGTTGATTGACTGGATATCGATATTGCGAAATAGACGGCCAACGTAGGTGCGGACAATTTCTTCAATAGGCACGAAGGTTATATGATCGTCGTCGTCGGACTCGTAAAAACGGGGCAAGTTCTGAGGTATCTGGACGAATGAAAGTTTCTTATTATCTTTTTTATCGTCGGATTCACGAGATACTACTCCAAAAACCAGTAGCTTATTCATTAATGTTGGAAATGCATGGTAGCTATCGTAAGTCATGGGTGTAAGCATAGGGTAGATTGTGAGATTGAAATACTCTTCCAGATGCTTACGTTGTTTTTCCGTTAGCTTTGATACATCCTTTACAATGCTGAAATGGTTTTTCTCAAACTGTGGTGCTAAATTTTGGGTGTAGTAGCGATTTTGCTCCTGAAAAAATCGCTGAGTTTCTTGGAGTAATTTCTTTCGGAAGGGTTTTTCACGTAGCCCTGAGTAATCGACTCGTTCTTTGCCATAATCGATATAATTATAGAGGCTACCTATACGAATCATGAAGAATTCATCAAGGTTGGATGATGTGATGGCAAGAAATTTCAGTTTCTCAAAAATCTTCCGAGAAGGCTTTTTTACCTGATCCAGTACTCGGTAATTAAATTTGAGCCAGCTAAGGTCGCGACTAATGAAATCGCTGGTTGCAATAGAGGAAGAAACGCGGTCTTTGGCTAACATAGGCTTATACTAATTGAAGTGGGCAGTTGACAAATTATTGCATGTCAGTGTAAAAAATAGCAACATAGACATGATCATGATTTGTAACGCAAACTTACCCACTTGGTAGTGGGTTTGCAAAAAATACGATGTCAGGAAAATAAAAAAGCTATCTGCCGCAGTGACAGATAGCTTTTGATTTAATAGTTTTTTCGCTTTACTAAATATCCAAGTTAGCGTACTTGGCATTCTTCTCAATGAACTCCCGGCGCGGGGCTACATCGTCGCCCATTAGCATAGAGAACAGATGATCGGCCTCGGCAGCAGATTCAATAGTTACCAGCTTCAGGCTGCGGGTTTCAGGGTTCATGGTGGTTTCCCATAATTGTTCAGGGTTCATCTCACCCAAACCTTTGTAGCGCTGTACCGATACTGACTCTAATTTTCCTTCGCCAGCCAATTCTTTTACAGCTTCTTCTCGCTCATCTTCGGTCCAGATGTACCGCTCTTCTTTACCCTTTTTCACTAGATAGAGCGGAGGAAGGGCAATATAGAGATAACCTCGCTCAATAAGTTCTCGCATATAGCGGAAGAAAAACGTGAGGATTAGCGTTCGGATGTGACTGCCGTCTACATCGGCATCTGTCATGATGATGATTTTATGATAGCGAAGCTTCTCGAGGTTCAATGCCTTTTCATCTTCTTCCGTTCCGAAAGACACTCCCAATGCGGTAATCATATTCTTGATTTCCTCATTATCGTAGATCTTATGCTCCTGGGCTTTTTCTACGTTCAAGATTTTTCCTCGCAACGGTAGAATGGCTTGGTACATCCGCTCTCGGCCTTGCTTGGCACTTCCTCCGGCTGAGTCACCCTCTACTAGATACAGTTCGCAGTTTCCAGGATCATTGTCCGAGCAGTCAGCAAGTTTCCCAGGCAATCCGGTTCCGGTAAGCACGTTTTTGCGTTGCACCATTTCTCGCGCCTTACGAGCAGCATGACGAGCCTGCGCCGCTAAAACTACTTTGTTGATAATAATTTTAGACTCTTTAGGATGTTCTTCTAAGTAAGTAGAAAGCGCATCGCCTACACAGGATTCTACTGCTCCCATTACATCAGAGTTTCCCAGCTTAGTCTTAGTCTGTCCCTCAAATTGAGGTTCAGCTACCTTCACTGAAATTACAGCAGTAAGGCCTTCTCGGAAGTCGTCTCCACTAATATCTACTTTCACTTTGTCCAGTAACCCCGACTTATCAGCGTAGCTTTTCAGAGTACGAGTCAATGCCCGTCGGAACCCAGATACGTGAGTACCACCTTCAATGGTATTAATATTGTTGACATAAGAGACGACATTCTCGGCAAAGGAAGTATTGTAGGTAAGAGCTACTTGTACGGGGACGCCGTTGCGCTCATTGTCGATGTAGATGGGGTCAGGAATTAGCTTTTCCCGGGTGTTATCGAGATAACTCACAAACTCCAGCAAGCCACCTTCAAAGTAAAACTCATCTCTCTCGGGCTCGCCATCTTCATCTTTATCCCGTAGGTCGGTCAAGCTAATTCGGATACCAGCGTTCAGAAATGCTAGTTCGCGTAGGCGGGAAGCAATGGTTTCGTACTTGTATTCGTGAACGTCGAAGATTTCATCGTCGGGTAAGAAATGGACAGTGGTTCCGGTTCGGTCAGTTTCGCCAATGACTTTCACGTCGAAAAGGGGTACGCCGCGAGAGTACTTTTGCTCGTGAACTTTTCCTTCGCGATGTACCGTAGCCGTTAATTCTTGGGAGAGGGCATTTACGCAGGATACCCCCACTCCGTGTAATCCACCCGATACTTTATAAGTGTTTTTGTCAAATTTACCTCCAGCGTGTAGTACGGTCATTACTACTTCTAGTGCCGAACGGTTTTCTTTGGTATGAATACCGGTAGGAATACCCCGACCATCATCAGTAACGGTGATAGAGTTATCAGAGTGAATAACAACGTCAATATTGTCACAGTAGCCAGCTAACGCTTCATCGATAGAGTTATCCACCACCTCGTACACCATGTGATGTAATCCTTTGGTGTTCACGTCGCCAATGTACATGGCCGGACGTTTGCGTACCGCCTCTAATCCTTCTAAAACCTGAATATTATTGGCTGAATAATCGCCGGGTTTGACATTTGCCAAAGAATTAGTATCTGTAGTTTCGCTCATATAATGATTGGTTGTAAACAGTCAAAATTACGATAATTTTACGGTTTTTCTATCGACCGCATTGGGTTAAAATTTTAGGCAGGATACTATTGCTTACACTTAAGTTTAATTACCTGACTGTCAGTAAGAAAACAGTTTTTACTCATTAGTAAGTTCCAGCGCGGAGCATCACCAACGTACAGGCATTTATCGGTTCAATGTCTCGTTCAAGGCACAATCGATAGAATACTGAATTTTCTGTACCAGGATTAAAAATCATTCGTTTGGGTTGAAGGCTGAGCAAGTAATCGTACCATTCAGGCTGATTTTGGGAGCCAAGGTAAAGAGTAACGGTATCTATATCTTCTAATGAAGGTTTTTGCCGTAGATCAATTAGTTCCACTCCAGCAACTGAACCTTTTTTAATGCTGAGAGGAACAATAGGATGACCGTAGTCGGTGAGCATATTGGCTGCTAGATAAGCGTATCGTGACGGGTTTGTAGTAGCGCCAATAATGGCAGTTTTCTTTTTTTTGGACATAAGATTGAATGATTGATTGAGAGAATGTTTGAATGGCTTATTGCGTGGTGCTTGGAGCGAGGAGTAGAAATAAAGGTTTTTTCATGCTTCAGACCTCCCTACACCAAGCCCCTAGCTTCCAACAGCGCATTGGGGCCGCCCCGGCTGCCGCCTTGCATATTTCACATTTCTTATTTCATGTCGTCTGGCACTTTGATTTAAAAAACATATCCAATGGTAGTGCCTACGTAAAACGGAACATGAAAGCGCGACTGGTTTATTTGGCTCATGACGTCATCGTACAATGGTTGGGGCTGGTATTGGGAGTTCATTATCCGGTAGGCAATCCCCAACCCAACATATAGATCGAAGGTTAAGCCACGTCCGGCTTTGTCCTTGGGAGTGCGAGGTTGAATTAGGTCGGGGTCTTTCATTAGCCGGGTTCCTAGCAATAATGAATAAGAAATTGACTGTTCTTTCGCCAATAAAGTAGTTTGGGGGCGATCAATGGGTTGTCCTTCAGTATCTAGCTCAGCTATGTTAGCATAATGATAAAGATAGTCTAATCCTAGTTGATGACCGAAGTAGAACATCCCGGAACGAGTATCGTTATGGTAAAACTTCTGCTTTACATTGACAAAAAAGCCCCGCCGATAGGGTACGTTGTGTTCAATATCTTCATCCAGAGAAAAAAATGGGTCGCGGAATACTCCGGCTTCCACTTCATAGCCAAGCCGTTCCTGAATATGGTACTCTAGGCTAAGAGGTAGCCGATGTACTAGCAACGCTACTGGATTAATGCCTAAGATAAAATATCGCATTTCGTTGATCTTAGGAGTAAAGTAGCGTAGACTCTTCTTCTTACGGAATAAATAGTCGGGATTACGGACGGCTACGGTAGTAGTATCTTCTGAAGCGGTTGTATCAGAAGGCTTGAGGGCTTTAAAAGTCGGTTCATTGTTTTCGTACACACTTTGATAGTAACCCGCTAGTTGCCCATCGGGTTGGAAAAGCTCCCAAACCCCCACTCGCTCACCACCTTCTACCGCACCTTGCATTTTTTTAGTTCCATCGCGATAATACCCCACGTAATTCCCTGTTCCGTTAGTAAAGATAGCTTCTCCTTCCAGCGTGCCATCTTCGTAAAAATATTGCCACTTGCCTTCGCGCACACCATTGGTAAGTTTTCCTTCTACCTTACGGGAGCCATCCGGGTAAAACTCACGGTAGGTACCTTCGCCCCGATTAAAAACCGCTTCCCCCTTAAAATCACCGTTGCTGTGGTAGAGTTTCCAGTAGCCTTCTCGCACGCCGTCGCGTTCAGCTCCTTCGGCACTGATATTTCCGTTTTCGTAGTAATATGTCCACTTTCCTACTGAGGAGTCATCCATAAAATCACCCACTGATGAGAGTTGCCCATTAGGATAATAAAACTTCCAAACTCCCTGCCGTTTGCCTCGCTGATAGCTTCCTATTGCCTGAGTTTTTTCATTCTCGTAATAGTGTTTCCAAGAGCCCTCTCGTGAGCCATTTACTTCTGACCCTTCTAGCTTAAGTGCGCCGGAGGTGTAGAATTCCTGGTATTTCGTAGTATCACTCTGGTAAGTAGCTTTTACTTTTACTGAGCCATCTTCGTAGTAATCTTTCCATAAACCTACCTTTTGACCTTCCGAAAACGAACCCTCTCGCTTCAGCGGGCCATTCTCGTAGTAGAACTGCCAATGGCCTGCTCGCTGACTACCATTGACTACACCCTTCATTTCTAACCGCCCATTTTCGTAGAAATACTTCCATTCTCCTTGGTTTTCTCCTTCTTGTAGTTCACCCTGCATTTTGGGCTGGCCGTTTTCATAAAAATATTCCCAATACCCATTAGGTTGATTTTGCTGATACGTACCTTTGGTTTTTATAGAGCCGTCGTAATAATACGCAGTATAACTACCTTGTAGAATGGTAGGATCTTCCTCTGTTACTTGAAAGGTTTCTTTAGGAATCTGCTGCGCCTGATCGTAGTACAGTGTTACCGTGTCTTGCCCATAACCCGGCAGCGAAACGGCTAGGTTAAACAGGATTATTATTAATCCAATAAAGATAAACGATTGCTGACTCACCATAAGGAATACAAAACCCAACAGCTAACTATGATTTTGTCGGCATAAACTTGCTCGGCTGTTTATTAAAACGCTAAAAATGACGAAAAGATTGGTGGTATAGAAGGGAAAAGTCTCGGTAACCCTACATCAGTGCATCCGATCGGGGCGAACTTCCAGATTTTGGATAATATTAGCTTCGATTTCCAGAAATTCAGCCCAACGGGCTTTTACCACCTCTTCGGGCATATATTCTTTAGCCAGCTTGATAAAGGTGACGTAGTGCCCAGCTTCTGAAGCCATCAGGTCATAATAAAATGCTTTTAGTTCTTCATCAGCTAAATTCTTCCAGAGGATTTTGAAGCGCTCGCAGCTACGGGCTTCAATCATGGCATTGATGAGCAGTTTATCCATTAGTTGGCGTTCAATGGGGCCACCCTTACGCTCGTGTTTGGCGAGTTTTATGACGTATTCATCAGTTCGCGTTCTACCTAATGTGAAACCCCGCTTGCGGATCTGCTCTAACACCCGCTGAAAGTGCTCCCACTCTTCCGCTACAATCGGTGAAAGTACATCCACTAGTTTCAGTCGATCAGAAAATTGCACAATTAGCGAAATACAAGAGGATGCCGCTTTTTGCTCGCAGTAGGCGTGGTCTACCAGAATTTCTTCCAGGTTCTCATCTGCCATAGCTACCCAACGAGGGTCGGTCGGTAGCTTCAGCTTCAGAATGGTATCTTTCTCGGCAATCATAATTCTAGCAACAACTGATTGGATAAGCGAATTTACGAAAAAATAAGTCGCCCGTCAGCAACCGAACAATAATTGGTAGTGCCGACGAAGGAAGATGGCCTATATTTGAAGAAAATTCTAAGGAGTCGACTATGATGTATTTAAAAGTACTTGACCTGCACTGTTTTTCGCTAAAGCAGCGTTGGTCTTATTGCCGGATTCGCTGCCTGATGGAGTCCAGAAAAAAATTACTATCATCCCTCATCCCTATTTTCCTGTTCATTGGTTTCGTCACTCGGGTTGGTTACGGGCAAGATCGAGTCCATCCATCGCTGCAAATGGCTGAACGTACCCGCTTTGATGCTATGATCAGTGCGGATACCGTAGCATTACGAGAGGTACTCCATCCTGATCTACTGTTCATTCACAGCAACGGGCTAGAGGAATCAGCCGATGGTATGGTCACCAGTATAGCATCAGGTACCATTGTTTATCAATCTTTTGAGCCTCGGCAATCTTCAGGAGTGCAGGTCTTGGGCGAAACGGCTTTGGTAGATGGTTTGGTACAGGTAAAAGGGCTTTACAAGGGGACGGAGTTCGCAGTAAATCTGCGTTATACCAGTGTGTACCACAAAGTACGACGGCGATGGCTGCTGATCAGATGGCAGTCGACAAAAGTGTAGAGATGCTATCGGGCTATCGATTGGTTTAGTTGCCGCACCGCATCGATTATTTCCCGGTTGGTGGTTACGACGGACTCAACAATCACGGAATACGGATCGCCATTGAAATCAAGCAATCCCTGCTTGAGTACCCCACCAGGGCGGAATTTGCTTTTAAACATACATCGATTATATCCTCTACGACAATAGGTGAGTCAAAGCAGGCTATTAGATAGTCGGTATAGCCCGTAGCGGCTAGTGCTTCGGTGGCTACTTCATCTCCCTGAATATTATCGTAACCTGCTTCAGCAAATGATACTTTCTGGTCGGCAATGATAATGGGCTTTCCCGACAATTTATAGATGCGCTGGCACAAAGCCGTATCCAGTACATTATCACTAGGCTGAAAGGAGATAACATCGCAATACTCCCCAGCAATTCGGATCAACTCGTCAGTCCATTCACGAGGTCGTCCGAAGACATCGCCCAGAAACATTAAGTTGGGAGCGTACTTCTGGTGGAGTTCGTACAAACTTTGGAGATACTGGCGATAGATAATACTGACAAATTCCGCATCATCTTTTAGCATCGTAAGATTATTGGCATCCGTATTTTCAAACGTGAGGGAGGAAAGCTTGCTAATAGTGCTGATATTTTCGCGGTATACCCGATTAAAGGTAGCAAGATCATGCTGGTACTTTTGGGTCAAAAATTCGTGATAGCGGAGGCGACCGGGAGCAGTAGGTGGAAGCTGTCGGTAAAAGCGCACCCAATTGAGTGTTTCGGTAGGGCGGTAGCGGGGTAAATCGGAGTACATTAGCCCAATTACGTTGGGGTCATCGTTGTAAACCGCTAGAGGCTGGATTTTCTGCTCAAAGAAAGCATAAGTACTGCTATCAAAAATATCGCGATAAACGGGTTCACCGTGATAACTGGCAAGTGACAGAATCTCGGTTTTTACGTAGTGTAGAATGTTGTGGTTATTATTGAGCGTATGCATCCGGTCGTAGCCAGAACTAGTAAAGCCCCAATCGGTCAGGTACCGATAGAGCACGGCATTCAACTCATCCTCTCCCAGTGTCTGTAACGTATCTATCTGCTGCTGAAGTTCGTGGATATTCAGGTGATTAAGACCCACCGGAAAAATAATAGAATCATTAGGAGCAGCTAGAAAGTAACGACCGTCTCGTTGAACAACCGTAAACGTAGTTTCCTTTTTCGGCGACTGAGCAACCGACGGAATGATTGATAGTAGGACTAAGACTGCCGTGATAATGAAAAGGGTTAATACTGTTTTATTCATTATTTGACCTTCTATGCATTTCTTCATCGGTATAGTTGCTGGTACACAGCCTGATTAGTTTTGGCTACTTGTTCAGTGATGGTCGGGTACGGTTCTCCGTTCATATCGAGCAACCCTTGCTTTAGCAGTGTTCGCAGCGGGTCGTATCGGCTTTGGTACTGACACTTTAGATACCCCAGAATGTAGGGTTCACTAATTACTTGCTTAACATATTGATCGTAGAAATCGGCCGCTCTCTTTTCGGAATGAAACTGATGCCATAAGGTGCGCGGATACTCTGGCGTATGAAATGATGCGCCGTGATCCATAATCATTACGGGTTTACCCGTTAGCTCGTACAAGCCCTTCCAGTAACTAGGATCAAACACCGATTCATCGGGGCCTTGTCCTACATCAGGGCCAGTAGTCGGACCGGGTTGAATGGATATGACATCAAAATATTTTCCGGCTAGTTTGAGAATCTCTTCGGGGTGGTCGTGTATTTTGAACTTCTCGCTTAGTAATAAAGCATCGGGGTCATATTGGTCAAAGTACTCACGGGTGAGCTGGTAGATTTTCTCGGCAATGATGGCTAAAAAAGCCTCGTCATCCTGCCGAATTGCTGGGCGTACTAATTCCAGATTTGTAAAACTGTAGTTCAGCAGGTTATCAAACGAATTGACACTCTCCAGGCGGTAGGCGGTTTTAAACTTATTAAAATCTTCGTTGTACCGTTCCTTCAAAAAGGCTACGTAACGCTTCTTTCCGGCGGTTTCGGCGGGTAATTTTCGAATGGCTGATACCCAATCATTTCCGCGCCGGGCTCGGACAATATCCAAGTCGTAGCGGGGGGTATCCGTCAGCGAGTAGCCAATCACGCGAGTATTGTCTTTGCCTATCGCACACTTCTCCCGGATAATTCGCGCGGCTCGTTGGGCAAATGCTTCACCAAATACATCGGCAAACCCAAATCGGTCGGCAGGTAGCCAGTGGGGCGCATCGTGGATACGAACACTGATGAATCCGGGAAACTCCTTAATGATTGGAATGGGTGCACCGTAACCGCTGGAGTTGAAATTCCACTCGGCTAGATTGGTTAGTGTCTGTTGCTTTTCGTCTTCGCTGCTAGCCTCAATATGGTTGATCCCTAATACGTACATAGCATTGCCCGCCGGAGTAACGAACCACTTGCGACCGTCAATATTTTCGGTATGCCACTGCCCGGTTTTGGTTCCTTTTATCTTGGTGTAGCCCCCGTATTCATCCAGTGACTGGGCAAACGACGGGTCGTTACTTATCAGATAGAAACAAAGTAAGTGAAGTAATTTTTTCATGAAAGAATTTATTGAACATGTATCACGAGTTATGTGGAAAAAACTACGAAAAGATTTAACGGTAGGTTTATGACTAGCCTTATCGTCCTAGCTTTTGGTGGGCTCGAGTAAAATGTCCTTCGGCAATAGCAGCTCCAATAGAAAGCTCGCCCGCTAGGGCCACTGCCGTCATGATCACCGCTAGTTTGTTGGCTTTTCCGGTTCCGTAGCAGTCCATCATTTCCAGGCATTCCCGCTGAGTGGGTAATCCAGTGCCACCTCCCACGCTACCAATAATCAGGTTGGGTAAGGTTAGCGAAGCGTACAGCTCACCCTGCGCGGTTACTTCCGCCCGGTTGAAACCAGCCGCAGCTTCAGAGATACAAGCTACATCTTGTCCGGTGGCTAGAAAAATAGCAGCTAAGCCATTTGCAATATGACCTTGGTTTCCGGCACTACCTGTTTTTATTTGCGACATGGTAGAGCTTTGCCAAAAGTTCACCAACCGTTGGGGTGTGGTTTTCAAGATGGTATTTACTATCTTTTTTGGAATAGTGACTTCGGCAATCACCCGTTTGCCCCGGGTGCGACCTAGCGATCGGATTCCGGCTTTTTTATCGCCTGAAGCGTTACCCTCAATGTAGATAGCCTGAGGTGAATGTGGAGTATAATCACGGATAAAATCGCATACCTTTTGGCTACATAATGTAACCATATTTTGTCCGCTAGCATCTCCCGTCTGGTATTCTAGGCATACGATTACTTCGTTACCTTCTAGTATAGTGCGAATATTTTTTAGAATAGCATAGCGGCTACTGCTTTCAGCAACTAACTTTATAGTATCCTGCTGACTATCAATCCACTGAGTAAATAAAAAGCCCTCTTGAGCATTGTGAAACTTAAAAAGCGGGCAACGCTGAACCGTTTCCTCAATTACTTTAGCCCAAAATCCGCCGCTTTTTCGTCCTGCTCGTAAGCCCCGGTTGTAGGATGCCACTAATGCTCCTTCCGTGGTCGCCATCGGAATACGGAAGTTTCCATTCGCATGATCGCCCCGAATGCATAGTGGCCCCGCCAGGCCAACGGGGAGCATGCACAGTCCGGCAAAATTCTCAATATGCCCCTGGAAAGTCTTTTGGTTTAGTTGACCATTGAGTATAGTCAGGTACGATATTTTTTCATTGTCATTAGATGACTCTGGCAGTGAGGTAAGTGAAGGCTCTATTCCTTGGTTCATGGTATTTTTATTCGGGGAAGATCAATCCTAGTAAATACTTAGTTACTGCACTGATTGTTTATTGATATCCCTATCTTGCGACTTTGTTTACTATAGCCTTTATTCCTACTGCACTATGATTATCCATTTAAAAGAAACGGTTAGCGCTGAATTAGCAGCTCAACTAGCTGAACAGGCGCAAGCTCAATATTTTATTCGAGAAGGACAAGCGGTGTTGATTACTTCGTCCAGTGTCAAAGAAGTGCCCAGTTTTTTGCAAGAATATGCTGCTGATCACTTTGTAATGGCTTCGGATATTCAACTGGCGAGCCGAACGTATCAGTCAGCTACTCGCGAAGTTACCATAAACCAAGCGAAGGTCGGCGGTAGCACGAATCATACTTTAATGATTACCGGACCCTGCTCTATAGAATCGTGGGAGCAGATTGTTACCTGCGCCGATATGCTGAAAGAATTGGGTATTACTACGTTACGTGCTGGCTGTTTTAAACCTCGTACTTCTCCCTATTCCTTTCAAGGCTTAGGTATGGAGGGGCTAAAGATGCTAGCCCAAATCCGGGAAGAGTACGGCTTTAACATTATTACCGAAGTGCGGGATGCTACCCACGTAGAGGCAGTCATTGAGTACGCCGATATTGTGCAGATTGGAGCCAAAGCAATGTATGACCACGGCATTCTCCGTACCTGCGGAGAAGCTCGCAAACCCGTACTTCTGAAGCGTCACTTTGGGGCAACACTTCAAGAGTTGGTACAAGCCGCCGAGTTTGTACTATCCGGTGGTAACGAACAAGTAATGCTCTGCGAACGAGGCATTCGTACTTTTGAGACTAAAACCAGGTTTACGCTGGATTTATGCGGAGTATCCTACCTGAAAGAACATATTAACCTTCCCATAATCTTAGATACTAGCCATGCCATGGGCTACGCCTACGGAGTCCCCGATCTCACCCGCGCTTGCGTAGCGATGGGAGTAGATGGCTTGCTCATCGAGTCACACCCCAATCCCAAAGTAGCCAAATCCGATGCTGCTCAGCAGTTGAACTTAGACGAGTTTCGGGATTTATACCGAAGTGTTCAGTCAGTAGCTGAGGTCGTTGGACGGAAGGTAGTTTAGCCCAAAATGAGCCTTAGACTACAGTAAAGTATTCCCCGATTTTTCATTTTGCTTGCAGTCTAGAGGGAACTTTTACTTATTTAGCGTAATTTGGGAGGAAGCAGTAATCAAGGCGTATTATACCGCTTTTCATAACTATGTCGCTAAAGATATTATTCTTGTATTTTTTTGCCTCTTATCTTGGTGGAAGTGTCATTTTACTTTTTTTAGGCGCATAATCGTGATTTGGTTCTACCAGATCGCTTTCACAACTAGCTAGAATCATTAGCGGAATAGATGCTGCCATAATAATTCGTCCTAAGGTTTTAGCAATACTTTTCATAGCTCAGATATTTAAAAGGTTAAAATTTGTAGAAAACCTTACGTATGTAAGAATATGTAACAAATGTATTTTGAATTTTTCAATAAATTAATCTGAGAGTTACTGAAACATTACGTATGTAAGAGGAGGGCTGTTATTACAAGTAGAAAACGAGCAGTAAAATACATACAGCATTTTGCTTTGTTATCAGCTTATAAAAACGGGCAGCGATTTTTTACTGAAAAGCTAAAAAAAATATAAACAAAGTGTAAATTTGCTTTTAGCCTGCTTCATACTTATTATTACTAAACTAGTATATTATTCAATTAAAGCTATGTCGCAACTTTACTTAGAGGTTATATGGAGGTAATTAATAAGCCAACAGTAAGTCCACTATTTAAAAGCTTTTCCTTTTTCCAGGCCGATAAACGAAAGTGGACTTGCTTAGCTTTAGTACTATTGATACCCCTTCTATATAATAGTTGGCGGTTTTTTCCCTCTGATTGGGAAATTAACCATTATGGTGAGTTTGCTATCTTTTGGTGGAATTTTTCAATTAATTTTATCTCGCTCCTCGTTGTAGTTGTTTGGTCGTTGACGATACCTCGTAAAGACTATATGATGAAACTCATTCTGTCAACTCTAACAATCTACGGAATTTACATGACTTATATGACACTTCCTTTGGGTGAGGATGTACCTTTGTATGTAGATGTTATTGCTATTGCAGGAACATATGTAATTCTTTACAGTGGTATTCAATTTGTTCAAAGAAACTATCTAGAAAAAAATCCGAGTTATCACTCTATGCATATCGGTCTATTGCATGATCTTAATCATCACCGTTTCATGGGCGCGGTATGCCGAATTGAGGGTATGATTGATATGTCGGATATGGATGAGTCGTACCGTGAAGTATGTAAAAAAGAAATTGAAGAGCTTAAGGAAACTTTCGCCTATATAACTGAGAAGTACGAAAGCCTCCACTGATCACTTTTTACTCTTTTTCGCCCAACTATCTCGCAAAGTCACTGTCTGGTTAAATACTAACCTGTCGTTACTAGAATCAGGGTCAACGCAGAAATATCCCTTTCGCATAAACTGAAACCGTTCAAAAGGTTGAGCAGCTTTCAAGTTAGGTTCTACCTGCACTTCATTTAATGTTACTAATGAATCAGGATTAATGAACTGCTTGTAATCAATGGGCTCACCCTGATCGTCTTTGTGGTCAGTAGGTTCGGGATCAGAGAAAAGGCGGTCGTACAAGCGAACCTCAGCCGTTACAGCGTGAGGAACTGATACCCAATGAATAGTTCCCTTTACTTTTTTGCCGCTGGTGTCTTCTCCACTTTTAGTATCAGGAAAATACGTGGCGTAAATAGTTGTAATCTCTCCGGTCGTATCATCCTTGTCAAACGAATCACAATGAATGATATAAGCACCCTTTAAACGAACTTCTCGTCCAGGACCCAGGCGGAAAAACTTCTTGGGCGGATCTTCCATAAAATCGTCCCGTTCAATGTAAAGTTCTTGGCTAAAGGGTACGATTCGGCTTCCTCCATTCTCATCCTCCGGGTTATTCTCTACTGATAAATCTTCAGTTTCCCCTTCGGGATAATTGGTAATGACTAGTTTTACTGGGTTAAGTACCGCCATCACCCGAGGGGCAGTTTTATTCAAATCTTCCCGGATGCAGAATTCTAGTAGACTAAAATCAATTACATTGTCCCGCTTGGCCACTCCCACCCGCTCGGCAAAATTGCGTAAACTAGCGGGCGTATACCCTCTTCGTCGCAAACCTTGGATAGTAGGCATTCGCGGATCATCCCAGCCGTTGACATGACCTTCGTTGACTAACTCCAGTAGCTTTCGCTTACTCATTATCGTATAGTTCACATTGAGACGGGCAAATTCAATCTGACGGGGCTGAGGGGTTACCATACCCTGATCAAATTCGCCAATCTGCTCCACAAACCAGTCGTAGAGGGGGCGGTGTACTTCAAATTCCAGTGTACATACCGAGTGCGTGATGTTTTCAATGGCATCGCTTTGCCCGTGTGCCCAGTCGTAGGTGGGGTAAATATGCCACTTGTCGCCAGTACGGTGGTGGTGACGGTGCAGAATGCGGTACATAATTGGGTCGCGCAAGTGCATATTGGGCGATGCCATGTTCACCTTCGCCCGCAGTACCCGCGAGCCTTCTGGAAACTCTCCGGCCTTCATTCGCTCAAATAAATCCAGGTTCTCCTCGGTAGTACGATTTCGATAAGTACTTTCCTCGCCCGGTTGGGTAGGTACACCCCGCATTCGCCGAATTTCATCTACCGGAGTATCATCTACGTAGGCTTTGCCGCGTTTAATCAGTTCTGTGGCTAACTCATACAGCTTGTCAAAATAATCGGAGGCGTAGTGTTCTTCTCCTTCCCACGCGAAACCTAACCAACGAACATCTTCTTTGATAGCGTCTACGTAAGAAGTGTCTTCAGTAACGGGATTGGTATCGTCAAAACGTAAATTGGTTTTTCCGCCGTATTTTTGGGCTAACCCAAAGTTGAGACAGATGGATTTGGCATGACCTAAGTGGAGAAAACCATTAGGCTCGGGCGGAAAGCGAGTGTAAACTACACCACCGTTTTTGCCATTTTCTAGGTCTTCTTCAATAATTTGCTCTATGAAATTAAGCGATGTATTTTCTTCAGCGTTGTGCATAGTGTGTCCAAACATTCAAATATTCGGCGAAATTAGATAAAGCCGACGTATTTATCTACTTTTTAAGATGATTCTAGGATCTCAAGCACACACTCTATTCACTCATGGTCAGGTTGAGTTTGTTAGCTATAATCTTACGATTTACTCGCTAAATCTACTAACTGAAAAATCTCAAGCGCAATGATTTACTACAGTATATAGCCTAAAATCTTTCTATAGAGCCTCTATAATCAAGCTAAAATATCATGTAATATTTTTAAGATAATACGAGAAAATAAATTGTAATTTTTGCTTTTTTGACCAAAAAGGTACATGGTACTAACTAGAGTAGGCTCCAGAATAGTTAGAAATTTGACTGCTGAAAGAGCTAATTATTGTCTAAATACAGTAAAAATGCTCTTTGTCCACTACTTAGTAAGTAAACTTGAGGAGCAAAACCTATTAAATTTTTCACCTATGCCAAAATACGTAAGAAAAATTAATTTTTCGTAGAAAAAATAGATCAAACAGGATATTTATAGATCTAATTGGCAGAAGAATAAGCGGAGGATAATAAAATCTCAATGGAAATGTAGCGCAGAGCCGCTTCGTGCGTAGCTTCCAGTACAACTGGAGGAGCTACTCCAGCATCAAAAGATTCTTTCCAGCGCAGGGCACAGAGGCACCATCGGTCACCATTTTTTAATCCTGGAAAATTATAAGCGGGTATTGGAGTGCTCAAATCATTGCCCCGTTGCTTGGTAAACTGAAGAAACTCGTCAGTCATGACAGCACAAACAACATGACGGCCACTATCTTCGGAGCCGGTCTCGCAGCAGCCAGTTCGGTAGAATCCAGTTTTAGGTGATTCACTACAAGATTGAAGTGGTTCACCTAGTACGTTTTTTGCCTTGCTTTCACTCATACACTATTTCCAACCTAGTGCGTAATCGAATAGTTTAGATAGTCATGTGAAAGTTTCATTTTCTGGTTAAACTAAATACGTGACCCTTGGTGTTACTACACCAACTATTATTGCTATTTTTGAACATTCAATGAGTAGCGGTTTTTGTCCGCTAGTTGCCGTAGAACGAGACTTATGAAGAACATTCGGAATTTCTGCATCATCGCCCATATTGACCATGGAAAAAGCACGCTGGCTGATCGCCTTCTTCAGGCAACCGACTCGGTAGATGATCGGGATATGCAAGATCAGTTACTAGATAATATGGATCTGGAACGAGAGCGCGGCATTACTATTAAGAGTCACGCCATCCAGATGAATTATACTTATAGTAAGGAGGGAAAAGAAGAAGAGTACATTCTTAATCTGATTGATACCCCGGGTCATGTTGACTTTTCGTACGAAGTATCTCGTTCTATTGCCGCTTGCGAAGGAGCATTGCTGGTGGTGGATGCGGCTCAAGGTGTAGAAGCTCAGACTATTTCTAACTTGTATCTAGCGATTGAACACGATCTGGAAATTATTCCGGTACTCAATAAAATTGATTTGCCAGGAGCGATGGTAGAAGAGGTCAGTGATCAGATTATTGATCTGATTGGCTGCGATCGGGAGGATATTTTGCTAGCAAGTGCTAAAGAAGGGTTGGGTGTGGCTGAAATTCTGGAAGCGGTGGTAGAACGAATTGAACCACCTAAGGGTGATGCCGAAGCTCCCTTGCAAGCGATGATTTTCGACTCAGTCTATAATTCTTTTCGGGGTGTAGAAGTTTACTTTCGGGTTTTTAACGGAAAGTTAAATAAAGGCGATCAGGTGAAATTTGTGAATACTGGTCGGACTTACAATGCTGACGAAATTGGTATTCTAAAACTGAAACAACAACCAAGCGAAACTATTGCTGCGGGTAATGTAGGCTACATTATTTCCGGAATCAAAACGGCTAGTGAGGTGAAAGTGGGAGATACGATTACCCACGTGAAAAATCCGGCTACTTCTTTAAGTGGATTTGAGGATGTAAAACCTATGGTCTTCGCGGGAATCTATCCGGTAGAAACCTCTGATTTTGAAGAACTGCGGGCATCCATGGAAAAATTGCAGTTAAATGATGCGGCTTTGATCTGGGAACCTGAAACATCAGCGGCACTAGGTTTTGGCTTCCGATGTGGTTTTCTGGGAATGCTACATATGGAGATTGTACAAGAGCGTCTGGAACGGGAGTTCGATATGACTGTCATTACTACCGTTCCTTCAGTGGGGTTTCATGTTTATTTATCAGATGTTGACAGCACCATGAAGCCCGTGAGTGCTCCTTCCGAGATGCCTGAACCTAACTACCTCGATCGTATTGAGGAGCCTTTTATTCGGGCGCAGATTATCACCAAGTCCCAGTTTATTGGGGGCATTATTGAGTTGTGTATGGATAAGCGAGGAGTGATCAAAAACCAGGTGTTTCTGACCCAAGATCGTGTAGAGCTAACCTTTGAGTTACCCTTAGCTGAGATTGTCTTTGATTTCTTCGACAAGCTCAAAACCATATCCCGAGGCTATGCTTCCTTAGATTATCATCCCATTGGTTACCGAACGTCCAATATGGTGAAGTTAGATATTATGCTGAATGGCGACAAAGTGGATGCGCTATCTGCTATCGTTCACCGCGATAAAGCTTACGAATGGGGCAAGCGGTTGTGTGAGAAACTACGGGAGCTACTGCCGCGCCAGATGTTCGAAATTGCCATCCAGGCTGCTATCGGCCAAAAAGTCATCGCTCGGGAAACGGTAAAGGCTATGCGAAAAAATGTGATCGCTAAATGCTATGGCGGCGACATTTCCCGAAAGCGTAAACTGTTGGAAAAGCAGAAGAAGGGTAAAAAACGTATGCGCCAGGTCGGCAATGTAGAAATCCCTCAAGAAGCTTTCATGGCGGTGTTGAAGTTGGATTGATCTTGAAGATACAATACACTTCTACCTATTTCCTACTCACTCAAGATATTATACAGATCAATATTAAGATAGTAGTGGTGACCCTGAATAGTCCGTTTATTTAGTACACCTAGTTCAGTGAGTTGATTAAGATAGCTGCGGGCGGTATTTTCGGCGTAAATGTTCTGACTGGTAAAATGTTTTACGGTAGAGTAGGGTTGAGTAAACAGCATCTCAATCATCTGCTCCGGTCGCTGAATTGGAGTTTGCTGACGGACAGCCTCCAAAATACTTTCCTTTGATTGTAAAATATCATTGATTTTGCGGTAGGTTAGGTTCGCTGTCGACTGTACTGCCTTCAGCATGTACAAAACCCAAGGTTGCCAGTTGCCCCGTTGAGAAACCCCGGCCAAGAGGTAATAATACTCATCTTTATGATCGATGATGTAGCGACTTAGAAACAGTATCGGGAGATCAAGCAGTCCCTTTTTAGTAAGATAGTGAATGTTGAACAGCCGCCCTGTTCGTCCGTTTCCATCCCGAAAGGGGTGAATTGCTTCAAACTGGTAGTGCCCAATTGCCATTTTTAGTAAAGGGTCGAGGGCGTACTGCTGATCGTCATTCATAAAATCCAGCAGATTACTAAGTTTTTCTTCCAGAATACCTTCGCCCCGAGGCGGGGTATAAATCACCTGTCCAGCGTTCATGCCACTACCACCCTGCCGAATAACGATACGGGTGAAGGCCGGACGAAATCCATCTTTTGCTTCTTTCACTTCTCGGTACATCTGAATGAAATAATCTAGGTCAAAAGCAGCCTTTTGCTCCAAGCTGTGAAACCCTTTCCACAAAGCTTCGCGATAGCGCAATACCTCTTTGGGCGCGCCGTAGGTTTCCTGTAAATCATTTTGACTAAACGCTTGGTATAGTTCATCGTCCGTAGTAAAAATATTCTCGATCTGACTAGAGGCTTTCGCTTCCTGCAAACTAATAGTATTAATCAGCAACTTCTGGTCAGGAATGGCGGCGCTACGACCGTGCAGTCGAGCCAGAGACGCTTTGGCTTCGCCTAGTTGCTCGAAAACTTCCACGTTTCGGTAGTGCTCTTCTGGAATAGGTAGAGGCGGTAACGTGTTCCAGGGTTGGTTACGGTCAGGATTGATCCAGGCTTGGTCAGACATTATTATTGATATTTTTTTAATGTTTACTGTCTAATAAGACCTGTAAGTTGAGGCCTGTCTCTATATTAAACATTAAATTAATGAAAATTTGATGTTTATAGTATTAATACGCTCAATTTTAAGGTCAAAAATTCAATAGGCATCAAATTAGGTATAAAATAATGTTTGTTGGTATATAAAAAGTGTTTATCCCTTCGTTTTGGTTTCTTTAGATAGCCTAAGCCAGAAGAGTGATTGTTTCAACGGCTTTTTTATGATGCCAGTAGTGTTATATTTACTTTTGCACTTCTTTCTAGAAATCCTATCGACTACTCAGATATACTTCACGACTATGACAATTATTGATGGTAAACAAACCGCTCAAAAAATTCGCCAAGAACTCACGGAACAGGTGCAGCAACTGAAAGCTGAAGGAAAAAAGGTGCCGCATCTGGCAGCCGTGCTAGTAGGCAATGATACCGCCAGTGAAACCTACGTCCGTAACAAAGTAAAAGACTGTGAACAGGTAGGCTTTGATTCTACCCTCGTTCGTCTCGACGAATCTATCTCAGAAGAAGAATTGCTGCGAGAAGTTCACAAACTCAATGATAATCCTGATGTTGATGGCTTCATTGTACAGTTACCTTTACCTAAGCATATCAATGACGAAAAAATCACTTTCGCGATTAAAGCTGAAAAGGATGTGGACGGTTTTCATCCAATCAATGTAGGCCGAATGGCGAAAGGCTTACTTTCTTACGTAGCAGCTACTCCTTTGGGAATAATGCAATTGTTAGAACGTTACCAGATTGAAACTGAAGGCAAGCATTGTGTAGTGATTGGCCGTAGTGATATTGTCGGTACACCCATGAGCTTACTCATGTCTCGTAAATCCAATCCGGGTAACTCAACCGTTACCATTTGCCACAGTCGAACCAAAAATATGGCAGAGATTACCCGTGAGGCAGACATTCTAATCGCAGCGATTGGAAAGGCTCACTTCGTTACTGCCGATATGGTGAAAGAAGGTGCGGTCGTTATTGATGTAGGTATTAATCGTATGGATGCTCCGGAACGTCCGCGAGGATACAAGCTAGTAGGTGACGTTCATTTTGAAGAAGTTGCTGAAAAATGTAGCTATATCACTCCCGTACCTGGTGGAGTTGGCCCCATGACCCGGGCGGCTTTACTTTATAATGCAACGTTGGCGGCTAAGAAAGAGATTTATCAATAAATAGAGTGGAAGTATTATCCGTTAAAACCGAAGCCAGAAAACTTCCCGTCATGGAAGCCTTCTACACTTTGCAAGGCGAGGGGTTTCATCAGGGAAAAGCGGCCTATTTTATCCGGTTGGGAGGCTGTGATGTGGGTTGTCACTGGTGTGATGTGAAAGACTCCTGGGATGCCAGTCAGCACCCACAAAAGACAGTAGGCGAAATTGTGCAAGAGGCAGTAAAGTACCCATCTCGGTTAGCAGTGATTACCGGGGGGGAACCGTTGATGTACGATTTAGCGGAACTTACTCGAGAACTCAAACAATCTGAATTTACAATTAATATCGAGACTTCAGGCGCTTATCCACTGAGTGGGAAATTGGATTGGATTTGTTTTTCGCCCAAGAAATTTAAAGCCCCCCTACCCGAAATTTACCAGCGAGCGCACGAACTAAAAATTATTATCTACAATAAAAGCGATTTCCATTGGGCCGAGCAGTTTGCTGAAAAAATGAACCCTCAGTGCCAATTATTCTTGCAACCGGAGTGGAGCGTAGCTGAAAAAGTACTACCGCAGATAATTGAGTACGTTCAGCAAAATCCGCAGTGGCGCATCTCTTTACAAACACATAAATTTATGCATATTCCGTGAGGTAAGTTTATCTAATAAATAGTACATATTCTTTACTATTCGCTAGAGTCTAAGTTGGTATCTTGTCCGGGTAATTAAACAAAGCCAATATGACTTCTTTTGGGATAAGAATTTTTTTGTTACTCTTAATTTCCAGTTCAGCTTCAGCCCAAATCTTTGTCGCTCGCAACTTCTTTCCAGTACCATTAGATGATACAACTAGTGAGCGTGGCTTTTTGCCTAACATCATTTTTAGTGCCGAAGGAATGCGCGGCTTCGGTTCTGCTCTAGATGAGCAAGCTTGGAACGCTAAGTATGTTGGTCTAGTAGAACTGTATCGTTTTAGTGATAAAGCGACCATTGCCGGAACACTCTCCCACGAGCTTACTGCCAACCCTCATAATGAGATCAGCTTTCATATGCGGGGAGCTATTTGGAATGAATCTATTGCTTTTTTTCGCAAGACCAGAGTAGGAGTGCTGGAGTTTGGTGTTACCCACCACTGCCGACACGAAATTGATAATACTGTACCTTCTGACGAATCAGTTCCTGATGAAGAATATAGTCCTACTCGTAGGTTACTCGTGATGACTGCACTTTATTCGGCTTTTAGTACTCCTAATTATACAATCGGTGAACGAATGCAATATCGCTTCTATGGTCGGCTTAATGCGTATACCTATCGAGTAGACGGTCGTCGCCCCGAATACTTCGAGGGTGATCAAAGTTGGCAGGATTTACGAGCTTCTTTACTCATCGGGGGACGATGGACTGTCAAAGTGTCTAAAGTGGTAAACACTTACGCCCGGGCTTGGGCAAACCCAATTTTCTTTGATAATGGCGATACCTGGAAGATGAATTATCGCCTAGAAACCGGGTTGGGCTTTCGGAGTAAGAAAGGTGTGCTAGAAGCCTTTGCGGCTTACGAGCAGTACTTTGATGACGCTTCCCGGCCGTATCCATTACAGTCTAATGTACTTTTTGTAGGGGTTCGAGGACGTTCTCACCTGATTTTTTAGAATACCCTTTTTTTGGGTTGATAAATTTTATAATTTTGCAATCCTTTTGAAGAAAAGAAACTGAAATCTGTTATTCCCTGTTGGGCTTTAGAAAATCAATAGATCATGAAAAAAGATATTCATCCCGATTACCGAAAAGTCGTTTTCTACGATACTTCTAGCGAGTATAAATTTGTAACCCGCTCTACTATGCAATCAGAAGAAACGATTGAGTGGGAAGACGGTAATACCTACCCATTAGTAAAAGTGGAAGTAAGTTCGGCATCTCATCCATTTTATACTGGCAAGAAGCTGTATGTGGATGCTGCCGGGCGGGTTGAGAAATTTAACCGTCGTTATAAGAAAAAGTAACCTTCGGAAAAATCACAGTCTTTATGAAGTCTTCGGTAAAATTATCGGAGACTTTTTTATTTTTGTGGTTTTCCAGATAGAAATTATCCGCCTTTGCAGTTTTCAGCGATACACGGCCTGGCAGAAGTTAAGCAGCATCTGATACAGTCGGCAGATACTGATAAGGTAGCTCACGCCCAACTGTTTCTGGGGCCAGAAGGTGGGTCTAATTTGGCGATGGCTTTGGCCTACGCTCAATATTTAAACTGCGAAAATCGTCAGAAAGATGGGGTTTGTGGTGATCAGTCACCAACTAATCAGCCACCCGGTAGGGAATATGCCCAACCTGATCTGCATTTTGTATTCCCGGTTTGTTCTACGAAAAAGATTACTGGAAAAGATGTAGTTAGCGATAGCTTTATTACTGAGTGGCGCACTTTTTTGGCAGAACGTCCTTACGGCTCACTAGCCGACTGGAGCGAATATCTGGGTGCTGAGAATAAGTCGTTGAATATTTCTAAAGAAGAAAGTCGCAATATCATCCGCAAATTGAGCCTGACTGCTTTTGGTGATCGCTATAAAATTGTCATTATCTGGCATCCCGAGTGTATGCATCCGGCAGCCGCTAACGGAATTCTAAAAATTCTGGAAGAACCTCCCGAGCGTACGGTGTTCATCCTCGTAGCCCACAGTACCGAGCAGCTCTTGCCCACCATTTTGTCTCGAACTCAAATCGTGCAAATTCGGGCATTTTCTGATGAAGAAATCGTTCGGATGCTGATAGCCCGTATTGATACTGGAGATAATCCAGACTTACAGCAGTTGCAGCGAATTGCTACTTTAGCGGAGGGAAATTTTCAAAAAGCCCTTCAACTGTACGAAGAGATTGAAGATGATAGTCACCAACTCTTTCGGGATTGGATGCGACTATGCTATCTTCAGGATTACAAAAAACTGTTACCGTTTGTTGATAAGTTTCATAAGCAGAGTAAAGAAAATCAGAAAGCCTTATTTGCTTATGGTTTAGCAATGATCCGCGAGATGCTGGTACATCAATCAGTAGATCAATTGGTTGAAGTAGGGATAGAAGATGTTTTACAGAAGGAACGAAAGCTGGTGCGAGTGCAAGGACAAGATCTGGAATTTGTTGTAAACTTCAGTAAAATAACGAATACTGCCACACTGGAAAAAATGCTACACTGGTTTAACGAGGCGCATATTCAGTTAGAGAGAAATGCAAATCCCAAAATTCTATTACTGGACATATCACTAAGCATTGGGCAACTAATCAAACGAAAATGAGGCTGAAAATAGGAACTCGAGGTAGTAAGTTAGCTCTGTGGCAAGCGCATTACATAGCTGAAAAATTACAGGCAGGTGAAGTAGATAGCGAAATTGTGATCATTAGCACCCGAGGCGATAAACGGCAAGATGTTACGATTGCTGAGATTGGTACGCGAGGAGTATTCACCGAGGAAATAGAAGAACAACTTCAGCAAAAAACGATTGATCTGGCGGTTCATAGTGCTAAAGACTTACAGTCTAGTTTATCTGATGACTTTGAAATTATTGCATTCACTGAGCGGGAACATACCGCTGACGTATTAGTCAGCCATCAATCCAATTTTTCTTTACAAAGCAATAGATCGTTAATAGTTGGTACTTCTTCGGTTCGGCGCCGCGCTTTGCTCAAACACTATTTCCCTCATATTGATATGGTGGAAATGCGAGGAAATCTACAAACTCGTATGGCTAAAATGGAAGCAGGGCAGTGTGATGCACTTATGCTGGCTTACGCAGGAGTGCACCGAATGCAGTACGATAAATCTATCGTACACCAATTTCCCCTCGATCGGATGATTCCGGCGGTAGGACAAGGGAGTGTAGCAGTAGAAGTACTGACTAGTCTAAGTAGTGATAAGAAAGAGACCATTCGGCGACTTATTAACCATGAAACTACCGAACAGCAGCTCCGAGCTGAGCGAGCGTATCTGAAAGCCTTGCGGGGTGGGTGCAGTGTTCCAGTCTTTGCTTTAGCGACTACACAAGTGGGCAACATACAATTACAAGGTGGAGTAGTGAGTTTGGATGGGAAAATATTGTTACAGGATGTAGCCATTGGCGATGAGCAGCAGCCAGAAAAAATTGGCAATACACTCGCAGAAAAGATAATATTCCAAGGTGGTAATCAAATCCTTGATTCTATTAGAGTTTGATTACTTAGTACGATTGTTATAATAAGTTGTAAATTCAAAGCGATATGGAATATAAAATAAAGAAATTATTTTTCGTATTTAACGTAATTATGCTTTCAGGAATGGTTTTAAGCTGTTCTTCAGAAAAAGATTTTTTAGTTACTATCAGTACTCAATACGGCGACATGCAAGCTGTTTTGTACGATGCTACTCCTAAGCATAAAAAGAATTTTCTAGAGCTAGCTCAAAGTGGAAAGTACGATAGCGTGATCTTCCATCGGGTGATTGAAGACTTTATGATTCAGACGGGCGATCTAGCGACTCGTCCGGATGCCACTGAGGAAGATGCCGTAGATTATACGATTGATGCTGAATTCGTGGATACCCTATTTCATAAAAAAGGAGCACTTGCGGCGGCTCGTCAGGGTGACCAGACTAATCCGAAGCGGGCATCTAGTGGTAGTCAGTTCTATATTGTGCAGGGAACTGTTTTATCGAAAGAAAAATTGACTATTGACATGCGAAAGCTTAATGATGGTGTAGGAGAGCTGCTTCAACGAGATGATTATGATAGTGTACGGGAAGAGCTTTTGGGTTTGTATAACAGTCAACAGTTTGATGCTTATACCCAGAAGCTCATGTCGCTGAAGACCGATGTAGAAGAGAAGTTAGGAATAAAAGTGGATAAGAGCTATGCTCCTGAACGATTGGAAGCTTATACTACCCGGGGGGGGACACCTCACTTAGACGACACTTACACTGTTTTTGGAGAAGTAATTGATGGGTTTGCAGTAATAGATTCTATAGCCGCTCAGCCTACTGGTGCAAAGACAATAGAAAAACCCAATCGGGACATTTATATGACAGTTGAGGTAAAAGAGGTATCAAAGAAAAAGATTACCCAGCAGTTTGGATACGAATTTCCGCTACAGTAATGTTATCTATTAGTGAGTCTATCAAAAAAGCGAAATAAGAGGGATATAATTAAAGTATTGTTAACTGGAGGTAACGGTTTATTAGGGCAAAAGCTTATCCCTCTTCTATTATCCGATGATACTATCTATCCGGTAATTACTTCTCGAGGAGCAGCTCGTTTTGATCAACCTTATCAGGATTTCCAATATTTTGATCTGGACATTACTAAGCGAGAGCATGTGTTTAATATCGTCCACTTAGTTCAACCTGATATAATTATTCATACCGCAGCCATGACTAATGTGGATTACTGCGAGCAGCATCAGAATGAATGTTGGGAAGTAAATGTACAGAGTGTAGCACATTTACTACATGCAGCGGAAGCTTACAACAGCTTCTTTATACATCTTTCTACCGACTTCATTTTCGCTGGGGGCAAACGGTACCTGACCGAAGAAGATACCCCTCGACCGATAAATTTCTACGGACAATCTAAACTTCAGGCAGAAGCGTTAGTACAGCAAAGCCGGGTGAAGCATGCTATTCTGCGCACAGCCCTTGTGTATGGCTTAGTTCTTGGCATGAGTCGTTCTAATATCGTATTATGGGTAAAAAGCAGCCTGGAAGCCCAGAGACCCATTCGGGTAGTGGACGACCAGTACCGTACACCCACTCTGGCCGAAGATTTAGCAATAGGATGCTATCTAGTAGCTAAACAGCGAGCAGAGGGAGTGTATAATATTTCAGGGGGCGAAGTATTAACTCCCTACCAGATAGCACTAGAAGTTGCCAACGTATTTCAACTAGACAGTTCTCTTATTTCTCGCACAGATGCTTCTGAGTTTAGTCAACCTGCCCAGCGTCCACCTGAGACCGGATTGATCATCGATAAAGCAAGATCTAGTCTAGGGTTCGAACCTCACACATTTCGGGAAGGACTAGTTGCATTACAAGAGCAACTTTCAGTAGTATCCTGAGATACTGGGTATATTTATCTTCTAGTGAGAATTTCTTTTAAATTAAGCAATACGTTGTAGTGACTTCTCAGTCATAATATGATACAATTTTTGCTTAATAGTATCACCGCCCAAATCGTAGTTGTACTGTTGATTAGCGGCTATCCCCATCTCTACAATCTTATCTTCATCTTGGTCGAGATACCGTATGATACTGGGAATCTCCTCTGAGGCATCGTTATAGAACAGCCCCGAGTGCCCTTCTTCTAAGTATTCGTGGGTGATTCGCATGTGGGGAGCAAGCACTGCTTTTCCTTGTTTCATATAACTTAGCATTACCATTTGTCCAGATGCGCCAGTTTCCTCTTTCAGCGGTAGAATACAAGCTCGGGCATTCTTTACTAAGTGATTAAATTGCTTCTTTGGTATATCGCGTAGTACCTCTACATTGGGAGGTAGTTCTACATCTAAATCTTTATTTAAGTGAGAACCTACAATAACTAACTTTTGATCGAGTTTGCGGAATGCTCTTATCAAAGAACTGTAGTCCCGATTAGTAAATCCACCTGCAAAATAATATGAACCTAATTGATCTTTTATCTCACTCTCGGTAATATCAGCCGAAGAAAAATCACCGTAAGGCAATACGATCAATTTATGATTAGGGAGATTAAGATGTTCGCGGTAGATGGGGCGATCAGCTTCAGAGTTAATAATGTAGTACTCTTGGTTAATAGCAGTCCAAGCCATAATCTGCTTTAGTAAAGGAAAAAGGTGATGGTTATGGATAAAAAAGCCTAACCAGAAGAACTGCTGGCAGCGAATAATCTTTAGTTTTATAAGTAGTTTGAGAAAGAGAGAAGACCAGCCCATACTAACAATAGTATGAGTGTCTTGAATTTGGCGCAGGTTCTGAAGTAAAAAGACAATAAAGGAGAAAGACTCAAGTATAGTAAACTTTTTGCTTACTAGCCTCTTTTTCTTCTTGTCAACTTTCACTAGTTCTTTAAAACCTAATTCTTCTTTAAGAAAATTTGTGTGAGGGGGATACATCCCTTTGTCTAAGCGAATGACGTAACTTTCCATAGCATACTTCAATTAAAAGGTTGATAGTTATTCTTCATTTTTATTGAAAAGATTACTGGTTAGAACAGACTTCTTATCTGTTCCTACCGTAGTTGATCATTTTTAATTGATACAAAAGCATTACGAGATATATTATCTCAGAATGCTAGTTAAAGTGTACGTCTCATTAGTTATGTCTCTTCACTCAAATGCTAACTGTGCGAGGTACTTTGAAGAGATAAGGTAGTAGGTTGACAATTTTTCTACCCATGTTTGGGTAGGAGGTATAAAAAGTAAACTATATTATATTTAGTTAACTATTTATAATCTTAAATAATAGTAAAATTAAATATTTTATTAGAATAAATCTAAAATAGAAAATCAAAATGTAATATCCAAGTAATATATTAAATTATTTTTGTTTTATTTTTTCGTCGTTTATTAGTATCAACTAGTAAGGAAAAGTCACCTGCCTGTAGCAAAAAAATTAGAAAGGATAAGCTAATTAGCTGATTAAAACAGTAGGACCTACTGAAAATACTTGAGAATGCGTATATTTCCGCTTTGTTTTTACCAAAATCAAAGAATCCCATGCGGAAATTTCTACTACTCACCAGTACCTTTTTATTAACTCAATTATCTTCTTTCGGGCAGGTAGCAGAAGAACAAAGTATTGATGAGACAATTGATTCTCTTTTTACTCCATTAGCAGATATTATTGAGGCTATCATCTTCTTTCCGCTATTCTCTATCAATGAAATAGATGTTCCTTTCATTGTCGTCTGGCTAATCACAGCTGCTATTGTATTTACGGTTTACTTAAATTTTATCAATTTCCGAGGCTTCAAGCATGCTATCAATATTGTCAAAGGAAAATATACTCATGAAGGAGATCCTGGGGAGGTTACTCATTTTCAGGCCTTAACTACAGCTCTTTCTGGTACAGTAGGCTTAGGAAATATCGGTGGTGTTGCTATTGCTATTTCGGTAGGAGGCCCTGGTGCTACCTTTTGGATGGTCATTTTTGGCTTATTTGGAATGACTGCCAAATTCGTGGAATGCGCCTTAGCAGTGAAGTTTCGGGATGTTCATGCGGATGGTACAGTTTCGGGTGGACCTATGTACTATCTTAAAAGAGGATTTAGTAATCAAGGCTGGGGGCGAGTAGGAATTTTCCTGGCTAGTCTTTTTTCATTTATGGCTATTCTGGCTTCTTTCGGTGGGGGAAATATGTATCAGGTTAATCAGGCAGCTCAGCAATTTGTTAATATCTCGGGTGGTGAAGATTCATTTTTTGGACAAAATACTTGGGTATTTGGGGTCATCTTTTCCATACTGGTAGCGGTGGTTATTATTGGTGGAATTAAAAGTATTGCTAACGTTACTGAGAAGATTGTACCTTTTATGTGTGGTCTGTATGTTCTGGCAGCTATGTTTGTTATTGTTACCAATATAGGGCAGGTACCCGAAGCTTTCTTAGCAATTTTTGATGGAGCTATTAATGGAAAAGCAGCGACAGGTGGTCTTGTTGGTACACTCGTTCAGGGTTTAAGACGGGCTACTTTTTCGAATGAAGCTGGAGTAGGTTCGGCTGCCATTGCTCACTCAGCAGTAAAAACTAGTGAACCAGTTACTGAAGGGTTTGTGGCATCACTGGAGCCATTCGTTGATACTGTGATTGTTTGTACGATGACAGCTTTGGTTATCGTAATCTCGGGAGCTTATAAAGATGAAACAATACCCGATGGTATTGATTTAACGTCCACTGCTTTTGCCACTGTCATAGAGTGGTTTCCGTACTTACTTGCAGTAGCAGTCATATTATTTGCCTTTTCTACACTAGTTTCCTGGTCATACTACGGCTTAAAAGCCTGGACTTATTTGCTAGGAGATAGTCAAGCAGCAGTTTTTAGTTATAAGCTGATTTTTTGCCTATTGGTGGTTGTAGGTGCTTCGGCTAGTTTGGGTAGTGTGATTGCTTTTTCTGATGCGGTACTGCTTGGTATGTCATTACCTAACCTCATCGGTTGTTACTTCTTGGTTCCGTTAGTCAAGAAGGATATGCAATCTTTTTTAAGGCGAGTAGAGCAGGATAAAATCGAAGTATACAAATAATCGCGAATCGTACCTTTATTCATCACAATAAAGTTGATCATAAGCATCGGGATCATATGCCTGCCGAAAGATAATCTCTCCCTGAGTATCCAGGTAGATAAGAATATGCAACTTAGCTTCTGATACATATTTCTCAGTTAGATAGAGAGACTCTTGGGTTTGAGGATGGGCTATGAGACGAATATCATCAAAAGTAGGCTTCAGTACCTCTCCCCGTTGGTTACTCAGTATGCCATAATCACTATTTTTATAAATCTTCAGTAGCTTCTCAGCGTTTGTGGTAGGTAGTTCAGAGAATTCAATGATGTCGGCATACTGAATAGCCTCCTCATCAAATGGTAATCGGCGTTTTGAGGCTTTTTCCAATGCGTAGATATGCCAAAGATTATTGTACTTGACTAAGGCTGCCTGTGCGTTCCAGTAACGAACAGCCTGAAACTCAAAGGGAAGCAAAAGTTGTTCTTTAGCATCAATAATTCCAAACTTGCCGTTCTTTTTAGCAATGTACGTTGGAACAGGCACTGAATCCTGAAGCACTACTGAATAGTATCGTAGTAAGCCCTCGTAAGCCGGCTCAATGATAGTACCGGTTTGGGGATGATATGTACCAAACTTTTTCCGGTCGAATATGCTAATCAATCCATCAGACTGGTAGCTGCCGATTCGTTCGTAACGAACGGGTACGATTTCGTTACCATATTGGTCAATAATGCCCTGTTTATTCTTTTTTTCTAAAGCATATAATCCTTCGGGGTAAGCAGATACCCTATCAACATCAGCAAATAACACGGTATCTCCGGTTTGGGTAAGCAGTAAATCAGGCTGTCCAGGTTGATCAATCAGAATAGATTCTTCTACTGAACTAAGAATAGAAGTATTAGCAGCATGAAGTCGAAAGGTAACTTCTTCATCGGTTGTCGAGCTAGTTGGCAGGAACATTGGGGACTGACCAGCGATGAGTAGTCTTACGCTATCTGTTGAGTTGCTTCCCTTGGAAAAGGTAAGAGCAAAATGCTCACTCACTATTTTAACCGAGTCATAGGTTTTAGAAGAAAAGCTTAAAGAATCTTTGTCATATAAGTAATACTTTTGCTCTTGCTTCAGAGTTAACCATTGGTCATTGTAGTAGGCCTGAGAAAATGAGGAAGGTAAAGTAGAGATAGTACGAGGAGCCAATGAATAGTGGAAAACCTGTTCAGTAATTAGGCTATCGTTCTGCACCCGTTGTTTTTCTTCGTTGGTTCTCAGTAAAAAAACATCCTCATCGGTTAACAGTATACGATGAAGGATGGTATGCTTTTTCAAGGGAACTACCTGAGTTAGTGTAGTGTCTAGTACGGTTTCATATTCTTCGGTATAAGCCAGTAAAAAATCTTCATCCAAAAGCGTAACATCTTCGTACAGGAACTCAGCTTGAAAGTTTGGATTGGCTACCTGTCCGGTCAGAATATCCCGATTGGTAACGGCTAACTTACCATCTCCTTCTAATACGATAAATTGATTATATTCCGAAATATCATCGTAATTGGGAGGCAAAAGTGTGGTACCTGTAAAGCTTTTCAGTCCCCACTGACCAGCTACTTGGTACTTAATAAATTGATACGGCAGGTTTGTGCTGGGCAATAACTCTACGTTAGTTACATTCTCTTGAGGCGAAATTACTGCTTGCCCTGAGATATGAAGTAATGTACCTGAATTACCTAATGAAATCCAAATTAGCCCACCTCCCAATTCTCGAACTTCCTCCAGTTTGGCATTTTCTATTTCAAACGAGTGAATTGTATCGCCATTCTTATTGAGCATGTAGACGATCTTTTCGGTTACGCCGAATAGTTGGGCAGACGGTACGCCGTGACATAGATACTCAGGCAATATTGAAGTAAAGCGTGGGGTAATTGCAGTTGCTCCTGATGTGTTAATGAAACCAAATTCTTTATCCCAATAAGGAAGGAGAAACTCAGAAGCTACTGACTGAGCCTCTTTTAACGAGTCCAAAAGGGGAAGATCAGAAAAAGTAATAAAGAAAGAATCAGCCGGATGAGATGCCTGATACAAATGATACAACCAGTTAACAGCTTTGTGAATAAGAGGACTGTTGGGAAAGTCACGAGCGAAAGCAGCGTAACTCGCTAAATGATTAGAAGCAGTGGTGATAGAGAAAATCGCCTGCTCGGCCTGGAAGCGATAAGGCGACTGTGGGAAAGCATCCAAAAACTGATAGTAACTCGTTAGGTTTCCTGTTTTGGTTTGTGCCTGAAATACCAGGGTATTAAATCGCTCTTCAGCTTGGGAAAACTGCTCAGCTTCGGGGTAGGTATCCATAAATTCCCGGTAAGCCTGGTAAGTATCCATTTGTCGGGCAGCACCAAAAGCTAGCTGGTTTCTAAGTCGCACTGCTTCTTCCCGATGGGGAGCATCGGAATGGCGATCTAAAAAGGTTTGGTAAGCCCTGACTGTAGAGTCTGCTTGCGCCTCCCCAAAAGCTAGACTATCCAGACGTCTCTTTTGTGAGAGTAGAATAGTACTGTCTAAAGGAACGGTTTTGGCTAATTTGAGCTTCTCTTTTTCTGAGATCTTATTGAAATCTTGGGTAGCTGACAGAATGAAATGATAAGCAGTATCTACTTTGTAATGTACGTAAGCTGAGTCAGAATAAAGTAGAGAATACAGATAGTAAGTATCGGCGTGTAGACTATCTTTAGGACTAGTCAGTTTCTTGTTCAGCGCAACATCGGCTTTCTCCCACTTCTGATCTTGTATCGCCTTGAGGGTAGTTCGTGGACTTTGGCATCCGATGGTAACTAATAGTAAGGCAGCTATTGCCTGGAGATGTACTCTGGTGAAGGATGAAAAGAGTCGATTTAGATACATAGCCAATAGACCATAATGGACAAAGATAGTGCTAAAGTGGATCATCTAAGCAAGTAGCATATTTTGAGTACTTTATTCTTGGGCATTTATTGAGAATAAAAACGATTATAATTTAGGGAGTAGACGAAAAATCTTAAAAAGATACTAAGCGATTTTCTGCAACTTGATACAACAAATATCATCATTATCTTAAAATATACAGTCATAATGCTAATTACCCTTAAAATTATTACCTAAATTATAGTTACTATTGCTGCAGTGGCAAGTGACACCCTAAATATTAGCACCTTAATTGTTGAGATAACCCAAGGGAGCGAACAGTCTTACAGAACGCTGGTAAACCACTATTCCCCAAAGTGAAGTTAACGTAAATGAACTGCAAGGTCAGAACAACAGATACTAGTTTACTAGGATTCATAATATGGCAAAAAAGGTTTTCATCTGAGAGCTTTTTTAGGTTACTCAAAGCAGTTATATAAAGTAGCTGAAGAAATCCAGACTTGAAGGAGGTGTGGGGAATAACTTGATAATTAACTACAAATTACGTATCGTTACTATAAATAGATGGCAACCTTGCCGGTGAATAATAACCATAGTAACGACCAAACTACCTGGTTGCAAATGCAGCAGGGACAAAGTTTGGCTCTTGAAGCTCTTTACGACAAGTACGTAAACGTGCTGTATAATTACGGTAAGGGGTTTACTTCTAGGTCAGAGATTGTTGAGGATGCTATCCAGGATTTAATTACCGAAATCTGGGTGAAGCGGGATCGATTGACAGTTCCTTGTTCGGTGAAAGGCTACTTGCTTAAATCGTTTCGTCAGAAGCTTCTGCGCTTGCTTACTCATGAAAAGCGATGGCAGTTTTCTGGCGACCATACCTCCTTTCTTATAGCCGATTCCCATTCTGCTACAATCCCAGAAGAATCGGAAGAGTGCACAGTGTTTAAGTCGAGACTTCAAAAGGCAATGAGTTGCCTTTCCTCAAAGCAGCAGGAGGCAATCACGCTAAGGTATACTGAGAATTTGAACCATCAAGAGATTGCCGAAATTATGAGTATCAAACCCCAAACACTGTATAACTTGTTGCATACTGCAATACAAAAACTAAGTCGCTCTCTTAAACATAAGCCCTATCCTGTCTACTCCTATTTTTCTCTTTTATAAAAACTGGAAAAAACTATCTGGCTATTTATTGTCAAATTGTAATTATTTGCCAGGAGTATTTGCCAATATGATCAAAGTAGTGCCTGATTTATGATGAAGCTGTAAATCTTATAATTTTTTTCTCTCAAAGACAGTAGAATTCTAAGCAGTCTGCTTCTATGGATAAAGTAGCTATACTTTCCTATGAGTAGCAATTCTTCGCTTCTTGAAAAGTTATTGTCAGACGAGAAGTTCGTATCCTGGGTACAATCCAATGGTAAAGAGTACGATGCTTATTGGCAGCGTTGGATTGTCGAGCATCCTCAATATGAGGAAACACTAGAGAAAGCCAGAAGCTATTTACTAGAACTAGGAACACATCGTTACACACTTTCCGACGCTCAAAACAAGTTGCTTCGCCAAAAAATCTTTAGCAGTCCGCAGTTCCATATTTCGGAAGACAAAAAAACTGCTCCCAAGTTGCTACAACGGAGGCAACTGCTCTGGAGAGCTGCGGCGGTATTTCTTTTAGTTGGATTGGGCGGGTGGCTTGCTTGGCAGGCTATGAAAGATTCCAGCATATCTACGTACCACACTGCCTACGGTGAGGTTAAACAAATTACACTACCCGATAGCTCCTTGGTTACGCTCAATGCTAACTCTATGCTTCGTTATCGCTACGATTCCCAGCAGAATCAGCGGGAGGTGTGGCTTTCGGGCGAAGGTTTTTTTGATGTTCGTAGAAGTAAAGCTCATAACCAAACCCAACCTTCTTCCTTCGTAGTTCATACCGATCAGCTTACCGTCCAGGTATTAGGAACGCGCTTCAATGTGAAGCATCGGGGAGAGAAAACGCAAGTAGTATTAGAAGAAGGTAGCATACAATTGGCGGTAGAAGAGAGAGAAGGTACCCTGCTGATGCAGCCTGATGAGCTAATAGAGGTGCATCACAGTAGTAAAGAGATAGACCAACAACAAGTTCAAGCCCAAAATTATAGTACCTGGAAAGAAGGTGTATTGCGCTTTGAGGGAGCCAGTTTCGATGAAATCAGTAGCGTACTATCTGAAAACTACGGGCTTACTCTGTATTTCTCAGATCAAGAAAGAATGACTTTCATTAATCTCAGAGGGACTTTTCCGGCGGATAATGTTGATCTGCTACTGGAAGCTATTGCGAATGTAACTCGTACTTCACTACACCGAAAAGGGAATGTGGTAGAGTACCGTTGAGGGGCAGGAAATTCATAAGCAACTATTTTTCACTACTAATACAACACCATGAAACAGTCTTTTAACTACCCAAATTGGGTTTGGCTGTTGCTGTTAAGCATGTTATGGACAACTCCTAACATTGCACAGCAACTAGCTCTAACCTTGCCTCAACCCCAAACGGCTTCCTCAATTCAGCCCAAGGTGAAAACGCTGTCGTCAGTTCTTGAAGAGCTGGAAAAGATGCACAACATCAACTTCTATTACCAGGTACAGGATTTGGAAAATAAGTTTGTGGATCAAAAAGTCCAGATTCCGAGAAATGTTGAATTGACTGAAGTCTTGACCGACCTACTCACCAAGCATTCCCTTGAGTTTAAGGAAGTTCAGAAGAATTACTTTTACATCTACTTAAAAGAATCAGTTCAGATTCCTAAAAAGGTAGATACAAAGCGGTCATCAGGAGCCTCACTTAACGATAATCTTGATGAGCTTACAGCATTAGCCTCTCTAGAAAGAGTGCTTACCGATCAGCCAAGAATATTTCTTGAGCAAACAATCCGAGGTCAGGTAGTAGACGCTGAAAGTGATGAACCTCTACCGGGAGTAAATGTACTTGCGAAAGGTACGGTAACCGGTACTGTAACTGATATTGATGGGAATTATCAAATCAGTGTAGGGGATGAAGTGGAGGCGTTGGTATTCTCATCAATTGGTTTCAAAAGTATAGAAGTACCTATCAACAGCAGAAATACAATTGATGTACAGTTAACTGCTGATGTACAAGCCCTGGAAGAAGTAGTAGTAACTGCACTAGGTATCACCAAAGAAGCTAAAACGCTGGGGTATGCCACCTCTAAGGTGAAACCCGAAGAATTCAATGTAAATCGTACTCCTAATTTTGCCAACTCATTGCAAGGAAAAATTCCTGGAGTAAACATTACCTCAATGGGTTCTGGGCCTCAAGGAAGTACGAAAATTCGCATCCGAGGTGTTTCTTCTTTTGGTGGCAATAACTCGCCTCTCATTGTAGTCAACGGCGTTCCGATTGATAATACCAATTTCGGAGTGAGTGGTGATGTGAATGAAGTGGGTCGCAATCGTAAATCGGATAGTGGTGATGGATTAAGTAGTATCAACCCGGATGATATTACTTCTATGACCGTACTGAAAGGTGCGGCGGCTTCTGCTTTATACGGTGCGAGAGCTAAAGATGGAGTAATCATGATTACCACTCGTAATCGGGCTCAGGGCTCAGGTATAAAGCTGGAGTACAATGCTAATTATACTGTAGATGTACCTCTGGATTTTACTGATTATCAGTATGAGTATGGACAGGGAGAAGGAGGGGTGAGACCTAATGCGCCCCGTCCGGTTTCGGGGGTTTGGAGTTTTGGGGAGAAGTTTGAACCAGGTATGACTCAAATTCTCTTCGATGGTATTGAAGTACCCTATGTGCCCCAGCCTAATAAGGTTCGCGATTATTACCGAAATGGATCTACCTTTTCCAATACCGTTACGCTTTCTTCAGGAGGAGAAAATGGTGGGTTTAGTTTGTCATTAGCCAACATGGACAGTAAAGCAATTTTGCCTGGCTCTGACTACAACCGCATTACCGCCAATCTGGGGTTTACTCAGAATATGAAGAAGCTGAAGATATCGGGAAATATTAATTACTCTCGAGAAGATCGGACCAACCCTCCCAACATCGCCGAACAGGATTATAGTCCAGTAGTAATTTATACCCTGGCCACTTCTATGCCAATGGACTTGCTAGAGGAGTTTGCTTTTGATGAAAATGGGGACGAGTTCCCTTACTCTCGTTTCACCAACCGTACCAACCCCTACTTTGCCCTCTCTCGCTTCGAGAATAATCTGCGGGATCGGATATACGGTAATGTTACTGCTCGCTATGATTTTACTGATTGGCTGTATTTGCAAGGTCGGATAGGTCAAGATTATTACACTCGCGATGTTGAATATAATTTGCCTACAGGTTCTCGTCGTCAGTCGGCTCCACCTCCAGGCTTGGTGAATGGTCAATATGTACAAGACATTCGTCGTTTCCGAGAGATCAATGCTGACTTCCTGGTGGGGGCTAACAAAACGTTCGGTGACGTTGGCGTGGTACTGAATTTAGGAGGTAACCGCATGTACCGTCGTTTAGACGTAAATACATTGTTGGGTGAAAATTTCTTTACTCGCGACCTTTACACTATTGGCAATGCCAGTAAGGTAACCCCTAACTATAGCATTTCGGAACGACAGGTAAACTCGCTTTACGCTAGTACTGAAATCTCTTATCGGGAATTCTTGTACTTGAACGCTACCGCTCGCAACGATTGGTTCTCTACTCTATCTCCCGGAAACCGAAGCATTCTATATCCGTCAATAACCGGTAGTTTTGTTTTTTCTCAAGCTATCGTCAACCTTCCCAACTGGTTTAACTTTGGTAAAGTGCGACTGGCGTATGCGGAGGTAGGTAGTGATACCGACGTGCAACCCTACGCTAATAACCTATTTTATGATATCAATGCCCAACAATTTCCTAACTCGAATGGTGTCGCACAACCAGTAGGTAACATTAGCGGTTCGGTAGTTCCCAATGCCGACTTGAAACCGATGCGAGTTACGGAGAAAGAAATTGGTCTAGAATTACAATTGTTTGACCACATCCGCTTTGAAGTTTCCTACTATGATAAACTCTCATCAGATCAAATCCTCCGGGCGCAGGTTTCTGACGGTTCAGGCTACACTACTCAACTGATTAATGTGGGTGAAAGCCAAAATCGAGGAGTAGAACTGTTTGCTTCTTTTTCACCAATAGCTACGACTAACTTCAATTGGACATTCATGGCGAATGCTTCTTACAATACTTCTAAAGTACTCAGCTTAGGAGATGATGTTGACGGATCATTTATCACCGTAGGCAACGCTGAATTTCACGGAGAGTTGAGGCAAGAAGTGGGTAAGCCAATGGCTCAGCTCTACGGATGGGGCTACCTTCGGGATGACCAGGGGCGGCAAGTATTTGATGCTACTAGTGGACGGCCGCTGCGTTCTAGCGAACAACTAAATTTTGGTACTGCTTTACCGTTGTGGTGGGGCGGGTTTACTAATAGTTTCAATTACCGCGGTGTCAGCCTTTCGTTCTTAATTGACTTCAAACTAGGTCACAAGCTCATTTCAGGTACGCATACCAACGCTTATCGGCACGGTTTAGATAAGGCTACGTTAGTCGGTCGTGAGCAAGGGTTTGTAGTGGGGGAAGGAGTTAATCCTAATGGCGAAATAAATACTGCCCAAACCCCTATTCAAACCTTTTACGAAACTATCCGGGGCGGAAGAATGTCGGAACAGTCTGTGTTCAATGCGGGTTCGTGGCAATTGCGCCAGATTACCTTGGGCTACGACTTCACTCCGCTGTTACCGGATAACAAATATATTGAAAGAGTTAAGTTAAGTTTAGTCGCGAATAATGTCGCGGTTTTAAAGAAATGGGTTCCTCATATCCACCCCGATCAAAATGGAATTATCTCTGACAATAGAGTTGGTTTAGAAGCTACTGGTTTGCCCGTTACTCGCAGTACCGGGTTTAACTTGAACATTACATTTTAACTCAACCAGCTACATTGTTCTTAGCAACCAAAACTTATAAAAATGAAAAAGACCTATAAATATTTAACCAGTTGTGCAGTGGTATTTCTGATGCTTACTGCTTGCGAAGAAGGCTTTGACGAGCTTAATACCAACCCCGTTCGCTTGCTTTCTTTAGAACCTACGTATCAGTTAAACTATGCCATTATTGAAAGTGCTCCGGTGTACGGTAATTTGACTTACGAAACCACTATTGTAAAGCAGATGATTACCCCATTTCAAGGAGTGGGTACCGGAGGTAATCTAAATCAGGATAACCGATCAGCTACCCAAGCTAATTGGCAGGATGGCTATCGTAGAATTTTAAAGAATATTATTGATGGAATTGAAGCTATTGAGAACGACCCTGAGCGTACTAATCTGTACAATATGCTGAGAATTTGGCGAGCCCATGCTTTTATAACTTTAACCGATACCTACGGTGATATTCCCTATACCGAAGCCGGGCGTGGTTTTCTAGAAGGTACTAATTTCCCAAAGTATGATCCTCAGGAATTTATCTATCGGGATATTCTCAACGAATTAGAAGCGGCTTCGGCTGCGCTCGATCCGTCAAAAGATGAAGTGCCTCAAGACATTCTTTACAGTGGAGACATTGATCAATGGAAGCGTCTGGGTTACTCTCTATTATTGCGAGCCGCTATGCGTCTTAGCAAAGTTGATGTGGCAACCGCTCAAGAGTTTGCTAGTAAAGCGATTAACGGAGGCGTTATGGAATCTAATGAAGATAACGCGGTGGTACGTCATAATGCTGACTATCGCAATCCGGTGGGAACAAACCTGAATGGAGGTCAGGCCCCCTTTTATTATCTTGATGAAGACTTTGTGAGTTTTCTTCAGACTAATGATGATCCTCGCTTAGAAGTTATAGCCGTTCGTTACATTGGGGCACTAAGCGGTGGTGAGCAAACCGAAGAAATTGCCGATCGCTCGGCAGAGGCTCAAATTGGTATGCCGCAAGGGTTTGACAATACCACCATTGTACCAGTGGCTGAAGCTGCTGGGTTGGCGAGCTTTTACAGTTATAGTCAGCTCGACCGAAGACGACTCGGTCATCCTGAAGCCCCTAGTTATCTGGTTACCTACTCCCAGACTTCTTTGTTGTGGGCCGAGGCTGCGTTCAGAGGCTGGGCACCTGGCAACCCGGCTGATCTGTATACTCAGGGAATTGAGGCACATATGCAGCAGTTAGCTAACTGGCCCGGAGAAACAGAAGTTTCTCAGGATGAGATTAATGCTTATGTTGCTAATAATCCTTTAGAAGCAGGACAGGAGCTGGAGCAGATCAATACACAGTACTGGGTTTCTTCTTTACTGATTGGACCCGAAGCTTGGGCTAACTTCCGCCGCAGTGGCTTTCCGAATGTAGCCCCTAACCCCTATCCGGGCAGTGATCTTAAAACTGAAGATTTTATCCGAAGGCTAACCTATCCAGATTCTGAACTAACGGTAAACAAAGAGAATGTGGATGAAGCTACGAATCGGCAGGGGCCTGATCTACTAGATACCCGAATCTGGTGGGATAGATAAAAAGCTTAACTTACCACAAAGATACTCGGAATAATTAACGGAATTACCATTGAAAGATTTAAAGAAGAGATTACAGCAAGGCGAAACGCTCAACGGCTGCTGGCTAAACCTAGGTAGCTCTTTAACCGCCGAAATAGTTGGACTGGCTGGTTTTGACTGGGTGCTTATTGATTTAGAACACGGAGCTGGTGCCGAACGAGACGTTTTACATCAGTTGCAAGCACTACAGTCAACATCGGCTGCCCCTCTGGTTCGGGTAGAGAACCATGCTTTGCAACGGGTTCATCGGGTGTTAGACCTCGGGGCTGAAGGAGTAATGTGTCCCCGAATTAATAACCTGGCAGAGGCCCAACAAGCGGTAGCCGGTTGGCAGTATCCACCCGACGGAAAACGAGGCGTAGCGAAGATGGTAAGAACCACTCAATTTGGCGTAAACTTCAACAACTATTACGAAGGTGCCAAGGACAATATCTTGGGTATTATTCAAATTGAAACTGAGGAGGTACTGAATCATCTGGATGGAATTGCCGGACTAGATGGAGTAGACGTGCTCTTCGTCGGTCCGGCTGATCTTTCAATGGCCCTGGGCATATTTGGTCAGTTTGACCATCCTCGGTTCAAAGAAGCGCTTAAAGCTACTGTGGATGCGGCCGAACGCGCTGGGAAGGCCACTGGTATATTATTATTTAACCCCGACGATTATCCGATTTACCGAGGAATGGGCATTCGGATGATCGCCAGCGGGTCAGATGCTACTTTTGTAGCCAATGGGGCTCGAGCTATGGTAAGTAAGCTTACTGAGTACCGCGATTCTTCTCGTCCAACCAATAATTCATGACTGATCCTCTACTAATATTACTGGTTGGGATGCTCATTGTAGTAGGGGGAATTATTGGGTTGCGCTTGCATCCCTTTCTGGCACTATTACTAGGGGCTTTTGTTGTCGCCTATCTTACTCCCGAAGCAGCTATTGAACAGTATGCTCTTTCTACCGGAGCTAGTGCTGAGGGGGCACAGCGGTTAGCAAATCAATCTATTGGTGGAAGAATTGCCCAGCAATTTGGTAGCACAGCTGGTAAGATTGGAATTTTGATTGCAATGGCATCCATTATTGGTAAGTGCTTGTTAGAAAGTGGAGGAGCAGAGCGTATTGTTCGTTCTACGCTAAATATAACTGGTATCAAACGAGCACCTATCACTTTTCTAGGAAGTAGTTTTTTTCTCGGGATTCCGGTCTTCTTTGATACTGTTTTCTACCTGATGATTCCGCTAGCTAAGGCGATGGCTACTCGTATCGGTAAAAATTACTTATTACTAGTCCTCTGCATAACGGCTGGAGCAGCAATGGCTAATTCACTTGTGCCGCCTACGCCCGGCCCCCTATTTTTGGTCAGTGAGATGAACATTCCGATTGGAATGATGATGATTGGCGGATTTTTGGTAGGCTTAGTTACTATTATTGCTGGATACACCTATGCCGTATGGGCAAACCGAAAATGGCCAATTCCCTTGCGAGATTCAATGGATGCCCCTTTAGCTGACATTCAATCGTTGGGAGAAAAGGAAGATAGATATTTGCCTTCGCTATGGCTATCATTGTTACCTATATTACTTCCTATTGTACTGATTACAGCGAAGGCTATTGTTGATTTATCAAATTCTGAATCTGGTACCTGGCTTACCGAGAGTATCATCTTTCTTGGTGAAAAGAACTTGGCTTTGATAGCAGGAGGTTTAGCAGCTTTACTTTTGCTGGTATTACAAAAGCAAGGCGATAAAGAAACGATAGTGACTTCAGTGCAGGGAGCGTTGATGACTGCCGGAGTGATTATTCTAATAACTTCTGCTGGTGGTGCTTTTGGTGGAATGCTGCAGCAAACGGGTATTAGTGCCCGAATCGGTGTTTTAACCCAGAATTTTCAGATGGCTTTGTTACCTCTAGCGTTTTTCATTGCAGCGGTGGTACGTACGGCTCAGGGGTCAGCCACAGTATCTATGATCACCGCTTCAGGTATTCTGGCTGGATTAGCAGAGGCAGCGACGTTGCCCTATCATCATCTGTACATCGGCTTGGCAATTGCCTGTGGCTCTAAACTAATCCCGTGGATGAACGACAGTGGATTCTGGATTGTGTGCAAGATGAGTAATCTGACTGAGCAGGAGGCACTCAAGACTTTTTCGCCTTTGCTCACTGTCATGGGCATTACCGGACTAATTGTAATCTTGATCGCGGCTAAGCTATTTCCTCTACTTTAATCAACCTTTAAATAACTAAAACTACACTTCGTACTTATGGAAAAAATTGGATTTATCGGATTGGGTATTATGGGCAAACCTATGGCCCTTAACTTAATAAAAGCGGGTTACTCTTTGGCAGTATTGGAATCTAGCGGAGCAGCTTCCATACTCACCGACGCTGGGGCGAAATCTTACACTACGGCGGAGGAGTTGGCTAGAGATTCGGATGTAGTTATCACGATGCTTCCCGACTCACCCGAGGTGAAAGAAGTAGTGGAAGGTGAGCAGGGTGTACTAGTTGGAATTCAACCTGGATCGCTGTTTATTGATATGTCGACCATCGCTCCGTCTACGGCTAAGGCAGTCCACCAACTTATGCAGGATAAAAGAGTAGAAGCTCTAGATGCTCCGGTTTCGGGCGGTCAAGTGGGAGCTGAGGAGGGAACTGTCTCCTTTATGGTGGGTGGTAGTGAGGATGCCTTTGAACGGGCACGTCCCATGTTTGAAGTGATGGGCAAAAACGTAGTTCGTATTGGTGAAGCCGGAGCCGGACAAACCACTAAAGCTTGCAATCAGATTATTGTGGGAATGACCATTCAGGCGGTAGCTGAGGCATTTACATTAGCTAAGAAAGCTGGGGTAGATTTGGAAAAAGTACGAGCGGCCCTCTTGGATGGATTTGCCCAAAGCCGTATCCTGGATTTACATGGTCAGCGAATTATTGACCAAAATTTTCAACCAGGCTTCAAGGTTAAGCTTCACCGCAAGGATATGAATATTGCTCTTCAGGCGGGACGTGAATTTTCAGTGCCTCTGCATGGCTCAGGACTAGTAGCTGCTCAAATGGACGCCGTATTAGCTCAAGGCGAAGGTGAGTTAGATCACAGTGCTTTAGCCAAGCTATTAGAAAGATTGTCAACTCAGTAAAACCTGTACTACGATGAAACGGCGAAATTTCTTTAAAGTAAGCGCTGCAACCTCATTGGGAACTCTTGCTCTAAGCAGCACTCGACAAAAAGCTAACGATCCGGTTAGAAGAAAAGAAGACGGTGTGATGCATGTGGGCTGTCAGCACGGGGGCACCAGTAAAGAGAATCTGGAATTTTGGGCCCGGCACGGAGTATTTCACGTAGATGCTGGTTCACCCAAAATGATTGAAGGAGTAGGCTGGGATCTGGATGATTCATTGGCCATGCAAGAAGCCTGTAACAAATACGGTATCAAAGTAGAAGCCTATCACCTACCACTCTCTTCAGCGGGTATCGACGGAGTAGCGACCCCTAATATTATGCTGGGAAAAAGTCCAGAGCGGGATCGGGAAATTGAAATGATTCAGCAGATGATTCAGGTAGCGGCAAAGAGTGATGTGCACATGTTACTGTACAATACCATCATTTTACCTATTCTACGCACCGGGCGAACCATCGACCCCACCCGGGGAAATGCCTCATATAGTACCTGGAATTACGAGGAAGCCGTGAAGCAGGGGCTAGACAAAGAAAAAACGATCGCGGGTGACGTTTCTATTGATGAACTCTACGAACGTATTACTTATTTCCTGGATCGGGTACTTCCAGTGGCGGAAGAGTATAATGTGAAGCTGGGCAACCATATTGCCGACCCTCCTGCCCCAGTAGGCTACGGCGGCATTACCCGCTGGAACAGCCCGGAGGTATTTGCTGGAATCAAGCGCTTTGCTCAGTTGTACGATAGCCCTTCCCATGGATTCAATCTGTGTCTGGGTTCCACTGCTGAGGGGTTGAAAGATCCTAAGACGGAAATTATTCCGATCATCAAATGGGTAGGAAAGCGCAATCAGATTTTTAATATCCATTTGCGGAATATTAAAGGAGGCTGGAATAATTTCCAGGAGGTTTACCCGGATAACGGAGATATGGATTTTCTGGAAATCGTAAGAGCCCTGAGAGACGTAGGATACACCGGAATGCTCATGCCCGATCATATTCCCCGTCACGAAGATCCCGCTAGTGGACTTCAGGGGCATGCCTTCGCTTTTGGTTATATCAAAGGGTTATTGCATGCTGTTTACGCTGAAGTCTAGAACGGATGAGGCAGGTGCTCAATTAGTAGCCAAGTCTCCAATATTCCTCATTTCAAAATTCACTGATAGCAACTGATTTATGACCAAGATTAAGAATACGCAACTTAAGGGAGCCGAGATAGCCGAGATAAATATTACTCCGATTGCGACCGTTGACCCCCCGCTACTCAATGCAGCCGGTCTTCACGCTCCTTACGCCCTGCGAATAGTACTGGAAGTAGTAACCAAAGACAATATCTCAGGTATCAGTGAAATTCCGGGTAATATCCAAACTAACGAAGCGCTAGAAGAAGCGAGAAATATTATTATCGGTCAGGATCCCTTTCAACTAAACCAGATTAAACAGCAGTTAGAAAGTCATTTTGGCAAGGAGTCAGCTGATGAACGGGGCGAGGCACCCTGGGATCAGCGCAAACTGGTGCATATTTTTAGTGCGGTGGAGGTCGCCTGCCTAGATATTCAGGGTAAAATTTGCGATCGTCCGATAGTTGATCTGCTAGGCGGAAAAATGCGAGATAGCGTTCCCTTCGCTGCTTATCTGTTCTACAAATACGAAGGAGCTGGTGGTGAACTAGGTTTTGGTACTGATCCTGATGCTACTGGTTGGGCTAAGGCTCGCCAGGCATCGGCACTAAATGCGGAAGAGATAGTAGCTCAGGCGCAGGCAATGTGTAAAGAATTCGGTTTCAAATCTATCAAACTAAAAGGCGGGGCACTAGAACCCCAGCACGAAGTAGAAGCTATGCTCGCACTGCGAGAAGCCTTTGGTTCGGACGTTCCGCTTCGGCTCGACCCCAATGCCATTTGGAAGAAAGAAACTGCTATTCACTGCGGTCGGCAGTTAGAAGGAGTGTTAGAATACCTGGAAGATCCGGTTCGAGGACAAGCGGCTATGGCTGAGGTTTGTAAAACGCTCAACATTCCGTTGGCAACCAATATGTGTACTACTTCCTTTGAGGATATTCCCAGTAGTATCGCTTTAGGCTCGGAAGACATTATTTTGAGTGATCATCACTTCTGGGGTGGGCTACGTTCCAGTGTGGAGCTGGCTCGCATCTGCGATACCTTTGGTCGTCGGCTCTCTATGCACTCCAACAGTCATTTAGGCATCTCGCTAGCAGCGATGGTACACCTGGGGGCTGCTTTACCCACTCCACCTTATCCACTAGATACGCATTACCCCTGGCAGTCCGATGAAGTGATTGTGGGTGGTCGGATTAAATTTGAAGAAGGATCGGTAAAAGTGCCTGAAGGTCCAGGACTAGGCGTAGAGCTAGATCGAGACGCCCTGGAAAAACTACATCAAAATTTTTTGAAGTGCGGGTTGACCCATCGTAACGATGAAATAGAAATGCAAAAAGTACAGCCCGATTGGCAATTTCGGGCTACCCGCTGGTAAAAATGATCTACCTGATTATCATTTAAATAACAATTTCAGGATTACAAAGCCTCTTCTTATAAACTTAACCCAAAACAGTACACCCGTAGGTACAGATATAATTTGCCTTGCTACCAGATAGCTTTTTTAGCAGATTCGCGGAAAAGCTTTATGCAAAAGTTCTCGATATTTTGGCTACTATGGGTAACGGTGAGCATTGTTTATGCTTCAGATACCACTTCGCCCTTTGGACAGGTTACTAAAGCAGAACTTTCTGAAGCTTACTATCCACTAGATTCTGCTGCTGACGCAGTTATCCTTCGCAATAATGGGAAGGTACGCATAAGCTATCTAGAAGATAAAGGGTTCCGAGCGTACTATACTCGGGAGATAAAGATCAAAATTTATCGTTCCTCTGGTTTCGATTGGGCTGATGTCGCCTTGCCTTATTACGTAAAAGATAAGTACAAAGCTGAGCTAGTCCGAGATATTGAAGCGTTTAGCTACACACTTGACGGCGATGCTATTCAAAAAACAGGACTATCGAGAAAAGATATTTTTACTGAAGAAGCAAATGAGGCGTACTCCCTAAAGAAGTTTGCTTTCCCTAACGTGAGAGAAGGCTCAATCATTGAATATAAGTACACCCTTGTTTCTCCTTACTTATTCCAGTTAAACGACTGGGAGTTCCAGCGGGAGATTCCAGTGGTTTGGAGTGAATATGAGGCAATTATTCCCGCCTTTTATGAGTATCAGATGCTTTATCGAGGGTACATCCCGTTTGAGGAAAATGATGCTGAAGTTTATCAGAAAGGGCTAAAGTTGCGAGGTTACACCTACAGCACTGTCAAGTATCATTGGGCAGTTAAGGATATTCCTGCATTTGCCGATGAGTCTTTTGTGGGCAATAAAGACGACTATATTGCTAAGCTGACTTTCCAGCTAGTAAAAGAGAATTTTCCAGGAGTGGCAGTACGGGATTACATGAGCTCCTGGCCTGAGCTAACCAAAGATTTACGGTCTCTCACGGATTATGGAAAATTTCTAAAGCGTAAAGATGGAAAAGAAATTGTCTACCAACTTACTGAGGGTTTATCCTCTGATACCGAGAAAGCTCAGGCTATTTATAATCACCTAAATCAGAAACTTCGCTGGAATGGAGAAATTAGCCTGTATCCAGATACTTCACCCAAAGATTTGCTAAAGCAACAAACTGGAAATAGCACGGATCTAAATATACTGCTGTGTAATTGGCTCAATATGGCAGGAGTAGAGGCTAGCCCAGTATTACTCAGTACGCGGGCTCACGGCAGAATTCAAACCAAGTATCCTGAGATTAATCAGTTCAATTACTCAGTGGTGCGTATTGAAGCTGACAGTAAAGAGTATTTATTAGATATTACCGAATCAACTCAGCCTTTCGGTATGATTCCAATTTACTGTCTAAATCATCAGGGATTGTTAGTTGATTCTGATGAAGGGCGCTGGATATCGTTGGAGAGAGGCGATGTTTATCAGATAGAAAATTACTATACTTTAGAATATCAAAAGGCGGAAGACCAGTTTCGTACTTCGGTGAGCCAGATATTTAGAGGATACGGTGCACTGACCATGCGTCAAATGCTGCGTGACCAGCCTCAACGAGTGGCGGGGTATACATCAGATAATTTCAAGGTATTTGATCAGGATCAACTAGATAAAGCACTCAGAGTGGCATATACTCGCCAATCGGATATCACTCAGTTGGGAGAGTATGTGTATATTGAAACATTTCCTCGTGTGCCAGTAGCCGAAAACCCCTTCAAAGCGATAGATCGTAAACATCCGATTGATTACAGCTACCGTAGAACCTATAAACAGACCTTCAATATCCAAATTCCTGAAGGATACAAAGTAGAAGAATTACCACAGAACCTGTCTTTTGCTCTGGAAGGTAACACTGTACAATTCATATTTCAAACCCAAGTGACCGCCGTTTCAGCGCAGGTAGTTAGTCTACTTCGTATTAATCATTCGCTGATTGCCCCGGAACAATACCAGCAACTACGAAAGCTGTACGAAGAAATGCTGGTGAAGCACCAGGAGAAGATCGTTCTACAAAAAGTGAAAGCAGAATAGTTAGGCGAATAACTCGTCAATGACTTTTCCCCCAATTTGAGAAAGCTGCTTGTAACGCCCACCGTGGAAGTAGGTGAGTTTGTTATCATCTAGACCAAGTAACCGAAGTAGCGTTACGTGTACGTCTTGTAACGGATGAACTACATCAACTGCACTTTCGCCGATCTCATCGGTTGCTCCGATAGTGTGCCCCGCTTTTACACCGCCTCCAGCAAACCACATCGCCATTGCATTGGGGTTATGATCGCGTCCGTAAGCCACTCCACCTTCGCGAACTCCGTTGTCAGGGCTACGCCCGAATTCGCCGCACCAGACGATTAAGGTTTCATCTAGCATACCTCTTCGTTTTAGGTCTTTGATTAATCCCGCAATGGGTTTATCTACGCTGCGGATTAAGCTGCCGTGAGCTCGGGCGAGGTAATCGTGGGAGTCCCAGCCGCCGGAGTAGATTTGGACGAAGCGCACTCCCTGCTCAATAAGTCGGCGGGCGAGCAAACATTTACGACCAAAGGCATCAGTGGTTTCTTCGCCTACGCCGTAGAGCTCCTTGGTCTTTTCATCTTCCTGTTCAATCTCAATAATATCGGGCACTTCCATTTGCATCCGAAAGGCTAGCTCGTAGCTTTCCATACGAGCAGCCAAATCGTCGTGAGCCGAATGGCGTTTGGCGTGAGCTTCGTTAAAGGTGCTCAGTAAATCCAGGCTTTCCCGCTGGTGGTAGCGACTTACGCCGGGTGGTGGTTGAATATCTAAAATTGGTGATCCTACCGAGCGGAGAGGAGTGCCCTGATAGTAAGCCGGAAGAAACCCGTTTGACCAGTTAGAAGCACCTCCCTGCGGATACGCTACTTCGGGCAGCACGATGAAGGCAGGTAGGTTCTCATTTTCAGTACCCAAGCCGTAAGTTACCCAAGCCCCGATACCTGGCTCGCCCCCAAACTTGTTTCCAGTGTTAATATGATACATAGCCGTAGGGTGATTTACCGATTCAGCTTGCGCTCCTCGATAAAAGCAAATATCATCCGCTACATCGGCCAAATGCACAAAGTGCTCACTCATATCGACTCCCGACTGACCTACCTTACGGGTTTTGAACGGACTTTCCACGTAGTAACGATTCCCCGACGACATAGCCGAAAAATTTTCACCCTGCCGGGTAAACTTCTGCATATGAAGTTCGTGCAGCTTAGGCTTGGGATCGAAGGTATCAATATGGCTGGGGCCACCTTCCATCATTAGGAAGATACAAGCTTTGGCTTTCGCCGGAAGCATTGGCTGCCGAGGCGCTAAGGGACCGTTGTTCGTTCCTTTCGCTAAGGCCGGATTACTGAGCATACTGCTAAAGGCAACCGTTCCCAAACTAGCTCCCAATCCGTAGAGAAAGTCACGACGGTTGAGGGTAGCAGCTGCTTTTTGGTTTAGGAGTCGCTGAATATGATCGAGGCGATTTTTTTTCATGCTAGTAGACGTAAACAAATTCATTGGCATTGAACAATACCCGGCACAGATCAGCCAAAGCTCGCGTTTCAGGTGAGACCTCAGACGGAGCCACATCGGCTACATAGTTTTCGTATACATCCAGTCGCTCAGTGTAAGAAAACTCTTCCCCGGTCATCTCTTCAAACATGGTTCGTTCAATTTTTACCGGATACTTCGGGTCTATCGGCTCATTTTCCTCATGATACTCCACCATTTTAGCAACGAAATCAGCGGAAGCCTTCACTTCCTTAGCTTCGGCGGGACGATTCCAGGCCAGTTCCATCGCCCGTTCAATTTGACTCTTGAGATCTGACCTTTCTTCATTGAGTCGTTGAGCCATGGCTAACGCTCGGTTGTAGCTGTCCTGCCCATTAAACAGCGTGAATACCTGAGGTGTAACCGTAGAAGCAATTCGCTGCTCACACGATAGGTCGGAATTTGGTTGATTAAATACTTCCAGCATCGGATTGGGTAATCCTCGGTAGTGATAGGAGTAAATAGTCCGTCGGTTGCGCTCTTCAGGAGTGCGAGACGGCTGGTAAGCCGGAGCAATAGAACCCATAATGTGCCGGGGCTGCATGGCTACTTCCCGATTAATTTCGGGTTTGATTGGCAAGCCGCCCATCTGAGTATTCAATTCGCCCGAAACGGCTAGCATCGCATCCCGAAGCTCTTCAGCGGTTAGGCGACGTGGAGAGAAATAAGCTAAATAGTGGTTATTAGGATCAATTACGTTAACATCTTTGGCTTCAGGGTGAGTACTGGATCGTCGGTAGGTATCCGAAGTCATGATCAGTCGGTGCATCTCCTTGAATGACCAATCGTGGTCAATGAAGTAATTCGTGAGCCAATCGAGTAACTCGGGGTGAGTGGGTTTCTTGCCCATTACGCCGAAGTTACTGGCATTACCCGCAATACCTTGCCCAAAGTGATACTGCCAGATTCGGTTAACGATAGATCGGGTAGTAAGCGGGTTCTCCGCACTAGATAGCCAATTTGCCAGTGCTAACCGCCGCCCGTCACGGGTATCGGGGATAGAGTCTTGGATGGGAGATTCTAGTTCTTCAGTAAAAGTTCGGATGGCACTGAGCACTCCCGGAGTAACTTCTTCATCGGTGGCGTAAACCGAACCTCCGGTGAGAATAAAAGTGGATTGAGTTTCAGAATTGATACTATCCGGTATTGTCATAGCTCGACCGCTCCGAGGATTATCCACTACTGGCCCATTGTATACTGAATAGGCCAGTGGTTCGTAGCGGCCTAATTGATGGCGGAGAACTTGTAACCGTTTTTGCAGTACTTTGCGATAGCCTAAATCTTGGTCAGAAAGACCGATGTATCGGGGTGGTTTCTGATCATCCGGTAGTTTTCGCCGCTCATTGCGGGGTACATAGTTGAGTCCTCGTTGAGCCATCCAGCGGCGAGCCGCAGCTTCTTCTTTTTCGTAAATGGCTTTTTGAACCTGTTCTGCCTCGTCAATCAATCGCTCCAGTCGGGCTTTCCCCGTTTTAAAGCCTTCTTTATTCTCCGAGGGTAGATAAGAGGCTTCCCGGTCGGCAAACTGCACTGGGGCAAAGCTAGCCTGAATGCGGTAGTAATCCCGGGTTGGAATGGGGTCGAATTTATGATCGTGGCAGCTAGCGCAGCGTAGGGGAATCGCTATAAAAGTTTCGCCCACACTGTTGGTCACATCATCTAAAAACAACTGTCGGGTTTCGGCGGCTACGCTCATGCCGGTGTGTTCCCAAGGTCCCATCCGCAGGTAACCTACCGCCACTAGCATTTCTGGGTCAGCAGGATTAATTTCATCCCCGGCAATCTGTTCGCGAATAAATTGATTGTAGGGTTTATCTTCGTTAAAAGATCGAATCACGTAGTCGCGGTAACGCCAGGCATTGGGTCGCTCGAAGTCGTTAGAGTAGCCATCGGTATCAGCGTAGCGAACTACATCCAGCCAGTGCCGCCCCCAACGTTCGCCGTAGCGAGGTGATGCCAGCAAACGCTCAATCAACTTTTCATAAGCATCGGGAGAATTATCGTTTACAAACATCTCGACTTCTTCAGGAGTAGGAGGAAGCCCTGTCAGATCGAAGGTGGCGCGACGAACTAGGGTTTGCTTATCAGCTAAGGGCGCCAGTTCAATATTGTGTTCTTCCAACTTACGCTGAATAAAGGCGTCAACTGGATGTTCCGATTCAGTCAAATAATCTTCTGGTACTTTATAATCTTGCACGGGCTGAAATCCCCAAAGGTCTTCCGGTTTATAACGACGGTTTTGCCAGGTGGCTGATAGGGCTGGGCTGGTTTTTACTTTTATGCCGTCGGAATACGTCCACTCGGTATTTTCTACCAGATAGGTTCGCCGTTCGTCTTCGGGCCAGGGGGCGCCAGCATCAATCCACTGTTTTACCAAAGTAATCTGCTCTCCCGTTAGCCGATCATTTTCCTTGGGGGGCATTTCAAACTCAGGGTTTTCCCAAGTTATTGCTTCGTAGATCAGGCTTTTTTCTGCGCTACCGGGTGCGAGAGCGGTACGTCCGGATTCCCCTCCGGCTAATGCACTTTCTAGAGTATGAATATTGAAATCGCCTTCAATCTCATCGGGCTTATCACCGTGGCAGGCAAAACACTTCTCTTGCAGTAGTGGATATACTTCGTGAGCGAATAATAATTCAGCCTCCTCTTCGGTGAGCTTTTCCTGATTTTGACAAGAAGACACCAGAAACATCAAAAAAGATACAGTTGCAAGATACCCGTAGATGCTTAAAGTCGAGAACCGTTGCAGCATAGTAAATCGGTTGTATTGTTCAGGTTAAGCTATTAATTTATGAAAAATACGTGGCAATTTCAAAGAGAGTAAGAAGTAGGGTAGACGAGCTTACCGACGAAAAACTTTGCAATTCTGGCAACAGAAGACCTATTTTTGACACAACCAAAATAAAGTATCTATGATTATTGTAACGGGCGGAGCAGGATTTATTGGTAGCAATCTAATTAAAGGCCTGAACGAGCTAGGGCACAATGATATTTTAGTGGTTGACAATCTGGCTAACGCTGCCAAGCACCTGAACCTTAACGGAGTGTTAGTTAGCGATTTTCTGGATAAACACGATTTTCTACAAGCTCTACCCGATCTTAAAAATATAGAAGCAGTATTCCACCAAGGAGCTTGCTCATCTACTACCGAGACCGATGGTGAGTATATGATGCGGAACAATTATCAGTTCTCCAAAACGCTACTTCACTATTGCGTAGATAATAAGATTCCTTTCTACTACGCCTCCAGTGCGTCTGTTTACGGCAACGGTGAGAATGGATTTGCTGAGAAGCGGGAGTGCGAGTACCCACTGAATGTATATGCCTTCTCTAAGTTCATGTTTGATCACTACGTACTGCGCTACCTGGAAAAAAATACAGTCGACTCTCCAGTTATTGGGCTGCGCTACTTTAACGTATATGGTTATCAGGAAAACCACAAAGGCAGTATGGCTTCGGTGATCTTTCACTTTTATAATCAACTACGCGAAGGTGGAAAGATGCGACTATTTGAAGGTAGCGACGACTTCCGGCGTGACTTTATTTTTGTAGAGGACGTGGTGCGGGTAAACCTTCACTTTTTTCAACAGCCTCAAACCGGAATTTACAATTGTGGTACGGGCGAGGCACGTAGCTTTCTGGATATTGCTAAAATCATTCAACAGCTAGAAACCCAGGAAACTCAGATTGAATTCATCCCTTTTCCTGATCATTTAGTGGGTAAATACCAAACGTTTACACAGGCAAACTTACAAGCTCTTCGCGATGCAGGGTATGCCCAGCCCTTTGTCTCTTTAGAAGAAGGTGTAAAACGCTACTACCAAAGATTACAATCGCATCAAGGATTATTCATAACTTCTTTTAAGCTAGGAGTAAATTTGAGCTAATTTGGTCAAAACTATAGCAAGATTTGAATAGTTATGCTTTTCAATTATTTGGTATTTTTATTAAATACATTACAAATAATCGGGATTTTCATTGCTTGAAAAGTAAAAAATTTTGCTTTTCTTTGAATTGTTCTTGCTTTGCTAAAGTGAAGAATGCTCTCTAATCCAACAGCCTCAGCAAAAAGGTCAGTTTAGTTAAACCACATTATTAACTTTTTAAAGAATGATCACCATGAGGCATTTCATCGTGTTGCTGGGAGTCCTATGTCTGTTTCACACAGTTCAAGCTAAAAAAACAAAAGAAAAGTGGAAGTACGGTAGTATCGTACTGAACAGCGGTCAACAATTTGAAGGAAATTTAAAGTTTGACCTGGAAAACGATGTAGTAGTACTACAGAAGGGCAAACGGATATTAGCCTTTAGTGCGTTTTCTGTGCAATCATTCCTGGCAGTAGATACTACCAATGGTTTTACCCAAAAGTTTTTTTCCTTACCCTATTCAGAGAAGCGAACACGCGCTCGCTCAAGATTCTTTCAACTAGTGTACGATGGGCGGTTCGCGCTTTTTGTCCGGGAGAAAGGGGTTCCAGTGACTGCTGTTTCTACAGCAAACTACCCTACTCGTCAGAATCCGAACGACCAGAAAAAAGCATATACTCATGAGTATTTTGTATTACTGCCCGATGGTAGTTTTCAGAAATTTCGGGCGGGGCGACGCCATTTGGCCGAGCTTTTCTCGTTAGAAGAGGAGAGAGCCAAGCAAGTGGGAAGGTACATTACAAATAATGACATTGATTTTAGCAAGCAGCCCGATATCATCCGGCTTATTCATTACTGTGTGAACCAGGAAACGATTGCCAGTCGCTGATACCTTTCGCATAATAGCTTATATGCAATCAGTAATTACTTAGGTTCACCTAGAATCAATAATTACCAGTTTATACCAAAATCTTAATAACATTTAACTTCACAAAGTTATTATAGTATTAAGATAGTGCCTCCATTGCTAATGAGACGCACTATCCACTTGGTTATGACTGGTTGTGATCCATGAAGAGAAGGTACGTCGTAGGGATTTTCATTGCTGCACTTATTCTAATAGGTAATCAAATATTTATTCAATACTGGTTAGCTCAAAAGAAATACGACGCTAAAGCTATCAACTTAGCAGGTCGCCAAAGGATGCTGAGCCAGCGTATTAATCTGAGTTTTTATCGCTTGATTGAGGGAACCACTACTATTGATACTTTACAAAATTTGATGGAAGAGTGGAAAACCGCCCATCACGCACTTTTGCAGGGAAGCCCAGCGATAGAGTCAGTAGAAGAACCAGAGGCTAAAGTATTGTTACTTCAGTTGTCTGCCAATATTGATTTTGTCGACCGCCAATTGACTGAATCAGACATGGCTACGGCCAGTAACTTATCCGCAATTACTGAAAACCAATCAACTTTCTTACGCTCTATGGATAGAGTGGTGAACCTCCTGGAGCAGGAGTCTGAAAGAAAGTTACGGTTTATTGTGGTTACCGAAATCTTGCTGATGTTACTTTCGCTGACCGTACTCACTTTGGAAGTGAGGTATATCTACATGCCTATTGAAAAAACACTAAATCAGGCTTTACTTAAGGTAAAAGAGCAGAGCAGAAACAAACTTATGGCCATTTATGAAAGCACTATCGACGCTTTCTTGTTCCTTAACAACAACCTAATGGTACAATATAGTAACCGAAACGCCAAAAAATTTAGCCAGACAATGTTTAGTAAGGAGGTAGAAGTGGGCGATTATCTGCCAGATGCCATACCGACAGAACAAAGGCAAGAAATGGAGCAACATTACCAGCAGGTATTGGCGAGCAACCCGGTTGAATTTGAAAAGTTCGATGGAAAGTATTGGTGGCAGTTTAGTTTGTTTCCGGTATACGACGAACGCAAGCAGATTATAGGCATTGCTCAGAATGTGCGGGACATTACCCAGCGTAATGAGCTGATTCATGAAAATAGAGTAATGGCTCAACGGCTAGAGCTTATCGCTGAAAATTTTCCTAACGGCTCCATCAGTCTAATTGATCAAGATTTAACGATACTCTATACCAATGGTGATGGTTACCGGAAAATGGGCGTTGATCACCAAACTATAGTTGGGCAGTCCCTCCAATCATTTTTATCTCCTGATCTATACGAGCAGTTTGAACAGATACTACCCGATATACTGGCCGGACAAACTGTAGAATTCAAAGCTAACTATCAGGGTAAGTACTTTTTAAATATTGTGCAGCCGATACCGAATAAGATAAACGATTTTTCAAGATTTATATTAACCTCGACCGATATTAGCCAACTTATCGAGTATCAGAACGAGATTCTGGACCGAAATCAAAAACTGGAGGAGATTGCCTGGATGCAGTCGCATAAAATTCGGGGGCCCCTTTCGACCATTATGGGGTTGGTAGGTTTAATGCTTTCTGAGAAAGAAGAGGGCTTAAACGTAGAATATCTAGAAAGTCTAAGAGAAACCTGCGATACCTTAGATCAGGTAATTAGACGAATTGTTAAAATTACCGAACCGATATAGTGGAAAGCAGCCCTCATTAGACAGGTCTAAATCATGATTTAAAGATGGGATCCTGAATTCTTTACACTACTATTATCTGTATCTCTTTTTTGCATTTCAAGTGTATTGAGGATTATCCTACTAGTAAAAAGCCCCTAGACAATGCTGCCTAGGGGTATTAACCATTCTGACTTATAATTGTGAGTCTTACTGAGTAACTAACATTCGCTTAGAGTCAATTACTTTACCGTCGGCTTTCAGTTGGCATGAGCTAACTCTATCCTACTGGCTTTATAATATGGAGCTATTTCTTCTTCTCCTGTTTCAACGCTATAATGATTTCTATTACTCGCTTCACGTCCTCTTCGTGTAAGGAAGCGAACTCCAGCTTTTCACCACAATTACTCGTGATTTTTACCCTAAACTTTTTAGCCACCGGGGCAGCTGCGGCAGCAGCAGCTACCTGAGCACCGTAGGTGCGAAATCTTTTTCTCACTACATGAAACATAACAATTAGAGTGGCAGCCCAAGCTATCAGTAATAAGAGTAAATTCATAGTGCCTCGTATAAAGGGTGATTCGTTACTATATCAAGATAATGAATTTACTTTTCACTTTGAAGAAGGTGTAACTCTTTCGTATTCTTCTAATAGTACCAATACCACTTAGATAGCGAACTTTTCCAGCACAATTTATTATTGTGCTGACCAGTAATCTAAATCCTCCTTCACCCTCTTTTCCAAAGGAGGAGAAGCACTCATTCTATTTTAGTAGTTCATTTGTAAGACAGCAAATACTATAGCTCAATTTTCAAGATGGTAGTTCGGTTTTGCCTCTCTCTTTATTAGTTTAATTAACTCTTCTCGTCAGAACCATTACTAAACACTCTGGTATGTAGCAGTTCTGCCCAAAATAGCAGCATTTGGGTTTTGGTAGTGTCGTCTTTGTGCTGAATGATTTCAATTAGATCTTCCCAATACTAAGCAGGAGATACCAACATTCACTGGACGCAAAACCTCATCCGGCAAAGTGATTCATATAAACTGTCGTTTTAATATCGTATTCAAACTAATTCATAACCGAACCGTTGAGCATGAGTAGAAAACCAACCTCAACTATCATGCGAAGTATTAAGCAGATACATCAGACTTTGTCTGATCCCATTGGCGAGTTGCCTACTTTTCGTCCGATACCTACCGTTTCCCTGCCTCATCTTGATCCGTTTTTGTTTGTGAACCATCATGGCCCGCACGAGTATCGTCCGGGCAATCAGGGTTTGCCGTTTGGGCCGCATCCGCACCGGGGGTTTGAGACACTTACCTACATCTTTAAGGGCGATATTGTGCATCAGGATACACAGGGGTTTAAGAGTAAAATTGAAGCTGGGGGCATTCAGTGGATGACTGCCGGAAGCGGTCTGTTGCACTCGGAGGTATCTTCAGAAGAATTTAAAGCCCACGGCGGGGTAGAAGAGGTAATTCAACTCTGGCTCAACCTTCCGGCCAAACTCAAGATGACTGAGCCTAACTACGTGGGACTATCCAAAAACGAAATCACCCACATCAGCGAAGACGATGGTAAAGTGACTATCCATTTGATTTCCGGTGATTGGCGAGGACAAACGGGGCCGGTAGAATCACTCACCAATCTCACCATGACTAGCGTGGATTTGAAAAATGGAGGCGAGTTAGCAGTAGACATCCCGACTACGCATCAGGTTTTATTCTACGTAGTCAGTGGGGCGGTAGAGGTAAACAGTCGTACTGCCCAAATGCACGAGCTGGTGGAGTTTGGTATGGACGGAGAATCCATAGAAGTAATGGCTGAGGAAAAATCCCGCCTTATTCTCGGGCACGGCGAACCCTTCAACGAGCGCATTGTAGCCCACGGTCCCTTCGTGATGAATTCCGAAGCCGAAATCCGCCAGGCGTTTCAAGACTATCAATCGGGGAAGATGGGAGTGTAGAGAGGGTAATCAGCCAACTTATACAGAAGTATTTGAGTACAGTATCAAATTGAAGTATAAATTTCAGGTTCTAGGTAAATTTATGTAGTTGGTTTTATTCATCCCTGCCATAGACTTACGAAGTTTACTTTCACAGTGGTAGCGAGAAAAACTAGTGGCAAAAACTTCGCAAGTCTCCCCCCATATGAAATCATCTAGAACCAGATTTCATTGTCACTTTATCACGATAAGTATGGCGAAGTGACTGATACCTGACGATCTTCCACATGGTAAGATCGCTTCGCAGAGCCTCGCGATGACGGCCTGTTATACTCGATTTTGCTTAGGACTTATCTGCTACCAAAATTCACCTTCACGCTCGCTCTTAAAAAGAATGGAGTGCCGGGGGTGAAATGAATCTCCGAAACGGGTTCGGGCTCGTCTAATAATCGGGATTCGGTTTCAAACTGGGCTTCCCGCCAGTTCTGGTTGAAGATGTTTTCTGCGGTCAATCCAAATTCGTAACGAGAAACTGAGTAAGTAACTTTAGCATCCATCAGAAAATAACCTTCCGCGGTGAGGCTGTAGTCTTCGTTAGCGGGTCGATCACCCAGAAACCGATAGTTAAGCCGGGCATTAATACCATTGGGAAACTTAAAGCCTACTCCCCCAATACTGGTCAAGACCGGAGCCAGTGGAATGTAGTGCTGCCCTTCGGGAGCATTCAGGGCACGAGGGTCGGTCACATTAAGGTCAGCATCCAAGTATAGCCAAGGGCGCAATTGGTACCGTAGAGCCAGGTCAATTCCCCGCCGACGGGTTTTGCCCCCGGCTTCTACGATACCTTCATCTCCCACGTATACAAATTCTTGATCAAGATTGAGCCACCAGGCGGTAGTGTTGACGAGCAGATTGGGCAGGGGCTTAAAGATTGCCCCCACGTCGGCACCGTAGGCTCGGGGTAGTATTTCCTGGCCTTGTTGGGCAACCACTACGCGGGCATCATTAGAGTGAAATCCGGTACTAGCCTTGGCAAAAAGCTGAATACGGTCGTTGAGCTGATAATTGACGTTCAGCTTAGGACTCCAGATACCTTTAGCTTGACTTTGGTTTTGAGGAGCCGTCGCTAGGGCATTTCGGTACGAGAAGTGGAAGTAATCGTAGCGCAGCCCAGCACTTACCGATAGCTGAGAAGTAAGGTCCAGCGTATGACGCACCCAGGCACTAGCATTGGCTTGCTCCACATCACCCCGCGATAGATCACTTAGTCGAGTGACCCGGTTTTGGGTTCGAGATAAGCGAACATCCTGTACATCGTCGTAGCGAAAGCCAACGCCTACTTCGGTAAGTCCGTCCATTCCAGCAACGCGGTGATTAAGACTGTATGAACCTCGGTAACCGTAAATATTCCGGGTTTCGCTCTGCCGAATCTGATCGCCTCGTATCGGGTCATTCAGGAAAAAGGTAAAGTTGGAGAATAGATCAAAATCGTAGCGGGTGAAGTAAAGCTGGTTGGTAAGTGTTCCTCGGTTACCAACACTCTGAGTGAGTTGTAGGTTGGCATTGGTTCGGCGGGTAGTTCCACCTTCGGTATCATCAATAGCTCCAAAGCGAGAGATACGACCCGACTCTACTGCCCGCACTGGGATTTGCCCCGAAGCATCCCAGCGGCTGCCGAAAGTAGAGAAACTAGCGGTCAGCCGGGTGCGATCTTTCACTAGTAGATTATATTTACCCAGCAAGTTGAGTCGGAGAAAATCCTGGGGGCTTTCAAAGTACCCATCCGACCGGAAGAGTTCTCCTGCTAAGTAACCATTCTGCCGGATTTGTCCGCGCTCTTTATTCAAAAGGTTGATCATCGCTACCGTTCGTAGCGTATTAAACTGACCACCTTCCAGTTTTATCGAACTCTGATCTAGTACGTCAACTGTTTCAAAGGCAGCGTATCCCGCTGTAGCAAAATCACCTATACTGGCATCGTGTGACCCTAGCCCAAAATCTACTTGCTTTATTGTTTCCGGAATCACGAAGTGTAAATCAGAATAGCCTTGTCCGTGTGCGTGCGACACCATATTAACGGGTAAGCCATCTACGGTTAGATTAATATCAGTACCGTGGTCAATATCAAATCCGCGCAGAAAAATCTGCTCAGCTTTTCCCCCTCCGGCGTGCTGGGCAATGAATAGTCCCGGTACCTGCCGGAGAACATCTTGGGAGGTTTGAATCGGTCGCAGGTTAATATCATAAGCTGAGATAGTCTTCCGAAGCAGGGACTCGCCAGACGAAACGATTATATCGGCTAATTCCACGCTGCCTGGTTTCAGGTAAATATTTAGTGGTTCGTTAGCTTGGCTGTCATCAATAGGCTGGGTAATTGATTCATAGCCGATAAAGGAAAGTTGTAAAGTATCATTGCCAGGATCTGTTGCTATCCGGAAGGAACCCAACCGATTGGTTGTCGTTCCGGTTTGGTTGTCTAGCACCACGTTAACCCCAATGAGTGGCTCGCCCGTAGTGAGATCATAAACCGAACCTTGAAGAATATTTTGGGCTACAAGAGCTTGAATTGAACACAGAAGTGCTGCTAAGAATACGAACAATCGCATAATTGTATTAGATAAGAGATAAATGATAGAGTTAGTGAATAATGGAATCCCACGTGGAACGTGAATGAGTGAATAAATAATTAGAATAATGTTTATTCATTCACTCGCTCTTTATCTCCTTCACCAAAGACTGCTTAAAAATGGTTGAGAAGAAGTCAGCTCCTGAATATCACTGATAGTGACGGGACCGAGTTCAAAGGCGGCAGTCTGGGCTTCCTGTAAGTAGTCCTGCCCTTGGCCACTTTCGCCATTTTTTAGATAAATTGCTCCTAAGTGATAGAGTACTTCTGGTTCCGATGTTTTTCTTTCTACGTGTTTTTGCACGATTTCTAACGCTTGTTGGTGATTTCCTTGAAGGTGATAAACCCAGGCGAGCAGATCGTAGGTTTGAGGTGTAGGTCGGCGTTGTATTTCTTCTTTAGCTAGTTCAATGGCTTGGTCAAATTGATGAAACTCTTCAGCATATAATGTTGCTAGGTACGGATTATACATATGAGCATATTGAGGCCGAGTAGCTTGGTTTACAAAGCTGGTAAGATACTCTCGTTTTTTACCTGTATCCCCTTGATAGGCGGCGATTTCAGCTAAGAACAAATATGTATCAGGAAGATTGGTCTTACGCAGAATTGCTTGTAAAATGACCTCAGCCTCAGCGACTTTTTGATCGTGAGCGTAGGCAATCCAGGCGATACCTCGCAGTGGTGCTAGATAATCTGAGTTTAATTGAAGGGCTTGTAAATAATGATCGTAAGATTCCTGGATACGTCCGGCGTGACCGTACAAATCTCCCAAATGAGTCAGTGCCCAAGGTTTTACTTCTTTCCGACTGGGTAAATGTACGGCCTGTTCCATCACCCGAATAGCCGAATCAAGGTTGCCAATCTGATCCAGATATTTAGATAGGCGAACTAGATAATCGAATGAGTCTGGATTAGCATTATTTAGCAGAATATTTTCAGCAGCCTCGTATTCTCCCAATTCAGCATAGGCATCGTAAGCCATCATCATCGGGCCAAATTTTTCGTCGGTAGCGTCGTAAGCCTCTTGACTGTAATCCAGTGCTTTCTGAAACTCATGCTGCTGAATGGCATTGCTACTCAGAGCGATAAAATTGCCTAATTGTCGCTTTCCTCTAAGCATACCATTTGCCAGTTTAAACAGACTATCGGAATGGTGTAGGTATTCTATTTTTCCGGTCAACTCAAATTGTTGTCGATGTAGAGTGGCTAGCTTTTGGACATACGTAAAGCCATTGGGTTGTTGCTGAATTTTTTTCTGCCAGAACTCAGCTTCCTTTTCTAGTGAGATAACTTTAGCGGAGTGTGATATATCGCTCTGAAGAAATTGGGTATAATCTTTCGGCTGAGTAATTTCTAAGGTTTCCTCAGGCTGGTGGCAAGAAAAGCCAATAATGCCGAATAAGATAATTGTAATATATTTCATAGGTGAGAAATTAAGGTGGAGGAAGTTCTCCACCTGTAAGGTTAAGTTAATTAGTGGGGTGCAGCCAGATAAGGGAAAGAAGTCAAAAACTCTTTATCGTTAGCCCCAACATTGTCACCAATCAGACCTGTTTGTAGATCGCTCAGGTTAGCCAGGTCATTACCCGCAAACGCTAGAATTAGGGTTACATCCACTACGTCGTCGGCAAGTCCTCGCCCATTCAGCACATTCTGACCGAGCATCAGATTATTCAAGTCAGCAGGGCCGTAGGTAGAAGAAGCCGTTTTGTTGGAACCCAATACATCGGTAGCCAGCACGGTTGCGGTAGTAGCATTATCTAAGCCCAGCACGTTGGTGTAACTTCCCGGATCTAATCCAATGTAGCCTTGCAATGCATCGAGAATACCTTGGAAAGCCGTGGCATTAGCCGCTCCTTCAGTAGGTAAGGTTCGGTTATAACCGTTTTTGGTATCGGCATCCCCGAAGAAGTTAAAAACGGTATTGATCGCAGGTCTACCCATTTGATCAGCCGTAGCGAAGGTAGGGTTCTCTACCGTGATGGTGGTCATGGCCGAGGCGGTTCCTCCCGCATTGGTTACGGTAACCGTAGCTTCGTAATCACCTGCCTGCATCGCGACGAAAGAAGGCATAGCTGAGTCGCCGCCTTCTAAAGTAACTGTTCCCCCGCTGGGGTCAGTGACCGTCCAAGCGTAAGTAATGTTATCACCCATGGAAGATGACCCATCTAGAGTTACGGCTTTTTCAATGTCTACGGTTTGGTCAGCTCCGGCATTAGCCTGCGGGGCTTCTACTTCAGGTACTGTGGGCTCATCTGGTTCGTCTTCCTTGCAGCTTGCGGTGGTCACCAGCAGTGCCAGACAAAATAAAATGGCGGTGTTCTTAATATTTTTCATCGTTAAATACTTTTATCGGTTGTTTGTGAGATGTTTATTGTTTGCGTTTAGATTCAACCCAAGATGTGAATGCGTCACTACTTCCGAGTGATGATTTGGGCACTTCAATTACGACGGAGAGCACGTTAGTTCCAGCGAAGGCATCGTTTCCGGGGCTGTCAAAAGAAGTGGCGTAGGCTTCGCCATTGGCGGGATCTGGTACATCCAAGTTAAGGGCAGCCCCCGCTCCGTTTACAATGTCTACGAACTTGAAGAAGTCCATAAAGAAGGGGTCATCCCGAGAGCCAGCAAACACTTTAATGCCTTCAGACTCGCCAACAGTAGGCTCACTACCGTAAGCAGTAACGGCGGCTTCCACCCGAGTGCCATCGGTAGCCACTTGGCTGTTTAATCCAGCAGCAGCGGGCGCAGTTGGACCAAAAGCAATTACCTTCCCGTCACGGAAGATGGCTTGGATGACTAAATCCTCTAAATTATCACCATCGTTGTCAATATTGAATTCGTACATCACATCTTCGTCAAAAGAGGCATCGGCAGTAGCTGATGGAGCAGTTAGGCCGAGCACATTGCAGACGAACACGTAGTTGTCAGCGTTTTCGGGGCTTTCAAAAGCATAGAAATCAGTGATGTCAGCTGCGGTGCTTCCAGTGGCTAAAGAGCCCACTGCTGGGGCATCAATGTGGTCAGCGCCAATGAGATAAATGCCACTGGCAACAATAGTCATCATACCGATGACCAAAATGAATCGTTTCATGAGAATGGTGTTTTGGTAAAAATTTCTTTGAGATTGTTGACCCATCTACGGAGGTAGAGTAGCAGTTGGATTTCTGACAGGAAGGTTTATTGAAAAAAAATTTCCTTAGCCCGAAGTATTACCACCATCATACGGTAGATGAACTGGGGATGGAGAGCCTGATAAATGATGGCGTAACTTATCTTGGGAAACGACTCGGTTTTAAAGGTTAAATTGAGTGTAAAAAGTATAAATTAGTCTCAATTAGATGTTAATGTGAATTTCATGTAAAATTCTGATTTTCAGAAATTTGTGGCTCTTAAAAAAGTTTTGTGGTGCGTGTGGTAGCCGTCCCACAATCAATAGTTAGACAGCAGGTTGGTAGCGGCCTGATCACCCTGAATAGCATGTGCAGGCTGGGGATATTTCTCGGTAAAAACAAGTAGTTGTTCGTGGGGTAAAATCGTAATAAAATTTTCGTCAATTTCTCCTTGAGTATTCTGGATCTCACTTATTGAGAGGCTGAGATGTTTAGCTAAAAAGTGATATACTGCCTTACGTTTGTTGATTCCGTAGTCGTGTTGCTCATTAGGCAAGTGGTGGTTTTCTACTAGCTTGGCTTTGCCGTACAGTTGGTAGATATTGCGGATATAAGGGTACTCAACTTTTGGATTATTTTTTGTCCAATCGTCACCATCCGATACCAGTAACAGCGGACGGGGAGCAGCCAAGGCCGCAATCTCTACATTACTAGTCTGATGATCTTGGCTACGGTGAATAGGTAAACCACTTTCACAAACACAGCCTCCAAAAAAGTGAGCCGACACCATCACGACCGGAGCAGATACGGCAATCCGTTCATCTAGAGCAGTGAGTAGAAAAGTCTGCGTTCCCCCACCGGAAGCTCCGGTCACTGCTATTTGCTCCGGGTCTACTTCCGGTAAGGAGATTATAAAATCCACTGCTCGAAGGCTGTTAATTGTCTGCAATACCAAAGCCAGCGGATGTCTGTGTGAAGTTTGACTGGCTTCGCCGTAGCCAATCATATCGTAAGCCAGTACAATTGCGCCCATGCGGGCTAAACTAGCGCAACGCTTCTGCATATCTTCCCGGGTTCGGGCGGAGTAGACTGAATCTTGAAAATGACCATGAGGAGAAAGTACTGCCGGGTACGATGGCAGCTGACGAGTAGGTCGATATAAATTACCGGTTACAAAAAAGCCCGGTAAGCTTTCAAAGGCAATATTTTCTACCGTATAGCCATCTAATTCTTTTTTGTTGCGAATAATTGGGCTGAGCGGGGTGCGCTCAAAGTTCCTATTCAATCCTAAACCCTCCCAGATTCCCTGGCGGATTCGCTCGGCTCGAGTCTCCCAACTGGCTACGTCATGGTAACTTCGGGCGAAGCGTTCCAGTGCAGTTTTGCCTTCAGCTTCGGTAAAGTGGTGTCCCTGGCAGAGCATAGCGGTATCTACTGACTGGGAAAAAACATAGGTTGGTAAAAATAATAGTAGGAGTAACGTGGTAGGTTTCATTAGGATAAGATAGCAATAATACGCTTAGGCATAAAGGCTTGGTCACTAAAGAAGAGGCAAGAATGTAAAAAGTAATTATCTGACTTTTCTCCTTTGCAGAATGATGTATCTTCGCTGCAAACCGATAACCACCATGAAGAAATTAATAGCTACACTATCTCTAATTATTTTTATCAACCAAATTGGCTTTGGGTGGGGATCAATAGCACATCGGGCGATTGGGCAACTAGCTCAGTGGCATTTGAGCCGAACTGCCGAAGCTCGTATTACTCAAATTCTAGGATCAGTAGATCTAGCAATGGCGAGTACCTGGATGGATGAAATCCGTTCTGATTCGGCTTACGATTACACCAACACTTGGCACTGGGTTACCGTACCCACTGGAACTACTTATGATCCCGAAATTCAGGTGCCAACAGGTAATGCTTACGAAGCAACTCAGCGAATTATCTCTGCCTTAAAAAGTGATACTCTATCATTAGAGCAAGAGCAGGAGTATTTAAAAATGTTGGTTCACCTGGTTGGCGATTTACATCAGCCTCTGCACATAGGTACGGGTGAAGACCGGGGCGGTAATGATGTTCGGGTACGCTGGATGTATGAACCTGATTCATCTAACTTGCACCGGGTCTGGGATAGCGATATGGTTAATGCCAAGCAACTAAGCTACACCGAACTAGCAAATCACCTCAACCGGTACGTTACACCTGAACTGGTGAGTGAAAACCAATCAGTTTACATAGAGCAGTGGCTAGATGAAGCAGTGGAACTGCGCGATACGGTGTACGACGTGCCGGATAATAAACGTCTCGGTTATGAATACATGTACCACAACTGGCCAATTGTAGAACAACGGTTATTACTCGCGGGGCTTAGACTAGCAACTATTCTGAATGATATTTATGGATGAGTAGCGTGGCGCTGGGTGCTCGGCGCGAGGAGTAAAGATAAGTTGCTTTAACGTCAAGCCTCTAATCCATACTCCTATTTCTTGACTCCCGCTTTCGGAATCCATACCTCCCCGCCCCGTGCTTCCATCTTCTCACTTCCTTCTTCCAGCAATACATTTACTGATCTTTTCATTTTCTGGTGGCAGACCGTATATTCACCAGCATGAATACCCAACCTGCTTCATTACGCTTTTTCAGCTTTTTATCAGTTTTACTTTTCGCTATTGTTACGGCAGCTTGTCAGTCTGAGCCTGCCTCTGAGTCTTCGCCGGATAACCGTCCGAATATTCTACTGATTATGGCGGATGATTTGGGCTATTCTGATCTGGGATGTTACGGTAGTGAGATTAGTACTCCGAACTTGGATAAGCTAGCGAAGTCAGGAGTGACGTTTCGTCATTTCTACAATACGGCGCGTTGCTGCCCTACCCGGGCTTCCCTACTTACGGGCTTGTATCCGCATGAAGCTGGGATGGGAGCAATGGTCAGTGGGGTAAACAGTGATCCTGAACCGGGAGCTTACCAAGGCTATTTAAACAATAAATGCCTAACATTAGCAGAATTTTTAAAGCCTGCGGGATACAACACCTATATGTCGGGCAAATGGCACGTGGGTGAAAAGCCGGAGTACTGGCCTACTAAGCGAGGCTTTGATAAGTACTTCGGCTTGATTAGTGGAGCCAGTAGCTACTACGAGGTGATCACCGATCAGCCCCGGGTGCGGCAGATGGCTTACAACGGTCAGCCCTGGACTCCACCTAAAGAGGGGTTCTATATGACCGACGCTCTATCGGATTCGGCTGCTTCTTTCTTAACTCAGCACTTTTCCCAAGAGAGTACTCAACCCTTCTTTATGTATCTCGCCTATACGGCTCCGCACTGGCCACTACACGCTTTACCCGAAGACATTGCTAATTACCAAGGCCGTTACGATGATGGTTGGGAGGATTTACGTCAAGAACGCTACTTACGAATGCAGAAAGAAGGAATGATCGATACCAACTTTCAATTGCCACCCTGGGAGGAAGATATACCCGAGTGGAATCAGCGCGATACATCGCTTCACTGGGAGCGACGAATGGAAGTGTACGCTGCCATGGTTGACCGAATGGATCAGGGGTTAGGCCGGGTGTTTGAAACACTGCAAACTAACAATGCCTGGGATAATACTTTGGTGATCTTCTTATCTGACAATGGTGGGTCGCCGGAAGATATTACCGGACGAAAGCTGAATGATCCTAATGTAGAAATTGGGTTACCCGGTTCTTACGCGGCGTACCGCAAGCCCTGGTCCATCGCATCTAACACTCCGTTTCGTCGCTATAAACGCTACGTAGAAGAAGGTGGAATTGCTTCCCCACTGATTATGCACTGGCCTGATGGAATAGAGCCGACTGAACGGGTAGACAGCTACGCCCATGTGGTAGACATTTATCCCACTATTGCCCGCTTGGCTCAAGCTACCTATCCAGATAGTGTTCGGGCGTTAAGGGGAATCAATCTATTATCCATCATCGAAAGTGACTCAGTGCCTTCTGAGCGGCCGCTATTTTGGGAGCATATTGGGCATCAGGCAATGCGACAAGGAAAGTGGAAAATCGTAAGTCAAGCCCCAGCGTACCAATGGTCACTTTACGACATGCAGCAAGACCCAACCGAACTCAATGATGTTAGCACCGAATTCCCCAAAGTGCTAGATCAGATGAGCCAGACCTACGATCAGTGGGCAGAAGAAGTAGGGGTGCAGAAGGGAGCGGGATAAACTAAATTAAGGTAGGCAGGTTATAACCGTACTATCTTCCGACGTCAGCACCAGTGAGTATTATTTTGACTTCACTCACGATTGCTGAAATCACCAGCATGAAAGCATTAGATGCTATTGCCAATAAGATCCTAGACGATCACTTTAAGGAACGCTTTGATCAGTTAATGATCAACCTAAGTATCGTCGGGTTTCTTATTCATGTTTTTTTAGTCTTCTTACATTGGCTGCATGTACTGCCCGTCGATTTGTTAAAGGGAAGCTTGCTGACCAACCCTATTGCCACATTATATACTCCTTTTACCTTTATTCTAGTATTTGAGGTCTACCTACTAATCTACTACCTACCTTCCTCGTTCACCACCTTTGTGAGTAAGCAGTATGAGATTATTTCACTAATTGTGGTGCGACGTATTTTTAAAGATGTATCTAATGCTACCTTATCGCTTGATTGGTTTGCGTATGATTATAACATTCAGTTGTTAGCGGATTTGGTCGGTCTAATTGTGCTATTTCTAATTATCCAGCAATTTAATCGGCAGGCAAAATCAAGTCCCAAAATAGGCTTCTCCGAGCGCATCGCGCCATTCCTGAGGTTTAAACGGCGAGTGAGTGTATTGTTGTTCGCTGCCTTTGTCGGGCTTACCATATTTAGCTTTGTAAAGTGGCTGCTAGAAACATACTGGTACCTAACTGAGCAGATTAGCGAAGTAACTGATATCAATTGGATCTTTTATCATGAGTTTTTCATACTGCTCATCCTGATCGACGTACTAGTATTAATTGTCTCCTTTAAGCATATTAAGGATTACAACCAACTCATCAGAAATACCGGATTTATCTTATCCACTGTACTTATCCGGATGTCGTTCAGTGCCGAAGGTTTAATCAATATTATCATTATTGTGTTTGGAGTTCTGTTTGGGTTGGTTATACAAGCTATTTACAATCGGGGCTCGGTTGTATTTCAGGAAGAAGAAGAAATATAGAAGCGCTCGGAAGTAGCAAGTTAAATTTTCTAGCTGTCTCAATTTCTTCTTGAAGAACAGGTAAGCAAGTTATGGATATCTAGACGTTCGCTAATTCTGGGGTAGCTGAAGATGTGGGTGTTCTTACATGAGATGCGCGTAAAATAGTCAGTTTCTAGGGGATTATTATTCATATAAGGTATAATGCTCAGGCTGTGGCGCAGTATTGCTTCTAGAGCAAAAATAAGCCTAATCGAGTGCTTTTGTTAAAAGTACCCATCCACTTTTATTGCGCTAAATGTAAAGTATCTGAAATAGAGGTATGCCACATTTGTTCATATAGAAGTATGATTAATTATATTTTATTTAAAAAAACTATAATAGAAAATATAATATTATTATTTTTGCTGTAAAAAGTAAAATTATTTACAAGAAGACTTACCCTAAATGAGAACATCAAAAAAACGTAGTTTATTCTAAAATCAAACAATAAAAACTAATCGTAATAATGACACGTGAACAGCAATTACAGTTCTGTAAGAAGTGTGAAAACCGAAAGATGGATGTGCAACAGGGGCTACTCTGTGGCCTTACTGGTGAGAAAGCTACCTTTGAGCAAGAATGTCCTGATTTTGTCCGGGATGAATCGGTAGAGGATGTACCCATGGCGACCGAAGAGGCTCTCACAGCGGAAGAAGTAACCCAGCGACTACCCACTGATTTAGTTGAAAAACTGCGGGTGGAGCAAAACCTGCCATTGGGCGTTGGTGCTGGATTGGCAGTTGGATTAATCGGAGCTGTGCTTTGGGGAGCGATTACGGTAGCCACTGAGTTTCAGATTGGGTACATGGCAGTAGCGATTGGGGCCGGAGTTGGATACGCGATACGGATATTCGGTAAAGGCATCGACGAGATTTTTGGCTACTGCGGGGCAGTCATTGCCTTAGTGAGTTGTTTGCTAGGTAATTTCCTAAGTATCATCGGTTTCGTAGCCAACGCCGAAGGGCTTACCTATCTGGAAACGCTCGCAATGGTTGACTATAGCTTGATACCAGAAATTATGATGGCCACTTTCAATATTATTGATCTGCTCTTCTACGGGATTGCACTCTACGAAGGCTATAAATTCTCATTTCGCCGAATTACCGAAGAAGATATAAAAACTTTAGGAGCTAACTAAGCCACATGGAAACGCAAAGAGGTACTCAAGAGACTATAAGAAGTGGGTGTTATTTAACCCCCGTTTAGCACACTATCAGCAGCTTTACGATTTGTATCGGGCTATTCAGACCAGGCAGTCTATTGGAGAGGTTACTGTTAAAGAAGTAGGTGAGAATGGAAATATCAAGTACTTGATAGAGCAGCCGGGAGTGGAAGAAATGCTATCGCTCGAGTCCACCGACCGGAATGCATTACTGGTATATCTGCAACAAAATTACTTTGCTAATACTAATGTAGAAAATTGGTATAAGGAAAGGGCTAAGAAAGAAGACAAAGAAAGTAACCATCAAGTATTATCCGATCCTATTCCGCAGGTTGAAAGCTCAAAGCAGTTAGATGTATACCCACACCGGAAAGAGACAAAGTACTACCGTTGGAAATTACTAGTCAGAGGATTCGTCTACGTAGTCTTAGTTGCCTTGGGTGCGGTAGCGGTTGTATCCTTAGAAGGGGTGGCTCTTATTCAGCTCCTGCTGATTTTTGCCTACCTGCTACTACTCTGGATAGTACAACGGCTAGCGAAAGGCTACTTCGTCGGACTTATTCAGGGAAATTCAGTTCGGGTAACTGAGGAACAGTATCCTAAGATTTATGATATTGTACGATCCCAGGCAGCAACGCTAAAGCTAAAAGAGCTACCCGAAATCTACATATCATACGGGCACTTTAATGCCTTTGTAATGCAGATGGCTCGCTCTAAATACTTAATGCTATATTCAGAAGTTGTAGAAACATCGCTGACAGGTGATGATGAAGTGCTAAAGTTTGTCATCGGTCACGAGTTAGGGCATCTATACCGAAAGCACCTTACTAAAGACAAATGGCTCTTTCCTGCTAATATAATTCCCCTATTACATTTTGCCTATTCCCGAGGCAGGGAATATACTTGTGATCGCATTGGCTACCACTTCTCCCGACGGGGAGCAGTAGAGGGTGTACTTATTATGACAGCAGGTAAGGAAATATACAGTAAGGTGAACGTTGAGCAGTTTATTGAGAGTGGCAAGCGTTCCTCCGGTTTTTGGATGTGGTTTAGCGAAAAGTTCCGTACCCATCCTCACCTAGTAAACCGTCTCCGGGAAATAAAAGAATATAATCGGGCAGGGAATTAATGTAGGGTACATCCGTATATGCACCATTTATGGCAAACATGATTTAAACTGGTCAGCTAGAAACTGATTCCCTTTTTTGTTCATATGCACACCATCACTGGTAAGTATCCCTTGGTATTGCTGGGAAGAGTTGTTCTCACGTAGATATTCGCTAATGTTCGCCCGAAGATCACAGAGAGGGGTGTTGGTTTCCTGGGCTACTTGTCGCACTACTTCCGCATATTCTACTAGTCGCTGATTAGCCTCATCTTGGCTGTCGGGGTCTTCACCAATCACAGTTGGCGTAGCTAAAATCACTTCGCTACCCGCAGCAGTAATGGTTTGAATCAAATCTTTCAGCCCAGTTTCGTACACTGATTTTTCGGTTCCGGTAGTTCCCTCAAACTTGTAAAAGTGCCACACATCGTTGATACCAATATAAATCACGACAATGTCGGGGTTGTGGCTAAGAACATCCTCTTGCACGCGTCCCTGAAGGTCAGGAACCTTGTTGCCACTAATGCCCGCCCCAATAAGTTCGTAGTGGGAGGTATCCATTTGCTGACGCATCAGGTCAATGTAGCCACCGGGCTCATTACCTGCCTGAGTGATAGAATCGCCGAAGAATACAATCTGTTTCTTCTCCGGCTGGCAAGCAACAATACCCATTAATGGAATCAGAAAGCAAAGTGATAGTAATTGAGATACCGACATAGTTGACATAGGTTGGTTAGTAGGAAAATCTTAAACTTCGTAAGTTCGTTCTAAATAAGTGAAAAGATCGTATTTTCCTAAGAGTATGGAAACAGAAGCCAACAGTCTAACCCAAAAAATCCAGCAGTGGCATTCAGTAACTACTATTGCCCGGGTCACGCCAGAACGGGCTGAAACCAGCTTTGAGCAGATTTGGCAGACTTACCAAAATATTTACCAGAACGAACCACTCAAAGTAGCCTGGCAACCGGATAAATCTACCGTTCAGAACGCCAATGTTTCCGAGCTGATAGCACAAATTGGGATAGAATCATACGACGATTTATACCAATGGTCCGTACAAAATCGAGCAGCGTTTTGGGAGATAGTAGTCAAACGGTTGAATATTCAGCTTGATAAACCTTATCAGCAGATACTGGACAACAGCCAAGGGAATGAACAGGTGGATTGGCTTACTGGAGCGCAATTGAATATTGTAGAAAGCTGCTTTCAGGCTCCGGCTGATAAACCCGCATTAACCCTGGCGGATGAGTCTGGACAGACTGAAACCTTATCCTACGGAAAGTTAGAAAAACTGGTGAATCGAGTAACTTCCGGTTTGCAAGATTTAGGTCTTAAGCCCGGCAATGCGGTAGCTTTGTATATGCCGTTAGGAAAAGAAGCCGTAGTTGCTTACTTGGGCATTGTAAAAGCCGGGATGGCAGCGGTACTCATTGCCGATAGCTTTTCGGCTCAAGAACTAAGTAGCCGAATGCAAATTGCCCAGGCAAAAGCTGTTATCACCGTAGATGCTTACGCTTATAACCAGAAACAGCTTGACGTCTACTCCCGGGTAAGAGATGCTAGTGCCCCAAAAGCCATCGTAGTACAAAACCAAGCAGATACACAATTAAGATCAGATGATATTACTTGGGATGATTTTTTAGGGGAGCCTACTGCTGAAACTCATATCGGTCAGCCGGATGATACGATCAGCATTCTATTCTCATCAGGTACTACCTCAGAACCTAAAGCTATCCCCTGGAATCACTTAACGCCCATTAAATGTGCGATGGACGGACAATTCCACCATGATATTCACCCGGATGATGTGGTGACCTGGACGACGGGAATGGGCTGGATGATGGGACCTTGGCTGATTTACGCTACATTAATGAATCAGGCAACCATTGCACTGTTTACGGGCTCGGCAGCTTCGGCAGCATTTGGCAAATTCGTAGAAGAAACTAAAATAAGCGTGTTGGGTACAATTCCATCGTTGGTAAAAGTTTGGCGATCCCAAAAGGCGATGGAGAAATTTCAATGGTCGGTGCGAGTATTCAGCTCGACCGGGGAACCGTCTAATGCCGAAGATTATCTCTACCTGATGTGGCTAAATAACTTTAAAGCACCCATTATCGAGTACTGTGGCGGAACTGAAATTGGGGGTGGGTACCTGACCGGAACGGTGGTGCAACCTGCTATCCCAGTCACCTTCACCACTCCCGCTTTAGGGCTAGAGTTGCGATTTAGAAATCCAGAAACTGGACAGCTTGCCCCGACTCAAGCCGGGGAAGTATTCATTGTACCTCCCGCTATCGGATTATCACAAAAGCTGCTCAATCGTGATCATCACGAAGCCTATTACGCAGGTCCTACGCTGGAAGATGGCCGTCCGCTCCGCAAGCACGGAGATAACTATCAAATTTTAGGCAAACTCAATCAGACCACATTTTACCGCAGTCAGGGACGGGCTGATGATGTGATGAACTTAGGGGGAATAAAAGTGAGTGCGGTAGAAATTGAAAAAGTGCTCAATCAGCATTCCACTATTGTAGAATCAGCGGCAGTAGCTATTTCCCCACCCGAAGGTGGGCCGGAACAATTGGTGGTCTTTTACCTAACTGATCAGGCAGCAGAAAAAGAGCTTCTGAAGAAGGAGCTTCAAAAATTGCTTTCCCAGCAGTTAAACCCGCTATTTCGGATTGCGGATGTAGTTCAGAAAGATAGTTTACCGAGAACAGCTTCTAACAAGTTAATGCGCCGAGCATTGCGGGATGGGTATTCTTCATAAGAAAAGTGTGACTATTCAATCCGTAAAACCGACCATTCAGTAAATTCTTTTTACTTTCCCGGATAGTCCCAAGAAAGTGAGAGTAAGTTGATTCTCAGAAAACAAAAAATGTAACTATGAGAACAATTATCTTTTGCTTTATGATGACCTTAATCTTTCCGGCTCATTCCCAAGACGGAACAGTATCTGAGTTTGAACGGACTTTCCTGGTTGATTATCTGGAACGAACCCAATCGGATATGCTAGAACTGGTTACTTCGCTTGATGAGAAAACCTGGAGTACAAAACCATCCGACGGTGGTTGGTCAGTAGGCGAGATCGTTGAACATATTACTTCGGCAGAGAATGCAGTATTCGGTAGTATTCAGGAGGCATTGGCGTCTCCCGCTCAGGACATAGATTTGCGAGAAAACGATGCTTGGCTTTTGAGTAAAGTCAATGATAGAGGCGTGAAAGTGAGCACCCCTTTGCCCACTCAGGAGAGCAATAAATCTAAAGAGGAAGTACTAAAGGAATATAAAAATACTCGGGCGGAGACACTGAAATTCCTAAGTAATGATGAACTACCTCTTAGAAACCATTTTGGCAAGGCACTCTACGGATCAGCCGATGCCTATCAATTATTTCTGATAATCGGTGGACATAATATGCGGCATACCGCTCAAATCACCGAGACGTTGGATGAGTTTACGAACCTTCAGGCTACTCAGGAATAAACTCTTTACTGATTGAGCCATTCGGTAACTTCTTTACTCTTGTAGCGACTTACCGATATACTTTCAGCGAAATCACCCTCGTTTATCTGAATTACGAGCTTTCTATTAGTAGTTTTAATCAACTGCTTTACAGAATTTTTATGAATAAGATACTGCCGGTTAGCCCGATAGAAGCGGTCTCGAGGCAGTATCTTTTCAAGCTCATCTAATGTACTGAACTGGGTTGTTATCGCCTTGCGATCTTTTGCGTAGAGTGTAACCAGCCCCTTATTGATTTTAGCGTACAAGATATTTTCAAGTTCAACCCGTAGACTTTTAATTCCGGTAGGAATCATTAGTGAAGAAGGGACATCTTTTGTTTGCCCTTCGGCTTTATGTTGTAAAACAGTGTAGAGCAGGTAAATCAGATTCTCTACGACCACCACTCCCAGGGAAACTAGTAAAAAAGTAAGGAAGTTGATGAGGTTAAAACTAGTGTGAAATAGCAAAGTATAGAGAAGGGTATAAACCATAACTGTGCCCGCTAAATTATAAGCAAGAAATCGGATGATGCTAGCAGCGCGCATTTCAGGCGTGCTAAAAATTCTACGCTTGAAAGTATTGGTAATAACCCAGGACGAAGTGCACACAACTAGCCCAAAGAGTAAAAAATTAACTAAAGAAGAAAGAGGAAATGAGTAAGACGGAGTGAACGGGGTTTGCTGTCGGCTCAGGTGAGCCAAGACTAGGGAAATTACCAAAATCACGGAGTACCTTACCAGCCCAGTTTGAAATTTATAGTCGAAAATATGAAGGTTGAGCTGATTTCGGGAGGGAGTAGCAAACATAGTTCCTGGTTTTTATCAAATACGGAATAGCCAGCGTTCTGTTTCCAAAACCAAAAGTCAGCGAGGATTTGAAAACTTTACAGGAACGGCTAAGTTTGTTTGAAAAAACTTGATTCTACCGTCTGTCATCGCTACCGCGCAAATATGCGCTGAATTAGGAGTTAGCCAAGCGATTATTTCACCCGGCTCCCGTAATGCTCCGCTGACGATTGCTTTTGTTCGCCATCCAAATATTGAAACCTACACCGTGAGTGATGAGCGTTCAGCAGCATTTATTGGGTTAGGCATGGCTCGTCAGACCCATAATCCGGTAGTGTTGATTTGTACTTCGGGTAGTGCTGCGTATAATTACGCTCCTGCCGTAGCTGAAGCCTACTTCCAGCAAACCCCTTTACTTATCCTCACGGCTGATCGTCCGCCCGAGTGGATTGATCAACTGGATGGACAAACTATTCGGCAGCAAGCCATTTACGGTAAGCACGTTAAGGCTAGCTACGAATTACCCGTCGGTCAGACTGAAGCTGACCAGTGGTACGCCAGTCGGCAGATTTCAGAAGCAATACAACGAACTCAAAGCTATCCACCGGGACCGGTTCACGTAAATGTTCCTATTCGTGAGCCATTCTATCCAGAGAAGAGCGAAGTAACTTCTTTTGACGATTCGGTAAAAGTGATCCAATATCATGAAGGAGAGGTGCAGTTGCCCTCAGCATTACAACAGAAATTGCAAGCTGAGTGGCAGCAGTACGAGCGTAAGCTAATCGTGGTTGGGCAAAGCAACTTAGACCAGGGTTTTTATCAGCAAATTGCAGAGTATAGTGCACATCACCAAATTCCATTAATAGCTGATATTATCTCAAATTTTCATCCGGTAGAGTCAGTTATTAGGCACCCCGATGTTTTTCTGGGGGAAAATACACCGGAGTCGCTCCAACCTGACTTGCTAGTTACTTTTGGGCTTTCGGTCATTTCTAAAAACTTAAAACTCTTCTTGCGGAAACGTCGCCCTAAAGCTCATTGGCATATTCAACCGAGCGGAGTAGCGGCTGATACTTTTCAAGCTTTAACCCAGGTAATTCATACTCGTCCTGCCACTTTTTTTCAGATAGCCCAAGATTGGTCGGGAAAGTCCCTAGGCGATTATTACCAAGCCTGGCGTACCCAAGAAGAACAAGCTGTTCAGAAGATTACGAAGTTTTTTGAATACTCTAAAGCCCAAACTAGTGAGTTCTACGCGGTTGCTACCGTTTTGCTGAACCTACCTCAGCCCAGCAACTTGCATTTGGCGAACAGTATGGCGGTTCGTTACGCTAACCTAATTGGTTTACCGAGTGACTATGCCGATGTAGAAGTAATAGCTAACCGGGGCACTAGTGGCATTGATGGAAGCAACAGCACTGCCGTGGGAGCTGCCTTGGCTTCTCCTGATCGACTGCATATTCTAATTACGGGCGACTTAGCGTTTTTCTACGACCGCAATGCCTTCTGGCATAATTATCTGCTTCCTAACCTCAGGATTATCCTTCTAAACAATCATGGGGGAGGAATTTTTCGGATGATTGATGGGCCTAGCCGTCAGCCTGAACTGGAGGAGTATTTTGTAACCCAACAAAAATTAGAGGCAAAAAATACGGCAAACGATTTTGGTTTAGAATATCATCACGTAGATATGAACCAGAACGAAGCGCATCGCGAACTAGAACAGCTACTACCTGGTTTTCTCACCGAAAACAGTCAGCACACCAAGCTGCTAGAAATTGTTTCTGATGGGCAAACCAATACCGATATTTTTCGTCAATTTAAGGAGCGGTAAACCGGAGACCGGAGTCTGGAAACCGAAAAGATTACTTTTACACTTTCGGACTCCAGTCTCCGGATTCCGGTCTCCAATCAACAACTAGCAATTGAACCATAGGAATCATGACCATGTCATTAGACAATCTTCGAATAGGCAAGAAATACTACCTTTACAATTACGGCGAAGAGTCTCGCTTTGAAGTACTGGAAAGATTAGAAGACAAAAATTACCGGGTAAAAGACCTACTTTCGTTAGATACTTACGAACTAGGCGATCTAATAAGATACGGTACGTCTGATGACTTTGAAATTGAGGAAATTAGGGAAGTTGTATAATCAGTCGATAAAGCTTTAGCAATGACCCGAAAACATATTACTCAGCGGATTAGCCAGTTAGATGCCTGGGACGATCATCAGGAAATTGTGTATTTGCTGACTTGTCACGTGTTTCCGTGGGATATTGAGCGGGCATTAGAATTTGCGCTGTTTCGTACCTACGCAGTACCTTCCATTTCCAAACTGTTGGCTCAAACCGGAGAGCTGACCAAGCGACCCCAGAAACGCTACGACGACACCGAAATTATCATGTATACCCTGGCGGAGCACGGTTATGATAGTGAGCGAGGGAGAAAAGCGTTGCGCCGAATGAACCAAATGCACGGACGCTTTTCAATCACTAATGAAGATATGCTGTACGTGCTAACTACATTCATTTACGAACCTAATCGTTGGTTAAAACGCTACGGCTGGCGTCAACCTACCCAGAAGGAAGAGTTAGCTACTTTCTACTTTTACCGGGAAGTAGGCCGACGAATGAACATCAAGAATATTCCCGATGACTATCATCAATTGGAACAGTACAACATTGATTACGAGCGTGAATATTTTCGGTATGCTCCTTCCAACCGAGCGGTAGGAGATGCTACTTGCGATTTATTTCTGGGCTTCTACCTACCTAAGCAATTTTGGTCTTTCGGTCGCCCATTTCTCTACGCTATGATGGATGAAAATCTGCTCAATGCATTTGGCTTTCCCCACCCTTCTTCGTTTATGAGAAAAGTTACCACAGGTGGATTGAAGCTACGCGCCAAACTTATACGCTACTGGCCTGAGCGTAGTGAGCCAGTTTTGGGAAGTCAGCGCAAACGGCCTACCTATCCGGAAGGATATAAAATTGAAGAATTGGGTACGTCTTAATTAATAGCTATTTCAGTTTTACTAATCTAGAAATGAAAATATTGTGATTAAGGTCTCTTTAGATAATTGTGTATTTAATCGACCATTTTAATTTTGTGGCAATGGGTATCTTTCACGTGTCGGCAGCTACCATAAATCCGTCCGAGCCTCGTTGGCCGCTTATGCTGAGTTACCCAACTATCTCTATTTTTTTCCATAAAGAATGAACCAGATGATAGCAGGGAATTGCTGGCAAAATTCATTCGTGAAATACTAATATTCAGTATTGGATCAATCAATAGGAACTGACCGCCTAAACCACAGTGGGCAAAAAGCTTGGCTATGCCTCCTTTTGCTCCACACAGATTTATGCTAATGAATATCGGTCTTCCTTCTGACTTTGGTGTTTTTCGGGCTATTTAACCTTAGTTTAAGCATCAGAAGTTACTTATTTTTAATCTCTAACGTTAACGATTAGTTATTTTGGATCCAGTTGCCCCCCATACCATATCAGATTTGTACCAAACCATAGGTTTGCCTTATGATCAGGAAATAGATTTCTCAATGCTCAGTGTTCCAGATATCCATCCTGAAATTCCATTTAAATCTCCGGTATTACGCGCAGATTATTTCTCCTTCATTATTACCAAGAAAGGTTCAGGGGCTTACTATTTGGATGATCATCGCTTTCTTTTTGGAGATCGATCATTCTATTTTACCAATCCAGGACACGTAAAATCTTATGAGTTAGATGAGTCTGAAGAGGCATTTATCATTATGACAACAGAAAGCTTTCTTCAAGAAAATGTTCATCCCGAAATCTATGGAGAGTTTCCTTTTCTGTTAGCTGAGATTGTACCACCCCATGAACAATCACTCGAAGATTTTGAAGAGTATCAGCATCATTTTGAACAAATACTTTATGAGTCCAAGAAGGAATCGCAGTACAAAGGCAAAATTCTTGGTAATCTCATGTTGATTCTTTTACTAAAGATCAAAGAGAAATTCTGGGCAAACTATGACCCTATTGCTGAAGGAAGGGGGAATTCTCGTATCGTAAAGTCCTTTAGGGAAACCCTGGAGTCGGTCTTTACATCAGTACTTAATGGTGAGAGCAATAATTTCAAATTACAAGCCCAATACATTGCTGACCAACTGAACTTACACCCAAATTACTTGAACTCAGTTATAAAGAGTAAGACTGGAAGAACAGTCAATGACTGGATATTGAAGCGAACACTTTCAGTGGCTAAGACACTCTTGGTTGATACAACTTACTCCTCTAAGGAAATAGCCTATTTGCTGGGATATAGCGAACCAACTCATTTTAGTAGATTCTTTAAAAAACAAACTAATATTTCTCCATCAACTTTTCGAAAGTCTCATGGACTCGCTTAATATTTGATATTAATAAATTTTTCTAAGATTTCACGATTTGTGGAAAGCCCCAATTTATTTGGGGCTTCTTTTTTGGATACTAATCACCTGCTTTACTCATCGAGAATCACCGATTAAAAGAAAATCTTTGAAAATGGTCATCTTTCATTTGAACGTGGTTCACCGTGGACTAACCTTGTCAATTAGCTTTGTAAAAGAAATTATTTAACACTTTAAACGAAGCAAAAATGAAAGCATTGACAAAAGATTCGCGAAATGAAATTGACATGCCGCTTGTGGGATTTGGCACCTATCAGCTATCGCCTGAGGAAGCTGAATCAAGCGTAACCGAAGCTTTGAAAGCTGGATACAGACACATTGATTCGGCAGAAGGCTACAATAACGAAGAAGGTACTGGTAGGGCGCTCAAGGCTTCCAGTCTTTCACGAGACGACTTCTTTATAACGACTAAGCTATTTCCAGGAAACAAACAGTGGGGTGCCCCTGAAAAAACGTATGAGCAAACAATAGAAACACTGAAAAAACAGCTTATAGATCTACAATTAGATCATGTAGACCTGTATCTGATTCATGCACCACTTGCTGAGTTAAGACTGGAGCAATGGAAGGCACTGGTAGAGCTTAAAAAGTTAGGTCTGACTAAGCACATTGGAGTATCGAACTACGATGAAACCAGGATCAATGAGATTTTGAATGCGGGTTGGCCAAAGCCTGAGGTTAATCAGATCGAATTTCATCCGATTAACACACAACCCAACTTGACGAAATTCATGAATGAAAATTCGATTGCCCCAATCGCCTATAGCTCGCTTGCGCCTCTTGCTAACTGGAGAATGGCTGAAGGACAAGGCGGAGAAGTGCTTGCCGAGAAAAAGCAAAATGCTCAGGTAGTGATTACAGAAGTAGCCAACGAACTTGCCGTTTCGGAGGCAAAACTATTGCTTCGATGGGGCCTACAACGCGGATACAGCATCTTGACCAGAAGCACTAAGCCGAAGCGGATCCAGGAAAATATCGATCTGTTTGATTTCGAGATCTCTGAGCATTACATGGATCGTCTGAATCAATTGAATCAAGATCAACCGTTTGCTTGGGCAGCCAATGGCCTCAACCCAATGGAAGCTGCTCCAGAACTTTAATTCATCAAGTATCAAAAATTAGAAATTATGAAAAAGATAAGTCTAGGAACAGAAGGTTTAAAGGTGCCGGCCATAGGACTTGGATGCATGGGTATGTCCGAATTCTACGGAGCATCTTCCGAACAACAAAATTTGAAAGTTTTAGAACGTGCAGTCGAAATAGGCAGCACGTTCTGGGACACTTCAGATATGTATGGCCCGTTTACGAATGAACAGTTGCTGGCAAAGTCGATGAAAGGTCGTCGAGATAAAATCACCTTAGCTACAAAGTTTGGTGTTTCTCGTGGCGAGGACGGCAGTTGGAAGGGGACTAAAGGTGACCCTGAATATGTGAAAGCAAGTGCGGAGGAATCCTTGAAACGTCTCGGAACAGATCACATCGATCTCTACTATCAGCACAGGATGGACCCAAATATTCCGATCGAAGAGACAGTTGGCGCAATGGCAGAACTCGTTAAAGAAGGGAAAGTAAAGTATCTCGGTCTTTGTGAAGTAGATGCTGAGACCCTTGAAAGGGCTAATAATATTCATCCAATTAGCGTACTTCAAACAGAATACTCATTATGGACACGTGAGGTAGAGGCGGAGATTCTAACGGCTGTTAAACGTCTCAATATAGGTTTTGTGGCCTATAGTCCATTGGGACGTGGGTTTTTATCTGGAGCGATCCGTTCAAGGAGCGACTTGGAACCTGGAGATTGGAGATTAGAAAATCCAAGGTTCACTGAGGAGGCTATAGCTAAAAATATTGAATTGGCAGACCATGTAAATGAAATTGCCAGGGACATTGGAGTCACACCAGCTCAGGTGGCACTGGCTTGGCTGCTATCCAGAGACGTGGACCTGGCCACCATACCCGGAACCAGGAAAATACATCGCCTAGAGGAGAATTGGGCATCTCAGGACGTTTCTCTATCGAAAGAACATCTTGATCAATTGGATGACCTTATCAACCAGGAGATAGAGGGAGATAGATATTAATTACTAAAACATTAAACAAAATGCTAAAGAATAATAAAACGTCACGCCGAGACATGATCAAAAAAGGTGCTATAGGAGCTGCTGCGTTAGCAGCATCGACCGTTTTAGGTACAGGAGTAGCACAAGTTTCTAAAAGAGATCAGAATCCTGTTAATTATCAGCTATCCGGGAAAACGGCTTTCATAACTGGTGGAGCGAGAGGAATCGGGTTAGCCATTGCTGAAGAGATGGCCAAATCAGGCGCCAATATCGTCCTTTTTGATATTGCATCAGGGAAAATCCCTCATGTTGGTTATGCGGTAGCAAATGCACGTGATTTACAATCTGCCAAAGCAAAAATAGAAGCTCTAAAAGTGAAATGTTTGGCTATAAAAGGAGATGTTAGAAGACGAGGCGACCTGGAAAATGCCATGAAACAAGCGGTCGCTAGTTTGGGAAGTCTGGATATAGTAGTGGCAAATGCGGGTGTTACTCAGGTAGGAGCCATTGAAGAATTCTCTCCGGAAGAGATCAGTGTTGTTTATGACATCAATATAGAAGGAGTAGTAAAAACTATCCAAGCGGCAGCCCCCATCATGAAACAGCAAAAATCTGGGAAAATGATCTTCATTTCTTCTGCATTAGGCCGCATGGGGAATGAGCTCTTTCCCATCTATGCTTCATCTAAATGGGCGGTGATCGGTATTGCAAAAAGTGCTGCGCTGAGTTATGGAAGAGACAACATACTTTGTAATGTGGTAAGTCCTGGTTTGGTTCGGACCAAGTTTGCCGACAATGCTTACGTTCTAGGTAAGATGATGCCTAATGATCCGGCACCAACCTTCGATAAAGTCTCAGAAATGCTTAGACCTGGTAATCCGATAGATGTGGGACATCTCGAGCCAGAAGACGTGGCTAAGGCGGTAATGATTTTTGCCACTGATGCTACCTCTAAAGTGACTGGTGAAGTATTTGATGTGAGTTATGGGTCATTAGCGAGGAGTATAGCATAAGTGCCATTTGCCGGGAAAATGGGCGGGGGGCGCCCCCACGAGCGGTTCTTAGGGGAGGGCCACCCGGGCAGGGTGATGCAGTAATGCGTTACCTTTACCCGTCATAGTAGGCAGGATACAGTGCCTGCCTACGCTGGATGATTACTAAAAGCAACCTTCTTGGATAACCTAAACTACAAAATGTTCTGTAATTTGTGTTGCATCTATATACATCATCTCTAAGAAGTCTTAAATTAAAACGACCGTTTGACGATCAAAGCCAAATTCGTATTCGTCTTGAGTCAGAAGCAAAGCTATACGTTCAAGAAAAGATTAAGGAAGGAGCTATTGAACTTATTTGGAGCTACATTCTTGATTTTGAAAATGAACAAAACCCTTTCGATGAGCGAAAAAGGGTGATCAAAAAATGGCGTGCTTTTGCAAAAGTTGATATTGAGCAAAATGAGCAAGTGCTTAAAGCAGCTAAATCCTTAGCCGCAATGGGTCTAAAAGCAAAAGATGCTTTACACATTGCTTGGGCTATTGAAGGCAGGGCTGACTTTTTCCTGACAACTGATGATAAAATTCTTTGTAAACTCACTGATATAAAAGACATTGAGGCAATTAATCCGATAGACGTAATTAAAACTTTAGATAAAAAATGACTGATACCGAGATAAAATTGCAAGGGCTAGTAGCTTTAGTAGTAAGCTTAGGGGAAGTTAGGGCTGAGCGCTTTATCAGCTTAATTATACGAGAACCGTTCGATCACACCCAATGGCAAAAAAAATCATGGACAGATCAGACGGTCGAGGAATTGAGTCAACTAGCTATGAAAAACCGTAAGTCTACTCAAGATGAATAGTCAAATGACGTGCTCGAACCAGAATGATTAAGTTAACCCTTTTCTTAGCCAATCACCCCCGAGCCAATTAGTTCATCGCCGTTGTACCAAGCGGCGAACTGTCCGGCAGCAATGCTTTTCTGGGGACGGTCAAATACGATGTAGAGTCCCTGGGTAGTTTGGTACAGCGCAACATCTTCCAGTTCCTGTCGATAGCGAATTCGCGCCTGATAGCGAGCTTCTTCCCCATTTTTTAATTGCAAATCTTCTCGTAGCCAGTGGATTTCCTCATTGGTAATAAATAAAGCAGGTCGGTACAATCCAGGGTGTTGATCGCTTTGGCCAACGTACACTACATTTTCGGTAGTATCAGTGGCTAAGACGAACAGTGGCTCGGGGCTACCACCTACGTTTAGCCCTTTACGCTGACCAATCGTGAAATAGTGAGCACCCTGATGTTCGCCAACCACTTTGCCCAAATCTGGGTGATACGAATAAGGAGCGGCTAATTCCGTCAAACTATCTGAGTCAGTTTCTTCACTAGAAGTAGTAACCAGTTGACGCTCGAAGACAGAAGCATCTTTCGGGATTTCTATAATTCTACCTTTTTTAGGCAATAGCTTCTGCTGTAAAAACTCGGGTAGACGTACTTTTCCTATAAAACATAATCCCTGAGAGTCTTTCTTCTCAGCGGTTACTAAATCCAGTTCACGAGCCAGTTGACGCACGTCTGATTTTTCCATTTCACCAATCGGGAACAGAGATTTACTCAACTGCTCTTGGTTGAGCTGGCACAAGAAATAGCTTTGGTCTTTGTTTTGATCTTTTCCAGCTAATAGGTGATAAGTGTTATTTCCTTGCTCATTAATACTTTCGGCTTTACGACAATAATGCCCCGTAGCCACGAAATCTGCTCCCAATCTTAGGGCGGTTTTAAGAAAAATATCAAACTTAATCTCCCGATTACAGAGCACGTCGGGATTGGGCGTTCTACCCTGCTCATATTCGTAGAACATATAGTCCACAATCCGTTCTTTATATTCTTTACTCAGGTCAATCGTTTGGAACGGTATTCCTAACTTCTGAGCAACAATCAAAGCATCCTGACTGTCTTCTACCCAAGGGCACTCTCTACTGATCACTACACTATCGTCGTGCCAGTTCTTCATAAATAGGCCAATCACTTCGTAGCCTTGTTCTACCAACAAGTGAGCCGCCACGCTGGAGTCTACTCCACCCGACATACCGACTACCACTCTCTTTTTCATAATGTAAGATTTGCTAAGTATACTGTATTCTAAAAGAAATGGTTCAGCTTGAGTAATGAGCAGTGAACAATGTGTAGTGAATAGAGGTTAGCGACAAATGACAAAGTTTGCTGAAGCCCGGGAAAAATATCGTCCCGGTAAGATCAAATTGCTTTTTATCACGGAGGCTCCACCTCCAGAAGAGAGAAATCGTTACTTTTATTTCGAAAAGGTACATAGGGGAGATAGCCTATTTCTGGAAACGATGAAGGTGTTATTTGCTGAAGAAATAGCTGCTTTTGAAACTATAAAGCAGATCCGCGCTGAAAAAAGTTACTTTCTGAAGCGTTTTCAACAAGAAGGTTTTCACCTTATACCTGGGCATGACTTACCTTTACCCAACACTACTGCTACCTTCCGATCAAATGTTTATCGAGATAATGTACCGGAATTAATCAAAAAAATTCTATCGATAGCAAGCCCTAACGTGCCTATTGTGTTAATCTCAGCGGTTATTTTTCGGGGATTGGCAGAACCACTAATAAAAAGCGGCTTTCAGGTGATACACGATGAAATGATTGAGTTTCCTAATTCAGGTCAACAGCTTAATTTTCGCCGTAAGCTTAAGCCTCTATTAGTGCAAAGGGAGTTATTGCCGCAGATATAGTCAAATTAGCCAAAATTGGGTAAACTAAGTTCGTCCAGGTAAGAGGTTAAATTATCAGTATCCTTGAATGCATCGACACTAACCTGTAAAGTAGTGATATTGTACTTATACTCTACGTAAAAATCATCTAGGGCATATAGTCGGGTAATACAATCTCCTACGGTAGTCAGTGTTAGAAAGTGAGCGTATTGATGAATAGCGTAAATCTGTTGTCTAACTGAATACTTCTTAAAGTCTTGATACGTCATAATAAGCGAATGTTGAAGCAGCAAATGAATAGTATACCTATCACTTTTCCATTGCCAAACTTCTTAATAGCTTACTTGCGACAGATTTGCTTAAAAGTAGTGTGAGCTTTGTATCTTTGTTACTATGAACACCCTTGCTTCTACTCATTCACCCCCCCAACGAGCGACTGCTTTATCTTCGTGGTTGACGGAAGCAGTAGACAATAGCCCTCTTATTTTGTTCCGGGTGGCTTTTGGGTTTTTAATTGCGGCGGAAGGGTTTGGAGCCATACTAACGGGTTGGGTACGTCGAACATTTGTTGAGCCAACATTTACATTCAATTTTATTGGCCTCGACTTCCTACAAGGACTTTTGGGCGAAACAATGTACGTAGTCTACGGACTGATGGGAGTAGCTGGGTTGATGGTTATGCTAGGCTATCGTTATCGGTTGGCTATGCTAACCTACGCTGTACTGTGGTCGGCGAGTTATTTATTACAGAAAACTAGCTACAATAATCACTATTACTTATTAATGCTCTTATGCTGGATTATGGCACTGATGCCCGCTCATCGCTACTTTTCAGTGGATGTAAGACAGCGAAGAGTGTCTCAATCAGTCACTTGTCCGCGCTGGTGTATTGTGCTATTTGTGGTACAAATGTTTATTGTGTACACGTTTGCTTCGCTGGCTAAAATGTATCCCGACTGGCTAGCGGGCATTCCCATTAGTTTATGGTTTGCCGGTAAAGCTGACTTCTGGCTCATTGGTCCTTTGCTTCAGCAGGACTGGTTACAGACGATGGTAGTATACGGCGGAATTGCGTTTGATCTGCTTATTGTTCCGGCACTACTCTGGCGAAAGACACGCCTGTTTGCTTTTGGGGTTGGAGTATTTTTTCATGGATTTAACTCAGCAGTCTTCCATATTGGAATCTTTCCTTACCTCGCTATTGCCTTATCAGTATTTTTCTTTCCTCCTGAACAAGTGCGCCAAGTGTTCTTTAAGCGTAAACCATTAGTTACCTCTGAAGTAGCTGCTCAAACCAGTTATATCTTACCTGCCTGGACAATTATTTTAGGGATTGTATATTTCTCCTGGCAGGTTTATCTACCACTACGACACCACCTGTACGAAGGGAACGTATTCTGGACAGAAGAGGGGCACCGATTATCGTGGCGAATGATGCTGCGTACCAAATCAGGTTCGGTGCGGTTTATGGTAGAAGATAAAAACACTGGGGAAACCTGGTGGGAGGAACCGCGTGATCATCTTACACCTAAGCAAGCCCGTAAGTTGGCAACTCACCCGGATATGATCTGGCAGTTCAGTCAGTATTTGGAGAGAACTTACCAAGAAAAGGGTTACGCAGATGTAGCGATCTATGCCCACGGTAAAGTAAGTCTCAACGGCCACGAACGCGCTCCATTGGTAGACAGCTCTGTAGATTTAGCCAGTGTATCCTGGCAACCCTTCCGTCATGCTTCATGGATTTATCCCGATAGAAAGCTCCCAGAATAGTGCTTCATAATTAATTACGATGGAGATTTAACTAACTCCATAAACCATTCGGGCGAATTAATTGATGAAAATCCGTACTGCTGATAAAGTGAGTGGGCATCAGCAGTGAGTAAACCCCAGCGTTGTAGATTTTGTAGGTCGGGATGATTCATAATACTCGTAAGTAATTGTTTACTCAACCCTCGACCGCGATAATCTTCTATGATAAAAACATCCATGAGCCAAGCAAACACAGCATAGTCAGTTACTACGCGGGCAAAACCTACCTGTTGATCGCTGGTATGGTACACTCCAAAACACAATGAATTTGCAATGGATTTTTCTACCACCGAACGGCTTCTACCTTTTGACCAATATGCCTCGCTACTTAGGTACTCATGAATCATATCTACATCTAGCTTAGCCCGGTCAGTAGACACTAAGAAATTCTCTTCCATTGCTCAAATATTGATTTAGTAGACTGGCTCAATACTACAATTTTTTTCCAAGTTGTGCGTCTACTGAATCACTTATCCATTTTTCAACATAACCAAGAAAGGAGCTTACAATGGATAGTTTTTCGGAAACAGTAGTGGCTGCTGTAGAAAAAATCAAAAATGCAGTGGTTAAGATCGATATAGCCAAAAACCGAAAAGACAGAAAAGGGAACGTTCGGCAACGACCAACCGGATCAGGTTCAGGGTTTATCTTCTCGTCGGATGGCTATCTCATGACCAACTCCCATGTGGTTACTGGAGCGGAACAGATTAGAGTTACTCTATTAGACGGGACCGAAGTGGGAGCTGAGTTGATAGGTAATGATCCTGACACAGATTTGGCGATTCTCAAAATCTATGACGGAAAGTACTCAGTCGCTCAGTTTGGTGATACCGATCATCTGAAAATCGGACAACTTGTAATTGCGATCGGTAATCCCTACGGCTATCAGCATACGGTAACTACCGGGGTGGTCAGTGCTTTGGGGAGAACAATGCGAACTCAATCAGGAAGGTGGGTAGATAGCGTTATTCAAACTGATGCTGCGTTAAATCCTGGGAACTCAGGTGGCCCGATGACTAACGCCGAGGGTGAGGTGATTGGAGTGAATACTGCTGTGATTCGCGGAGCGCAAGGGCTAAGCTTTGCGGTGAATATCAGTACAGCTAAGGAAATTGCTTCTCAGCTTATCAAGGATGGAAAAATTTTCAAGGCCTATTTAGGTATTCTGTTACAGGAGATTGATCTGAATCCCAAAGTGATTCGTCATTTTAATCTACCTTCATCAAGAGGATTATTTGTAGCGGGTATTGAGGAAGACTCTCCAGCTAGCCGCTCGCAGTTGGAGGAAGGCGATATTATTGTCCGCTTCAATAATCAGTCAGTCAACACTACCAGCGATTTGTTCAAGCAATTGACGAAAGATAAAATCTTACAATGGATAGATCTAGCGGTAATCCGCCGTAGCGAACGCCTGAACTTCGGTATCTTCCCAGTAGAACAAGCCGCCTAAGCGTGTTAATGTCTTCGCGTGTTCTTGTGTTCAGGTAAAACAAATATCTTTGAACACTTGAACACTTGAACACTTGAACACTTGAACACTTGAACACTTGAAC
>ERZ1740060.23-NODE-23-length-174387-cov-11.532599_pt1 | contig 174387 bp, 150 predicted proteins | sample MGYA00581743_ERZ1740060 | MGnify/ENA primary metagenome ERZ1740060 (study PRJEB43018, sample SAMN04849235) | marine metagenome | isolation source: floating plastic debris | place: Pacific Ocean | collected 2008-08-27 | study: EMG produced TPA metagenomics...
AATGTCCTTCCTTTCGCATCTGTTTCTTTTATCGTTCTACCCTTGATTCGCATAATTAATCCTTGAGTATGTGATTGTTGGGGTGTCTTTTTTAGGGTACAATTCAGAAATAGTGCGGACAGGTTGGCGAAGTCAGTAGTCATGATTTTCTAATTCTATAAAGCATTTAAGTCAAAATGATATGCTCATAAATATCTGATTGACAGAGTTTTATGTAATATTTTTGCTTTTCTTTCCAAATAACTATTGTAGTTAATGAAAATAAATTTGAAAAAAAAGTAGGGTGTTCTGAAGGTTATACGGTGTAAGAATAAAGTGTATTCACCAAAAACCGATTAAAAATGAGAAAGCTAAAGTTATCATTGTTCTTTTTAACCTGCTTGTCGGCAACTGGACTGTTTTATTCCTGCGATGATGAAGTCAGTGAAAATGGGATGACTCCTTCGTTGGATGATTCAGGTTTAATTGAGGCGATTATTTCGTCTACTAACAAGCAATTAATTTCTGCCGAAGTTTTACCTTCAAGCGCGATTACCGCTATTGATGAGAACTACTCCGAAGATTTTATTTCAACGGCTCAGTTTGCTCCCGAATTGGGATATGAAGTGGATTTACAACGAACCCAGGGTGCCTGGCTGGGCGAACGTTCACAACTCTACTTTGATACCAATGGGCGCGAACTACAGACGGAGGATGAAGCCGTAGAAAGAGGAGAACGACCCATGCGGAAAAGAAGACACCGACGGTCTAGTATGCGGGATTGCTTCGAGTTTGTATTTCCGCTGTCTGTCAATATGCCCGATGAGAGCACGATCACGCTGGAAAGCGGAAGTGACTGGCAAGAAGTGCGAATCTGGCACCAGGAAAATCCTGATGTTGACGGTCGTCCGGCCTTTGTTTATCCGATTGAAGTAGTATTTGAAGGAGAGAATCTGGTGATCAACAATGAGGATGAAATGCATAGTCTGAGATTGACTTGTAGGGAAGATAGTAGAAAGCCTCGATGCTTCGAACCGGTGTTCCCGTTTACACTTACCATGCCCGATGGTAGCACCATTACGCTGGAATCTGAAGAAGATAAGGCTGAAGTAAGAGCGTGGCACGAGGCCAATCCGGACGTGAAAGAGCGGGCAACGATGGTTTTTCCCATCGAAATTTTATACACCAATGGTGAAACCGTGACAATCAACAGTGCGGAAGAACTTCGAGAAGTGAAAGTCGCTTGTCGGGACAGTCAGGAATAAAGTTTGTGGTATTTAATTCTTGATAGTAGACAGAGGGAGAATACCGCTGCGGCACGATCATCTCATCGTGCCGCTTTAAAAACTCATTAATTTGACTCGGGAAGAACTAAAAAAGTGTTTTAATCAGTGGTTTGATGAGTTACGTAATTACGTGACCTACCGCTGCTGCGATGCTGAATTAGCCACCGATATTGTGCAGGAGGCCTACGTTAAGATTTGGGAGAAAAATATACAGTATCATCCCCAGAAAACCAGAGGACTGTTATACAAAATAGCCAATGATCTTTGGGTGTCTCACTACCGGAAATCTCATTCTGAAGCAAAATACCGATTATCGTTATCCCTGGATCAAGACAGTAACGACACCGAAAACCAACTATATTATCAGGAGCTGAAAGCACAGTACGAAAAAGCATTAGCGAGACTGCCAGAGAAAAAGCGGGTTGTCTTTCTGATGAACCGGATGGATGAGATGACATATTCGGAAATTGCCGATCGGCTCAATATTTCGGTGAAAGCCGTAGAAAAAAGAATCACTCAGGCACTACAGGAATTGCGAAAAATACTAAATCATGAAAAATCGGAAGTATGACAAAAATTTAACCCCTGAGCAGGAAAAGGAGCTGCTTTCCCGGCTAGAACTGCCCTACAGCCGTTCCAAAGAAGATGTGTGGAATTCATTGGAAAAAACCATTGCTGAAAATGAAGAAACGGCTCTACCAACTGTTGGAGAGGCTACCAAAACTATTTCGGTCAACTGGTTTGCCTGGAGTACGGCCGCAGCCATTGTTCTCCTGCTGGGTGTAGGGCTTTTCGCCCGATTTTACACCGCAGATGTAAAGGTAGCTGCGGGTGAATTTACCAGTGCAACCCTCCCTGACGGTTCCGTTGTACACCTAAATGCTGAATCTGCTATTTCTTACGCTCCCTACTGGTGGTTTATGCAGCGAGAAGTTACGCTGGAGGGAGAAGCATATTTTGAAGTGACTAAAGGTAGCAAGTTTAGTGTCCTTTCTAATTTGGGAACCACCAGTGTTTTAGGCACCAGTTTTAACATTTACTCCCGAAATAACGATTATGAGGTTTTTTGTACCACCGGAAAAGTGAGGGTGTCGGCAGCAGCAACCAAGCCGGTGATTCTGGAACCCGGCGACTTTGTAGTACTGGACGAGGCTGGTCGGCTTCAACCGAAAATCAATAAGGCAGAAACGCCCGTACTCTCCTGGAGATTGAATAAGTTTACCTACAACACTACCCCACTTTCCAAAGTGATCGAGGATCTTCAGCGGCAGTACGGTATCACGATTGACCCTCAAATAGAAAATATTAACCAATACCACTACACCGGCTTATTCCAGCGAAGCGTGACGGTAGAGGAAGCCCTGGAAATTGTTTGCCTTAGCTTTGGTCTGACTTTTGAAAAAGTATCGGATAGTACGTACATTATCACAGATCACTGAAAAGTAAGTTCCTAAGTATTTGTGCTCTTCCAATTATCAAGATATTCACTTTGCCTGCCGCTACTGATTGCGCTTGCATCGACTGATTTGTTTAGCCAGTCGGTACAGCTCAATTATTCGGAAGAGCCACTCAACGAGATTTTACTGGATCTGAATGACCGATACGGTGTGCAGGTTTCCATTAACTCTAACCTATCGGCAAAATGTCTTATAACCCTCACCCAAAGTTTTTCATCAATAGACGTAGCGTTGCAGACGCTGGCCGACCAATGCCAGTTGGAACTGAACCAGATCAGTCAGGTTTACACTTTTCGTGAGAAACCAATTAGTGCGTCAAGCGAAATTGGGGCAACTTCTCATCTCTTTCAGGGAAAAGTAGTTGAGAAGGATTCTAGAGAACCGCTGCCCTTTGGTAGCATTCAACTTTCTGATCGTATTGTGACTACAGATGAAAACGGTCAATTTTCCTTCAAGTCACTGAACCAGCAAGAGAGATTTCTTATGCAGTACTTGGGGTACACTGCTTTAGATTCATTGCTGATGAATGGTATTGATCTGACCTTAACTTTGGAGCCGGAAGTGATGGAGTTAGAAGAAGTAGTTATTCAAGGTGATAGTGAAGTTCCGGCAACGTATACCGGAAAGGAAGCCGGACGCATCAAATTTACCAATGTGAACAATAACCTGGTGCCCGGCATCAGCCACAACCTAATTTTCAATAATCTGCGTCTGTACCCCGGAATTATGGCGGCGGGTGAGCCGATTGCCGATTTTGTGATTTGGGGTTCTTACGCCGGTCAGAATCATGCCATTTACGACGGTATCAGCTTATTCAATAGCTGGGGAATCAATTACGACATTGGGCGGATAAATCCCCATATGATTAAGAATGTGGAAGTGTATAAGGGAGGTTATAATGTACCCATTGGCGACCGAATTGGTGGAGTGGTTCTAATTGATGCGAAAGCGGGCGACCGCGAGCAGCTACGAAGTGAGGCGAGTATTACCAATCAACTCGCTAGTGCCTATCTGAACATTCCGTTGTTCAGTGGTTCATCAGCCCTACAAATTGCCGCCCGTAAAACGTATTTCTCTTTTTTAGACTGGTCGAGCAATTATGAGGGTGAGCGGGATTTCATTGTACCCAACTACGATTACAGCGATATCAACCTAAAATTCACCTCAGCCCTGAGCAATACCCACCGCTTGGAAGTTAGTGCCATTGCCAGCCAGGATTCTTATAATGGACAGATACGAAGCCGGCAGCGGCGGGGGCTGATTGAAGATACAAACGTGAATTCGGTGCAAAGGGGAGTTTCACTGAAGTACACCAAAAGATGGCGCCAGGGAGGTTTTTCTGCTATTGATTTTTCGCACAGTTTCTATAGTCCTGAAGCAACCAACAGTTACTTTATTGAAGACCAGTCGGCAGTTGACCAACGCCTTCAGTCCTGGCTCTGGACTAACCCGGTGCAGGAATCCACCGCCAAGTTTACCCAGACATTTCCGGCCTCTAAGTATCATCAGCTACGGGCAAATGTAGGGTGGGTTACTAATCAAACGGAGCAGCAGGTAGGTGAGGGGCAACGGTTTATTCGTAATACTTCCGAAAGCCTAGAGAGGTTTTCTGGCTACCTTCACGATCAGATTCAGTGGAGTCAGCGTTTCTCTTTGCAATTGGGGGTAAAAGCCGACCTGCCGATTGCCACTAACCGCTTATATCTTCAACCTCGGATCAATGGCGAGTACCGCATTACTGAGCAGTGGAATGCGCATGTTGGCTGGGGAATCTATAATCAATTCATCACCCGAAACTCCCTCATCGACGAACTCGGAAACCGGGCTGACATCTGGGAGATTGCTGATGATGATATGGCCCCGGTACCGGAATCAGTACATCATGTACTGGGAATTTCTTACCTCACTGGTCTTTTTGATTTTGCCATCGAGGGATACTACAAGAATGAGAGTGGATTTAGCCGCTATTTTATTGGTCGGAATGCTGAAGCCGTCCAAATAGAAGGTAGCGCCCAAGCGATAGGGCTGGATGTGTTTCTTAGAAAGAAACTACGTCAGCACGAATTTAGATTAGCCTATTCTTTAGGGCGAGTCAGAGAGCAATTTGAGCGAGGGCGAAATGTTTCCGTTTACCTCTTGGCTCCCCAGAGCCAGCAACACGAAATTAAAACATCAGCTACCTTTAATTTTTACCCCATTAGTCTTTCGCTCGTGCATGTTCATGGTTCGGGCTTCCCGAATACCACCATTCGCCGCAACACTGAAGACTTTGCGATCTATGCGCGAACTGATCTGGCTTTACAATATTCAGTTAATGCCAAGTACCTAAAGTTTGATACTGGACTTTCGGTACTTAACCTGTTCAATCAAAGAAACATACGCCTCAATCAATCGGTGAATGTACCCGATGGTCAGGTGATTAATACGCTGGGTATTCCGTTTACTCCTACACTCTACCTGAATGTTAGATTCTAAGCCTAGGGCAAAGGCTGAGCTAAAATACTCAGATAGGTTTCGATACCACGGGTCAGATTGCCCAACCGCAGGTTTTCGTTAGGACTGTGCTGGTTGTTATCGGGGTTAACGGTGGGCACTATCACCGCGGGAATACCCAGCGTATTTACGAAAGGGGCGATGGGTACGGAACCGCCGGTAGTGCGAATCTTGATGGGAGACTCGCCAAAATGATGGGTCAAAGCCGCCGAAAGCCAGTTTCCTACTTCACTATCCAGCTTAGTACGAAAGGCCGGATACGATATTTGAGAACGGAAAAAAGCGATTTTGGGGTAGGTAGACCGTTCTTCATCGGTTGGTAAGCTGTCTACCAGGTGATAGCTCTGTTGCTCAACGTGCTCTCTCACTAGCCGAACCAGCCGTTCGGGATCGCTCTCCATCACCAGCCGAATATCAATCTCAGCAGTAGCCGTACTAGGCACAATGGTGCGCACCCGCTGAGCTACCCAACCAGACGAAAGTCCCCGAATATTGAGTGATGGATACTGCAAAGCTTCCTGATAGGTTTCGCCTACTTTATCAGTTTCAGCAATGCCTAATTGTTGTTGAATGGCCGTTTCGTCATCAGGCACCTGCTGCAATATATTCTTGGTATCTTCGCTGAGGTTAATCCCGTCGTAAAAGCCCAGAATGGTGACTTTACCCCGTTCATCCTTCATGGAAGCCAACAAATGACTTAGACGGAAGCCCGGGTTGGGTGCATAATTTCCGTAGTGACCGCTATGCTGGGGAACCCTCGGACCGTATACGGTCAGGGTAATGGTAGCAATGCCTCGGGCTCCGAACTTCAGCGTAGGTTGATTAGAGATATGAGGCGGTCCGTCGTAAATGATCAGCATATCAGCCGCCAGTGCTTCTTGATGCACTTTTACAGCAGCCGGAAGGTGAGGTGAGCCTAGTTCTTCCTCAAAATCGATAATTACCTTGATATTATAATTGGGAGTAAACCCAGCTTGTTCCATAGCGTCTAATGCTGCCAAAAACATAATGATGGGGCCTTTGGCATCCGAGGCGGATCGAGCAAAAACTCGCCAATCTTGGTAGTCGGCCTTAGGAGCTAACTGCTTCCAGTCCATTTCCTGCCAACTACCATCTTCGGTCTGGGTTTTAAGCACTGGAGTAAAGGGGTGAGACTGATTCCAACGAGTAGGATCGACAGGTTGCCCATCAGCTTGTAGATATATTAAAACCGTTTTACCTGAGGGGGCAAATTGACGTTCAGCTAACAGTAGTGGAATGCTACCTTTGGTAGACAGTCGTGTGGTCTGAAACTGGCGACTGTGGAAAGCGCTATCCAACCAAGTAATATTGGGTTCAATATCATCTGGATAATGAGCATCATTGGGTAAACTGAGTAATGCTCTAAAATCATTCCAGGCGGTTGGTAGTTGCTGCTGGGTTAGGTTTTCAATTTGTTGGGGAGATAGCGACTGGGAAGGAGAATCAGTCCATATCCAAAAGAGAAGAAGTAGAAGGTAGGCTATTTTCATTGAGGTAGAGAATCATTGTGAATTGTCATCATCGTCTTCTTCGCCGTCAAACTCCGTATCAGGCGAGAAATCACTACGTAGTGTGCCATCATCATCATAATCGTCATCGTCCTCAATAATTTGTCGGGCTTCTAGTACCGTCATACGGATGAGATAGTAAATTTCTTCAGTCTCAAAGGGAAGAGCCGATACCTTATTTCCTTCCCGATTGGTGAAAGTGATCAGGTTCTCTTCAAAGCCATAGGGATACTCTACTTTTACCCGTTCAATAATTTCTGCGGGTAGGTTGTCGTAGTCTTTAACGATGCGCTTTTTATCCATACAATGGCTAATTTACGTTGAAGTTAAATGCTGAAGCATTTTAAAAACACTAACTGAGAAAAACAACTAAATTATTGTTCTTGGTACTGTCATCGTTCTAAACCTATGACATGTGGATAACTACAACTTAATTGGTAAACTTTCTTTACTAAATATCTTTTGTAAATTGTAAGTGACTACTAACCAATAAGCCTTTGTCGCTGCCTACTAAGTTTCTAGAGCGAGTTGCCTATTATAGCCAGGAACCTATGATGGAACTTAACCAGTATGGCGAATTACAACACGTAAACCGGGCAGCTGAGCAGTTTTTTACTCTCTCTGATGATAAACAGTCTCACTTTTCTAATCTGGGCCTTCTTACATTAGAAGGTGAGGTGCTGGATTGGAAATTTTTGCTTCAGAATCTGACCTACTTACCCAAGTTTGTAAGATATTTGGCTGAGTCTCACCGTAAATCTTATCTTTTTTCACTCTCGATCGAGGTGCTAGAAGTAGAATCAGCTCTCAATTATTTTTTACGGCTCAGTCCAATACCCACTCACAGTGATGATATTGAAACCTTTCGCTTAGCGGAAGAAAAGTTTTATAAAGCATTCCATCTCAGTCCCGATGCTATTAGTATTACTCGACTTGCCGATGGCATGTTTCTGGAGGTGAACGAAGGATTTGTTCACCTGACCGGGTACCAGCGTGAAGAGCTGATTGGTAAAACGGTGTTGGATATTAAGATGTGGTATTCCCCCGAAGAGCGAGAAGAGATGAGAAAGGAGTTGGAACAGGAGGGAAAAAGCCTTAGGGAGGCAGTATACCGGATTAAAAGTGGGGAACTAGCGGAAGGGCAAATTAACTCGCGTGTAATCAATATTAACGGTGCACTATGCCAAATTAATGTGGTACGTGATCTGCGCGAGCAGAAAAAGGGTGAGCGAGCACTACGTGAGCGGGAAAAGCAGCTGCAAATAGTAAACCGAGCTACGAGTGATGCTATTTGGGACTGGAATTTAGTAAACGACAACTTGGTCTGGAATGACGGACTGGAGCGTATTTTTGGTTATACTCCGAACCAAGTTGATCCCACAATACAGTGGTGGGAAGACAGAATCCATAAGGAAGATCGCAAGCGGGTTATAGAACGTATAAAGATATTTATTCAGAAGAGGGAAGAAAACTGGTTTGATAAATACCGCTTTTTGCGTAGCGATGGTTCCTACGCTTACGTGTACGATAAGGGAGGTATTATTCTAAACGAAGACCAGCAGTCGGTTCGTATGGTAGGGGGGATGGTGGATATTACCGCTCGCGTACTTGCCGAAGAAAGCCTACTTATGCGGAATCGGCAGATTGCAGAATACGCTTTTTTTAATTCTCATAAAGTACGGTCGCCGCTGAGCCGATTGCTGGGATTAGCCGCTCTATTACAGGAGGGTCTTGCGCCAGATAGTGAGCAGCAGGAGTTGATAGCAAAAGTTCGACTGGCAGCCGAAGAGATCGACGAAATGATCAAAGAAATTACCAAGATTTTCTACTAAGCCTTAGCGAGAGAAAAGCCGCTTAATAGCCCGTGCCATCTTTTTCTCTTTTTCCCAGAAAAACGAAAACTGCCCCAGTAAAAAGCCATAAGCCAACAGTAAGAGTTGATAAGCAGGCATCACAAATAGTAAGTAGGTAATAGTTTTTATCCAGAATGGAGTAAACTCATCGAACCCAATCAAGCCGAAAAAGAATTTTCGCAGCATCACTACGGTGCTTCCCGTGAGGGAAAAAACGATGAGTACCAAAATTACTTGTCCAATACTATCGAGATTCCATTTATGCTGTAGTTTTTGTAGAAAGGTAGGTTTAGATAAGGTGGTGGTAACAGCTATTTCTTTTTTCATAAAATCTATTTTTGACAAATATATCTACGAAAGTAGCCGAAAAATATGATAAAAGTCAGTATTTGTTAAAGTTTTGCCCCAGCATTTTTTCTTTGCTCGACGTTTAGTGTTTTTGAGTTCACCCTTCTGAGTTTGGGGTTTAGAGTTTTGTAATTGCGACCTATTATATCTACTTCAACTCCCAGGCTATTCCTACTGTGAAGGTAGCTGCATCGTAAATATTCTGCCGATCAGAAATAAATCCAGCATAGTCGCTGAAGGAGGCCGTAAGTTTCAAGATATTAGTTAGGTCAGCCATTGCGGTTAGGCCGTACGTTGTATAGGTAGTTCCTTCTCCGTATAAAAATGATACGTTAGGTTGCGAATTCTCGGACACGCCTTCCTGAATGCCCAGTCGGCCAATAAGCCATATTCGGTCAATAAATCTCTGTCCAAGTTCTAAGCCCAGGCGGTATTGATCCGAAAAACCTTGGGTGCGAATATTATACTGTCCGTAGAAACTGCCGTAGGTTTTTCCGGTAGGTAGGCTCTTAGACACTGCTAGTGTAGACCATACATTGAATTCCCCATCGCTAACGGGTAGATTAATCTGCTGGCCGGGAACGACAGGTTCGCGTACATCAGCAAAATTAAATCCGTCGCCAGTAGGGATTTCAGCTTCAACAGCAAAAGATATAGGTAATTTCTGAGAAAGAGCGTACTTAGCACCTATCCGAATATCACTCACGCCACCTACCCGGTCAGTACCACTAAAACGATTGGATTTGTACAGCGGAAGGTTGCGGATTCCAGTAATTCGGCTTGTGATTCCATACTCGCCGTAGATAGTTAGTGCCTGGCTTTGAAAGTCTTCGCCTTGATCAAACAATTCACCATTAGTAGAGTAAAAATCGTTTGAACTGAAGGTGCTAAGCGAGACTTGCACAAATGCTCCTCCCTTCTCTCTCGTCCAGCCACTTTGACCAAATACCGCAGTTTGCAGTAGTAAAAGATATGATGTTATAATAAAATATTTCATGATTTTAGACATAAAAAAAACAGAAGTTGCCTTATTCTTTCTCTACTGGTCTTCTCGAAGGCGAACTTCTGTTCGTATCTATTTACTTCTTCTCTTTACTGTAATTCGGCGTTTCCGAATGGTATACCAACTGATTCGCACCACAGAATTATGTGAGTGAACTTACTTTCAGGCGCGCTGGATAGCTTAAAAAAGTCTTCACCAGTACCTTGGACTGCACCTACTAGCTTTGCATCAGGGTTTCCAGCTCCGGCGTCTCTCATTAGCACATCAGAAGTAGAAAAGTAGATAGTTACAGTGCCAGTAGCCAAATCAGTAGTAAAATCACCACCAAAGCGTAGAAAAGCATCTCCATCCTGATCAGTACCAACTTGAACCATTCCAGCGGTTGATTTATTATTCTGGTCAACAAAAGTACCCTGGCGTTGAACGGTAAGCTCGCCAGTAGGGAGTGAGGAGTCAATCGTTTCAGTAACTGTTTCGGCATCGTCTTCGCAACTTACCATAGCTAATGTGCCAATGATCATTAGAGCGGATAAAAACAAATTTTTGAACAACATAATTTAATAGTTTGAAAATGATAAATGAGTAATAATTTGATTTATCCGTTTTTACGCGGCCTAGGGAGTGGAGTTATCGCAAAAGTCTAACAAGAGTATAACATGTATATGTAGTATTTATCACACTGAAAATATACCTTAGTAGGAGTTCGAGAAATGTATACCCAAATACCTAATAACTTAAGTTGTCGCAGATCTTAATCTAGTCGACGCAAAGTCAGATTTCTAGTGTAACCAAATGTGACAGTGGCTATGTTCGCTCAACAACTGCTTCAGTGATGGGCTCATTCAGTGATTATATATTGTGTTCTCAGTACCTGGTCTGGAACTTAGATTTGGGTTAGAATCTCTCTTGTTGGTATCATAAAAATTTCTTAAGATTGTATTAGATATTAATAAATTTTATAGTTAACCCTGTTTTCACATAAACTTTTTAATCTATTTACACTATGGAACTTTCTGATATTTTTGGTAAGAAAAAGAGTCAACACCGATCCTTTACATCCTATAAAGATATCGGTCTACTTACTACGGCATTACTCACGCTGAACAAAGCTATTCGAGCAAAACTCAACGAACAACAGTATTTCTCATTCCAGAGGCAACAGAAAAGAAAGAAGCAGCAAGATTTACTGTTAATCTTGGCTGGGTTGATTGGCGGGCTGATAGCTGGAGCCGTCTCGGCATTGTTAATAGCTCCTGAATCGGGCAGCGAGTTCCGGGGGCGCCTCTCCGGATTGTTCGGTAATGGTCACGATGAAGACTCAGCCATTGAGCAGGCCTCAGAAAAAGCTGAGGAGCTAGCCGAAACAGCTAAGCAGAAAGCTGAACGGGCTGAGCGAAATATTAGTGAGAATTGAGTAAGTATGATATACCTCATTACCTCATGTTACCATAGAGCTTAGGCTTCCTGCAAAAAGCTAAACCTTTAATCTTATTTTGCAACTGAGAAATATATTGTGATAATCTCTAGTAAACAATAGACCTTCTCGGTACAGAAATATGCTATGCTTGTTTAAGCAAACACAAAGGGCTATTTATGTACCAAACCTGCATCTAGCCCGTTAGCAACAATAAAAATCATGCATACTTCCCGAGTTTTAATCTTCTTATTTATTTTCTCTTATCTTCCTTTCATGAGTTACGCCCAACCAGACAATTCAGCAATGGTAAAGAAAATTGAAGTAAGCGGTAGTGCTGAAGAGGAAATTGTACCGGATGAAATATTCTTTGCAATCACGCTGAAAGAATATCTAGATGACGATAAGAAAAAAGTTTCTATTGATAAGTTAGAGCGTCAGCTAAATGATGCCGTCCGCAAAATTGGGGTGGCTGAGGAGGATTTTCGGATTGAAGATATTCAGAGCTATAACTACGATTGGTACCGAAAGAAGCGACCGCAGCGGGAACAGTTTCTGGCTAGTAAGAAATACAGCATTAAGTTCAGTGAGCTAAATAAAATCAATAGTCTCTTTGCTAACTTAGATGCCAAAGGAGTTCAAAGTACTAATATTGACCGCTACGACCATTCTGAACGGGAGAAATACGAACGGGAGCTGAAAATCAAAGCTTTGCAGAATGCGAAAGAAAAAGCCGAATACTTGCTGAGAGGAATTGATGAGCAGTTAGGAGGTGTACTGCAAGTGACTGAAATCAGTACCGGAGGTCAACCCCCGGTCTACCGAAATCTGTCGTACGCTCGAATGGAAATGGCTGAGAGTGAATATGATTCAGCTCCAGCCATTGAGTTTCAGAAAATCAAACTACGCTACGAAGTACGCGCTACATTTGAAATTCAGTAGCACTAAACCGTCCTCTTGGCCTCCCTAAGTCGATTTAAACCGTTCAACCCACCGGATAAACTCATCCCAGGCTGCTTTACGCTGCCCAGTTTCGTAGTGAATTAAGCCTAGACTGGCTAGTACAGCACTATATCGGTCAATAAAGGATTGAGGAACTCCCGGTTCGTATAAAGTATTGAATACTTCAATGGTCTCCGGCGACCAATCTACTAGCTGAAATACGTAGGCTGCTTTCATTCGAGGTTCATTTTCCATTGCCTGAAAAAAGGTGGTGAAAAACGTTCGTTGGATTTCTTCTGAACTTTCAAGCAAGGGTTGATCACTATGCATACCTACTTCCTGAAAAATAACATTTTGGTTTCCTGCAAAGGCTAGCACATCATCAATTTCATCCTGAATTTCCTGTTGAGTATAAGGGTCACCGGATAACCCCGCACCGTAGATATTAAATGCTGTTACGTCAGTTTCCTGTTGTAATTGCTGCATTGCCTCACGGCTTTGTCTCAGATTACCCGCGTTTAAGGTAATAGTCACCGCCATTTTATCATTTAGCTGATGAATGTGGGTGCGACTAGCTTTCAGAAACGCTAAGATTTCATTAGCTAAGTCAGGTTCCTCAGTAAAAAAATTGTCGGGTTCATTACTGATAGTAACCGCCCAGCCTCCGTGTTCAGCTAGCATCGGAATTACCCAATCCATCAGTAGTGCAAACCGGGTGCTGATCTGCGGATCATCAAATGAAACTCCCTCTAAATAATCGGGTACTACTGGGCCATCACTATCGTAGGCTGAGATTAATAGAAATGGTTGTAAGCCTTGGTCTTCCTGATCTTCAAGTGCGTTCTGTAATGCGTTTTTGTCGTATTCTCCTGCTTCAGGTTCTAACTCTGGCCAGTCAATTTGAAGTCGGCCAACGCTCATTCCTGCTTGTATGGCTTCTTGCCATCGAGCCTCAATTGAATCGGAGGTAGCCGGAGGGTGACTCGGATTGAAGCCAACAATCATACCCAGGTGTTTACCCTCTTTGAGTAACGGAAGCTCTCCGGCTATTTCTGATGTTGGAGAAGGATTACTATTTTCCTCCTCACAAGAAAAACCTAGAACCAGTGCCCATAAGAGTAAGAAATAATGCTTTCTCATAAGAAATTTGCAATTATTGGTTGAACATAGACCAGTCACAATGATTAATACTGACGGATAGGCAGTTTATTCTTTTGGTCAGACTCGTTAAGGTTCAGGTTTTTGAGTGATACTTCAAATTGACGATAGTACGCCTGATTCGGGTTGTTGATCACAATTTTTTGAGATCGTTTATTTTCCTTTTTCATACCATTCTAGTTTTGTGCGTTTACTTAAAATGTTTTTACTCGCCTGCTACTACGGATTCTTGTACTACGGAGGAAGCACCAAAGAAGCCTAGAGCATAATTTTCTTCATCAGTGGTATTGGTTATGTTTCCTCTTACCGGGTCAGGTGGGGTATCAAATAATCCTCCAACGCCACTCGTGAGCTGCTGAATTCTATTGAGGAAATCCTGTGCTTCCTCATTGATAGAAAGTTGCTCTACGGTAAGTATATCGCCTTCTTCTAGTGGTCTTTCCAAAATGAACTCAGCACCATTAATTTCATCCCCATCAATAAACTCATCGGAGAATGTAAGTATGTCTTGAGCCAGGTTTTGCAATGTGTCGTTGATATAAAATTTCCAGCGGTAGAAGTCTTCTGAACCTTCCGGGTCAGTAAAATCCCAGACTGGATAATAGCCTTCATCCTCTACCTCGGGCGACTCTTTAAACACTGCATAAACTGAGTCTAAAGGAGCAACGGGCGATAATAATTGGGGAGTAGATTGGTAGCGTTGTCCGTCGCTGGTTTCAATGGTTAAGGTGTAGCGTTCGCCCGGGGAGCCACGAAAATCAGCTTGGTACAGTCCCGGGGTTGTTTCTGTATAGGCAAAAACTTCGCCATTCTGAGTTGTTACGCTTACTTGGGCACTAGTTTCTGGTGAGGGGCTTTGCGTATCGAAGTAAGGAGCTGAGCTGGTAAGCAAAACTGTCTGGGCATCTCGGTCGTCGTAAACCCAGCCTTCAACCACTAGCCGGGCTGCGCCTTCAGGAGCCTCAACGATAATAACATCTTCACAGGCAGAGAACAGAATAAGTATCAGTAGCCCGAGAAAGTGATATAGTTTTATTGTAAGCTTCTTCATTAAAATGTAAAGTTATAGGTAACAGAAGGGATAATGTTGGCAAAAATAGAAAGCTGAACTGCCTCAGTGATTGCTGGATTTTCAGCATTAGGGCGGAAGAATACTGAATAAGGATTCCGACGAGCGTATACATTGTATACTCCAAAATTCCAGCTATTGCGCCATCGTCGTCCGGGTTTTGGCGGTGGCTCATAGTTAACGGATAAGTCAAGGCGGTGGTAGTCTGGAGTGCGAGCACCGTTACGACTGGTGTAATCAGGCACGACAATTCCTTCGTAGACAAAACGTCCTGAAGGAGGGGTGGTGGGGCGTCCCGTCATGTAAGCAAAATTGGCTGAAGCATTCCACTTTTTTGTAATAGTATAGTTAAGCACCAGCGATACATCATGGGGCTTATCGAAGTTAGATGGATAATATTCGTTATTATTAATACCATCAACCTGCCGTTCGGTACGGGCCAAGGTGTAACTTAGCCAGCCAGTCCAGCGGCCTTCCCGCTTTTTCAATAGCAGTTCCAGGCCATAAGCCCGCCCTTTTCCCGAAAGTAGTTCAGTTTCTAGAGTTTCGTTGAGGATAAGCTCAGCCCCGTTGCGAAAGTCAATCAAGTCTTGAAAATTCTTGTAGTACACCTCGGCTGAGAACTCAAAAGTGTTTTGACGAAAGTTGCGAAAGTAGCCCAAAGCCACTTGATCGACGATGGCAGGGCGAATATATTGGTTAGCGGGAGTCCAGATGTCAATGGGGGTGGCGGCGGTCGTGTTAGAAACTAGTTGTATATACTGAAACAATCGGTTATAGCTGGCTTTAAAAGCAGTCTGCTCGTTGAGCGAGTAATTTATTGAAAAGCGAGGTTCCCATCCATCGTAGAATTTGATCACTTCTCCTGCTCCGTAGGATACAGTATCAGTTACTGGATTATCCGGTGAGGGAATTCCGTTTTGGTACTCAAACACATCACGCCTCCCCACGTTGGCGAAGGCAGAATACCGCAATCCGTACTGAACAGTAACCCGGTCGCCAAACTTTTTTTCGTGATTAAAGTATGCCGCTGCTTCAATAGCGTGTTCTTCGTCCAAATCCAGCGGAAATTCAGCAGGTTCGTCGGAAGTACGGATCTTTACGCTACCTGGGTTAAAATCATAAAAGATTCCACTCACCCCAAAGTCGATAGTACTGCTAGGGGATGGGAAGTAAGTAAAGTCTGCTTGCAGATTACGATTAGTTACTCCTGATTGCCACTCAAATTCCTCGAGGGTGGCATCAGTTCCTTCATCGGCAAAGGCTAACTGATAGTTATAATCGCTGTAAATAGCTGTAAAGTTAGAGAACAACTTATCATTGAATAGGTGATTCCAGCGTAGAGTACCTGTTCGGTTTCCCCAGTCGAAGCGCAGATTTTCTACTGCTCCTCCAAATACATCTCGTCCAAAGTAGCCCGAAAGGTAGATTCGGTTACGATCGTTAAGCTTGTAGTTGACTTTGGTATTTAAGTCGTAAAAATAGACGATGGTGTTATTAATATCTTCGTTATTGGATAGGCGAAGAAACAGGTCACCGTAGGAACGTCGCCCGGCTACCATAAACGAGCTTTTATCCTTTTGAATTGGCCCCTCAACTAGTAAACGACTGCTAATCAGGCCAATACCACCCTCGAGGCCGAAGCGTTTGGTATTCCCTTCTTTTTGACGAACATCCAGTACCGACGAAAGACGACCACCGTACCGGGCGGGAATTCCGCCTTTATAAAGTTTGATGTCTTTGATTGCATCGGGGTTGAAAACCGAGAAAAACCCCAACAAATGTGAGGAGCTAAATACCGGGGCTTCGTCTAGTAAAATCAAGTTCTGATCTATGCTACCACCCCGCACATTGAAGCCAGGGGCTCCTTCACCTACAGTAGAAACGCCGGGTAGTAGCTGAATGCTTCGGATAACATCTACCTCACCAAGCAGAGCGGGCATTTTCTGAATAGTCTGAATATCGACTTTAGCCGTACTCATTTCAATTTCTTGTACTTCAGGTACAACTTCGGCGGCAGTTACGATAATTTCTTCCAACTGAACCTCCTCTGAATTCATTTCTACGTTCAGCGTTTGGCTTTCTTCAATGGGTACAGTGAGGCTCTGTCGCTGGTAGCCGATGTAGCTTAACCCTACGGTATACTCGCCGGGAGGTACCGAGAGTGAATAATAACCGTACACATTGGTAACCGTACCAATTTCCAGCTCCTGAATATAGACGGTAGCACCAATCAGTTCTTCTCCAGTAGCGGCATCGGTAATGTAACCGCTAATCGTGACTTTCTCTTGGCGCATTTTAACAGGCGCTTTCTTTTTTTCGCGCAGCAGCAGTATTTTCTCATTCACAGTCTTGTACTGAATGGGATAATCGCGGCTGATCTTATCGAGAAAGTAACGCATAGAGCCTTTTTTCTTACCGAAAGAAACTTTTTTCTGCAAGGGTAGCCGATTGCTATACGAAAAAGTATAGCCACTCTGGCGGTCTAGTTCCTGAAGCAATTCCTTGATCGTTAGCGTAGGTTGAGAGAGCGTTACTTCTCTATCTAACGACTCAGGAGCTTGAGAAAAGAGGGTAAAATAAGTGAGGGCAACAAATACTAGTGACTTCATGGGTTATTGATGAAAAATGTGATTTGGTTATTTTCGAGGGTATATTGAATATCGAGTAGGGCACTAATTTCTTCTAGAACAGCCTCCAGAGGCTCATTCTGGAAAATGGAAGTAATTTGTAGCTCTTTTAGTACCTCATCTTCTAGTTGAATATTTACTTCGTAGTGACGGGTAATATCTTGAGCTACCTGACTTAAAGGTGTATCATCGAAACGGAGTATGTCGGTTTTCCACGACAGGTAATTGGGGTCAGTATTAATGAACTCTTGCAGTGGCTCACCCTCAGTATATAGCCCTACTTCATCTGGGGTCAGCATTAATGTGTCTTTCTGGTATGAAAAGGCAACTTTTCCTGAGTTCACCGTAACTTTTACAGTTTGGTCGAGAGAGTTAATATTAAATGAGGTTCCTACTACCCGCACTGTAGTGGGATTGGTATGGACGTAAAAAGGCGATTCTGGATTAGACACTACTTCAAAATATCCTTCACCTTCTAACTGAACAGTACGGCTATCTTCGCCAAAATCATCTTGGTAGCTAAGTCGGGCATGTTCGTTCAGATGTACCTGGCTACCATCGGGAAGTGTTACAACTTCTACGCTATCTTGGGCAGTAAAGGTATATGTGGCTAATTCAACAGAGGAAGTCTGCCAAGTTTGCCAGAAGACCCATGCTGCAGTAAGCAACAGGGCGAAAGAAGCCGCAATTTTCCATACTCGCTGTTGGTACAATGGAAGGCTACGGACGGGAGTAGAAACTGACTGATCTTCCACCTGCATTTTCGCCCAGACCCCAGACCAATCAACTTGAGCATCTATTTGTTGAAAATGATTTACCTGACCAGCTTGCTCCCAAAGTTGTTTTAAGGATTGCCATTCCGCTTGATTGTCGGAATTTTGTTGTATCCACTGCTCAACCTGGGCTCGCTCACTGTTGCTCAGCTGTTCTTTGGCATTCAGATAACGGATAAGTAGTAAGTGATCTATTGAATTATTTGGCTCCATACACAACTATGACATCGGTCGAAACCAAAACACGTATTCACCTCACAAATTTTTTTACTTTTTCACATTAGTCCCATTAATGGCAAAAACAGTAGGATTTGGGGTAGTAATGATTGGCGAAGCAGTTTCAGAGCTTTACTGATTTGGGTTTCCACCGTGCGTTTAGAAAGGTTAAGCTGATCGGCAATGGCCTGATTGTTCATTCCCTCAAAGCGATTCATAGTAAAAATCTGCTGGCATTGTTCCGGTAGTTGGCGAACAGCCTCGTAGATACGCTGAAGAGATTCGGCTTGCTCTAGTGGGTCAGCATAATCATGAGAGTTGTGCTCTTTACTGACTTCTTGATGATGGAACTGCCGACGTTCCTCCCGAGTGTGGGTATTAAGATAGCGTCGGTAAACTGCTTGAAATAGGTATGACTTTAGCGACTTTTCAATCTTAATGGATTCGCGCTTGCGGTACAGCGTGATAAAAACCTCTTGCACCAATTCTTTAGCAGCGTCTAAGTCGCGGGTATACTGAAGGGCAAAAGTGGTTAATACTGGATAATATTGCTCAAACAAGGATTGATAAGCGGCTTCTCGTCCGTGTCGAAGACCTTCTAGAATGCCTTCTTCTTGTTTTTGGGGTAACGGAATAACTGGCGATGGGTTCTTCACCGAATTTTGGCGTAAAAAATAATCCGCACAAGAATAATGCTATGAAGCTAAAAAAAGAAAACAAATGTGGATTGAGTAAGAAATTCGAGCTTAACGAAAATTCATTCATCGTATATAAATAAAAGAGCCTCCCCGAAGGAAGGCTCTTTATCACTCAATCATCATTCACTAATCTAAACCAATACCGTAGAACTGCTTTTCGCTAGGCTCATCGGGGTAGATGCCTTCTACCAAAACTCCTCCTTGTTCATCTTCTAACACTTCTCGTAAGTCATCCAGCGAGCGGATAGGTTGGTTAGCAATTCGGGTAATGACGAAGCCTTCTTTTACTCCTTGCTGACGCAGTTTTCCGGCAAATGCTTTAGTTATTTGTACTCCACCGGAAATATCTAGTTCGTCAAGCTGCTCGTCGGTTAACTCTTTAAACTCAGCTCCTAGTTGGTCAAACATTTCACCTCGCTGGGCTTTTACCAGTTTCGTTTCACCGCCACGGGTTTTCAGTGTCATTTCAAACGATTGCTCTTTTCCATCCCTGTTGATAACTACATTTACTTGATCACCGGGACGTTTCCGACCGATGTAAGAGAGCAAATCAGAGTTACGTAAAATTCTCTTCTCATCTACCTGAACGATAATATCACCTTGCTCAATACCGGCTTCTTCGGCTGAACCTCCTTCTACCACTTCGCGAACTAATACTCCCTGATTCAAGTCTAGGTCAAACTCTTTGGCTACGGCAGCATTAATTCCAACAATAGAAACTCCTAAAAATCCTCGCTGCACAGCTCCGTATTCCCGCAGATCTTCTATTACCTTTTTAGCGATATTAGAAGGTACTGCAAACGAATATCCCACGTAGTTACCAGTTCGGCTAGCGATAGCAGTATTAATACCAATCAGGTTTCCATCAACGTCTACCAAAGCACCACCACTGTTACCAGGGTTTACTGCCGCATCAGTTTGAATAAATGACTCAATAGAGGTTCCATCTTCATTACGCAAGATACCGATGCTTCGTCCTTTAGCACTCACAATTCCAGCGGTTACGGTAGAATTTAGATAGCTGAATGGGTTACCCGCCGCCAGTACCCATTCTCCGATTTTTACTTGATCTGAATTAGCAAACGAAAGAAAGGGTAAATCTTCTTCATCAATTTTAATCAATGCTAAGTCAGTGGTAGGGTCAGTACCAATTACCTGGGCAGCGTAGCTTCGGTTATCGGTTAGTACTACGGTTAGTTCATCGGCATCAGCTATTACGTGATTATTAGACACAATGTAGCCATCGGAGCTAATAATTACCCCGGAGCCAGCCCCCATGCGAGGTCGTTGTTCACCCGGACCTTGTTGAAAACGATCACCAAAGAAATCCCGGAAAAATTCAGGGATCTGCTCCATATTATTAGAGGCAGTAGCCGATTGTTGTACTGAAGTAATATGTACTACTGCAGGAGTTACTTTTTCAGCTGCCGCGGTAAAGTCAAACGGAGCCATAGTTGATGAGCGGTCGGCTACGTAGTTGACAAAAGCTGGAGTGTTTGTTTCATCTACTTGAAATACCCGATTGTCGTCTACGAAATGAGTATAAGCTGCTAGTGTGATCACACTAGCAAAAACCGCAGCAAGCACGGTCGTTAAAATATTTTTCATGGATTTTTGATTTATGTTTCTAATAGAAATAGTATTTGATTAACGGATAAAAACAAAAGCTAGTTTGATCTAGAACTGCTCTACCCGGTTAGGGTTTCATAATTAGATTACGCACTTCTAACAGAATCGTTGGGCGATAAATTACGATTAGGCTGTTAAAAATTGTTAAGAAAGCAATGTGCGGGGAGTTTGGCGCGTGGAGGGAGGAAGAAGGGAGACTGGATACCGAAGTCGGGAGTCCGAAGAAGAGTTGCAGTTTAAGGTCGCCGTGGCGCGATTGAATGTGCTTAAAAACTAACAACTGTATTCCGGCGGAGATCCGCACGGTAGCCTGAAACTTTCAAAACCTGAAACTTGTAACCAAATGACCGCGTAGCGGCCGCCAATCAGTTATTCCCAAAACCTAATACCCAATCCTTAACCGCAAAGAACAACTTCCTGAAAAAAATTAGGGCATTCAGTTGAAAGTAAATAACTTGCGGCTTGTTAATCAGTGCTGCGATATTATTCAGGACGATTATTGCTTATGCCAGAAACTATCCTAATCATTGACTTTGGTTCTCAGTACACTCAGCTTATTGCCCGCCGGGTGCGCGAACTGGACGTCTACTGCGAAATTCATCCGTATAATCACCTACCCGACCTAGTTACTCTGCCTACACTGAAGGGAGTGATTCTATCAGGAAGCCCTTGTTCGGTTACCGAGAGTGATGCTCCTATCCTGATGGTCGACTCCATGATTAACGGGCTTCCAGTGCTGGGCATTTGCTACGGAGCCCAGATGATGGCTCAGCAGTTGGGTGGTGAAGTACTTCCTTCTAAAATTCGGGAGTACGGACGGGCTCGGTTGAGTCATCTGGATTTGCACTCCCGCTTACTAAAAGAAATGACGGCTGATTCTCAAGTGTGGATGTCGCACGGTGATACCATCGCTGAAGTTCCGGCAGGGGTAGACGTGATCGCTAGTACCGAATCGGTGAGGGTGGCAGCTTACAAGTTACAGGATAAAGAGGTTTATGGTATTCAGTTTCATCCGGAGGTAACACATTCCACTGAAGGAAAAACGGTTCTACGCAACTTTGTGGTTCACATTTGCGGTTGCGCTCAAGACTGGACATCGGATCAGTTTGTGGAAGCGACTGTGGCTACGCTGAAAGAGCAATTGCAGGATGATAAAGTCGTGCTGGGCTTATCTGGCGGAGTAGATTCATCGGTGGCGGCTATGCTCATTCATCAGGCGATTGGCAAGAACCTGCACTGTATTTTTGTCGACAACGGATTGCTGCGTAAGCACGAATTTGAGGATGTTCTCCACTCCTATAAAGACATGGGACTGAACGTGACCGGAGTAGACGCCAAGCAAGATTTTTATAATGCTCTGACGGGAATTACTGACCCAGAAGGAAAGCGCAAAGCCATCGGTAAAACGTTTATTGATATCTTCGATCGGGAAGCTCACCGTATTGAAAACGTAAAGTGGCTTGCTCAAGGAACCATCTATCCTGATGTTATCGAGTCCGTTTCAGTGAAGGGACCTTCGGCTACGATTAAATCGCACCATAATGTGGGTGGGTTACCCGAAAAAATGCACCTGAAGGTAGTAGAACCTCTTCGAATGTTATTCAAGGATGAAGTTCGGGAAGTTGGTAGAACGTTAGAAATTGACGATGCTATCTTAGGAAGGCACCCTTTCCCAGGTCCTGGACTGGCTATTCGTATCTTAGGTGATATTACCGAAGAAAAAGTCGGGATTTTGCAGGAGGTAGATCATATTTTTATTTCTGGCTTGAAAAATAGTGGATTGTACGCCGATGTTTGGCAGGCTGCGGCAATATTACTACCAATCCAGGCCGTTGGAGTAATGGGCGACGAGCGAACCTACGAGCGGGTGGTGGCTTTACGGGCAGTCAGCAGTGTAGACGGGATGACGGCAGATTGGAGTCACTTGCCTTACAATTTTTTAAGTGATGTTTCCAATCAGATTATCAATCAAGTGAAAGGAGTGAATCGGGTAGTATACGATATAAGCTCTAAACCCCCCGCTACAATTGAATGGGAATAATATTAGTGACAACTATACGTATCAATCTCAGTTGGTAGTAGTACTGTGCTGAGTAGTGCACTATCAATTTTCAATTATCCACTGTCAACTACAACAATGTATCGTTCTTTGCGAATTTTAGTGATCTCATTTTTCGTGTGGGTTAGCATTTTTGATCAACTGTCAGCCCAGACGAGTATTAATTATAGGCAACAATATCAGCAGGCTAAGGCTCTCTACGAGCAAGAGAACTACCAACAAGCTATCGAGCAATTTCAGCCGATTAGCCGAGCCGAAAGAAGTAATCCTTACGCGCCTTATGCTTCTTACTTTTATGCTATGTCGGCCTTTAAGATGGGCGATTATGATTTGTCTAAGAATATGTTTCGGCAGATTCAGAGCAAGTATCCGCGCTGGCGGCAGATGCCCGAAGTTCTGTACGGGCTAGCTAATTGTTACTATGAATCAAGCGATTTTGAGCAGGCATTTTCTGAATCTGATCAATTACTAAAGCATCCACTGGTCAAAGCCAATGATCCGGTGCGCGAGGAAGTTCAGGCTATGAAGCGGTTTTATTTGGCGCAGGCTTCTGACGAAGTGCTGGAGCAGCTTTTACTTGATCATCCTGACGAGAAAGCGGTAGCGGAACAACTGGTAACCAACATCACCTATAGCGTATACGATGAAGACCAGGAGCGTAAGAAAGACTCGTTAGTTCAAGTTTACTCTATCGACCTTTCGGGCTTAGGCGTAGCTAGCCAGGCCGCTTCGGTTCGTAAAGAAGAATATCATTTGGCGGCATTTTTACCATTTTTACGAGATAAATTAGATGTATCTTCTTCGGGTAATCAGGTAGGGAATCAATTTATTCTGGATTTGTACCGGGGCATGAAGCTGGCTGCAGAAGATTTACGACAAGAAGGAATCAACGTACAGTTACATGCCTATGACACTGAGCGGGAATACGATGTTACTCAGCAGTTGCTAGAGCAGGATGAGATAAAGTTTATGGACGTATTTGTGGGGCCATTATACCAGGGGGCATTCCGGGCGGTGTCTGAGCACGCTCGCCAAAATCAAAAATATATGTTTAACCCACTCTCAGCTAACCCTCAAATTATCGGTGATAACCCCTTTTCCTATCTGGTAAAACCCAGTATTGTAACAGAAGCTAAGTTTGCTGCTCAGTATGCGATTGATTCGTTAGATGCTACTCAGGCAGTAGTAATTACTGGCCCTAGTAAGCGAGACTCAGCTCGGGTAGCTACATTTATCAATTATTTTCAGGAAACCTTGGGGCAAGAGGTACATCTAGAAATTATTGACGATTATAATGAAGAGACCATGGAACTCTTTGTAGAAAAACTACAGGAGCTACATGATTTGGGTGAAACCGTGGTATATGTGGCATCGGATCAAGAGTTAGTCATCACCAACGCCATCAGTGCCGTAGCAATAACTCGTTTACCCCTGAAAGTCATTGGTAACGAAGCCTGGTTCAATTTTACAACAATCTCGTATGAGCAGCTTGAAGATTTGGGTGCATATTTAATCAGTCCGGTTTATTTGGATTATCGTAATCCAGCTGTTCAGGAATTTCGTGATCGCTACCGTGAGATGTACTATCAGGTGCCTAGCAAAAACGTTTTTCTTGGTTATGACACCGTCTATTTTATCGGTCAGATGCTAAACGAGTATGGAGTGTATTTTCAGGAATTCTTTACTACAGAAAACCCAGTACCCAGCCGATTCTTCCAAGGTTATAACTACTTTCAAGCCAACGATAACCAGTACGTTCCAGTAATACAATTTGAGGAAGGGTCATTGATTATTTCAAAAGCTGACTATTAATTTTTATGCAAAGTCAACGCAGTCAAGCCTTATTTGAAGAAGCCCAGAATTATATCCCTGGCGGCGTAAACTCACCGGTTCGTGCCTTCCGGGCAGTAGGAGGGAATCCACTTTTTATCAAATCGGCAAAAGGAGCCTACGTTTATGATGAGGACGATAACCAATATATTGAGCTAATAAACTCTTGGGGGCCGATGATTTTGGGGCATCGTAACCCAGCGGTAGAACAAGCCTTAACGGAAGCTATTCCCCACTCGGTTTCTTACGGAGCTCCTACATCTCGTGAGGTTGATATTGCTCGATTAATAGTTGACATCGTGCCTTCCATTGAAAAGGTACGCATGGTCAATTCCGGCACTGAAGCAGCTATGTCAGCCGCCCGTTTAGCCCGCGGTTATACGGGGCGGGATAAGTTTATAAAATTTGAAGGTTGCTACCACGGACACGGCGACTCATTTCTGATTGCTGCTGGCAGCGGAGCAATGACGATGGGGGAACCGAATAGTCCCGGAGTGACCAAAGGCACTGCCCAAGACACACTACTCGCCACTTTTAATGATCTGGATAGTATTGATCGGTTGGTTGCTAGCAATCCGGATAATATTGCTATGATTATGATTGAGCCAGTGGCAGGGAATATGGGCTGTGTGTTGCCTAATGAGGGGTTTTTAGAAGGGTTGCGTTCCCGCTGCGATGAGCACAATATCCTACTGATTTTTGATGAAGTAATGACCGGGTTTCGGTTAGCTCCCGGTGGGGCGCAGGAGCTTTATGGAGTAACTCCTGATATGTCTGCGTTAGGAAAAATTATTGGAGGTGGTTTGCCAGTCGGGGCTTACGGTGGTAAGCAAGAAGTAATGGACTATGTGTCACCTGTTGGGCCAGTGTATCAGGCGGGAACCTTATCCGGAAATCCTATTGCTATGGCAGCTGGTTACGCCATGCTGAGTCAGTTACAGAATCGAAGTGGTCTTTATCAGCAGCTAGAGAATACTACTGCCAATATTGTAGAAGGGTTCAGGGAAAATATGAAGCGGTTAAATCTATCTTATACGATTAACCACGTAGGCTCAATGTTTAGTCTGTTTTTTACAGAACATCCGGTGAATGATTTCGAGTCAGCAAGTGCTTCGGATACTAAACTCTTTGGAGCTTACTTTCGTGAAATGCTCAAGCGAGGAATCTACCTTGCTCCATCCCAGTTTGAGGCATTATTCATCTCATCGGCCATAGACAGTTCTATGGTTGAAACAATCGTCCGCGCTAATTACGAATCTTTAAAGGCTATTCACTAAATGGCTGAGGGTGTGGTGTCAGGATGGGGGTAAGTAGCACCCTTTTACTTTCTGATCCTCGCGCTCATCTTCTTCCGACGTAAGCATCTGCTTATGCATAACGCCACTTCAAACTTCTCTTTTTTATTACGTATGCAATGAATTGCTTGTATTGAATACTTATTTTTTAGGATTGTACCTAGTTTAGTGACCGATAATAAGACCACTAAATTAAGGTACTTTGAAACGGATCATATTACTGCTTTTGACAATTAGTTTTGCCACAAAGGTTGCAGAAGCACAAAATTTTGGTAGCCAGGCCATTACTTATGAAGAACTGTACGATGACCCTTATGGCATCAATAAGTTCTTTTTACACCTTCAACCTATGTACGCTGATGTTTTTGCGACAAATATTAACGCTGGCTTTGGTATTGCGGCTAATTATTACTTAAAGGATAAAGCTGATTTTCACGCCAATTTTCGGCAGGCGTATACGCGCTCGTTCGATCTAGTTCGCGATGCAGCGATCAAAAATCAAGTCATCCTGAATACTCCTAATAACTTTACTTATTTTGAGTTAGGAGGAACTTACCATATTAAAGACGAAGAGAGCGATACTGAAACAAAGTTGGTACTCTACTCTCGTAAATATGCAAAAGGTAATCGTTGGGCAGCTCATGTTCCTGAACACACAGTAGTGCCATCTAAAGTGAGAAAGGTCATTGGGGCACGAGCTGGTGGATTTGCTTTTGATACATCAGTAGACATGAAGCAAGTTACTCAAGATCAGCAAGTAGTTTTAGTAGATGAAACAGGGGATCCATTTCCAATACAAGACTTTTATCATACTAATCTGGTAGCAATCGGCGGCTACGTCGGTGGCTCAATGAGTTGGATTAAAAATATGGCGATTAAGCCCGATAAAGGTTACGGAGTGCTGGTAGATGATTTTATTCTCAATACCTATCTAGACTTTATGCTAGCTCCGAGCCTAACCCTTGATACAGTGCAATACCGCGACCCAAATCTGAATAATAATATCCGGAAATTCTCAGCCGATGTAGTAGATACTAAGATTTGGGGTTATCGGCTTGGTTTAGAAGGTAAATACAATCGGGAATTAGGTTGGGCGTATGGTGCTGAGATCGGGTCACGACCGGGGATTAAGGGGCGAGGCTTTTATGTTTTGTTAAAAATCAGCCTTCCGGTGTTTAGTACCAATATGAACCATAGCCGAGAGGCATTCGGGAAGTAATTCAACTTATAGAGTTCCTTTAGTACTCGGTAGGTTACTTAACTGACTTTCATCGCGCTGAATAGCCATTTTCAAGGCTTTGGCTAAGGCTTTGAAAGTTGCTTCAATCTTATGATGTTCATTATCGCCTTCTACTTTAATGTTCAGGTTACACTTCGCTGCATCTGAGAAGGACTTGAAAAAGTGATAGAACATTTCGGTGGGCATATCGCCCACCATTTCACGCTTAAATTCGGCTTCCCAGACCAGCCAAGGTCGCCCTCCCAAATCAAGGGCTACTTGAGCTAGACTATCGTCCATCGCTAGTAAAAAGCCATAGCGATTGATCCCACGTTTGTCACCAATTGCTTTAGTCAGAGCTTCGCCTAATGCCAGGGCAGTATCTTCAATGGTGTGGTGCTCATCAATATGTAAATCACCCTCGACCTGAATAGACAAGTCAATGCCTGAGTGTTTACCGAGTTGGTCGAGCATATGGTCAAAAAAACCCAATCCGGTTTGGTTATTGGTTTTTCCACTTCCGTCCAAGTTCATTTCTACAAAAACCTTGGTTTCTTTGGTATTTCGGGTGTGCGTAACTTTTCGCGGGGATAGAACCAGAAAGCGGTAGATTTCATCCCAACTCATAGTAGTTAGTTTAGCTTCAGGATGAGTGTCTTTACCGATAAAAATAGCCTTGCAGCCCAAATTCCCCCCCAGTTCCACATCTGATGCCCGGTCACCAATAACGTAAGAATTTTCTAGGTCATACTGGCTAGAAATGTAATGAGTGAGTAACCCGGTGCGCGGTTTTCGGGTAGGAGCGTTATCAGCAGGAAAAGATTTATCGATGAGAATTTCGTGAAATTCAATGTTTTCTCCCTTCAAAATATTAATCATTTTTTGGTGAGCAGGCCAAAAAGTATCTTCGGGAAACGAGTCAGTACCTAGCCCATCCTGATTGGTCACCATTATAAACTTATAGTCGGTTTGCTCACCAATTTTTCGAAGATTACTAATAGCCCCCGGCATAAATTCCAACTTTTCCAGTGAGTCAATCTGCTCATCCGCTGGTTCCTGGATAATCGTGCCATCGCGATCAATAAAAAGAAGTTTTTGAGGCATAGCTAACTAAGCGTTTAACGTTTTTTCAGCCTTAGGGTGGTACTGACTGATTGCATCAACAAGCAGTTGATTTTCTCGTTCGGTTCCTACGGTGATTCGCAACCCACCTTCGCATAAACGCACTGATGAGCGGTTACGGACAATCACTCTTTGATCTACTAAGAATTGATAAAGTTCTGGTGCATTAATAAACTTAATCAGAACGAAGTTGGCATCCGATGGATGGATCTTTTCTACCGTTTCTAATGATTGAAACTGAGTTACTAACCAGTCTCGCTGATTTTTAATAGCAGCAATATAGGATTGATATTGCCGAATATTTTGTAGGACCTTTAGAGCGGTTTGCTGGGTTAGCATTGAGACGTTGTAAGGCATTTTTACCTTATTGAGAAATTCCAAAATGCTGGGTGAAGCAAAAGCCGCCCCTAATCGGAGGGCTGCCATCCCCCAGGCTTTACTAAAGGTTTGCAAAACAACCAGATTAGGATAATCAGCCAACTTCTTAAGAAAGCTCGTCTGACCAGTAAAATCAACATAGGCTTCATCTACCACTACTAAGCCAGAGAAGTTTTCTAGAAAATAGAGAATATCATCAGCTGCCAGTAAATTTCCAGTAGGATTGTTAGGCGAGCAGAAGAAAATGATCTTGGTGTTTTCATCAATGGAACTTTCCACCGTTGCCCGGTCAATCTGGTAATCTGCGGTAAGTGAAGCTGATCTGACTTTCACATCATTGATTGAAGCGGCTACTTCGTACATTCCGAAAGTAGGAGGAAGGCTGACGATATTGTCTACCCCTGGTCGACAGAATACTTTTATCAGCAAATCAATGGCCTCATCACTACCATTTCCTAAAAAAATGTGATCAATAGGAACATTCTTGATTTCGCTAATTCGCTGCTTTAGAGCTATCTGATACGGATCGGGATAGCGGTGAAAAGCAGTCTCAATACTGCGCCCTGGAGTGCCGTAAGCATTCTCGTTGGCGTCCAACCACGCCTGGGCTTCCCCCGAAAATTCCGACCGGGCTGAAGCATAGGGTTGCAGGTTGAGTAGGTGGGGACGGACTAAGGTCTTTATATCAATTCCCATAAACTGTTTTCTTTATACTTCAGTGGATGTAAGTGCATTTGCTTCTATCTTCTGTAACCGCAGACTCACTGCGTTTTTGTGAGCATCCAGTTGTTCAGCCGCAGCCATCTTTTCCACGTGTGGCCCTAACTGAGTTAGGCCTTCGGGGCTGATAGATTGATACGTAATCTTCTTTACGTAGCTGTCCAGAGAAATACCGCTATACGATCTGGCAAACCCATTAGTCGGTAAGGTATGGTTCGTACCCGAAGCGTAGTCACCGGCGGACTCAGGAGTGTAGTGTCCGAGAAAAACAGAACCCGCACTGTGGATTCTCTCAATCGCTTCATCAGGGTTTTTAGTAGCGATAATTAGGTGCTCAGCAGCGTATTCATTTAGTAGCTCGTAGCCTTCTTCCAAACTCGGCATAATAAAACATATGCTGTTCTTCAGAGCCTCACGGGCAATCTTCTGACGAGGTAGCTGTTTGATCTGATACTTCACTGCCTCTATCGTTTCATTTACTAGAGCCCTGCTATCTGATATCAGTACTACCTGGCTATCTATTCCGTGTTCAGCTTGAGAAAGCAAATCTGCTGCTACAAAAGATGGGTCAGCCGATGCATCCGCCAGTACGGCTACTTCTGATGGACCAGCCGGCATATCAATCGCGACTTCTGATTTACTTACTAGTTGTTTCGCAACAGTGACATATTGGTTACCAGGGCCAAAAATCTTATGAACTTTGAGAATACTCTCAGTACCATAGGCCATAGCAGCAACAGCCTGAGCACCTCCAATTTTAAATACCTTATTGATTCCCACCAACTGGGCAGTGTAAAGAATAGCCGGATTAATTTGCCCACGACGATCGCAGGGGGTACATAAAACAATCTCTCGGCAACCCGCAATCTTAGCGGGAATTCCGGTCATCAGTACTGTAGAAAATAAGGGTGCGGTTCCGCCCGGAATATAAAGTCCCACTTTTTCAATGGGAACGCTACGCCGAAAACAGCGCACCCCTGGCATAGTTTCCATTTCTAAAGTATCCGTTTTCTGAGCTTCATGGAACTTGAAAATATTGTGATAAGCAACCTGAATGGCCTCTTTCAACTCATAGTCGAGCTGTTGGCTGGCTAAGTCAAATTCTTCGGCAGAAACCTCGAAATGTTGTAGTTCTACGTGGTCGTACTCTAGGGCAAAGTAACGCAGAGCGACATCTCCCTTCTTGCGAACTTTTTTTAGAATGGGTTTTACAATTTTCTCAATTTTTTTGAATTTCTGCGTTGGCCGACGGGTCAATTGTTTCCAATCTTCCCGCGCTGGGTTTTCTACTATTCTCATACAATCATTTTTTCAATGGGAACCACTAGAATGCCTTCGGCTCCGGCTTCCCTAAGCTTTTCAATTACTTCCCAAAACTGATCTTCCTGCACCACCGAATGAATGGAATGCCAGCCTTTCGTTGCCAGAGGAACCACCGTGGGGCTTCGCATGCCCGGCAAAAGATCAACAATGGCGTCGATAGATTCTTCAGGAGCATTGAGTAGAATATACTTATTTCCTTGCCCAGCCTGAACCGAATTAATTCGGAAGACAAGTTGATCAATTAGACTCTTCTTCTGTTCGGAAGCAGCTTTATTTCCGATAAGAACCGCTTCAGAGCGGAAGATGGTTTCTACTTCCTTCAGCCCGTTGCTTAACAGCGTACTTCCCGAACTTACGATATCACAAACGGCATCAGCTAGACCAATGCTAGGAGCAATCTCTACCGAACCTGAAATCTCGTGGATTTGGGCACTCAACTGCTGTTTTTCTAAAAACTGATTAAGAATCCGGGTATACGAGGTAGCAATATTTTTACCCTCGAAGTAGTGTGGTCCAGGGTATTCTTTATCACGAGGAATAGCCAATGACAGACGACATTTGGAAAACCCCAATCGCTTGACCAGTAAAATATCTTTATCTTTTTCTACCATTTCATTTTCACCCACAATTCCTAAGTCCGCTATGCCATCTTCTACATAGCCAGGAATATCATCGTCCCGTAGAAAAAGGAACTCTGCCGGGAAGTTATAAGAGACAGCCTTGAGGCGACTTTTTCCATTATTGAAATGAATGCCACATTCGTTAATCAGCTTGATAGACTGCTCGCTGAGTCGCCCTGATTTTTGAATGGCAATGCGTAGTATATCTTTCATGAAAATAAAAAATGTCAGTAGGTATGTAGGGTGATTTAAAAGGAAATAGTACCGTCTAAATTGTAGTAATCCAAGATCAAAGTAGTAATCAGCAACAAATATACTCTACGGATATTGGAATACGAAACGAACTACTTAATATTGGTGACATCTTAACTGAAAATTGCTGGCACTCGCCTTTTGGTATGGCAAGTATTTGATTTTCAAATATTTACGCACTTATGGTAATAAATTACTTATCCTATGAAATACCATCCAATAACGTCCGAACTTTTTACTAAAAATCGTCGCCGACTGACGGAAAAGCTAAAACCTAACTCATTGGTAGTGCTGAACAGCAACGATATTATGCCGACCAATGCGGATGGTACTATGAAGTTTGTGCAGAATAGTGATTTATTTTACCTCAGTGGTATCGATCAGGAAGAAAGTATTTTGGTACTATGTCCGGATTTTCCGGATGAAAACTTTCGGGAGATATTATTTGTGCGAGAAACCAATAAAGAGATTGCTATTTGGGAAGGTCACAAGTATACCAAAGAAGAAGCCACCCAAACTTCAGGTATTGAAAAAGTAATGTGGACATCGCAATTTGAAAAGACGTTTTTTACACTAATGGCTCAGGCTGAGCATGTTTATTTGAATACCAACGAGCATATTCGTGCTAGTGTATCGGTACAAACCCGCGATGCTCGCTTTGTAGAATGGTGCCGAATCAACTATCCACTCCATCAGTACCAACGCTTGGCTCCGCTTATGCACTATCTTCGGGCAATAAAATCAGAGCATGAAGTTACCTTAATGCAGCAAGCTTGTAACATCACCCGAGACGCTTTTCTGCGGGTGCTAAAGTTCGTAAAACCAGGGGTAATGGAGTATGAGATTGAAGCCGAGTATATTCACGAGTTTGTCCGGCAACGCTCCCGGGGATTTGCTTATGAACCTATTGTAGCTTCAGGAAAAAACGCTTGTGTACTCCATTATTTAGATAACAGCGAGGAATGTCAAGCAGGAGATTTATTATTGATGGACGTGGGGGCTGAGTACGCTAATTACAATGCTGATATGACTCGCACTATTCCGGTGAGTGGACAATTTACCGATCGACAACGAGCAGTGTACAATGCAGTGCTACGAGTTCAACGCGAAGCAATGCAGCTGCTTCGTCCGGGTAATGTCATCAAAGAATACCATAAGGAAGTAGGGAAAATTATGGAAAGTGAGTTAATCGGCCTGGGCTTGCTGGATCGTACCGACGTGAAAAACCAAAATGAAAAACAGCCCCTGTACCGAAAGTACTTTATGCACGGTACATCGCACCATTTAGGACTGGATGTACACGATGTAGGAAATATCTACCGCGAGTTTGAATCGGGTATGGTTTTTACAGTAGAGCCTGGGGTTTATATTTGGGAAGAAAATATGGGAATTCGCCTAGAGAATAATGTGGTGATTCAAGAAGATGGTTTGGATGACCTGATGGGCGATATTCCGATTGAAGCGGATGAGGTTGAAACGCTGATGAATGAAAAATAGCCATCGCTTTGGTAAACGATGGCTATTACTAGAAAGATGAAATATATGTTAGTAGCGACGCTCCTGCATTTGCGGACGAGGCCGTGCTTTACTTACTTTCAAATTTCGGCCTTGCACTTCGGCACCATCAAGTTCATTGATTGCCTGAGTACCCGCTTCATCGTCGGGCATTTCTACAAAAGCAAAACCTCGTGATCTTCCTGATTCGTGGTCTTTGATGATTTTTGCTGAGGAAACTTGTCCGAATTCCTCGAATAGCTCCTGGAGCTCGTGATCTTGAACCCGATAATTTAGGTTCGCAACATAAATGTTCATGAGTGAAAAATTATAAATGGGAAACTGTCGGAACTACAGCGCGCAATTATTAGAAATAAAAATGATGTTTAAGTTCGGAATAGTTGTTACACTGCAATTGATCGATCTATATGAATTCAATGTACAAATTTTTGGCTCGAATTGTTCATAATTATAAAAATTAATTTTCACCAGGGCTAACACGAGTATTGAAATAGCTTTTTAGTCTAAAAAAATTAGCAAAAATGTTGAGAAAAGTGAATCAAAGAATGTAATTATCCTCGTAACAAAAGGCAGTAAGTCATTTTTGACAACTATTTGCCATAAATGTTAAGTTAAATCACAAGATATTTTTTTACTTCTTATGAATAAAATCTGGCTCAGAATTTATTCAACTTACGGCCTCATTGTTTTCGGTGGAGTCTTTTTGATTCTACTACCATTGTTCTTCCTGGCGATGCTAAATAGAAAATGGCATCGTTATGCTTTATTGCTCAACCAATTTTGGTCACGAGCTTTTCTGTTGGGTATGGGGGTTCCAGCAAAAGTACATGGGCGGCATCATCTGAAAAAAAGGCAAACGTATGTTTTTGCTCCCAATCATTTTTCCTTACTCGATATTGCTCTGATGGGTTATATTCCTAAACCTTTTGTCTTTGTGGGTAAGGTTTCTCTAGCAAAAATTCCGTTGTTCGGTGATATGTTCAGACGATTGCATATTCCGGTTGATCGAAACAGTTTAAAGAGCCGTTATCAAGCTTTGCAATTGAGTATGCAAGCGGTAGATGAAAATAAAAGCCTGGTTATGTATCCTGAGGGAGGCATTAGAACGGAGCACCCGCCTCAGCTAGCCCGTTTTAAAAATGGGCCATTCAAAGTGGCTATTGAGAAACAAATTCCGGTAGTCCCAGTCACTATTCCGTTTAATTATCTAATTTTACCTGATGACGGAAAACTATTGATGCGACCTCGGCGGCCAGTGATGGTGATTCATCAGCCTATCGAAACGAAAGGCTTAACCGAGAATGAACAAAATCAACTACGTAAACAAACGTTTCAGATTATCGAGCAGGAACTAAAGAAATTCCATCCTTCTTCAGAAAAAGTGCCTTATGAAAATAGATCGTGATACTGTAAAGAAAATTGCTCATTTAGCCCGGCTAGAGCATGACCCAGAAACTGAGAAGGCGCTGATGGCTAGTATGACTGAAATTCTGGATTGGGTTGAGAAACTGGATGAAGTCGACACTGAAGGGGTAGAACCACTCATTCACATGGCTTATGAAATCAATATTATGCGTGAAGATTATGTGGGAGAGCACTTAGATCGTTCGGCAGCTATCAAGTTAGCCCCACGCCATGATGAGCAGTTTTTCCGCGTTCCCAAAGTGTTAGATATGGGAGATACCAATTCTAAATAGGCCTTCTTACTAGTTTTTCGTAACCTCTTTTAATGAGTAACGTGGTCTTTTTTTAGAAGAGGCTGCCACTTACCACTCACGGCAATTCGCCATACCCACTCCAGCGGACCTGTTTGAAAAAACCGAAGCCATATCGCACTAAATATCATTTGGAAAGCAAAAAACAGAATAATGATCGGCAAAGTCTGCGAAGGGCCTACTCTTCCTAAGAGCCCTAAACCCAACCCATTAAATAGCAGTACTGCCACTATTGATTGCATGATATAGTTAGTGAGTGTCATTTTTCCGACTGGAACTAGAGCTTCTAGGTAAAGCCGTACCCTCGAGTAGCGAAATAGCAGGATAAATCCTCCGAGGTAAAAGGCGAATAAGCCAATTGTATTCATGCGGTAACCAAACGAGTGCAGAATTTGGTAGGCTACTGGAGATTCCTCATGAGAAAATATAGGATGAACAAATATGAAACTGCCGAATAGGAAAACTGGAATGCTAATGATGAAAGCCCGGCGAATGTAGGGGAGGTATTCTTCAGTGCGATTAAACAAATCTACTTTACCCGCCCAAAGCCCCAAAAAGAAGAAACCCAGAATGTTGGAAACATATCCTACAAAATACCACGGATCTACATAGTGTTGGTTCTCAATCAGGGTATTCATTTTGACAGTTTCCCAGTACGAACCACTTAAGAACGCCTGTTGGATTCGCTGTATTGATATACCGGAGGGTGATTCGTGCGGAATAGTCATTTCCAGAATGCTTTCACTAGCGGGCACCACAAAGGCTAAAGTAACAGCAAGTACGAAGATTATGGTATTATTCAACCGATATAGAACCATTAGAAACAGTCCAGCAACGAAGTACCAACGCAAAATATCTCCCCACTGAATAAGGTAAGCATGAATGAGGCCAATGGTGAGCATCACTAGCAGACGCTTGATAAATGTGCTGTGGAAAGAAATGCCTAACCGTTCGGCCTTACGTATCTGAAAGTAAAACCCTAAACCAAATAAAAAGGAGAACAGTACTCTTGATTTAAGCTTGAAGAGTAAAAGGTTAACTTTAAATATGATTTGGTCGAGTTCGGGAAATGGTAGTGCAGCTATCTGTGAGTCAGTCATGAAACTAGGGTAGCCCGAAAAAGCAGTAATAAAGTGAGTTAAGAGTACTGTTAACAGGGCGAAACCACGTAAGACATCCACTATTTCAATTCGACGGCTGGCTGTGGTTGGTAAAGTTGGGCTAGTCATGATTTTGATTAAAAAATAGGGGAGATCGTAGTTCCCCAATAAGCGTATGGTTTCTTTTAGCTAGTAAAAAAGTATGCCAGGTTTTCGGGAGTGTGCCCAGTTAATATTGGTTAACCTACGCTGATTCCGATAATTTATTCAAGTTTTTATATCCTTTTATGCAGAAAATCCGTAAATTAGGTAGATAATAAAAATATTGTTAGATTTGTCTAAATTTTATGGACAGCTCAAATCTTTGGATTGCCTTTGGCTTAACCCTCTTTGCCGGATTATCGACGGGTATTGGTAGTGCCTTGGCATTCTTTACTAAGAACCAAAGCGCCCGTTTTTTGTCAGTATCTATGGGGCTTTCTGCTGGGGTAATGATTTATATTTCTTTTGTAGAGCTTTTGGTTGGAGCGCAAGATTCCTTGGTGGGGGAGTATGGGGCAAAATGGGGAAACTGGTATACAGTTCTGGCATTCTTTGGTGGTATCGCCCTGATCGGAATTATCGATAAGTTCGTCCCCAACTACGAAAACCCTCACGAGTTTCCGGAAGAAGAGCCATCACTTCAGCGGGAAATCATTCAACTAAAAAACCAGAAACTACTTCGGGTGGGGTTATTTACCGCCTTGGCTCTGGGTTTACATAATTTTCCGGAAGGGATCGCTACCTTTCTAAGTGCTATGAAAGATGTGTCGTTGGGAATCCCGATTGCTGTAGCCGTAGCTATTCATAATATTCCCGAAGGAATTGCCGTATCGGTACCCGTATTTTACGCGACCAATGATCGGAAAAAAGCATTTACGTACTCCTTTGCATCTGGTCTCGCTGAGCCAGTGGGGGCATTTATTGGTTATTTAGTACTGATGCCGTTTATCAATGAAACCATCTTTGGGTTATTGTTCGCCGGGATTGCGGGTATTATGGTATTTATTTCGCTAGATCAGCTACTGCCCGCTGCCCATGCTTACGGAAAGCACCATCATGCCATCTACGGATTGATTGCTGGCATGGCAATTATGGCAGTGAGCTTACTGCTGTTTATCTAAAATCATTGTGTTCAGATGTTAGTGTATTCATGTTTTGAGTCTCGTAATTTTGAACATCTGAACACTATCCTTTCTTATTTAAGAAGTTTTCGACAAACTCAAGTGCTCGATTCTCTGACCAAAAGTTTTTTCCTTTGGAATACCCCCGTTGCATGAAACCTACGTGTCCGCCAGCTTCAGGAGCCTGAAAATGTAGATATTGAGTGGTCTGCTCTTCTTCCGTTAAGTAGCATTCTTTGGCTAGAAAAGGATCATTCTGTGCGTTTACAATTAGCGTAGGTACCCGTATAGATTGTAAAAAATGAATACTGCTACACTGCCGGTAGTAATCCTCTGCATCCTGAAAGCCGTGCAAGGGCGCAGTGTAGTAATCGTCAAAATCTTCCAGTGAACGTATTTCGGGGAAGAACTCTGAGCTAATTTTTTCGGGCATAATGGCTTCTTTATCGCGGATTTTCTTTTTCAAGTTCCGCAAAAATCGTTGGCTGTACAGTATGTTTTGAGGCTGAGCAATTTGTCGAGAGCAGGCCTGCAAATGAATTGGAACTGAAAAGACCACTACTGCTTTTACTTTTGCGTTGAGTTCATCTTGTTGCTCACCTACATATTTTAGAGTAAGGTTCCCACCCAGGCTAAAGCCAATTAAAACAATGGATTGGTACGGATAGTGCTCTATAATATTACTCACCAGGAAGTGTAAGTCAGGCGTAGCTCCGCTATGGTAGAAATGTTGCGTTTGATTAATCTCTCCACCACAACCCCGAAAGTTCCAGGCTAAAGCATCGTATCCTGCTCGGTTAAACGCCTGCACCATACCTCTCATATAAGGTCTTTGGCTATCACCCTCTAGTCCGTGAGAAACAATAGCTAAGGTAGTTGACCCAGTTTTGGACCAGTCGAGTAATAAAAAATCGCCATCAGGAGTAGCTAATCGCTCTCGCTGGTAGTTTACACCTGAAACTTTGCGGAACTGCGACGGAATAATCGTCTGCAAGTGTCCATTAAATAAATACTGAGGTGGTTGATAATCCGATGTGGTTAGTAGAGGCATAAGTTGCTCACTATTTCAAGAAAGTGTAGTCTTAGTAATAAGAAAATTATTGTGAACTCATTTGAATGATCAGCATATAGATTGGCATACCGAAGGTGATATTGAGAGGAAAAGTAATGGCTAGTGCCATGGGAATATAAAGGCTGGGGTTGGCCTTAGGAGCAGCTAGTTTCATGGCAGCAGGTACCGCTATATATGATGCACTAGCTGCTAATATTGCGAATAAAAATCGGTTACCTGGTTCATCAGTTACTGACTGACTCATTATTGCTACCACACTACCATTGACTAGTGGAATTACTAGGGCAAAAATGAGTGAAAACCAACCATGCTCTAGAAAAGATGATAGCTTTTTACCACTAGTAATACCCATATCTAGTAAGAAAACAGCCAAGAAACCTTTGAAAATATCGGTTGTAAAGGGCTTAATGCCTTCTGCCTGCTGGTCACTAGCTAGAAATCCGATAATTAGACTACCCAGAATTAATAGTACACTGCCATTAGTCACGGAATGTCTTACCACTTCATTAAAGGGTAATTGTTGACTCTTATCTTTGTCAAAAATAGCAATGAGTAAAACTCCCACGATAATAGATGGAGCTTCCATCAATGCCATAACCGCAACCATATGCCCACCAAAGCTAATTTGCTGAATGTCTAAAAAAGAAACTGCCGTAACGAAGGTTACTGCACTTACTGAGCCATAGGCAGCAGCAATTGCCCCAGAGTTAGCTATACTGAGTCGTCGTCTTAGAATAAAAAAAGTGTAAAAAGATACGCCCACTGCTAAAAAAACACCGAAAAGTAGCGACCATACTATTTCCATATCGAGAGCACTATGGGATAATTCCTGCCCTCCTTTAAACCCGATAGAGAAGAGTAGGTAAAGTGAAATAAATTTGGAAGAAGAAGGAGGGATTTCCAGATCGCTTTTCACCTGTACTGCCAAAATGCCTAGTACAAAAAATAGGAGAGCTGGATTAGTAAGATTATCAAAAAGTAGATCTAGATTCATAGTACGGACGGTTTTGGTTAGTACTCTGGGGTGTAAAGATAGATGGGCATAAAGTCCGGTGCAAGCAGCATCTCTCCCACAGGATAAAGAGGCAGAATACTTTCCGATTGGATGATTGTCTAAAATTTAGGTAATTTCCACTCTTTAAAAGCAGTTTGAAAGGATTTATGAGCACTCGCGAGAAGTTATACCGCATTATTTTCGAATCAGATACTCCGCCTGGAAAGTTATTTGATGTAGTGCTACTCATTGCCATTTCACTCAGTATGTTGTTGGTAATGCTGGAAAGTGTGCAGCAGTATAGTGACAAATATGGTGAATACATTAGGATAGGGGAGTACATTTTTACAGCATTATTTACTATTGAGTACGGTGTTCGTATCTATTGCGCTCCGAACCGCTGGAAATATATTACCAGTTTTTACGGGATTATTGATTTGATCTCTATTCTCCCGACATTTTTAAGCATATTGGTTGAAGGGTCTCAGTATGCCCTGGTCATTCGAGCCTTACGTTTACTGCGGGTATTTCGGGTATTGAAATTAACTCACTTTCTCGGTGAAGCAGAGGTATTACGCCGAGCACTTCGTCAGAGTTTTGCTAAGATTACAGTATTCATTGGAGCCGTAATGGTTCTAATTTTTATCGTAGGATCTTCTATGTACTTGATTGAAGGGCCAGAACATGGATTTACCAGTATTCCGGTCAGTGTGTATTGGGCAATTGTGACGCTCACTACGGTAGGCTACGGTGATATTGCCCCTCAAACCGTGGCTGGACAAACCTTGGCCTCCATTGTGATGATTCTGGGTTACGGAATTATTGCGGTACCAACAGGAATTGTATCAGTAGAACTTTCCCGAGTGGATACAGATCATCTAGCTCACGGAGATCGAGTAAAAAAAGAAGCCGACATTTGGCTTTCTAGCTTTAATAAAACTCAGTGCGCCACCCAACCGATGGGTTGGCAACGGGTAGAAAAAGCAGATACGAAGCATTTTCAGTCAAAAGGTCAGCATTAGAAGTGATTACAATATGGGCTCTTTCACTTATTTGCTTGGTTTGTACGGAATTGTTTACTTTCTTTGATCGTTTAAGAAACGTTATGGCACAACCATTTTCTTTTCTTCTTTTCCCATCCTCATGTAGGCGGAGTTTTTTCAGGCGTAGGTCGTAGTATATCCTCAATTGCGCTAGCCTAGAAGCATTTTCCCTTAGTCATAACGTTTAGCACATCTCATGAAATTTACCGTTACCGTAGCCACTGAGGCTCACGAGCATTTTGCTGAAGAAATTAGTCAGTTGATTCAACAGGCAGCAGTAGCCCGAGGTACAGGGATTGCCAAACGTCCTCCGGAGTATATCCGTCGCAAGATGAAGGAGGGAAAAGCCATTATTGCGCTACAGCAGGCTCAGGTGGCAGGTTTTTGCTACATTGAAACCTGGGGGCACCGTAAGTTTATCGCTAACTCCGGACTCATTGTTCATCCCGATTTTCGGAAGCACGGTTTGGCCAAACTCATCAAGAAAGAGGCATTTAAACTCTCCCGCCAGAAATATCCTAATGCCAAGCTGTTCGGAATCACTACTAGTTTGGCGGTGATGAAAATTAACTCAGATTTAGGTTATCGTCCGGTAACTTTTTCAGAACTTACTACAGATGAGGATTTCTGGAAAGGCTGCCAGAGTTGTCCCAATTACGATATTTTAACCCGCAATGAGCGGAAAAACTGTCTGTGTACCGGAATGCTCTATGATCCTAAAGAGAAGGAGAGTAAAAAGTGGAATGTGCGGAACCAGATTAAAAAATATGAACGTTGGCTGCGACTGAAGCGAGAAGCTTTTCTCAAGAAGAAACAACCGATCCTTAAATTAAAACTATTTACAAAGTCATGAATAATTCATCGGCTGAAAAGCAGCCAGTTATAGTGCTTGCCTTTAGTGGTGGGCTAGATACCTCCTATTGCGTGGTATATTTGCGCCAGCAGGGCTACCGGGTTCATGCGGTTACAGTGAATACTGGCGGCTTTACCCCAGAGCAGCTGACTGAGATGGAACAGCGGGCACGTCAGCTAGGAGCTGAAAAATTTGTGGTGCTTGATGAAACCAAGCGATTCTATAAAAAGTGTTTGCGCTATCTGGTGTACGGAAATATTCTGCGTAACCATACCTATCCGCTATCGGTAAGTGCTGAGCGGGTATTTCAAGCGTTGGCTATCGTGCAGTATGCTCAAGATAATAAGGCAGAATACGTCGCCCATGGCAGTACCGGAGCTGGTAATGACCAAGTTCGCTTTGATCTGGCTTTCCGGATTTTATCTCCTAAAGTACAAATAATCACTCCCATTCGTGATCAGCAATTAAGCCGTCAGCAGGAAGTAGAATTCCTGAAGGAAAACAGCATTGACTGGTCATGGGAAAAAGCAAAATATTCAATCAATCAGGGTATTTGGGGAACCTCGGTTGGCGGACAAGAGACGCTTACTTCCGACCAGCATTTACCCGAAGAAGCATATCCTAGCCAGATGGTAGATCGTGGTTCTCAAAAAATCACGCTAGGGTTTGAAAAAGGTGAAGTAGAAACCCTAAATGGAAAATCCTTCAAACACCCCATTGAACTAATTCAGGAGTTACAAAAGATGGCAGCAGTCTACGCCATTGGGCGCGATACGCATGTGGGTGATACCATTGTAGGTATTAAAGGGCGAGTAGGTTTCGAGGCAGCGGCGCCACTCATCATCATTCATGCTCATCAGCTACTAGAGAAGCATAACCTAACCAAATGGCAATTGTACTGGAAAGACCAGTTGGCTACCTGGTACGGTATGATGGTTCACGAAGGACAGTTTCTTGACCCAGTGATGCGAAATATTGAAACTTTTCTGAAAGATACCCAGAAGTTGGTGAGTGGCGAAGTCTATATTCAATTACATCCGTATCGATTTGAATTACAAGGTATTAGCTCTACTCATGACTTGATGTCTTCTGAATTTGGCGACTACGGTGAAGCTAACAAAGCCTGGACAGGGGAGGATGTAAAAGGATTTACCAACATTGCGGCCAATGCCACCAAAATATGGTTTGCCGTTAACCGGAAAAAACGTGACAAAAGCTAGAATAGGAATCGTAGGTGGGGCAGGCTACACTGCGGGAGAGCTCATCCGAATTTTATTAAACCACCCTTACGTAGAAATTAGTTGGGTACACAGTCAAAGTCAGGCCGATAAGCCGATTACTTCTGTACACCAAGATTTACTTGGCGATACTGCGTTAACATTCACTTCGACACTAGACTGGTCAGCGATTGATATATTATTTCTGTGCAGTGGTCACGGGGCATCTCAGGCATTTTTGGAGCAGAACGATGCACCAAAAACTATTAAAATTATTGATCTGAGCCAGGATTTCAGGATGGCTGACTCTTCTCACAACTTTGTGTACGGTCTGCCAGAGCTTCAGAAAAACCGTATTAGGGAAGCTGAGCGGGTCGCGAACCCAGGCTGTTTTGCTACTTGTATTCAGTTGGGAATTCTACCTTTAGCCCAAGCCGGGTTATTAGCAGAAGATGTACATATTCACGCTATTACAGGGTCAACTGGAGCTGGGCAGAAGCCAACGGCTACCTCTCACTTCAGTTGGCGGAATAATAATATCTCAATCTACAAAGCCTTTCGTCATCAACATTTACGGGAAATTAATCAGAGTATTCAGGGATTACTGCCTGGTTATTCTGCCAAACTTAACTTTTTGCCGGTACGGGGCAATTTCACTCGCGGTATATTTGCCAGCCTATATACTAGTATTTCTGCTTCCCTAGACGAAGTACAAAAACTGTATCAGCAGTTTTACGAAGACTCACCTTTTGTTCACCTTGCTACTGAAAATCCACACCTGAAACAGGTGGTCAATACTAACAAAGGAATAATCTATCTTGAGCAACATGAAGGTATACTGTTAGTGATTAGTCTGATTGACAATTTGTTAAAAGGTGCTTCGGGTCAAGCCGTGCAAAATATGAACCTGATGATGGGTTGGGACGAAACATCAGGCTTGAAACTGAAAGCTGTTTCATTTTAGCAATGCAAGAAGTTATGCCTTTTCGTAGCTTTTTCAGAAGTACATAATTGAGTAGTCATTAATTAGGCCAAAAAAAGCGCAAATACCCTCTAAAATCACTTCATTGTAGTAGAATAGGGGCAAAAATACTTAGTAGTAATTGCAAAAGTTGTAATTTCTAAAAGTTGATTAGGAAAGTTACAGAAGCTACTAATCAGACAATTAAGAAAATATCTTACTAGAGTCTTTTCCTATCTTGCCACTAGCCACATAGGTTAAAAGAATAATGATCCTTAATGCTCTTCCATCAATAGTATACTATCGCTGCTATCTCTTCTCAGTACTGACTTTGCTATTTCTCGCGGGAAATGGTATTGATGCAAAGGGCAGATACCTGGATCCCCCGGATAAGCCTCAACTGAAGTTTAAACAGTTTCTTAACGGACTTTCTCAAAGTCATGCTCTCTGCATCGTACAGGATTCACTAGGCTTTATCTGGGTTGGCACCTACAATGGACTGAATCGATTTGATGGAGTGAATTTTCAGGTATATGAAGCGAATGATAATGATTCTACTTCTCTGCCAGATAATCGAATATATGACTTGTTAATTGACCAAGAAAATAACCTCTGGATAGCTACCAATGGTGCTGTGGCTCGCTACGACTACCAGACTAACAGCTTCGTAAGGTATCAGTTCGCTGATGAACAGCAGGGTGTTATCGTTACGCGTTCACTGCTCAGTAAGAGTAATGGTATGATTTGGGCAGGAACCCACCGAGGGTTATATGAGCTTGATGAAGCCGGTCTACAGTTTACTAAAGTTGGGAACCTCGATTTGTCCAGCTTGAAAAGTCAAGTGATTAATAAATTATATGAAGATCGCCTACGCCAAGTTTGGATAGGCACTGCACCAGGTTTGTATGTATTATCCGCCGGAGATACAGTGGTGCAACCAATATTGTCAGCAGACAGTCAGCTAGCATCTGCCGATATATATGATATCATTCAGGATTACCGCGGCGACGTATGGGTGAGTAGTTGGGGAAACGGGCTGTATCGACTGCGGGGAAACCCTTTAGAATCCCCTCAAATTCATCATTATACCGCTGAAGATAATCATCCTTATTCTTTACAGGCAAACCGGGTTTTTAGTCTTTTAGAGGACAATGACCACCGGCTTTGGATAGGGACAGAAAGTAGAGGTCTTCACTTGTATGTTCCTCAAATTGACGGTTTTGTAACTTATGAGAAAGATGAAAATGAAAATACAGCCCTAAAAAGTAATTCGGTGTGGGAAATTTTTCAGGATGATGCTAATCGTCTATGGGTGGGTTCGTACGATCAGGGCGTATTTCTACACGATGATTTTTCCAGTAAGTTTAATGTCATCCGACAGGGTCATGGAGATAACCCTAGGCTAGGGGCTCGAACAGTATCTTCTTTTTTGGAAGATGGTAATAATATTTGGATTGGAACAGATGGAGGTGGTATCTCGGTATGGGATCGTGATAATAATACTTATCGCTTCTACAATCATCATCCTCAGGATAGTCGTGGCTTGGGCAGTGATGCAGTTTTGTGTTTGTTCCGCGATTCTGATAACACAATCTGGGTAGGTACGTGGAATGGTGGTCTCAACCGGTTTGATTCGGTCTCGAATGATTTTGAAACTTTTATGCCGGAAGAAGGAGTCCCTTCGCTAGGTGGTAAGAATGTGAATGCCATAGATGAAGATGCAGCCGGTAATCTGTGGATAGCAACTTGGGGTGAGGGAGTTACCCGCTACCAAAAATCGGATGGTAGCTTTTTAAATATCAAAAATAGTGAGGGAGGGGATAACTTATTAAGTGATAATGGAACCTGTGATATTGAAGTAGATGACTTAAGTGGCGATATATGGGTGGCTACCTTCGCAGGACTGGATCGGATTAGTAGCTTGAACGATAGTACTTTTACAAGCAGGAATTATTCTTATGGAAACGCGCTTGAGTCTGTTAGCGGTAATCAAATTACTTGCATATTTGAGGATACCGAGCATCGAATATGGGTTGGCACAAACAATGGCTTAAATATTTTTAATCGGCAGAAAGAAATATTTACTAAGCTCTTTAAGCATGATGGGTTGCCGGGTAACTTTATTAAAGCAGTGATTGAAGATGATAAAGGGCAGTATTGGATAACAACGGAGAAAGGGCTGGCGAAATTAGAAAAGAGCAACAATGGTTGGGACATTACAAGATATGATCAAGCGGATGGTCTACAGGCTAAAGAGTTTTTTGTAAACTCCGCCTATCGAGCTAGCAGTGGTGAGATATTGCTAGGAGGAATAAATGGGTTCAATTATTTTTATCCCGATGATATTCAACCGAACCCTTATCTGCCCAAATTACAGTTTACTGGCTTTAAATTATTTAACGAAGATGTTACTATTGGTGGGAAAGAATCGCCCCTTCAATCGGATATTAACGCAACCGAACAAATTGTACTTAGGCATGACCAATCAGTTTTCTCCATTGAGTATCAGGGAGTAAGCTTCACTCATCCAGAAAAGAATCAGTACGCTTTTATGCTCCAGGGCTTTGAAGACGACTGGAACTATGTGGGTAATCAGACTATGGCAACCTACACTAATCTCGACCCAGGCAAATACGTTTTTCTATTGAAAGGAGCCAATAACGATAATATCTGGAGTGCTACTGAGCGGAAAATATCTATCATAATCTTGCCCCCTTGGTGGGAAACCTGGTGGGCTCGACTCTTACTATTCGTGTTTATTTCCTTTGCTATCTTAACTGCACTGCATGTGCGCTTGTCAGTGATTAAAAGGCAAAAGAAAATACTGGAAAATGAAGTTACTCTTCGCACTTCTGAGGTGATGAGTCAGAAACGAGAAATTGAGCAGCAAGCGTCTTTACTAACAAAGACTAACGAACAAAAAAATAGGCTATTTTCAATTATTTCCCATGATTTACGAAGTCCTCTAGCATCATTGCAGGCAATTACTACCTTACTTGATCCTGAGATATTGCAAAAAGAAGATCTGGAAAATACTCGAAATGAGATTAGTCAGCGTATTAATAACCTCAGTGATATGATGAATGGTTTGCTAAACTGGGCAAAACAACAGATGGAAGGTGAAAAAACGTCACCCGAATCATTCGATTTGAGTACGCTCAGCCAAGAGATCGTACAATTGTATGAAGAACGAGCCGAAGCCAAGGGTGTTTCGTTAAAGAGACGAATCATGCCCAATAGTTTGGTTTATGGTGATCTGAATCAGGCGCGGGCAATTCTAAGAAATCTGGTAGGAAATGCTATTAAATTTACGAATCAAGATGACGCAATTGAGATTTTAAGTGAACCAAATGACTCAGGTGGTATGACTATTATGGTGCGGGATACCGGAGTAGGTATGGACAGCGAGAAAGCTAGTGATTTGTTTAACATCCACCCAGAATCCACGGTTGGTACATCAGGAGAAAAAGGTATCGGCCTAGGTTTAATATTAGCCCAGGAGTTTGTTGAGAAGAATGGTGGCAAAATATGGGTAGAGAGTAAGTTAGGGGAAGGCTCTACTTTCTATTTTACGCTTCCCTTAGGTCATAAGGCTTCGGTCGCTACTATAATCACCTAAGTAAAATGCCACTCACTTGAGCCTGGGAGCAATAAAACTTCTGAATTGATCAAGGGGCGTAATTGAATCGGTTCGGAAAGTCAATTTATCTCGTACCCACTCACTAGCGCGTACAATAGCTCCTTTGTTTTGCTCTCGTTGATGAGAGGACCGTAAAAATTGATAGTACAAAACCAATTCTCTTAATTGTTCTTCACTTAGGGAGCTGCGTTCCTTCTTTCCAGAATAGAAAATAAACTCAATAGAATCAGTTTGGATGAAATTGGTATGAGTCAAAATTAAACTATCAAGGAACAGTGAAGATGGTAAAGTAACTACGGTACTTTGCGATTGATTTCTATTACGAACGTAAAAGATATTGTTTCCTGTCTTACTAGTGTAGGTACTATCCGAGTTGGTCACGCGTGAAAATGTAAAGAGTGTATCGGTAGTTAAGTATTTCCGTAGTGCCCTGGGATTGTAATAAAATGGGTGGCGTTGTTGAAACAGAAAAGTAGAATCTAAGCTATCGACTTTGAGATAATTGACGGTGGTAGTATCGTTCGTTATCCAGAAATCTAAAATAACCTCAGATGAATCAAGGCTATCTTCAAAAGCCGAGTTCGGAATACGTTTTACTAAAGTATCACCAATCAGTACATTCCGGTTTATAAGGTCACTGAGGGCAGTATTATATTCCATCATCAGTGCCAGCGAATCTTCGTACCAGAACCGAGGGGCTTTGTACGTAGAAAGATTAATAAGATTGCTATCTGAAGTAGTTTGCATATTCCAGCGGACTTGCTTAAGTAGCTTTTGTTCGTGTTGATCTACTACCGAATCCAATCTAATTTGGTAGGCTAGGGTAGAGTAGTAGTTGAATTTTTGCCGAGAGCCTTCAAAGTTCAGTTTCCGCAACCGCCGGAGCGATTGCCTACGGATACTATCTAGTTCAGTAGCTAACTGGGTATTCCGAGTTCGGTTAGTAACCGCTTGCCGGAGAGAATCAGCTCGTCGGGCTTCCTGAGCCAAGAGTGAATCTAGCAAAACGCCTTCATAGTAGTTGATAAACTCATCTTCGGCGATTTCTTTAACGGTTTGGGTGAGAATATCATTATGGAAATAAACTTGCTGAATTTCTTGTCCGCTAACTAGCGAGAAAAAGCTTTTCAGAGTTTCTGCTCCCTGCTGCTGTGCCTGATTGATAATATTGGCCTGGTGAGCGTAAAAAACTAGCTTTTGAATGCAGTGCTCCTTTACTCGCTGGGCATCTTTAAAATTCACTTTGCCCTGGTAGTCAATAATCTCAAAACCCGGCACCGCTCGTTCTGGAATAAACCAAGGGTTAATATCGGCATTGAGAATCTGTGGTTCTAATCCAAAGAAATGCAGTTCTCCAGTTTCTTCATCCAGATAGAAAGAACTCTCATCGAGCTTACCAAAATCAAAGCCGGCTTTTACCCAACCTCGACCAACTAATGCCAACCGCTTTTTTCGCTCCGCCCGAGACATTTCCGAAACTTGCTCTTGGTAGGTGAAGTCTTGAAAATTAGCAGCTAACGTAAATCCATCTTCAAGATAACGCTGAAAAGCTAAACCAGAATCTGCTTGATACTGAGTAGAAACCTCCTGGTAAAGATTGAGTAAGACCTCAGCTTCTGTGCGCGAATCTGGATTCCAGTCGTCTTTTTCCAAGTGCTGATACTTTTCCCTCCACAGAAATTCAATAACGGGAAGATAGAACCTATTACCATTGAGACTATCTCGTAGATTGAGAAATTCTAGTTTTTCCAGAATATTGTTTCTGCTGACATTTTGCAGAACTGCTCGTCGCCAGCCATTTTTTCGATCATTCGTCGCTAAGTATTCTTCTTTGCGCTCATTTCGCGGTATTTGCTGGTACTGATGTAAGTCGTAGAGAGCATATTTTAATTCGGAATACAATTGATTGGCCTGCTGTTGCGGATTGCTTTCCTCAATGAGTACCAGCCTTGATTCATCGAGTGAGGAGATCACCTCTCCGTAGTATTCAGCCGTTACTAACTGCCCAATTTGTCGCACCTCGGTTACCATGTTGGTAGTTGTGCCCAATTGCAGACCGCTACCAAAAATACCAAAGGGGTTCAGCACAAACAATAAGAAGACCAATGCGATGATGAGCAGCGCATCGAGTACAAATCGCCAGTTACTGAATAGCAGGCTAATCATCAGCAGGCGGTTGAGTGAGATTTACTTTATCAATGAGCAGTTCGTCGCTACTAAATGAAATATATACTTCATCGTAATTCAGTGAGCGAAGCAGCTGGCGTAGCAAAGTGCGAGTATGATTCTGGGTAGTTTCCACAATACCCATGTATTCTAAATTATTGCGAATATCAAGTTCAGCATCCCGGAAAAATAGCTCCTGATCAGCCACGCTAATAGAATTGAGAAACGCGCGAGGATCAGAGATAACGGTATCTTCTTGAAAGCTACCCGGCGGATAAGAAAAGTTGACAATTTTGACCGGAGGAAGCTCCAAAGTAATCTTCCGCCCGTCAATCTGAATATCACTTTCTTCTATCTGAGACAAATCAACCCCTGCCTTTATTTTAGCTTGAGAGTAAGCCAGAAATCGAGCCTCACTAAGTTTGATAAACCAGGCCAGCTTTTTAGTTTTGGTACCGTGAACAATTTTCTCTACCGTAAATTCAGTAGTCGCTAAGTCACTGGCCTGCTGAATTTTCCCTACCACCAAACCCCGGTCTTCTTTCTGACAGGCCAATAGAAAGATCATAATCACCCCAAAAAGAATGTGATTGAGCCAATTCATATTCTAAATTTGCGATTAATTTCCTGAATAAAAGAAAATAAGCAGCGAGCAATTCGGCGCTGTCCTTGCGGGCTTAGTAAAAACTCGGCTTCCAGCCGGTTGTCGTAGAAAAGGTTTTCTACCAAAAAGGCAGGTCCCCGGGTTTTGCGAAGCACATAAAATGTTTCGCTCTGGTGCTCCTTCTCTTTGTCTTCATCACCATCAGTCATATCCTGCCGAAACCTGAATTCCGGAAATTCGCGTTTATACCATTTGGCCGCGATAGTGGCTAGCTCGTCACTCTTGGTTTGACCTACACTGGTCCAGACTTCGAATCCAGTGGCATTTGAACCAGAGCCAGAGGTTTTGTTGCTAGCCGCATTACTATGAATAGACAGAAAATAGTAATTTTTATTGCGGGAGTATAGCTGGTTAGCCACACTCACCCGTTCCTCGAGCGGGACATCGCTTTCTTCATCTACAGTAAGATTATGGTAGGGGATTCCCGCTTCGTCGAGCAGCTCAATCAGTTGTTGACCTATCTGACGGTTAATTACCCCCTCAAAGATTTCGGTGCCATCGTCAAAGGTATATTTCTTGCCTTTAGTCGTGTATTTTCCGTCAATCATACCGCCGTGTCCGGCATCAATAATGGGAATAAATCCGGTAGAAACCGCATCCGCTCCTTCATTATAAATATCTACGTATTTACGATACGCCGCCCGAAGCTTAACATCGTACTGATTTCGCTTGTAACCCGAACCATTGTAACCGTAGGCAAAACGATCCCAGTCGTAGTTGCCCCGATTTTTCTCGGAGATGAAATCTATTAGCGGAATATTATCTACCCGCTTGGTTTTGATAAATGCTAGGAAATCGAGAAAATGATAATATTCGGACACCTCCTGTTTTTGCTCAAAATCTCGGTAGTCCCGATAAAATTGATCGTCAGGGTTTGCATCAAGCTTCACCCGGTCGCGCAGGTTATGTTCCAGATTTTCGCCCAGCATCTGAAATAGCCCCCAGGACGTAGCATAAACCGCGGCTTTGGGATCGATGGTGCGAGCTATATTTAATCTTTTGTATTCATCTTCCCCGCCCAGATAGTATTCCGTAGTCCAATTGGGGTAAACAATAGACGGATACCGCTGCTGCCATTTTGTGATTTCTGTCTCAGTAAAACCCTGTTTTTTCAGCCAGTAGGTGAAACGATGCCCCTCGAACAGGATCTTAGGTTTACCGTTGGGCAAATGGCCTTTTCCAGAAGACTCAACTTCTATTACTGCCCTAATTACTGGCATAGACAACTCAATTCCCTCTTCTTGAAGTTGCTCCAAGGCTTGCGTTATTTCCTCGTCGCTGAGCACCTTCATGTGTATATTATCGCGAACCTGAACGAAGCCACCTTGTAAATCGGGAGAGTACGGTGACAGTATAGATTCAGACAAGCGTTCTTTAGCTTGGGTAAGTGGGGTAGGGGCGATGGTGTTGACTTTTCCTTCTAGCTGGTCTAGTTCAAGGTTCTCAAGTTGGAGGAATCGGTCATCTGACTCTAGAGCAGTTGGTAGTTTCTCCGGTTTCCTTCCACCTTCATCATCTTTTACTTCAGGACGGTCAGTTGTCCATCTGCGCTGGAGATACTTGAGTGACTTATCTCCAAAGTAGAAAGCGATCATCATTAGAAAAGCTGTCTCGAAGAACTCGAACTGTTGACGAATCAGAGCCAGTTGATCGCCAGTGTAGTATTCGTTACCAAAGCTGACTATGAGTAGCGATAAGCCACCCAAGAGTAGCGTAAACGCAATCATTCCTCGGACAGTACCGGGGGGTAGCCCGAAAGTTTGACTGCGGTAAGGGTTTTTGTCCGGAGCTTTTAAGTCCTCGGGGTTGACCGGAAAGCCCATCTTTTCTCGTTTGCGAGCAGATTCAATCTTTTCCCAATCTTCGTCGGTAAGCCCGTAATTGATATTATAATGATATACTGACCACATAAAGTAGCGCAGAAACACTGCTACCCAGACAACTGAAACTACTAAACCTAGAGCTTGAAATATATTTTCGTGCTGAAGGTAGACAAACAGTGCGCCCAAAAGCCCCGTCAGGGTAAGCACAATGGTAAGCAAACGCGTACCACTGAAAAAGAAATTATGATGAGGGTTGGGGCGGCCTTCACCCGAAGAGTAGTCAGTGCTGAGGTACCTAATTCCCAGCCACATGATAGTTCCAATAGCCGCAACGATGGCTAATCCAATGAATACTCCCCGTACATCGGGATTAACGCCAAAAGCAATCAAAAAAATGAAAGCAAGGGCAATCAGCAACGTACCACCAATTTGCAGGAGTAAGATTTTCATTGGCGAAGAAAGCCGTTGAAACCAGGGGAGATTATCGGGATTTTTCATACAGGTTGTAGTTGGGCTTGTTCAAACCAGGTTTCGTCTAGGATGCGGACAGTCACTACCTCATCGGTTTTGAGCAACGCACTAACTCTTTTATAAAATCGTTCAAAGGCCAGGCGGGAGTGAATAATCATTTTATCAGTGGCCGGCACTCCGGGAGAGGTCGCATTTACGCCGTCAGCAATGAGTATACAGCCCTCAGTATCGCGATGGGTATTACCAATGTGGATGTAAATATTATTGAATTCCGGCACTTCCTTCAGCTCCAAGTGATAGGTGAACCAAGGAAAACGTTTGCGATAACTTATCGTTAGGGGAGTGTCTTGCTGGCGAAATGAGAGTTGGTAAGTTCCTGGGGGAATGCGGGTTTGGCCGGCTACTTTCTCTAACTGATGTGTATCTTCCAGCGTATAAGCAAAGAATTTTTTGCGGAAGAAAATAAGACCCAATGAAGTGTTACCGTCGTCGAGATACCGAAGAATGGTGATAGTACTTTCGGGGTAAGATGGATTCGCTTGTTCTTGTTGCTGTAGTTTATTTTCTAATTCAGCAAAACGGGGAGGGAGTTGAAAAGTAGGTGAAGCGTGGTCGCTTGGGCTGGCGATAGGTACCTTTGGCTTTGGTTTCACGATATTAGCTACTGCTTGAAACCCTCTTTCTAGTAGCAGCACAATGTAACCAATGAAGCCAACGACCCAGAGCCATATTTCTTCTAGTAGCTCCGGGTTGGTCAGGAACAACAGCAGGGCAACCGTTAGCAGGGCCACGAAAAGTAAAGCGGCGAAGTGTTTCAAGGTTGGTAGGTTGTTGTAACGACCTGCTAAATTTAATCAATTTAGCTAAATATCATCATTACAGATTTTATCAGTAGTAAATCAGGTAAAAAATTTGTCACCAAATTTGCCTAGAAAATTTGATTACTTCCATAATAACTCTAGAGGTCTGAGGCTAATAACGAGATTACTATCTCCTCTCAGAAACCATCTTTCAAATAAAACTGAGCAAGTATTTTCACAATATTCTTATTCTCATCGATAAGCCTTGTTATTCGCAAATCGGTAAGGGTAGAGTAGGATAGATAAAAGACTAAACGGAATATTATTCCTGTCGTCCGTGCTATTACCTATTTAGGAGAAAGAATTATCTATGCACCGAAATAAAGATAGATTTTTTAATGAATGATTTTGCATTAGTATACTACAGCCGAGCGGCCTATCCATTCCAAAAAGAAGAACTATTAACACTGGCAAAAAGAGCTAGCGATCGTAATCATAGATTTAAAATAACAGGTTCTCTACAGTATCGGAATGGATATTTTTTCAGTACATGGAAGGTGGCAAGTATTCAGTACTTTCTTTAATGGAAGCTATTGAGTAAGACCCTCGGCATACTGTCCTCCGAAAGATATACCTACCTAACCTAACTTCTCGTTATTTTGATTCTTGGTATGTATATCAGAATCGTAGCAAGTTTATTCAAAATGACTTAATTGATCTGTTAGAAGTTATTTTAAAGAGGATAAATTCGGCGGTATTTAGCCAAGAGATAATACGGCGAAGAGTCTTGCGTTTGGTTATCAGGATTTCCTCTCTTTTTCACCAGAGAAGGCAATTAGAAGGATCTATTTTGAATATTTGTTGCGCAACCCTAAAATTATGATTAGTAAGTTGAGTAATATCTTTCTTATATGTTACTTAGCTATTTAACAAGCAGTCGCTATTGTTATGGGGATCTTTGCCGTAGTCTACTATAGCCAAGCGTGTTGTTCTTTCAGTGAAGAGCAGCTTATTACCTTAGCTCGTAAAGCAGAAGAGCGGAATCAGCGATTAGGTATTACAGGTTTTTTACAGTATCGGGATGGTCATTTCTTTCAGTATTTGGAGGGCGGTCTAGTCCGCCTACGCTTCCACAGGATGCAGGAGTGATTTATAGTTGATCAGATCATCAGTGAATAATACTTTTTCAAGATAGCGGTTTTGGCTTACTGGCCGTTGAGTCCTATCATATTTTTTCCAATGCTTCTTCAGGGGGCCGCTTCTCTGATGCGCTTGTTCTGGGGTCAAGTAATCCAGGCTCAGGTGGGGCCTTTGGCGATTGTATACCTGAATGCACTTGGCAACATGCTGAAGAGCGTTGGAAAAAGAAAGATAGTTTTTGGGTATGAACTCATCTTTGAGAATACCGTTGACCCGTTCGGCCAACTCATTTTCATGCGTACCGCGCATCATCGAGATGGCAATTTTGTTTTTCTTTAGCAGCCCAGTATAGGCATTGCAGCAGTATTGCATACCCCGATCGGAGTGATGTGTTAACCGCTGCGGCGGCCGCAAAAGAGAAGAAGGGCGTTGTCGTAAAGCCATTTGCAAAGCTTCCAGAGGTCCTTCGGCTCTCAAGCTTGGTTGCAGTGACCATCCGACAATCTTTTTGGAATAAGCATCCGTGACAAGACTGAGATAACTGAAGCTGGCCCCAGTTCTCAGATAGGTCATGTCCGAAACCCAAAGCTGATCAGGCCGATTAGGCTGTATGTCTTGGGCGAGATTAGGATACTTGAATAGGTAATGGTTAGACTCAGTAGTAAATGCCTTACGCTTTCGCCGTTCAGCGAGCAGATTATGGGTACGCATTAGCGTGAATAGTTTATCACGCCCCATTTTGATGCGGTGCTTCCTAAAGAAAGGGGAAAGCAGGTAATAGAGCTTTCGGGTACCTAGTCTGGGCATATCTTTCCGAATCCGATTAACTTCTTTTAAAATGAGCTGATCTCTAGCATCATCGTGTTTTTGCCGTTGTGCTGCTTTGTAATAAGCAGAGCGACTGATTCCCCCAGTGGAACTGCGGCCAGGCGGCAGAGTAAACTAATAGAAGCAAAAGGTTGCTGCTGGTTTACTTTTGTGATGGCTGGGAAGCGGGCTTTTTTCGCACGGGCACCTCAAATTTCTCTTCTGCTATATCAATCATGGTGTCTAATAGCTTATTCTTAAGCTCAGCCTCTTTGAGAGCCTTTTGGGTATTCTTGAGTTGCTTTTCTAACTGTTTGATCCGCTCTTGGTCAGACATTTTCTTTTTAGGCTTCATAGGAGTGAGATGAGGTTCAACATAGTTTCGTTTATACCAGCGAATCCACTGCCGGACTAAGATACAGGATAGTCCATACTTTTGAGCGGCTTCAGCTTCGGTAATTTGTTCCGTTAAAATTTCCTGAGCGACTTTTCGCCGGAAGCAAGACGGTTGCCGCGCAATCGGTAATGTTTCTTTACTTGATTTTTCATAAGGGGTTGATTTTAAATGATTCTGACAACCCCTGTGGACACTTTTTAGGACTTGAGTTTTGTTGAATAAGTTAATTTATGTTAAATAGAGGCTTTGCAGGGCTTTTTGCAATTTGTTATTTACAGCTACAACCCCTATACTTGTACCCTAAAAGTCAATTTACCCCTCCTTGCGAGGCTATTGATTTATAAAGAAGTGCGGAGAGACAGGCTCAATGAAGCACTAGCAACCTTCCTGCAACTAGGAAAGGTGCTAAATCCTGATTCGCCCCGGCGGAGAATATAAATTAACATTATGCAGCATCTACAACCGCTTCCGTTTTTACTTTCCTTCCAGCGAATGTCCGTATCAGCAGATTTGGCTATGCCAAGTATGGAGTGTTGTTGCTGCTAGCCCCAAATTTTCTCCGCCGGAATTCACATCATAACCAATAACCCCGTAAACTTTATACATTATGTCACAAGAATTGAAATTTGAAACCCTACAGCTACACGCTGGCCAGGAAGTAGACGCAACCACCCAATCTCGAGCAGTACCTATTTACCAAACAACTTCCTACAATTTTAAAGATGCTGACCACGGTGCGAATTTGTTTGCCCTGAAAGAATTCGGAAATATTTACACCCGGATTATGAACCCTACTACTGATGTGTTTGAAAAGCGCATCGCCGCCCTGGAAGGGGGAATAGCCGCTTTAGCAACTTCTTCAGGGCAAGCCGCTCAGTTCCTAGCTCTAAACAATATCTGCCAAGCGGGAGACAACTTTGTGTCAACCCGCTACCTGTACGGTGGGACGTACAATCAGTTCAAGGTAGCTTTTAAGCGACTAGGAATTGAGGTTTGTTTCGTAGACGGGGATGATCCGGCGGATTTTGAGAAAAAAATTGACGAGAATACGAAGGCTATCTATTTGGAAACTATCGGAAACCCTGGCTTCAACGTGCCTGACTTCGAAGCTTTCGGCAATCTGGCAAAGCAGCACGGTATTCCGTTGGTAGTGGACAATACCTTTGGTGCCGGAGGCTATTTATTCCGTCCGCTTGAGCACGGGGCATCTATCGTAACAGCTTCTGCTACTAAGTGGATTGGTGGCCACGGCACTAGCATTGGCGGAGTGATTATCGATGGAGGTAACTTTGACTGGGGTAGTGGCAAATTTCCTCAGTTTAGCGAGCCCGCCGAGGGCTACCACGGTATGGTATTTTCTGACGTATTTGGGGTTAATAATCCGTTGGGTTTGCCAAACATTGCCTTTGCCATTCGGGCTAGAGTAGAAGGTCTGCGGGATTTTGGTCCGGCAATTAGCCCGTTTAATTCATTTTTACTGTTACAGGGATTAGAAACTTTGTCGTTGCGGGTAGGCCGTACTGTCAGCAATGCCTTGGAACTGGCGAGTTGGTTGGAAGGACGTGATGAAGTAGAAAGCGTAAGCTATCCTGGTCTGACTTCCAGCAAGTACCATGATCTAGCTAAAAAATATCTGAAGCGAGGCTTTGGTGGGGTCTTTACATTCAAGCTGAAGGGTGAATTGGAGCAGGCAAAAACCTTTGTAAACAGCTTGAAACTGGTAAGTCATCTGGCGAATGTGGGTGATGCTAAGACATTGATTATTCATCCGGCTTCTACCACACATCAGCAGTTGAGTGAAGAGGAGCAATTACAATCGGGAGTGCATCCTACTCAATTGCGAATCTCTACTGGAATTGAGCATATTGATGATATTAAAGCGGATTTTGAGCAAGCGTTTCAGCAGATTGCTGAGCCGGTGACTGCCTAAGCATGTTAGAAGAGCGCAATTTTCAGTATTCAGAAAACTTTTCGTTGGAGTCGGGCGAATTCTTGCCCGGCTTCCAACTTTTTTATACTACTTTTGGTACGCTAAATACCCAGCGGGACAATGTGGTTTGGGTTTGCCATGCCCTCACCGGAAATGCCAACCCCCTTGAGTGGTGGGATGGATTATTTGGGGAAGGTAGATTGTATAATCCTAAAGAATACTTTGTGGTTTGTGCTAACATGCTGGGATCCTGTTATGGCTCTACAGGCCCTCTTTCAACTAATCCCCAAACTAACCAGCCCTTTTTTCATTCTTTTCCCGCTATCACCAATCGGGATAATGTACGGGCGTTTGATCTGTTGCGTCAGCATTTAGAACTACCCCAAATCCACACATTAATTGGTGGTTCAATGGGTGGTCAGCAAGCACTTGAGTGGAGTATTATGCAGCCGGGAATAGTAAAACATCTAATTCAAATTGCTTCCAATGCTCAGCATTCGCCCTGGGGAATCGCCTTCAATGAATCGCAGCGTATGGCGATTCAGAGTGATCGTAGTTGGCAAGATAATTCACCCGAAGCCGGTTTAGAAGGAATGCGTACTGCTCGTGCAATTGCTCTACTTTCATACCGCCATTACCGAACATACCAAACTACTCAGCAAGACGAATCTTTAGATAAGCTGACAGATTATCGAGCATCTTCATACCAACGTTACCAAGGTGAAAAACTGGCTCGTCGGTTTAACGCTTTTTCGTACTGGGTACTTTCTTGTGCTATGGATTCGCACCACGTAGGGCGGGGGAGAGGCAACGTTGAAGCAGCACTGCGAAGTGTAAAGGCTAAAACTTTGCAACTTGGTATTGAAACCGATATGTTATTCCTACCTCGGGAGCAGCAGTTTCTGAACCAACATATTTCCAATAGCCAAATAGCCTTGATTAATTCGGATTATGGTCACGATGGATTTTTGCTAGAGTTCTCTAAACTGAGCCAGCACATCAAGCAGTTTTATCAGTCTGCAACTATTTTATCCCCTCAATAACACCAAATTGCTGACTAAGCTTTTAGCAGAGAGAGTTAAAGCATCTGACGGACAGGTTCATATTCTAGTGCTTATCCTGCTTTGGAGAGTAGTATAAGTAATTGCTTAGTTGTACAAACTAGTGATTCAACAAGGATTTCTAACTGAGGTTTTATTATCGGTTGAAAACTTGTACTTTTCTGCCTGATCAATAACCTAACTATGAAATACAACAACTTTTCCCGCCAGGATTTTCTCCGTTTGATGGGGCTAGGCACACTGGTAGCTACTGCTCCTATTGCTTCTTCAGCATCAGTTTATTCTGCTCAGAGAACTAACAAACCACTCACATTAGGACTAGCTTCTTATACGCTACGTGAGTTGTCTCTCCCCGATGCTCTAGCGGTTGCCAAGCGATTGAAGCTAAATCATATCGCTCTTAAAAGTATGCATTTGCCGCTGGATAGCTCACCCGAAGAAATAAAACGTGTAGCCCAACAAGTGAAAGACGCTGGGGTAAATCTCTATGGAGCAGGAGTAGTATATATGAAATCACCCGAGGAGGTAGATAATGCGTTTGCTTACGCCAAGATGGCAGGCATGAGTGTCATTATTGGAGTGCCCAATCCTGAACTTTTACCCCGAGTAGAAGAGAAAGTGAAAGACACTAACATCAAACTGGCCATTCATAATCACGGGCCAGGTGATAAGGTGTACCCAAGTCCGGACTCTATTTACGAGCACATCAAAGACTATGATCAGCGAATTGGTTTTTGTATTGATATTGGGCATACGTTTCGGATTGGACAAGACCCTGCAGCTAAAGCGAAGCAGTACGCGGACCGCTTATACGATGTTCACCTGAAAGATGTAGACAAACGTGGTGCCGAAGGGCGACCGCTAGAAATCGGGCACGGTATCATGAATATTCCGGCTTTTATGCAGGCATTGCAGGATATTAGCTATAGTGGAATAGTCGGTATTGAGTACGAAAAAGATGGTAAAGACCCCGTACCGGGTTTAGCTGAATCTGCCGGATATATTCGCGGAGTACTGGATGGGATGAGTGCCTGATACAGTATGTTGGCTAATAGCATCTAGTAAAAATTTTCGCTAAATTTTCGCGAGCAACCACAACCTTATGCTATTATGCCAACCACAACTAAATCTCCAGAAGAAGCTACCCAACAAACTTCTTCATCGGATGACTCTAGATCAGAAAATGCAGCTAGTCAGTTTAACCGCTGGTCAGTTGAGGCAGCAAGAGCCAAGAAGAAGTCCGAGAAGAACTTAGTTGTTGAGTTTGTTCGCTACCAAAACCGATGGGTACGGTTTGTTATTCTTTCGGTGCTTACGGTAGTTTTGGTAGCTGGGGTCTTAGCTCTGGCTTACCTAAGCTGGTTTGTATGGTTACCTCAATTATGGAATTGGGGATTTAAGCCGCTCTCTTTTTATGCAGTACTTTCAGTACTGGGTGCTCTCTATTTAGGAATTCTCCCGTTTGTACCGATTTATTCCTTCCGAGGAACCATCTCAGGAATTTTGCAGCTATACGCTGAAGATGCTAAGACGCAAGCTGGTGTTCAACTACAATCTATTGAGCAAAAGCAAGCGAACTTTGAATCAGTCATTGGGCAAAAAGATACCGAAGGATTATTACCACTAGTGACCTATAGTCGGCTAGAGCTAGAACAGTATTATCTGATTGGTATTGAGCAGGCACAAAAAAGCTACAATAACAGCATCGTAGCCATGTGGGTAGGTTTTGTGATTATTATCTTTGGCATAGTTTCCTACATACTACCATTTTCATTAGTAAATGATGACTTGGCAAGTGGCAACTTTCAAATACTCACTATTGGCAGTGGAATTGTGATAGAACTGGTCTCGGCACTGTTTCTTTTTATATTCCGTAGCTCTACCAATCAGCTTACCTATTTCTACAATCGACAAATCTTCATCCATAATGCTTTATTATCCTATAAAATGGCGACTAGTATGCAGGATCCCGATACAGCTAAGAAAATGATTATAGAGAAAATTTTAGAATTCGGTAGCACCGCTAAGGTAAAACCAACTCCTATGCAGGGAAAACGGCCTCTGGAAACCGGAAGACAGTAGGCCAGAATTTAATCTAAGGAAATGCTTCGGATTCAAGAATCCAGACTCCGGTTTCCGTCCTCCGTGATTATACCGTGGCCAGATATTCGTGGACTAGTTTGATTGCCATCGCTCCCTCACCTACAGCGGAGGCAACCCGATTCATAGCGTTAGCGCGAACATCACCCGCAGCAAAAATTCCCGGGGTGCTGGTTTCTAATAGGAAGGGGTCACGTTCTAGTTTCCACTTTTTATCCTTACTATCATGGGCTACATCCTGACCAGTCTCGATAAATCCCTTCTGATTTTTAGCAATATCTAAAGTAATCCAATCGGTGAATGGTCGGTTACCGATGAAAATAAATAGGGCACCTGCATCTACTTTTCTTCGTTCCTGCATATTTATGTCTTCTAGTACTAAGGCTTCTAAGTGATCTGAACCACAGGCTTCTGATACTACGGTCTCCCCGGCTATTTCAATATTTTCAGTACCATTAATCTGATCAATCAAGTATTGCGACATAGAAGAGGATAAGTCAGGTTTACGAATGACAATAAATACCTTCCGGGCAAATTTTGATAAATACATAGCAGCTTGTCCGGCTGAATTTCCACCACCCACGACGTAAACATCTTTATTTTGGCAAGCATTTGCCTCAGTGGTGGCTGCTCCATAGTAGACCCCAGCTCCGGTAAAATTATGCACACCCGTAGCTTCCAACTTACGATAATTTACACCGGTAGCAATGATCACGCTCTTAGTGCGTAGCTCACTTCCATCGGAGAGAGTGAGAATTTTATACTGATCTTGTAGTTGAACATCGGTGACCTCTACCGGAGACAGAAATTCAGTACCTAACCGTTTGGCTTGGGAAATAGCCCGTCGGGTAAGATCCGCTCCGCTTAGCCCATTAGGGAAGCCTAAGTAATTCTCAATACGGGAGCTTGTGCCAGCCTGCCCTCCGGGAGCTCTTTTCTCAATGAGTAGCGTTTTTAACCCTTCTGAACCACCATATACCGCCGCCGCTAATCCGGCGGGACCAGCTCCAATGATGACTACATCGTAGAGCTGAGCGGCAGCTTCGAGTTTCATCCCAATTTTTTCTGCAATACCGCTAATGGTAGGGCTAACCAGGAAAGAATTATCTTCAAAAAAAATAGCAGGTAAATCTTTTTCCTGAATATTATTTAGCTCCAGCAGCTCACGGGCTTTTTCGCTATGTTCTATATCGAGCCAACGGTAGGGAATGAGGTTACCGGCTAGAAAATCCTTCACTTCATGCGACTTAGGCGAATACTGATAGCCAATAATCTTAATGCCCTGATAATCAGGGGTATATTGGCTTTGCCAGTCATCCAATAAATCGGATATTACTGGATAAAGTTTTTCGTGCGGCGGATCCCAAGGCTTGGTTAGATAGTAATCTAACTGAACATCATTAATCGCCTTGATGGCAGCGTCAATATCGGAGTAGGCGGTAAGTAATACCTTCTTTGACTTAGGATAAAAGTCTTTGGCTTGCTGAAGAAATTCAACTCCTAGCATATCGGGCATCCGCTGATCGGAAAGAAATAAAGCTACTTCTTCTCCTTGCTTTTTTAACTCCTTTAGTGACTGGAGGGCTTCCTGAGTAGAATCAGTGCTGAGTATTCGGAAATCTTTTTTGTATTCGCTGCGAAGGTCACGGGCAATAGCGCGTATTACCTGAGGATCGTCATCAATGGCAAAGAGTATGGGGCGTTTCATAGGAGAAAGGTCAGATCAAAGTTAGGGTTACTCTATTCGCTAGAACGCGAGTGTGGTAAAATGGTTTATTTATCGGTTGGTAGTCCACAGTCGACAGACCGCAGAGTATTTTACTATCAATAAACTGTGGACTATAGACTGTTGACCGTGGACTATCAACTATGGATTAGTAATTGGGAAACAAATAGTGAATTGGGTATTACCTGGTTCAGATTCTACTTTGATAGTGCCGTTGTGCTGTTCAACAATCTTCTGAACGATGTCGAGTCCTAATCCACTACCTTGCCCTACGGCCTTAGTAGTAAAAAAAGGGTCAAAGATGCTACTCTGAATGTCAGGGGGAATACCACTACCGTTATCGATAATATCTATCCGTAGCTGTTGGCTATTAGCTTGGGTGCGAATGGTAAGGGTACCTTTATCCTCCATTGCATCTATTGCATTATCAATTAGGTTGGTCCATACCTGATTGATTTCACTAACGTAGATAGGAATTTCAGGTAAATCTTCATTGTACTCCTTGTTCACCTGAATATTCTTCTTCTTCAGCTTGTGGTTGAGCATCGTCAGTGTGCTATTAAGTCCTTCATGAATATTGGCGTGAGCCTTTTCAGTAGAGCGATCCATATGGGTGTATGTCTTCACCGACTGGATTAGCGTAGATATTCGTTGGGAGGCTTCCTCAATTTCTTTTACCAATCGCTCAGTGGTTAGTACGTTGTTTAGCCAGTTAAATACTGGTTCAGTATGTTTGCCTTCAATGATTTCCTCCATTTCTTCTAGATCGTCTAGCGTCATGCCAAATTCTACGAAGTTCTCAGCCGCTTCGTACCCATCGTCCCAACCTCGGTCTTCTAACCACTCGGCTATTTCATCTTCGCGGTTATTACGATCCATCATGCTGATGCTAGGTGGAGGATTATTGATTTTTGAGAAAAGTATGTCGTTTACTGAGTCAACCTGTTCGGGTTCTAGACGAATCAGGATGACTTTCTTAAAATTATCGGGAGTATGATGAAGGTGCTGACGAAGAATATCGGAACTACGGACGATGGCTGCTGCGGGATTGTTTAGTTCGTGTGCCAATCCAGCGGAGAGTTTTCCGAGAGCCATCATTTTCTCATTCTGTTGCTGAAGGCGGGTAAAATCGCGAGCACGGGTGGTCATTACCCCAACCAATGCCTGTACCATGTCGCGACTTACCTGTTCCATTTCCACAAAATATTTTTTGTGTAGCGAAAGAACATGAGTTTCTTGGGAAGCGATGCCAAAGCCAGTAGCTTCCTTCATGCGAGAGTAGGGGAGCATTCCGGTAATAGTACCCGATTCCATGGCACTAATTTCCCGGAGCTGCTTTCCTTGCATTACTTTAATCCGCAACCGCCCCTTCAGAATGATGTGCATATAGTCAATCGGATCGCCTTTCCGAAACATATAATCATCTTCATGTAATATTCGGCATTCAGAACGGTCAATAAGCCACTGCAAGGCGGCTTCATCTAAGTCATTTAAAGTAGGGATTCGCCGGAGGTCATCGGTAATCAGTTGCATAGGGTTTTGTTTAGATAAATAATGCAGCCGACAAACGAAAAGAGGAAGTGAAAACTAGCCTTCTACTAGGTTTTCTACCAGTTTTTTGAGGGTCTTTTTGCAGCCCTTCATCTCTTTTTTGTCGAGCCCTTTCGTGAACTGCTTAATTGTTTGCTTAACTGCTTTAGTTACAGGTTTTTGCAGAGCAATACCGTCAGGAGTTAGGCAAACCATCTTATTCCGGCGGTCTTGTTCGTGCGTAACCCGTTGTACGAGATTCCTTTTTTCCAGGTTATCAATTAGGTGAGTAATGCTAGCCTTGTTTTTATGAGTTAAGTTAGCAAGCTGTTGTTGAGTTTGGCCATCTTGTCCCCATAGGCTATCCAGAATTGCCCATTGTTCGGCAGTAACCTGATGTTCAACTAAGCTTTTGGTGATTTGGTTAGTGAGCAGTCGGGAAGCTTGACCGATGAGAGAAGGGAGAGAGTTATCGACCTTGACCTTTTTCATAATTTAGTAGTATGCTAAACAGTTTCAATATAAAGCTATTTTCTAGTACTAGAAAACCAAACTAGTCAATCACTCACCTATTCGTAGTTGCTTAGAATAGATTCGAAAAAGAATAGCGGCACGTATGTACCGCTATTCTTGAAAGTAAGAGTGAACTTACAACTACTAGTTGTGGTCAGCATCAAGTAATACTTGGCTAGCTCATCGCATTTTACTCCTCCAGGCGGCTAACAACTGCCTCTTGCGTTACTCTCTGGTAGATGTCCTCGCATAGTTCACGGATACTATCCTGGAATACTTCAGGTAGATCTCTTCGGATTATAGCAGCGATCTCACTTGCTACCGTTTCGTCGAGAGCTAGTTTCTTTTTGCCATCGTGGTAAATGATACCATCATAACGAATAATACTAATAACATCAGTATCAGTGTAAGAACCACCAGTACCATCAACTACTATGAATCCTGAGCGACGGTCGGCCACTTGCCAGTCAGGGCGTATCCGAAAAAGTTGCAATGTAATTCCCTCAGTGGCTACACTATCCGCAAAATTAATTTCGGGTACACTGTACTCGAAAGTATGGTACAGCGATATTTTTAGCGAATTACGAAAGTTGGTTACCTGAAGTTGCCCCGCTGAAAGATTGTTAGGAATGTCCTGGTCGATAATAATCGTCAGCGGTTGCTTTATTTCGGTCTGATGAGGGCGCAGATACGCATCAGCCGTAAAAAAACCAGTTCGGATGGTACAACCGCTCATAGAAAGAACTAACACTGACAGCACGAAAGAGAAAAAAAATCGCATGGCGAAGGAGGTTAGATTAAACATAGTCCAACTCGTCAGACTCACAGAAAGTGATAAACTGTCTTCAAAGTCTCATACGATAATCAGGGTAGGCAGGTTAGCATAACCTCAAAGTAGCCTGAATAAGCTAACAGTTTAGCATTAAACCAAATTATGGTATATGGCTACAATCGCACTTGATAGCAAACGGAGATCCTTACATTCAACCTACTTAGTTTAGCCTATCGGTGGGCAGAGCGTTGCCTTCAGTTGATCCTTTGGCATGTTCCAGTACAGTGTATCTGGCTGCTTGTGATTCAGAATTACCGAAGAGATAGGTGAGACCACTTTTGAACGCTGAGGATCTTTTTTAGGTAAGTAGTGATCCGATACCTGAATAAGTAGACCCATTAGCCGCCCAGTATGGGCTTCAATAATTGGTTTTTCGACAGTTCCGATCGTTTCATTATTTAAGTTTTTTACGGTCATTCCTACGCAGATAGAGGTAGATAAAAGTAGACCGCTAACCCAATGGCGCATAAGCAAAAAGTTTGTTGTTGTACCCTAAACGTATTGATTTCAAATACCTTGTGCTAAAACCGAAAAGAAGTTACACGGCACTAGCTACTTCGTAGAGATCACCTTCGGCCGTGAAGTATTGACGGAGTAATTTTCCACCCACTCGCAATTGAAACTCGTAAAGGTAAAGAGGGGTATCTGATGACTCTGATCCGATAATCTCCTGCAATGCATAATCTTGCAATAAAAATACCTGAACGACTTCAGTATGCTGAAAGACACTATTTTGGAAAGCATTCCACACCTTTTCGGGGATTTCATAAGTCCCCATTGGGATTTTTCCCTCAGTAGGGTCATCAATAGCATAAAGAGAATTCTGCTTAGAAGCAAAAGGCTCATCAATTGTACTTTGTGCCTGTACTGTTAGGGTAGCAACTGCTAAACTTATAATTAATGCTATATTTTTCATATCAAGTCTTGTTTTTGTGCTATTACACTCACAACTATGCCAATGGCTTAAAATTTTGATTATCAGTACTTTATAAAAGTATTAGTAAGCTGAATACTGAGGTGATAGCAGTCAAATCGGGGAATATATCTACAACCTATTTGGTAATTAATGAAGATATTGAAGGCAAGCATTGAATTGTAAAGCTAAATGAACACGAAGGTTGCTTAGATAATTTGGTGTTTTCTATACAATGAGTTGCTAATTCCTTCGTAGTATTGCTAGGATTTTGGCTAAGAGCGGTATACCACCAAGCAGGAACTTGTCCCCGACTGGATCGAGGATGCCGCCTACAGGATACGTATGATTAAAAAACTCCGAACCTTCTTTCTTCTGGAGCGTCGTCGCTTTGCTCGTCGACCTATTCAGTTTATTGTAGCTCGCTTGTTTCTTGTTGGTTTAATAGGAGGGTTGGCCGCTCTCGGATTACTGTATGCCGTGTACACCGGATGGTTTGGCGAACTGCCCAACTATGCTGAACTAAAAGATATTCGTAATCACACTGCCTCTGAAGTTTACTCTTTTGATGGTGTACTGCTAGGGCGTTATTACATTGAGAATCGCACCGTTACTACCATCGACAAAGTGCCATCTTCGCTACTCGACGCTCTAGTGGCTACCGAAGATGCTCGATTTTACGAACATACCGGAATTGATTACCGTAGTTTGGTGCGGGTGCTGGTAAAAAGTATTTTATTACAAAACGAAAGTTCGGGAGGGGGAAGTACGCTTACTCAGCAACTGGCGAAGAATCTCTACCCTCGTCAGCACCACGGACTATTGACAATGCCTGTTAATAAAATTCGGGAGGCTCTTATTGCCCGCCGAATTGAAAATCTGTATCCGAAGGAAGAAATCCTGATGTTGTACCTGAATACCGTTCCTTTCGGGGGAAACGTATATGGCATTGAGGCGGCATCTCGACGGTTTTTCAATAAATCAGCGACGAATTTGCAGACAGAAGAATCTGCTGTACTGGTGGGAATGCTGAAGGCAACTACTTCCTACAATCCTCGTCTGTATCCCGAACGATCACAGCAGCGACGTGATGTAGTACTCAGCCAGATGAATAAATATGGTTACCTAGCAGATTCTAAGAAAGATTCCATTCAGGCTTTGCCTTTGGAAATTGACTACAACTTTATTACGCACAACACTGGGCTGGCTCCTTACTTCCGAGAGAAGCTGCGTCACGAAGTACAACGTTGGCTCAATGAAAATCCCAAACCCGATGGAACCACTTATAATTTATATACTGACGGTCTGAAAGTATATACCACTATCGATGCCCGCCTGCAGCGCCATGCCGAAGCCGCCATGAAGCAGCATATGAAGGATTTGCAAAAAACTTTTTACAAGCATTGGGAAGGCCGACAACCCTGGGGTGAAGATGAGACCATGATTCGCCGAGCTATGCTAACTTCCGATCGCTACAAGCGAGGTAAACAAGCTGGAAAATCGGATGAAGAAATCCACGCGGAATTTACTACACCTACACTCATGACGGTTTTTAGCTGGGAGGGAGAGACTGAAAAGACCATGACGCCGCTGGATTCTATCCGTCACTACCAAATGTTTCTGAATGCCGGATTTTTAGCGATGCGTCCCGAAAATGGGCATATCAAAACTTGGGTGGGGGGCATTGACCATAAATATTTCAAATACGACCATGTGACGGCGAAGCGTCAGGTAGGTTCTACTTTTAAACCGGTAGTGTACGCCGCTGCACTGGAAAGTGGAGCTGACCCTTGCAACTATATCGCCAACGAACGCCGTACTTACTCCGATTATAAAGATTGGTCGCCCGGTAACTCTAATGGAAAGTACGAAGGTTACTACTCTATGGAAGGAGCTTTGACTCACTCGGTGAATACCGTTACGGTAGACCTGATGATGAATACCGGAGTTGATCAGGTGGTAGATTTGGCTCATCGGATGGGAGTACGAAATGATTTGCCGGAAGAACCTGCCATCGCCCTAGGCACTGCGGATTTATCACTCTACGAGATGCTTTCAGTATACAGTACTTTTGTGAACCGAGGGTTGACGGTCAAACCGATTTACCTACTGGGTATTGAAGATCAGCAAGGTAACCAGATTGCTAAGTTTAGTGAGAAACCAGAGTTTCAACGAGCAATGTCACAAGAAACGGCTGATTTGATGGTAGAGATGATGAAAAGCGTAGTAGACAGTGGCACCGCCCGCCGTCTTCGCTACCGTTACGGCTTAAAGAATGAAATGATTGGTAAAACTGGAACTACTCAGTCGCACGCTGACGGTTGGTTTATTGGAGCTACGCCTAAGCTAGTTGCTGGAGCTTGGGTTGGGGGCGATAATCGCCTGGTTCGCTTCCGCGATATTAGTTTGGGGCAGGGAGCCAATACTGCCTTACCAATCTGGGCAAATTTTATGAAGTCGTTTACTGAGGATGCTACCTTTAAAAAACTTCGGTACGCCCGCTTTCGTCCGCCATCCCGCTACGTGCAGTCAGTACTTAATTGCGATCCTTATCGGGATGAGAAAGACGAAGGTTTCTTACACGAGCTATTTGCCAGAAAAGATAGAGATGATGACCGACCCGACAGAATCTACGAACCATCTCAGACCCGCCGCCCTTCTTCTCGCCCCAAAAGGAAAGAAGAGAAGAAAGTACGTCTGAAAGACATTATCCGCAGTATTTTTGGGGGGAATTAGGGTGAATGAAGCAATTCCTTTTTCTACATTAACGTGAACTCTGGATTATCAGGCTGTCATTTTCAATAAAATTTGGTTTTCTTCTTTCTTTGATGGAAAGAAGACACAAGGTCTTTGGTCTAGGTTTTAGTAGGCCACTAGTCCGGCCAATATATTGGAAAATGCGTTGACCGGACTGCGGTGCCTTGTATGGTCAATATTACAGACGGTTCCCATAACATCAAAGGCTGATTCAACGACCAGACGCATGTGATTAGTCTGTTCTTCCAGTTGGACACAGGTAATTTCTTCATATTCTTCCTGGGTTTTTTGATAAGTTCCAGCCCGTTTTCATAAAACTGCCGGAACAAACTGCTCAGGTACCCTTTGTAGCCTACGCAAACTCCTTTGAGCCCAGTAAGCAATTGCTGTAGGACATTTTTAGTATTGTCGGCTACATTTGCGGCGGTCAACAGAAAAGAAGTGATTTGCCCTATATTATTAATAGTCAGGGGCAGTTTTAGACCATAGAAATGGCCTGTGGAGGACTTGCCCTTCGCAGGACTACCTTATCCGGAGTTCACGCTAAAATAAGTATATTGCCTAGCCATCTATGAGAAAAGATTTTAGTATTCAAGAATACCTCTCGCTGGGGTACATTTATCTGCTCATATTGGGTATTCTTAGCGACACCATCTACTACCATTTTATCGGAATCAATATTCTGGATTACGCCGGAATATTAGACGTACTCATCAGTCCGATAGCCCTGCTTACAGTACATTATCTCATTCCCATAGCTTTAGTTTTAGTGGGCGGCCTTGCTTATATGGCAGTAGTTCATATCAATCCTGAAGTACACCGAAGGTTTCGCACGAAACGCTGGTACAGCAAATTGTATAACGTAGACAAACTGGATGCTAAGTACAATGGTGCCCCTAACACTGATCAGCTAATCTCACTTCTAGCTGGATTTGTTTTGGCTTTCTATTTGGGAATGGGGCTTGGGCGAGGTTTAAACCAGAAAAATAAGATTGCCGAGAATGATATAAAAGTTGATCACCAAATACTCTTTCAAGATAATACCGAAGAGAAGGTGAAAATTGTTGGTAAAAATAGTCTTTATCTATTCTACCTACCCGAAGGAAAAACCGACGTAATCATCTCACCTATTGAATACAATGTGAAGAAGATTATCAAGCTGGAAGAGAAAGAGTAGTTTCCCTTGCACTTTATTCCATGACAGTTCTCTAGGAGGGAAAGGATAGAGCTAGTACTCATTTTATAACTATTGAGTCTCCCTATAGGAAAAGGGGAACAGGTGGTGTGGTTTATCAGACATCAGTTAGGTTATTCGGTAGGTAACTCGTCAGCATGTTTTTCTAAAAATTGTTGATGCTTATCGGCTGTAGCTTTGCTAACCTTAACATAGTTTTTCAGTAACAGAAGGTTGGTTTCTAAGGAAAGCAGTAGGGTCTCAGGACGTAACCTTCCCTTTAGGTCTAATCTATCAATAGCATAAAAGTTATAATCAATCTGTGTTGTTATAAAGCTGTATACTTCGGCCAATTCTTGAATTGATTTGGGTTGAAAGTTCGCTACCGCTCCGCTAATATTAGCTGCTTGCCAAGCGGCATCCTTGAGAGGTGCTATTGAAATGCCACTCCCGTACTCTCGTTCATCGTCATAACCGTTTTGTTGTAAAGTAGCAATCTGCTCTTCAAGGTCTTGCAAATACTCCTGATTTTGTTTAATGGTTTGCTCCAAATCAAGCAGGTTGATTTGTATTTCTCGGTGAATGTTCTCAACAGAAGTCTTTTGTAGTTCATTAGCTTTTCGCTGTTGCCACCAGGAGTTAATTCCAAAAGCTAATAGTACTGCAATCACTACCGGGGGAATCTCCAGAGCCATTTTGCGAAGAAAGGTTTTAGCAGCGGAACGACGGGTGGTTTCTCGCCAGTTGCGGAACTCTTGGGTTTGAGTCTCAGTAACGGCAGTCAGTTGCTGAATTTGCTCGTTCGTTTTCTGTTGCTGGGCGATAAGTCGCTCCAGGGCTTCGTCCAGTTTCTCCTGCTGCTCAGTTTGGTTGCTTTGCTTGTTAAGCTGATGCTTAAGTAGCTCAGCTACCCGTTCTGCCATTGAGTCCCAAGGAGTATTTTTCCGATCTGCCATATAGGAAAGATAATGAGATTATACAAAACTACTCTTACTACCTGCTTTAAGGTGTTAGGATATATACCTGAGAATTGAATTTTTGTTAGCGGGAGCACTATTTACTAACAAATAAGATGAAGTTGACCGCCAGAAGATAGGTTTTACTAATGTAGGAGTTAGTTGTGTAAGCTGGGGCTAACAAATGCACAATTTGGAAAATGTAAATTAGTAAAAGCCATAAGGGGGAACTACTTCAAGTGCTCCCCCTTCCCCTCTTTCACCCTTACTTATGCGATAATGTTTAAATGATGGGTTAGGTCTAGGTTGCGTTAGGGCACAATGGTATTATATTAATATAACACTATTGTAGTAGAAGCACGTCTCTTATGAAAGGTATATTCAAGGTAAATAAATTACGGATAATTAAGAAAAAAATTGTGGGTATTCGTCTTCTAATTTTCAATTTTTTATAAAAAAGAAAAAGTAGTTCGGATAAACATCAATGATTGGTAGCATTCGAGGTAATTTTTATCTTGCTGAGTCAAAACCAAAACCTATGCGAAGATTTCTGGGAAACGTTCATTGGGGTGATAAGCTAATTGATATTCTGGTAGTAGTGTTGGGTATTACCATTGCCTTTGGTCTGAATAACTGGCGAGAAAACCGACAAAATGCCAAGTTGGAACAACGGTATCTAAAGAACTTGAAGGAGGACTTGGTGAAGGATACTCTTCAGATGGTAAACATAAAAAGAGATTTAAGAGGAACATCATTTGCTGTTGCGTGTATTAAGCGAATATCCCCCGAGATAGAAAACGCCGATAGTGTAGCCATATATTTAGACGATGTTTTCAGTCTAAATTACTTTATCTTCTTCCCCGAAGATTACACGTATGAGACCTTACAACAGAGTGGCGATATTAGTATTATTCAGAGTGATAGCATCCGGCAGGTATTATCTCAGTTATACGACAATTATGAGTTTATGCGCCTTCTTTACGAGTATGCTCTCAATACTTTGTCGGATGAAATATCCCCTTACGTTGATAATTTATCTGCTCGTACAAGCCAGGTTGAAGATCCGACGATGTACCAATCAACCCATTTTGACAATCTGGTAAATGAATACGGGCGGCAGTTGGCAGGCGTAGAGTTTCTCGTAGAAAGCTCCTTGGAGAAACATCGCATCCTACAACATCTCATTACTAAGGAACTTAACAAATAACTGTATCAAAAGCGTACACCACAGTGTTGCGAAAATGATACAGTTGCTAGCAAAAATAGAGAAAGTTTATTTAAGAAAAATATCAAGTTGACCGTCATAGCGAGGACAACAGGACGAAGCTATCTCCCTCACTAGTAGGAGATTGCTACGCTCGTTCCTCGCTCGCAATGACGATGAAGGGCAGCTAAGTGAGCAAAAGAGACTGTAAGTGGAAGGAAACTTGCCCTTACAATGAACAAGGGCTGCCCTGCAGTGAGTAATTAGCAATGAACATTTACTGATTTAAGACTAATTGCACATTGCTCCTTGCTAATTGTTAATTGAAGAAAGTTATGTACAGAAATTACCTAGCCATTGCCTTTCGGCATCTATACAAATGGAAATTTTATACTATCATTAATATTACCGGGTTAGCCATTGGTCTAGCTGCCGGACTGCTGATAACCCTCTATGTGTTAGACGAGCTCAGCTACGACCGCTTCCACGAGCGAGCCGACCGTATCTACCGGGTAACTACCGAAATTGATTTTAATGGAAACTTGAGTGCTATTGCCTCTACGAACTATCATGTAGGTGAAGTGATTGACGACGAAATACCCGAGATTGAAACTACGTTACGGGTGCAGCAACTACGGGAGCAGAATATCAAAGTAGATGATGAGATATACAGTCCGAAAACACTTGCTGTAGACAGTAATTTCTTTCAGTTTTTTACTTTTCCGCTTAAAGAAGGAAATCCTGCTACTGCTTTAGACGAACCTTCATCAATAGTACTGACCGAGAATCTATCGCAGGAATTGTTTGGGCAATCTTCTGGAGTACTGGGTAAAACCATTGTGCTTTGGGATAAGATTTATGAAGTAACCGGAGTAGCTGAGAATCCGCCCACCAATGCTCACTTCCACTTTGAAATGCTTATACATTTTGAGTCTCAGGTAAGCAACCGTATCAATTGGGGCAATATAAACGGTGTGATTTCTACTTATTTTCGGTTAGCTGAGAGCGCATCGGTTGAACGAGTTCCAGTCAAGATTAAAGAGGTTGCCCTAAAATATAATCCTGATATGGACGAAGGTATAAAGCTGGGCAAATACGATGTGAGTTTTACCGCCCAACCCTTGACAGATATTCATTTACACTCGGATTTGGGAATGGAAATGGAAGCTAACAGTGATATTCGCTACGTTTATATTTTCTCCATCATTGCGCTATTTGTCCTAGTTATTGCTGGGGTGAACTACGTCAATCTATCTACCGCTCGATCCACCGACCGGGCGAAGGAAGTAGGGGTGCGGAAAACATTAGGTGCGATACGCCAACCACTCATTACCCAGTTCCTCACCGAATCGCTACTGATAAGCTTAACGGCTACTTTATTAGGCGTAGGGTTGGCCGAACTGCTTCGTCGTCCATTTAATCAGCTAGCTAACAAAGAGCTGTCGCTAAATCTGCTGGATAGTCCAACGTTAGGATTGGCGGTACTAGCAGCGGGGCTGATCGTGGGTATCATCGCGGGTTTGTATCCGGCCTTTTATCTAACCCGCTTCCAGCCTATTCAGACACTAAGGGGTAGCCTTAAAAGCGGGCAGCAAGGAAAACATTTTCGTAATGCGCTAGTCGTTTTTCAGTTTGCTACCTCTATTGCGCTGATTGTTTGCACGGTAGTTGTTTTCCAACAGTTGCAGTACATGCAAAATAAAAAGTTGGGTTACGATCAGGAGAACGTAGTGATTTTAGACAGTGCGGTACAAGGCAGTTTTGATGCATTTGTCAATGAGCTACAGGCTCATCCGCAAGTACGCGCAGTGACGGCCTCTAGTCAAAGTCCGCATCAGATTACAAACTCTCAGGGTGGTTTACAGGTGCGAGGCCAAGATGAAAATGAAGCTTACGAGCTGAATCGGCTGTTTGTAGATCATAACTTTCTACCAACGTTCAATATTTCCCTCAAAGAAGGTCGTAACTTTTCGGATAAACTAGCCTCCGACACCTCTGCCATAATTCTCAATGAGGCAGCCGTTCGTAAAATGGGTATCGATGACCCGCTTAACGCAGAGGTACGGCTAAATGATGAGTGGTACCGAATCATTGGGGTTACCAAAGACTTTCACTTTCAGTCACTACGAGACGAGATTTCTCCCTTATTTATCGTTCTAGGAAGGAATCCGTATTACTACAATAATATTGATGTACGAATCAGTGGTGAAGATGTGCCGGGTACTTTAACTTTTTTAGAAGAAACCTGGCAGAAATTCTCGCCGAACAATCCGTTTTACTATTCCTTCCTCGATCAAAACTACGAAGCTCTCTACCGTACCGAAATGCAGTTAGGAAAAGTGTTCGGCATCTTCACAGGCTTAGCCATTTTTGTTGCCTGTCTGGGATTATTAGCGCTCGTGGCTTTTATGGCAGAACAGCGTACCAAAGAAATTGGTATTCGTAAGGTGATGGGAGCCTCGGTTCGCAGTATTGTGCTGCTGCTATCTAAAGGTTATACTAAGCTAATTATTATCGCTCTGCTGGTAGCCATCCCGGTATCCTACCTCGCTATGCGGCAGTGGTTAGCTGACTTTGCCTACCGCACCAATATAAATATCTGGATATTTATCGGTGCTGGACTCACCGCTTTACTGATTGCCTGGTTATCAGTAAGCTATCAATCCATCAAAGCCGCCGTAGCCAATCCAGTAGATGCTCTTCGTGATGAATGATGACGGATGATTAATAATTAATGCTCCCCGTAGCTCACTATTCATTCATCATCAGTCATTCATCATTATTCACTACTCATCAATCATTATGTTAAAGAACTACTTAAAAATTGCCGTTAGAAATCTGATCAACCGCAAGACTTACTCCGCTATTATGGTACTTAGCCTCACGCTGGGTGTCATTAGTTGTCTGCTGATCGGCACCTACATTCACTACGAGTTTCAGTACGATCTTCACCACCAAAATGCTGACCGGGTTTATCGGCTGGTAGATAAGATTAACTTGCAGAGTGGTGGTACGGCTAGTCTGGCTCGCGTACCCGGTACTTGGGGGCCTCTGCTGGCTGAGCAGTACCCAGAGATTGAAAGTTACACCCGACTAATGAAGTACCGTTTGGATAGGCTGGTAAACTACAAAGAAGGCGATAAGCAGTTTTACGAGCCTGACTTTCTGTGGGTTGATTCTACCGTATTTGAAGTATTAAGCATCCCATTTTTGATGGGAAACACCGAAGTAGCCCTTGACGGGCCGAACCGGGTAGTCATTAGCCAAGATGCGGCTGAACGCTACTTTGGGCCTAACTGGCAAACCGATCCTCAGCAGAACCCGATGGGCAAGCAGCTAAATGAACTAACCGTCACGGGAGTTATGCAGAGCTTTCCTGCCACCTCTCACTTTCAGGCTGATTTTCTGGTTTCTATGTCCACTCTCTACGACTCCTGGAGCAGTGTTATCAATAGCCGAACCAATCATTATTACTACACCTACTTTCTGCTTTCCGAACCATCGGCTGCCGCCCAATTGGAAGATAAGTTATCGTCATTCGTAGAAACTCATGTTGAACCAGAAGCAGCCCGCCGATTTAACCCTTACCTACAGTCCTTACCGGATATTCATTTGTATTCTCAATTGGAAGCAGAATTAGCTATCAACGGTAATATTCGGTACGTTTTCTTTTTTGGCGGAATTGCTTTATTCATATTACTACTGGCCTGTATCAATTTCATAAATCTGACTACCGCCCGGTCTACCTGGCGTAGCAAAGAGGTGGGTGTTCGCAAAGCTGTCGGTGGTCGTCGTAGACAATTGGTATCCCAGTTCTTGAGTGAATCGGTGCTGCTAGTAATTCTATCTGTCATTATTTCTTTAGGAATCACTGAGCTAACCCTGGTCTGGTTCACTGATTTTGTTGATCGCCCACTTACATTACATTGGACTTCACCTTATTTTTATGGTGCTCTGCTTTTTGGAATAGTCATCATTGCCCTTTTGGCTGGATGGTATCCGGCGCACTTTCTATCTTCAGCCAGCCCTATTAAGGCACTTCGTTCGGGCAAGTCGGATAGCCATAGTAGCCGCCTTCGCCAGTTTTTAGTTGTTTTTCAGTTTGCTACCTGTATTGCCCTTATTGCCAGTACGCTGATTATTACTCGTCAGCTACGCTATATGCACGATAAAGATTTAGGGTTTCAGACTGAACATATTCTTACGTTTAACCTGCCGGATGATCCCTCTCAACAAGATCAAGAGCGGCTTGAGCGGGAGATTAGTCAGTTAGCTTCAGTAGAGCAAACAACGATCACCTCCCATAACCTTATTGGTGACCAGCCCTACGGTGCTACTTATCATTTCCGGAGATATGATCCTGATGATGAGGGAGTCGGTATGGGGCGCTTACACGTGAATTTTCAATTTCTGGAAACTTACGACCTCCCGTTAGTAGCTGGACGAGGGTTCGCCCGAGAATACGCCTCCGATACGGCTGCCTTTCTTATCAACGAAGCCGCGCTAGGGCAACTGGGAATTTCTGACCCATCGGAAATACTAGGAGTGGAGGTTATGTATGAAGCTAATGGCTATCCGAAACGAGGACCAGTGATCGGGGTGGTAGAAGACTTCCACTTCCGTTCTTTGCATAGTCCCATCGGGCCGATGGTAATGGATATTCAGCCGGAGAGAAACCACTTTGTGGCGGTGAGAATGCAGAGTGAAAACATTGGCGAAGCCTTAGGTAATATTCACGATATTTGGAACGATTTATACCCCGATATTCCGTTTCTGTACGATTTTCTGGATTCCAAGTTTGATCAGGTCTATAAATCTGAGAAGCGGTACGGAAGCTTGTTCACTCAGTTTGCTTTAGTCTCTATAATTATTGCCTGTTTAGGCCTACTGGGCTTAGCGATTTTCACCGCTGAGAAGCGATCTAAAGAAATTAGTATCCGCAAAGTGCTTGGCGCTTCGGTGTCTAGTCTTCTTGTACTACTTACCGGAGAATTTACCAAACTGGTGTTGATTGCAGCTCTGGTAGCTACTCCGCTATCTTGGTATTTTATGAGCAATTGGCTTAATAACTTTGCTTACCATACCAATGTAGGAGTTGATATTTTTATGATAGCCTGTGGTATTGCCTTAGGAATAGCCTGGATAACGGTTCTTTACCAATCAGTAAAAGCAGCTAAAGTCAATCCAATAAAGAACTTAAGAAATGAATAACTGGGTGAGGGGCTAGGAGTACGCGCCTCGCTCCCCATCCCAAGCTAAAACTTATGATTAGAAACTATCTTACTATCGCTCTTAGAAACCTACGCAAACAAAAATTTTACGCGCTAATTAATGTCTTTGGCTTATCGCTGGGGTTGGCGTGTTGTCTGCTGATTGCTTTGTATGTGGCAGATGATTTGAGTTATGATCATTTTCACCCGAAGGCTGACCAGATGTACCGAGTACGACATAAGTTTGTGGTAAGCGGACAGGAGTCGGATATGGCCGATGTAGCCCCAGCTCTCGCACAGGGTATCCGTGACAATATTTCCCGGATTGAGAAAGTGATTCGAACCGAATATCCTAATCCCTACATTTATCGGAAGGGAACGGAGTTGCTGGGTGAACAAACCACAATTCGGTCTGACCCTAATTTCTTTGAATTCTTTGGCTATAAGTTGCTAGTGGGCGACCCGGCTACGGTGCTTGAAAGTCCGAGAAGCATTGTACTAACTAAAAGCGTAGCGGACGCTCATTTTGGTAAGGTTGAAAACACAGGTATAGAACAGCACCCGGCTTTGGGGCAAACACTTACCTCGGAAGGCGAAGACTTTACCGTGACCGGAATCGCTGAAGACTCACCGAAGAATTCGCACCTGGATTTTGGGATAATCATGTCCAATGTAGCTTCGGAGCGGGTGAAGAACGGAGAAGGCTTTTGGCTTCCGGCGGGCTATCTCACTTACGTGATTTTGCAAGAAGGTGTCGCCCCCGAATCGCTGAAAGCCGATTTCCTTGCTATGGAAAAGGCCTACGAGTGGCCCCAGATGATCGAGCGCTTGGGCGTGCCTCTGGCTACTCTGGAAGCTCAGCAAGACTATCTAGGCCACTACCTGGTTCCCATAACTGACATTCATCTCGTCACCGAGGGAAATATGAAGTATGTGTACATTTTCTCAGTGATCGGGTTATTTATGCTGCTGATTGCCTGCATCAACTACACCAACCTGGCGACGGCTCGTTCTACTCAACGAGCAAAAGAAGTAGGAATCCGGAAAGCCTTAGGCACATCTCGTAAGCGGCTAATTGGTCAATTTTTAAGTGAGTCAGTTTTGATGACACTGCTGGCGATGCTTTTAGCACTGGGTTTTACTGAGATTTTCCGCATTCCATTCAGTAGACTTACAGAAAAGACGCTGACGTTAAGTGTTTTACAAGAACCTCTCTGGCTGATATTTATTCTTTTATTGGCGTTGCTCGTTAGCTTACTGGCGGGACTTTATCCGGCTTTTTACCTTTCATTATTTAAGCCATCTGAGGTGCTAAAAGGGCAATTGGGTACAATAAAATCCGGCAGCTTTAGAAAAGGTCTGGTCGTATTTCAGTTTTGCGTTTCGGCTACGTTGATTGTCTGTTCAATACTGGTGTATCAGCAGTTGCTATTTATGCACGCTAAAGATGTGGGCTTCACTAAAGAGAATGTACTTTTGTTGCCCAACACTCACACGTTAGAAAACCGGGAGGTTTTTCGGGAGACATTACTACAAAATTCCCAAATAGAAGCGGTAAGCTTTAGCTACTCGGCTCCCGGCGATTTTTTTGATGCATTCACTACCTATCAGGAATTGGGGAGTGAGAACAAATATCAGGCTAAACGACTTGCGACTGACGCTGGTTTTATGAAAGCGTATGAACTTCAACTGTTGGAGGGGCGAAACCTAAAGGAAGAACCGGGCGAGATGAAAGAAGCTTTACTGAATAAAAGTGCAGCTGATCAGCTCGGCCTAGAGCAAGTGGTAGGAAGTGTAGTGGAAACATTTTGGGGCGGTAAGTTTGAGATAGTAGGGATTGTGAAAGATTTCAACTTCGAGCATTTGCGATCCAGCATTATGCCGCTGATTATCCACCATAACCGAGAAGAGGAATTTAACTATTATACCTCGGTACGAATAAAAGGTGGAGATTTATCAGGTACGATCAGCTTTGTAGAATCCGTCTGGCGCAAGCACAATCAAGAAGCATTATTTAGCTACTCCTTCCTCGACCGTAAGTTTAATGATCTGTTTAAAACTGAGCAGCGTATGAGTGTGGCAGTAGTTACATTCACTGGGCTGATTATTTTTATCGCCTGTATCGGTCTGTTTGGTTTAATTACCTATGTTGCTGAACAACGTACTAAAGAAATTGGGATTCGGAAGATACTCGGGGCTTCGGTGAAGGATGTAGTGCTATTACTTTCGGGTAGTTTCACCCGCTTGGTGTTTTGGTCATTTCTGTTGGCTGTTCCCTTGGCTTACGCACTCATTCAACAGTGGCTCGGTACCTTTGCCTACCGCATCAGTATAGAAGTTTGGCCGTTTGCCATAGCCGGAATTATTCTCTTCTTCCTCGCAATTACTACAGTTAGCTACCAATCCATTCGGGCAGCCCGAGCTAATCCGGTAGACTCACTGCGTAATGAGTAGTGAGATTAGTAAATAATGAGCAATAAAGATTATTAATCCGAGCCATGTTGGCATCACCATTAATCATCCGTCATTAGCTAGGCCACTGCGTTTCAAATCCCTGAGAATGGATAAGCTTCTGAAAATCAGCCAGTAGGCTTTTGTTTTCGCGAACGGTGTGAGGAGTGGATTTTTTCTCTAGAGCAAAAGCAGCTAGCATTCCCACTGCTTCGCCAATGCTCCATTCTACCGGGTGCAGGCGGTAGCAACCGTTAGTAATATGGGTAGTCCCAATATTTTTGTTAGCGGGAAGCAGGTTTTGCATTCGTTGGGGTAGTAAAGCTCCTAACGGAATCTGGAAGGGTAGAGAAGCAAAGTCGATATAATTATCACCACCGGAGCTGGGATGCAGGTCGATGTGGTAATAGCCAATTCCTACACTGTCGTAGAAGTCGGCTGCTGTTTGCCCCTCTTCTGAGCCTGCCACCTTCAATCGCTGTTCTTTACCTACGTGCTCTTCCAACACCCGAAAAATGGGTTTTATCCGGCGCGATTCTCGTACGTAAGCGTATTTGGCTAAGCCATCGTCAGTCCCCAAAATATCACCACGCAAGCGTAAACCTGGCCAACCTTGTTTGCCATTGGGGCGAGGGGCTTCGGTTTGTAACCAGTAGAAAAGTGACAGGCTTAGCTGCTTACTTTGGGCAACATGTCGGTCAAATTCTTCGGAGCTTACATCAACTAAGTTACCTAAGAAGTAGTCATTTTGAGGCCAGTTGATAATAGTACTGTCACCAGGGTATGTTCCTTCTTTGAAATTATTACGGTCAATCAGCTTACGATAATTCCAGAGGTTAAGCACATCCCTAGTAGGAGTGCCTTCGGGATGAAACCCTAAGGTTTTAGGCTTTAGGGTAGAGGGGTGGGTGTAAGTAAGTGATAAGAGTTTACCGGGCCAAGATGGGTTTAGATCGGGAATAAATTCTCTCCAGAAATCGTAGTCCTTCGGTTTTTCAATCAGATTTTCAGTTCCTGGAACATAATCCATTGCCAGACACATGGTAAATGACTGCTGATTGGCTGGGTCAGCTTTTTCAGCTGCGTGAAGCTCACTAGTATCGGATTTTGCTTCCGCCCCGGTTACGTACTCAGTATTGGTAAGCGGTAGTAAATCGCCTAACTCAGTGGCATCCGCAAAGTAGGGCGCGGTTAAGGTTATTTCTTTTTCCGTTTGAATATTCTGAGCTATCAAGGCTTTTACTTGGTCACTATCTACATCCGCCGAGATGATTTTATGATTGAGCAGCAACGTAAGCTGTCGATTACTCAGGTAAGGAGCTAACATCGCGTCTAATACCGCTAAGGCTACCCGTGGCTCATGACAAAGCCGAGAAACAGCGCCGTTTCCCGGATTAAAGTACTGCTGCTGACGGGCTGCTTCAGTTACCGGATAGTTTTGAAAGTAGTGCTGCCGAACAGCATTTCGGAAGTCACGATAAAGCTGGGTGGCTCCATGGGTTTCAATCCATTGGTGTTCATCAGGGGGAACGCCCTGCTGGGTAATTTGTCCGCCAATCCAATCCGTTTCTTCGGTCATCACCACGCGCAATCCATTGCGTAATGCAGACAATGCAGCGGCACAACCACCTAATCCACCTCCCGCTACAATTAAGTCAGCAGTATATTCATTCTGTATACTGTTATTAATCAAAAAGTTGCTCGAGTAGGAAGAATAGCTTATAGCGGGAAGCATAGCTAGAGAACTACCTCCAACACCTATGTTTTTAATGAACCTTCTGCGTTTCATAGTTTTGCTAAAATCAAGTGAGTAAATTAAGATTAATCACCCTTATTTTTGCACAATCTGACAAAAAATCCGTTCTAGCTAATAGCGAACTAGCACAGGGGACGTAAGCTAAGCAGGGGTTTTCGGTTGTAAAGCCACTAATTATGCGTTATCTTTAAAGTATAATGGGCAACGATTATGAGGGTAATTTTTACAGAATGAACAAACTAACACTACTACTTTTATTACTGGTGTTTGCCCAATGCGCTATTGCCCAAGATAATACTCAGGTGCTTATTCGGGGTAGGGTAGTGGAAGCTGATAGTTTGAGTGCATTGCCGTACGTCCACATCCGAGGACAGCAAGGTACAACAGGCACTGCTACGGATAGTCAGGGAAATTTTTCGGTAAATGTGCTGAGCCAAGATACTATCATGTTTAGCAGCGTGGGGTATCAGCCTTATTTTTTGTTTCCCGCCGATAGTACTGAAGAAAAGCTTAGTACGCTGACGGTTACTATGGTTCCGCAAATAAATACTCTAAAAGAGGTCACGGTGAGAGCCTACGACAATATTGAGCAGTTTATTCGTCGTGAGCCAGAGCCTTTTAGCCTCAATCGACCTAAAGGCGAACCACTGTTTGAGCGGAAAGACCCGCAAGAGGTTCCGGCAATTGGTTTAGCAGGAGGAATGAATGGAGCACGTTTAGAAGGTGCTGTTACTGCTTTTGCCAATCTATTTAATAGCAAGTATCAGCAGGAGAAAAAGCTGAAAGAAATTTTAGCGAATAAGGAAGAAGAATCCCGACAGCAAGAGTTACGGCAAATCATGACAGAGAAATATCAAGATATGTTGGCAACAGCTACTACTTTGAGTGAGGCAGATATTGAGCGTTTTACTCTAGAGTATATGCCCTCGCCTCAGGTAATGCTTCACTTAGATGATTACAGTATTATGCTTAGCATTGTGAAAAATCTGCAAAATTTTGAGACTGAAGCCGAACGGCAGTTGGCTATTCAGCGATTGCTGGAAAATAAAGTGTTTGAAGGGGAAAGCTCTACTACGCGTCAGTAAGTTAAGCTATTTTCGAAGAGAAGAAGCCCTGACTACCAGCTGATGTTCTACGACTACCATTTCTTCTTCACTTTTTTGCGCATTATTTAACTGATTAATTAATGTGCGAGCAGTAAGCTCTCCCATTTTTTGACCAGGATAGCTGATGGTTGTCAAGGCGGGCTCCACTACTCGTGATAGCAAGTCGTTATTAAATCCCACAATAGCAATCTCTTGAGGCACTTCAATATTAGCCCTTCGGAGTTCACTCATAATGGCGGCGGCTTGAGTATCACTTACACAAAATAGGCCATCCGGAAGAGGGTTTATCGCCAAAATATCTTGAGCAGTACGCCCGGGATCAGGGTCTCGTAAATCGGGAAAAAGCACTAGCGATGGATTGTATTCCAGCCCAAAGTCCAGTAAAGCTTGCTGATAGCCAGCGTGACGACTGTGATAGACCTTAGATCGTAAGTTGCCAGCAACGTGAACAATGCGTCGGCATCCTTGCTCAAGTAAGTGATGGGTAGCTTCATAACCTGCCTGATGATTGTCAATCACAATACAAGTACAATCGGGAGCATCGAAGGTACGATCGAAGAAAATAAGAGGAATTTCTTTTTGTAGTATAAACCGGAAATGCTCAATATCTTCGGTGTCACTGGCTAGAGAAACTAGTAGGCCATCAACCCGGCTATTAAACATAGTATCTACATTGGCCTCTTCTTTCTTAACCGACTCTAGTGACTGGCTGATAATCAGGTTATAACCTTGCTGGTTGGCTACCTTTTCAATACCAGCAATTACTGTCGAGGTAAAGTAGCTATTTAAGTGGGGAATGATGACTCCAATAGTGTTTGTCTTTTTTTTACGTAGGTTGCTAGCAAAAATATTTTGCTGGTAACCCATCCGGCGAGCGGTTTCATGAATTTTATCCCGTGTTTGTTTCTTGATAGCTGGATGGTCGTTAAGACCACGACTTACAGTAGCTGCTGAAATATGCAATTCCTTAGCAATATCATAGATCGTTACATCCTTAGAGGCACTCATTCTAATAAAAATAACTATAATTTTCTAACCGATAATCCGGTAGACAGCTAAATTCAGAAAAAAGATTGTATAATAAAAGGATTATTTTTCACAATCGGTTGTGAAAAAAGATGGCCTACCAAGGAAATATTGTAAAAGCAGGTACCATATTATAAGCGAGATAATCAGTAGTACTCACAGCTAGGCTGAGTTCCGGTGAATTGACGAGGTAGTAATCTTACGCTGAGTAGAATCCCGCACAATTACTTCAGTTTTAAGAACGGTATTTTGTGATTGTACAATATGCCCGTACTCTTGATGTCTCAATATCTGCTGAGCGGCTATTTTTCCCATATCATGGGCTGGATGAGAGATAGTAGTAAGCTGAGGTTCAATGATAGAAGAGATAGGATCATTATTGAACCCGATAACGGCCAGATCCTGGGGAATGTGCCAGCCTTTTAGCTTGGCGTACTGAATAGCACTAACCGCCGCTGAGTCATTAGCTGAAAAAATACCGTCGGGTGGGTTGGGCAGGCCTAGTAAATACTTAGTACTTTCTCGCCCTTCTTCCATGCTCAGTTTACTATGTACAACCAAGCGTTCATCAATAGGTAAATTGTGCTTTTTTAGCGCATCTAAGTAACCCTGTTGTCTTCCTCGGTAAGTATTACGGTGCTGTGCCCCACCTAAATGAGCAATCCTACGGCACCCCATCTCAATTAAGTGTTCAGTTGCTTTAAAACCTGCAGAATGGTTATCAATTGCTACGCAATCGGTTTCCAATTCTGGGGCTATACGATCCACTGAAATCAAGGGTATTTTATTTTCCAGAAAAGCATGAAAGTGATCGTACTGCCGAGTTTCCATCGCTAAAGAAACGATCAGTCCATCTACCCGACTTGAGTAGAGCGTATGAGCCGTCGCTACTTCTTTCTTATATGAATCGTAGGTCTGGGAAATAATTACATTATAATCACTCTGGCTAGCAGTATCCTCAATACCACTAATAAGTGCTGCAATAAAGGGGCGATTTATCAAAGGAACGATTACACCAATAGTATTAGTCTTGTTCTTTCGGAGGTTAGAGGCTACTGAATTAGGCCGATATCCCATTTTTTTGGCAAGCTTCTTAACAGAGAGCGTGGTTTCCTTACTTATGCTATGGTGATCGTTTAATGCTCGGGATACAGTAGTAGGGGATACTTTTAATTTCTCGGCAATGTCGTAGATAGTGATGCCTTTGTTATTTTTTCTCATAACTGTCAAGATTGCTTCAGGAATGTATATTCTTTGCTAATAATCACTCTACTGTATTACAGTTATAAAGCAAAATTTCGGCGCAACCAGAATTTTCAGTTTTATCAAATATAAGGCTTTATTGATAAAATTACGCAATCGGTTGCGTTGCAATATATTTTTTGAGTAAGTTTATGTCTAAATATTGAATTTAAAATGTAGTTAAGCTTGAGATAGCTTGAGTTTTGCTAATAGTATTTGCTGCTGTGAGAAATCACTACTGTGCCTTTTATACTGCGTCTGCTGGAACGATCAACGCAAGTATTTAGAGGGTATATTAATTATAGCCTCGGTTATCTAGACGTTGAAAATAATATTGAGCCTCTCACGGAGATTCCAGCAGGTACGGACAGCACATATTAAACTATAATCTTTTTGCGAAAATTATTTAAATTTAATTTCACTTTTGTTCACTACTCATAACAACTACCTAATGTCCTGGAGAAACTATTTTGCCATGGCTCTGATTTTTTGCCTGGCTCTTGCTCCCGCTTATTCATTCACTCAACCTACTCAAGTAGCTGAATTTGTTGTCTACGCCGGGGAGTATGATCGTATAAATACTCCAATTACGGTGAATGTTGATAAGCTCGGTGTTCCGCAAGGCTCAAAAGAGTGGCAACTAGTTGAACACCGAGGTAGTGAAGTTTATCCGGTAGCTCTACAGTGGGGTGGTCATACCTCTAACACACTCAACTGGATACTATCGGGAGAAACTCCGGCAGGCAGTAGTCGCTACTTTTCTTTGCAAGTGGATAATTCTCGACCTTCTGGCGCAACCTCTGAAGTGGAAGTTGCCGATCAGGAGGGAACGATAGTATTTACTCTGGGAGATCAAGAAGTGCTGACTTATCAGTATGCTTTGGCCAAAGTTCCGGAGGGTGTAGATGATATTTATCGTCGGGGAGGCTTTATTCATCCTTTACGTTCGCTGGGCGGTGGGACACTAACCCGCATTCAACCTCCTGATCACTACCACCACTACGGTATCTGGAACCCCTGGACCCATACAGAGTACCAGGGGCGAGAGATTGACTTCTGGAATTTGATAAAGGGGCAAGGAACCGTGGAAGCCCGAGGAGTTACCTCTGTAGCTAGTGGTGAAGTATTTGGTAAGCTATCGGCTTGGCACGAGCACATTACTTACGGCGATAGTGCTAATAAAGCTACCGCTCAAAAGCTGCTGAACGAAACCTGGGATTTACAGGTCTGGAATAATAACTCTGGCGATCAGGTTTATCTAGTAGATTTTATTACCACCCAGAATAACGTAACCGAGCATCCTTTTACAGTGAAAGAGTATCGCTATCAGGGGTTTGGTTTTCGGGCTAATAAAGATTGGAATGACAATACCGCACGACTGCTTACATCCGAAGGGAAAAATAAGGCGGATGGTAACGGAACGCGGGCTCGTTGGGGGACGGTGAGCGGCCCAACCGAGGCAGGAACTTCTGGGGCTTTATTTATGACCCATCCTTCTAACTATAATTTTCCAGAGCAAATCCGTATCTGGCCTACGGGTATGAACCAAGGAAAGGAAAATGTATTCTTCAACTTTAATCCGGCGATGGATCGTGATTGGGTAATGCCGCCTAAATCGTCTCATACGTTGCGCTACCGAATGCTGGTGTACGATGGAGGGGTTGACGCAACTACGGCTAACCGTTACTGGCAGGACTTTGCTTATCCCCCTCGGGTTGAGGTAAAAACTTCTTCGGAACTAGAGAGGAAGAAGCTATTGCTTTACACTAAAAACGGTGAAGGCTATGTCCACGATAATATTCCGTATAGCATCAAAGCAATTCAGAAGTTGGCTGTAGAAAATGGATTTGAGGTAGTTCCTTCCGAAGATCCGGATCAGTTTACTGCTGAAAACCTTGAACAGTACGATGCCCTTATTTTCTCAAACACTAATAACGATGTCTTTGATACCCCTGAGCAAGAACAGGCCTTTCAGGACTACATACAATCAGGAGGGCGGTTTGTAGGTATTCATTCGGCTTGTGGTTCGGAGCGAGACTGGGATTGGTTTGCCCAGATGCTGGGGGGAAGATTTCATCGCCACCCACCCCGGCAAGACTTTGACGTAATTGTACTGGATAAAACACACCCTTCTACACACTTCTTGCCTGACGTATGGTCGGTAAAAGATGATGAGTGCTACTATTTGAAACACTTAAATCCGGATAACCATGTACTACTAGCGGCTGACTTAAATACAGTAGAAGATGAAAAGCGGGAGGACTATCCGGCTAACTACTTTGGTGATCAGTTCCCTTTAGCATGGTGTCATGAATTTGACGGAGGAAGGCAGTGGTACACTGCCCTTGGACATCGCCCGGAGCACTATTCTGATCCTACGTTTATGAAGCATATTTTAGGTGGCATTATTTGGGTACTCAGTGATGAGGCTCCTTAATTACTAATTCAACCATTAAAGTATTTACTCATTCAATTATTATGAATAGACGAGATTATCTTAAAAAAACACTAGCAACCACTACCGGAGCTTTTTTCGTACCAACCATTGTTCCATCCAGTGTTTTTGGTAAAAATGCCCCGAGTAATAAAATTCAGGTAGGGCAGATTGGCTTCGGTCGCATCGCTATGTCACACGATTTACCCGAAACTATGAAGCACGATGTGTCACGGGTAGTTGCGGTATGCGATGTTGATAGTAAGCGTAAAGAAGACGGCAAAAAATTTATTGAGAAGTGGTACGCTGATAACAAGAAAAAAGAAAATTTTGTCGAGGTGAAGATGTACGACGATTATCGGGAGATGATAGCTAGTCCCGATATCGATGCGGTGATTGTAAGTACTCCTGATCACTGGCATGCTCAACCCGCTATTGAGGCTGCCCTAGCCGGAAAAGCGGTTTACCTACAAAAACCTACCTCACTTACTATTGAAGAGGGGCGGGCTATGAGCGACATAATCCACCAAACTGGTGCAGTCTTCCAGTTAGGAAGTCAGCAACGTTCGGTAGATCCATGGCCACAGTTTAAGCGGGCTTGTGAACTAGTGCGGAACGGTAGAATTGGTGAGATCAAAAGCGTAAAGATTGGTTTGCCAAGTGATCCTTCAGGAGGGGAACCTACTCCAATGGATGTGCCAGACCATCTGAACTACGATATGTGGCTAGGCTCCACTCCTTACGTTCCTTACACCGAAGAACGGGTGCATCCCCAACCGCCCTTCACCGATGAAAAGTCACAATTCTCCCGACCTGGCTGGTTACGCTGCGAGCAATTCGGTGCGGGTATGATTACTGGCTGGGGTGTTCACCATATCGACATTGCCCACTGGGGAATGGATACTGAGTATACTGGACCAATAGAAGTGGAAGCTACGGCTAAATTCCCCGAAACCGGACTCTGGAATGTACATGGGCCTTACCGAGTAACTAGCAAATATGCCAATGGAGTAGAAATGGTGGTAGATGGCGAGCTTCCGAATGGAGTACGATTTGAAGGAACGGATGGGTGGATTTTCGTATCGAGAGGTAGCGTAGGTATTACCGCTTCTGACCCTAACTTTGGCAATTCGCCAGCATTCCAAGCTAGTGACCCGAAAATTCTGGAATCTGAAATTGGTTCGGATGAAATTCACTTATACGAAAGCCGTGAGCAGCACGGTAACTGGTTGGATTGCATCAAGTCACGCAAGCTTACTATTTCCCCGGCAGAAGTAGCCCATCGCTCGTGTAGTGCCTGTCTGGTGTCGCATATTGCCATGAAGCTGCCCCGTAAACTCTACTGGGATCCTATCAACGAACGCTTCAAGAACGATGACGAGGCAAATTCTATGCTGTCTCGCTCTCAACGTTATCCTTGGGGTTATGAGCATGTTGATGCACTTAAAGCTAGCTATGGAAGATAAGTGAGATAGTGCTAGCGTGTTATAGTGCGTAGTATTCATGTTTTCTGGCGACCGTCGCACGGTGTTCATGCCTACGCGGCGCGGTATTCATGTAATTTTGAACACTTGAACACCCCGACACTTCAGCACTACACTTTTTTTATTACCTTAGCAACCGATTACAATAACCTAGCGAATGAACCAATCAATTTTGATGGCTCTTGCTTTGCTGATCCTAGCAGCCTGTGGCGGGGCAAGCCAAACTCAAGACAATCCTACTGAAGACCAAGCCACCCAACAGTTTACTGGAGCTAATAATGAAGTGAAGCTAATGACCGTAGATCCTGGTCATTTTCATGCTGCCTTGGTGCAGAAATTTATGTACGACCAGGTAGATTCAGTGGTTCATGTCTATGCACCTCAGGGTAAAGATTTGCAACTGCACATGCAGCGGATCGAGGGTTTCAATACTCGCGATGAAAGTCCTACGCACTGGGTAGAAGAAGTGTATACCGGATCTGACTTTTTCGAGCAAATGATGCAGGAGCAGCCAGGTAATGTAGTGGTGCTTTCGGGTAACAATGCCAAGAAAACGGAATATATCCGTGAATCGGTAGAGGCTGGACTAAACGTATTGGCGGATAAGCCGATGGTAATTCATCCTTCTGAATTTCCTAAACTGAAGTCAGCCCTGGCTACTGCCGAAGAAAAGGACGTATTGCTGTACGACATTATGACCGAACGCTACGAGATTACGACCATGCTACAAAAAGCATTATCGCAGAAGTCGGAAGTATTCGGTGAATTAGAAAAAGGCACTCCCGAAAATCCGGCTATTTCCAAAGAAAGTGTTCACCATTTTTCTAAAGAAGTAGCGGGTAGTCCACTAATTCGTCCCGCCTGGTTTTTTGATACTGAGCAACAGGGCGAGGGTATTGTAGATGTTTCTACGCATTTGGTAGATCTGATATTGTGGGAGTGTTTCCCAGAAGAAGGAATCGATACCACTGAAGTTTCCGTAGTAAATGCCCGACGCTGGGCGACGGAACTTACTCCGGCTCAGTTTGAGAAAGTAACCGGAATGTCCGAATTTCCTGATTATCTGCAAAAAGACGTACAGAATTCAGTGCTCAACACTTACGCTAATGGTGAGTTTGTATTCGCCGCTCGGGGAGTTCACGGAAAAGTAGCGGCTATCTGGAACTTTGAGGCTCCCGAAGGGGCAAAAGATACGCACTTCTCTATGATGCGGGGAACGAAAGCTAATCTGGTCATTCGGCAAGATGCTCCTCAGAATTATCAAACTACATTATACGTAGAGCCTATTTCCCCAACTGACGATTTTGAGGCTAGTTTACGGACTGCGCTAGATGAACTAAGCTCGGAATATCCCGGATTAAATCTTCGTGCTTCAGAAAACGGATGGGAGGTGCTGGTTCCGGAGGAGTATAAAGTAGGTCATGAAGCTCACTTCGCTCAGGTCACTGAAAAATACCTAGAGTACTTAGTGGCGGGAGAGATACCCGATTGGGAGATGACGAATATGTTGACGAAATATTATCTTACCATGCAGGCTTACGAGATGAGCAGAGGGGCGGGGAGCTAGGAGCAAGAGGGAAGGGCGTATAGCAATACGCCCAAACAATGATATATATGAAAATAAAAATCTGGATAGTAATAGCTGCTTTCTCTTTACTTGGCTGCGCTCAGGAGGAAGAGGTAAAAACTCTAAGACTAGGTCACGGCTTATCAGTAGACCACTCGGTACATCAAGCGATGGTATTCATGGGAGATCGGTTGAAGGAAAAGTCGGATGGAAAGATGGAGCTTAAAGTATACCCAAGTGAACAACTAGGCTCGGAGCGAGAGTGCGTAGAGTTACTCCAGTTCGGTAGTCTAGCCATGACCAAAGTTTCGGCGGCAGTGATGGAAGGCTTTGTAGACAAATACCGAGTGTTAGGTTTACCTTACCTATTTGAAAGCAAAGCCCATGCTTTTAAAGTACTAGATAGCGATGTCGGTAAAGAAATCTTGGAATCAGGAGAATCGATCTGGTTAAGAGGGCTCGGCTTTTATGATTCGGGTTACCGTAGCTTCTATACCAAAGATAGACCAATCAATACCCCCAGCGATTTGTCAGGCATGAAAGTTCGGGTAATGTCCAGCATTAACTCTATCAATATGGTAGAAGCGATGGGGGGCTCACCAACCCCAATTTCTTTCGGGGAGTTATATACCGCTTTGCAAAGCGGGGTAGTTGATGCCGCAGAAAATAATCCACCTAGTTTTTATCTATCGCGCCATTACGAAATTTGTAAGTACTATTCTATCGATCAGCATACTCAGGTGCCCGATGTATTACTGATTAGCCAGATTATCTGGAATAAACTGAGTTCCGAAGAGCAGCAGTGGGTGCAAGAAGCTGCTGACGAATCGGTAGAATATCAGCGAGAGCTATGGGAGGTTTCTGAGAAAGAGGCAATGGATGCAGTAAAGGCTGCCGGAGTGGAAATTAACTATCCTGACAAAAGCCCATTTCAGGAAGCGGTAGAAGATGTATATGAGCCTTTTAGCGACAACGAAGAACTTAATAGCCTTATTCAACGCATAAAAGCGGCCTCTTAACTTAGAGTATGTTTGAGCTTTATCCTTTGACCTTCAAATCCACCTTTGTCACCTGCGCTTCGCCAATTTTTTCGGCCGTAGCCCAGGCTATGCCCTCAAAAATTGGCTCGCTCAGTCGCCAAACTTTGAATTTTCGGTTTCAAAGACAAAATTCAAACATACTCTTATGACTCTACGAAACGCAATTGATAGAATAGTACGATGGCTGCTGGTTATCTTCATGTCAGCTATTGTAATTGATGTGACCATCCAGGTAGTCAGCCGCTATTTATTTCAATCTCCCTTTAGCTTTACTGACGAACTAGCTGGGTTTCTACTCATCTGGGTAGGACTCTTAGGCTCGGCTTATGCTACAGGTGAAAAACAACACTTAGCCATTGACTTAATCTCGGGGGGGATGTCTCCCCAGAGGAAACGCCAACTAGATATTCTCATCAACATTATCGTTGTATTATTTGCCTTAGGAGTACTGGGGATAGGCGGGTTTTGGTTAGTGTACACCAGTTTCTTATTTGGACAAATATCGGCCGCTCTTGAACTTCCGCTGGGCTACGTTTATCTGGTAGTACCAGTTTCTGGTCTGCTGATTGCCTATTATGCCATTGATAATACGTTTAATGAACCCAGCACTGATCCTGATTTAGTGGGTGAATAAGTTTGTGCTAGTGGAAAAGAGAAAAGGGAGAACGGAAAAGGGAAAAAGGCGATATGATTGATAATTGTTCGATAAACCCTAGTGACTAAGGACAAGTGACAAATGAACTAACAATAACTAGCAATTTATCCATAGAACAATTGACCACTAACTCGACCATCTAATCACTCTCTCATTTAAATCTTAATGGAAGCTACCGAAGTCCTCATTCTTGTTTTCAGCTTTGTGATCTTTATTGCTATTGGCGTTCCAATTGCCTACTGTATTGGAATTGCTGGAGTCATCACTATGCTACTTTCCATTGACTATCTTCCTGCAGTGACCACTTTTGCCCAGCGGATGGCAACGGGTCTCAACAGCTTTACTTTGCTGGCTATTCCGCTATTTATTCTGGCGGGGCAACTCATGAATACCGGAGGAATTGCCTCCCGACTAATTGAGTTTGCCAAAGTGCTAGTAGGTCGATTACCAGGGGGGTTAGCGGTAGTAAATGTGCTAGCTAATATGTTATTTGGTGCAATTTCTGGCTCAGCGGGCGCTGCTGCCTCAGCAATTGGAACCATCATGCATCCACGCATGAAAAATGAGGGGTACGACGAAAACTTCAGTGCCGCAGTGAACATTACTTCAGCAACTACCGGGCTGGTAATTCCTCCGAGTAACATTTTGATTATCTATTCATTAGCTAGTGGCGGGGTTTCTATTGCCGCTCTGTTTTTAGCTGGTTATCTACCGGGTGTATTGACTGGGTTAGCACTCATTGGTTTTGCTACGGCCTACGCTTATCGTCATAATTACCCTACCGGAGAAAAAGTCCCGCTACGGGAAGGGGTGCAGAAGTTTCTGGCGGCTTTACCAAGTCTATTACTATTGATTATCATACTCGGGGGAATTGTAGCTGGCGTTTTTACCGCCACGGAGGCTTCGGGAGTAGCTGTCCTTTACTGCTTAGCACTGGCATTTATCTACCGGGAAATTAAGGTGAGCGACTTACCCGATATTTTAATACGAACTACGCTGACCACTTGCATAGTGTTGCTGATGGTCGCTGCTTCTATTGGGCTTTCCTGGGTAATGGCTTACGAGGAAATTCCGCAAAATGTAAGCGCTGCTCTACTCACTCTGAGTGATAGTCCGTTCTTGATCTTGTTGATTATCAACATTATTCTGCTCTTTGTAGGAGTGTTTATGGACATGACTCCGGCAGTACTGATTTTTACCCCGATATTTCTTCCGGTAGTCACCCAGCAGTTAGGCATTGATCCAGTTCACTTTGGCATTATCCTGATCGTTAACCTTTGTGTTGGCTTGTGTACCCCGCCCGTAGGTACCGTACTGTTTATTGGTTGCAGCGTAGCCAACATAAAAATTCAGTCAGTAGTAAAGCCATTGCTACCCTTCTTTGTGGCGATGGTAGTGGTATTACTACTGGTTACTTATATTCCTGAAATTAGCCTGTGGTTACCTCGGCAATTCGGCTTCTAAATGAAAGGTTTTATGCAAAATGACATATTTGGAGTCTCCGAAAAAGTCATCATCATCACGGGTGGTGCTGGAGTGCTTGGGGGAGCGATGGCAGCCATGTTACTCAAGCAAGGAGCTAAAATCGTCATTCTTAGTCGGCGTGAGTCTTCTATAAATGAGAAACTGGAAGAACTTCATGTGATCAGCGAAAATGCAATTGGGTTTGCCTGTGATGTCACTTCTCAGGAGCAATTAGAAGAAGTAAGTCAGAAAATACTGGCTCAGTGGGGGCAGATTGACGTACTCATCAATGCTGCTGGGGGAAATATGCCTGGTGCGACCGTTGCCCCTGGCCAAACCGTATTTGACGTATCGGTGGATGCTTTACGAAAAGTACTGGATTTAAATCTGATGGGCTCAGTACTGCCGACGCTTGTATTTGGAAAAGCGATGGCTAAACAAAAATCCGGTAGTATCATTAATATTTCCTCGATGGCAGCTACTCACTCCATTACACGGGTATTAGGTTACTCAATAGCGAAGGCAGGGATTGATATGTTTACTAAGTGGATGGCCACCGAGATGTCCTTAAAATTTGGTGATGGTATTCGGGTAAATGCTATTGCCCCGGGCTTTTTTATTGGAGAACAAAACCGGAAGCTACTCACCAATGAAGACGGCTCGTTAACTGAGAGAGGTAAAACCATTATTCAGAATACTCCCATGCAACGCTTTGGGGAAGCTGAAGAATTAAATGGAGCAATACTTTACCTCTGTAGCGATGCTTCCAAGTTTGTAACCGGAACTATTTTACCTATCGACGGCGGATTTAGTTCGTTTAGTGGAGTGTAAAAATGAATTCCTTGCAACAATCATTATATCCTACCTGGCGCTGGTTTGGCCCTCAGGATGCCGTATCTCTCATGGAAATTAAACAAGCTGGAGTAAAAGGAATCGTTACTGCTCTGCATCATATCCCTTGTGGTGAGGTATGGTCAGTAGAGGAAATTAAGCAACGGCAAAAAGTCATTGAAGCGGTTGGTTTAGACTGGACAGTGGTAGAGAGTGTAAACATTCACGAAAGCATCAAAGTCGGCGCATCTGATCGGGATCAGTTTATAAGAAAGTATCAGCAGACTCTCCGAAATCTAGCTAAGTGTGGTATTCGGTTGGTATGCTATAATTATATGCCAGTACTGGATTGGACGCGCACTCAACTAGCGCATCCGGTAGAAGATGGTTCAACCGCTCTTCGTTATGATCCCACGGCTTTGGCAGCTTTTGAATTATTCATACTAAAGCGAAAGGGTGCAGAAGATCAGTACAGTAAAGAACAGAAAGTAACTGCTGAAAAGTATTTCTCAGCGATAACTCAGGCTGAAAAAGAGAAGCTGCAACAAACAATTTTAGCGGGACTGCCAGGAACTGACGAAGTTTTCACTCCTGATGAGTTTAATAGGTTCTTAGAACGTTATCAGGACGTGGATGCCCAGCAGCTGCGTAAAAACCTTGTCTATTTTTTACAGCAGATCATTCCGGTGACGGAAGAAGTTGGCATTAAGATGGCGATTCACCCTGACGATCCGCCATTCCCTATTCTGGGTTTACCCCGGGTAGTTAGCACCGAAGATGATTTGCAGTTTATTACCAGTCAGGTTCCTTCGCCCAGTAACGGTATCACTTTCTGCACCGGATCACTGGGCGGAAGGTCAGATAATGACTTACCAGGAATGATTGAACGACTGGGAGATAAAATACATTTTCTGCACTTACGAAATGTACAGCGTAACTCCGACGGTAGCTTTCACGAGGCAAATCATCTGGAGGGGAGCACTGATATGTTTGCGGTGATGCAAGCGGTTATCAATGAGCAGCAGAAAAGAATTAATAGTGGCCGAGAAGATATTACTATTCCGCTACGTCCTGATCATGGTCATCAGTTTCAGTTTGATATTGATCGTAACTTTTACCCTGGTTACTCAGGGGTAGGGCGGTTACGGGGTTTAGCCGAACTAAGAGGGCTAGAACTAGGAATTCGCCGGATGATGGGAAATAGATGAGATTTACCCAACAATACGCCCGTAGAATCGTTTTACTTGACAGGTGTCAGCCCAGAATGAATTTTTTTTACCCCTCATTTGTTGTATAGACATGATTACAATTCCCGATAAGCGAAAGTCCCAGATCACTAAAGAACTTCTAAAACAGTACAAGAAATCTCATCCCGGAGTTTTTTCCCTCAGCTACTTTGATCCAACCGAAATCAATGACTTTGTTGTTCAGCGCGGTTCAGACGTAGTAGTAGATAAGCAGGGAATAGAAAGCTTCCTTCAGGCATTTAGATAGATATAGCACCTGCTATACTTCACGCTTAGTGTTTCTAAGCGACATAACCCTCAGAATAGCTTCGCTCGGTTTGGATAAGCATATCCTTACTTAGGCAAAGTATGTTCCTGAGGGTTATTGTTTATATGAGCTCTAATAGGGCGATTACCCCGGTGTAGGAAATAATACAAGCAAAGACTAGAGCGGCTGCTAGACCAATATTCATGCCCAGTCCAGCAGTGTGTTTGCCCATAAGCTCCTTACTATTTACTAGATACATAATTCCCCCAATAACCAGTGGCAATACAAATACAGCTGCAACTTGAGTAGCTATTTGGGCAGCAATTGGGTTAGCTCCTAGGATAGGTACACTTAACCCCACTACGCAAGCAATACCCGTAAGAATCTTAAATCTTGAGGAGTTTGTATCTAATTCTCCATTCTGATAATCAGCAATAAGTAAGGGAGCTACCATCAGAATCGGGAAAATAGACGATAAGCCTGCACTCACGGCACCGACCATAAAGAGAACTACGGCAAACCGTCCGGCAATTGGTTCTAGGGTATAAACCATATCCATCACCTTTTCAATGGTTTTACCTTCATAGAACAAAGCTCCAGTGGCAGCAGCCATAATGGCTAGGTTGATAGCAAACATCAAGATTGCCGATGTAAGCGCATCACGAGATTGGTCTTTAAGATTGTCTTGGTTCCAGCCTTTTCCTTTCATTAGTAGCGGTCGCACTACAAAAGTGGGAGCTGCCATTGTTGTGCCTACAAAAGCAGCTACCAGTAGTTTGCCTCCGGCTACATCCGGCACACTTGGTACAACTCCACTTAAAATTTCTCCGGGTTTGGGAAGCACCACAAACATGGAAATCAAAAACGAAATGCCCATTAAGGTTACAAAAATGATAAGTACTTTCTCAAAGAATGAGTATTGCCCAACCCAAAGTAGAGAATACATAATTAGAATAAGCGTAATGGCGATGCCCAGCACCATCCAGTAGTTCTCAGCAGGCAAGTCCGGATTGAAGAGTAACAGGGTTTCGTAAATAGCGTTAGCACTTAACCCTAAAATTCCCGACAGTGAATTCCACTGGGCTACAATAATACCGACTACTACCAATATGGCGATGAATTTTCCGGCTTTAAGGCGGGTCTTGAAACTATGAATAGAGGTAAGTCCGGTGACTACTGCGTAGCGTCCGTAGGCTTCCATCAGTAGCCAGGAGAACAGGCAACTAAGCATGAGAACCCATAACAGTTGCATACCAAACTGACTACCTGCCTTCGCCATAGAGGTCACACTGCCGGTACCAATTGTATAACCAATACAAAACAATCCTGGGCCAATACTCAGCATGGCTAACCAGATTCTTTGGAGAAAAGAAGGCGAAGCTTCTGACTGCGCTTTTTCTACCGACATGCTATTGAGGGATAGTAATAAGGTTTTGCGACTGAAGATAATTCAGGCTCTGTTCCTGATTTGCGAACGCCTGTTCCTGATTATCTACTGCCTGAAGCTCAATGGCTATGTAAGGTACCGAATGATCAGCCAACATTTTTAGTACTTCGGGTAGTGGGAGTGGGTTTTCGCCCAAAGTCTCCTGAGCTTGTCCACCTTGGGCGGATTTCAAATGAATGTAGAATAAGTTCTCAATATTATTTTGTAAGAACATTCGTACACTATCGGGTGAGGCGTGGACACGAGCTACACTGAACGGGTTAGCGGTATCAAATTGCCATCCAACTTGGTCGCTAACTCGCGCAAACAAGTCAGCCACGCCGTAGTACTGGTCAATCTGACCATAAAATGGTTCACCACCGTTTTCGATCACGTACTGCAAACCAGCCTGATTTGCTAATGCTGCGGCACTGTCCGCATACTGAACTGCGATTTCTAATTCTTCTTCAGTCCAGCCCTGTTTGGTGGGATCATTGGCGAATTCTGATAGACTAGCCAGTGAACGGATTAATTTCGGCCCTTCAAAAACCACTGCATTCTTCAAACCTTCTTCAAAGGTAGCCCAAAAGTCTTCGTCCAGCAGTCCCTTCTGAATAGCGTAACTGACTTCTATTCCTTTCTCCTGAGCATAAGCTGCAATTTCCTGACTTTCTTCTACTGATAATTCAGCACTTGGATCGCGAAGCTCTAGCCAAGCGTAGCCCTGCTCGGCGGCGTAATCAACAAACTGCTTACTGGTTTCTAGCGAAACGGGCATGGCTGCTAGAAAATTCTGCGTGGTAAATCCCAGCTTTAGATTGGGATAATCAGTGAACTTTAAACTGTTGTTAATCGACTCTTCTGCAGATTGCTCATTATTTTGGGTAGTAGGCTGGCATCCGACTAGAAAGAGAATAACAGAGCCAGATAAGAATAGCATAAGTAATTGGGAAAAGTAATTTGGTAGGTAGTGCATTTTAGTTGTTATTTGGATAGAGTCAAATGTGGCGTAAATTACCAGTTGTGAATAGAACCATCAGAGCTTTTTAGAATAGGATGGGGGAATTCGGTTTTCTCAGTGACCTCCATCACAAAATCCGCTTTTTCCGGATCAAATTCTACACCCAGACCTGGCTTGGGATTCAAGTATAGCTTACCGTCTCTGAAGTTGATGTAATCCTCATTGAAGTAAGCTGGGCGTTCAGGTTGCCCACCAACCAACTCCATCATGCAGCGCATGGGGCTGCTGGAACTGAGCACGTGTACCAGCGTAGCGGTAGACAGTGGTCCAGTGAAGTGTGGAATCATGCCGACGTAGTGGGTTTCGCAAATAGCCGCCAGCTTCTTAAACTCGGAGATGCCTCCGGTATTCGGGATCGTGAAGCGGGTGTAGTCGATTAGATGATCTTCGATGAGTTCATTGCTATCCCAGCGGTCGCCAAACTGTTCGCCTACGGCAATGGGTACTTTAGTTTTCTGTCGGATATTACGGTACACTTCGGGGTTCTCTGAGCGAACAATATCCTCTACAAAGTAGGGTTCTAATTCTTCTAGGGCATCACAAATCTTAATGGCTTCGGGTGTATCAAAGCGGGTGTGAAGATCAATCGCCCAGTTGCCCGAGCCACCTACGGCGGCATCTACTCGCTGACAGAGATCAATGGTATTTTTCGCATTTTCGTAGAAGTCAAAGGGTTCTTCACCGTCGCCACCAGTGGGGCCAATACGAAAGGCACGTAGTCCGGCTTCAATGCAGGCTTGGGCTTTTTCTTCAATAGTCTCAGCCGAAGATCGGAAGCCCGTAGCGTAGCATTCTACGTAGTCGCGAGTAGTTCCGCCCAGTAGATCGTACACCGGTACGCCTAGCGCTTTTCCTTTGATATCCCAGAGAGCCATTTCTAATGCACCCAAAGCATGCAACTTCTCCCGTCCGGGCGGGTAGAACATGCCACGATAAACGTACTGCCAGAGATGTTCAATCCTAAACGGGTCTTCGCCAATCAGCATTTGGGCGCACTGCTCGATAGTATCTTTAAAGCCGCCTTCGCCAATTCCGACGATGCCTTCGTTGGTGAATACTTCTACAATTCCCCGCGTCTGATTAAACAGAGGCTTGGTGTAACCCGGAGCGCTGTAGTAGCGCACTTTCGTGATTTTTAGATCGGAATGAGTCTGGAAGGGGGAAGCAGTAGCGAATGGCAGAGGAAAACTGCCCAAGGCTGCTCCACCGAATACGGCTTGTTTCAGAAACTGTCTACGGTCAGTAGGCATAGGTAATAGGTTGTATTAGTAGCATTGAAGCTAATCAGAAAAAAATAGCATTCAAAGCCTACCGACCGTAGCGAATCATTTTCTAATTAATCGCGCAGTTTTGCCCTCTGAGGTACGTAACATATACACGCCTTTCGGGTAGCTCGTAAGATCAATAGTTGCATCACTTGGTACGGATTCGGGCACTACCACTCTACCGGCTATATCCGTTACGGTAATGCGGGTTTCAGGAGCTACTTTCACCTTGAAAAGTCCGTTTCCCGGATTAGGATACACTCTTAAAAAGTTGTCAGAGAACGAGGGGCTATCGAAATAGCCTTCAGTAAACGAGGATTTATTATCACCCCCTTTTGATTTGGACGAGGAATCTGTTCGGGACGATATACTTTCTACCACCTCAAAAGTGCACTGGTCTCTTACAAAACCTTGGGAAGATGCCTCACTAAAGCTAGTTACGAACACGGTTTGGGTACCCAGCGAGGTAGCGGTGTACTCTCCACTTGTGGTGTTTACGCCAGAACCGCCGGAAGCAGTAAACTGAAAAAACTGGTCGGTGGTGTTAGAGGGGAAAATCTCGGCATCAAAATCGTAAGTAGAACCTAGTTCTATTTGCGTAATGTAGTTAGTGATGCTGATGCTAGTAGCAAATATCTCAGTCGAAAATACTAGTTCATCCACATCTAACAGAAAGCCATTTCCCCCTCGAAAGACCAAGTAAATATCTACGACGTTGTAAATGAAGCCAGCAGTATTATTGGCCGTGAAGGACTGAAACGAACGCCAGCCACCAGTGTTGGGTACCTCCACGGTACCTACCAAATCTCCGGTAGGACTATCCAATCGGTACTCAATCGTGCCTCCGTTAGTATTGCTAGAGGCTCGCACGGAGATACTTTTGCCACCTTCGTTACCAAAGTCCAGATTGCTGAAACCAATGTAATCCCCATCTTGGATGAAGCCTACTGCGCTACCGCCGTTGCTCAGTTTAATTCCATTTTGGTCATCGAAATTTTCAGCCTGAATAGTTTGATAGGGATTGACTGATGACTGAGCAAATAGATTACTTACTGTAAGTAAAAGTACTACTGAATAGGTAAAGAAATTTTTCATAGCTCGCAGAAGGTTTAATTGAAATATCTCAATTTTGGGAATTATTTGTAGACATAATGTTGCAAGCAAACGTCTAAAATAATAAGCGAGCTATTCTATTGAAGCCATTCACTTCAGAACACTATTGATAGGGGGATATAACGTATTGAATACAGATATTCCACCACTACCAATGTTTGATTGATCTTTGCTTCTTTGTTGTTAAGATAGTAAACTGCCGAATAGAAAAACTACTAGTACTCTCAAAAGTTTTGAAACAATATTATGATTTAATCGTTTGATTAAACAAAAAGATTTAATATGTTTGTATCATGACTCAGGAAATAAACAAGTCAGAGGAAATCTCCACTGAAGAGCGGATTAAGCAAGCAGCGGCTAAAGTATTCACCCAAAAAGGGTATGCCGCTACTAAAACCCGCGATATTGCCGAAGAGGCTGGTATCAATATCGCCTCTTTGCATTATTACTACCGGAGTAAAGACAAACTATTTGAAATTGTAATTGGGAATGCCCTGCGGCAATTCTCGAAAGTGATGGATAATATTTTTAATAATGATAATCCACTGGATGAGAAGATTAAATTTTTCGCTGACCGCTATATTACCTTTCTGAAGGAGAATCCTAACGTTCCTTTGTTTATGCTGAGTGAGTCGCAGCGAAATCCAGGGATGACCGATAAATTTATGACCGAAGAAAAATCACTAGGAAAGCTGGAAAAACAACTACGCACATTAGCCGAAGAAGGAGTAATTCGGGAGATACACCCTGCCCAATTTATGCTAAACCTGGTGGGCTTAACAGCTTTTCCTTTCTTATCCAAATCTATCATTATGCATAAGCTAAGAATGAGTGATGAACAATACGACCAGCTACTGGAAGAAAGAAAAAAAATGGTAGCAGAAATCTTGATCAACTACTTATACCTGAAAAAATAATCTCAAATTTTTTTGCCCTAAATGTAATCATTTGATTACATCATAAAGTGTAAACAATTAAACAAATCAAAATTATGAAAGCTAAGAAAATAACGTTATATCTGGCGGGGCTGCTGTTTCTTGGTACCCAGTGGCAGTGTAGTGATTCGTCAGGGGAGAGTCAATCTACTTCAGCCCCAGATAAGACCGAAAATATCCGCAAGTTTGCCACTCAATCCGCTGAGCCTCAGTCTATCAAACACAGTATTAGCCTCACGGGACGTGTGGTGCCCCAACAAAAAATTGACGTGGTGGCTCAGGTTCAAGGTGTAGCTGAAAGCCGTCGCAAACCTTTTGAAGAAGGACAAACATTTCAGCAGGGTGAAGTGCTACTTTCGCTCGATGACGATGAATTTCGTAGCAACTTGGCGGCTCAGAAGAGTCAATTCTTAGCTTCGTTAGTTCGTATCATGTCGGATATGAAGCTGGACTATCCTACCAATTTTCCGGCTTGGAACCAGTACTTAAAGCAATTGGACATAAATCAATCGCTATCGCCCTTACCCAAAGTGGAAAACGAGCAGTTGCGCTACTTTTTGTCGGCCAATAATATTTTTAACCTCTACCACACTATCCGAAGCCAAGAAGAAACCTTAGAGAAGTATACCATTCGGGCACCTTTCACTGGGGCAGTTACCCAGGCGATAATTGATGCTGGAGGACTGGTGAGTCCGGGAGTGAAGTTAGGCGAGTTTATCCGTACCGATCAGTATGAAGTACAAGCGGCTATATCGATAGAAGACTTGGAATTGGTGGAAGTCGGACAAACAATTCCATTGCGCTCCCGCAGCATTTCTGGAGAGTGGATGGGGCGGGTAAACCGAATTGGTAAACGAGTAGACCCTGCCACGCAATCGGTATCGGTTTATCTGTTGGTAGCTGGTGAGCAACTCAAAGAGGGCATGTACTTAGTGGGTGATCTGGCTTCACGCACCTATGAAAACGCGGTAGAAATGCCGAAGGAAGTACTGACTCGTCAAAACCAAGTCTATGTTATTGAAGATTCGGTGGTCAAACTCAAAAATGTTACCCCACTGGAGTATCAAGAAGTGACCGTAATCGTGCAGGGATTAGCCCAAAACGATCAAGTAATTACCGATCTGATCACTTCACCGATCCAGGGCATCACTGCTATTCCCAAATAACTAAAAAGACTAAACCATGCGAAGTACTATAAAATATCTTATTCAGCACCCCACGCTGGTCAACCTGTTCGTAATCTTGCTAGTCGGAATTGGGCTACTGCGACTTTCGCAGACCCGCAGTACTACGTTTCCTAGTCAGAAAGTGCGCTTTATTGATATGACCGTTCCCTATCCGGGCGCAAGCCCTAGCGAAGTAGAAGAGGGAGTCACTACCCGGATAGAAGATAACCTAGAAAGTGTTACTGGTATCGATCGGGTAACCTCAACCTCTCGCGAAAATCTAGCTTCTATCCAGGTAGAACTGGAAGAAAATGCCGATGCGGATAAAATGCTGGTGGAAGTAAAAAATGCAGTAGACCGAATTAATAATTTCCCGAGTGGGGTAGAGCCCGCGTCCATTCAGAAGCGCGAACCACTTAACCTGACGGTTAGCTTTGCTCTGGATGGTGATTTGCCACTGCAAGCAATGAAAGATTATGCCGATGAGATCCGGGATGATCTGATGGCTGCGCCGAGTATTTCAACGGTAATGATCAACGGTGTGCCGGAAGAAGAAATTGAAATCCGGGTGCGAGAAAACGACCTGAGAGCATATAGTCTGACGATTAACGATGTGCAACGAGCGGTTCAAAATGCCAATCTGGAAACCTTCGGGGGGAGCATTGAGACGGGAGAAGAAAATATTTCTATCAAAGCCAATGAGAAGGGCTACTATGCTAAAGATTTACAAAATATTGTGGTTCGGGCTACCCCCGATGGTAACGTAGTTTACCTGAAAGAAGTAGCCGAGGTAGTAGATCAGTTTAAAGATTCGCCTACCGCTCGCTACCTGGAAGACGAGCGGGTGATTACCGTGACAGTGTACACCCTGAACGACGAGGATATTCTAGAAAATGCTGATTATGCTAAAGACTACATCGCTACGTTCAACGACCGCCATGCCGGGATTGACCTTTTGATACTAGAGGATGGTACTGGGAACTTGCAAGATCGGCTCAAAACCATGATAAATAACGGAGTGGTAGGAGTAGTACTGGTTCTAATCGTTCTTGCGCTATTTCTCGATAAGCACTTAGCCTTTTGGGTAGCTCTGAAAATTCCGGTGGCCATTATCGCGATGTTTATTTTTGCTGATATCTACGGGATAACGATTAACACCGTTTCTTTATTTGGGTTTATTCTGGTGCTAGGTATTTTGGTTGACGATGGGGTAGTGATCGGTGAGAATATCTACCAACACGCCAAAGAAAAAGGAAAGAAACCGCTCCGGGCGGCATTGGAAGGAACCCTAGAGATGATTACTCCCGTTATTATTTCGCTCTCAACCACGGCGGTTGCCTTCTCCTTATTCTTATTTTTACCCACGCAGGCGGGAGAGTTTTTTGGCGAAATGGCCTTCGTCGTAATTTCAGTATTATTTGTGGCCTTCCTGGAGAGTTTCTTTATTCTGCCCGCCCACCTAGCTCACTCCAAAGGATTGCGGGAAAATAGTAAGCCATCTCGCATAGAACGCTGGGCGAGTAATTCAGTGGCCTTTCTGCGCGATAAGGTCTACATGAAGCTATTTCACCAAACTGCCGTAGGCCGAGGATGGATGCAAGGCCTGACGTTTGTGGCCTTCGTGGGTTTACTAGTTGGTTCGGTAGCGCTTATTAGCGGGGGAGTGGTTAATTTTACTTTTTTCCCCAACTTAGATGATGATGCTTTCTTTATTGAGTTGGAACTTCCGCCCGGCACTCCGGTAGAAGTCACCCAGCAGAAATTAGGTCAAATCGCTGAAGCTACTCAGGAAGTCAACGCTGATCTTAGCGAAGGGAGAAAAGACAAAAAACAAGTCATTCGTTTTGTGGAGACAGTTACCGGCCCACTGGACAACCAAGGGCAAGTAAAAGTAACGATGATGGGTGGCGAGGAGCGCGGTATTAGCTCATTTAAGGTGTCTAGTGCTATCCGTGAAGCAACCCCTCCTATTCCCGAGGCTACTCGATTAATTTACGGTCTGGGGGCTGCCACATCCATATTTGGTCTACCAGTATCTTTCTCCCTGAAGAGCAAAGACCTGGAAGAGTTGCGGTTGGCAAAACAAGAACTTAAAGTCGCCATGGAGGATTTTCCCGATGTAAAGGATGTGTCGGATGACGATACACAGGGTAAACAAGAGCTACACATTAAACTGAAGCCCCAAGCGGAGCTACTCGGATTAAGTTTAGGGCAGGTGCTAAATCAAGTGCGGGCGGGTTTCTTCGGAATGCAAGCCCAAAGCTTACAGCGGGGAGATAATGAGGTGGAAATATGGGTGCGCTATCCTAAGGAAGGGCGAGATACGAAGGCAGAGCTACTGAACATGCGAATAACTGCCCCTAATGGAAATGCCTACTATCTCAAAGATATTGCTTCGGTAGATACGGAAGAGGGCACGTTGGCAATTAATCACGTAGAGGGGCAACGGGAAATTCGTATCGAGGCAAATGTAGCTAACAAGGAAGTATCTGCGCCTCGGGCTATTGCCCACATTGAAACCGAGTTGTTGCCCAGCATCTTGCAAAAGTATCCATCAGTATCTTACACGGTGGAGGGGCAAAATCGACAGTCGTTCAAACTTATTGGAGCTATTACTACGATTGGTCCAATCATTCTGCTATTCATACTGGCATTGATCATTATCAACAACAATTCATTTTCCCAGGGACTGCTCGTTTTTGGCTTATTCCCTTTTGCGCTCATTGGCGTGATTACAGGGCACTGGATTCATGGCGAGCCAGTAAGTATCTTCTCCTTAATCGGTACTATTGCGCTTATCGGGGTATTTGTTAACAATGCACTCGTATTTATTTCTACACTTAACGATCTACTTAAAGAAGGCAAAGATTTTATTGGAGCCATTGTTGAGTCGGCTCAATCTCGATTCCGCCCTATTATCTTAACTACAATCACTACAGTAGCGGGTTTGGGTCCGCTCATTGGTTCTAGTAGTGTGGGAGCCCAGTTCTTGAAAGGTCCGGCTATTGCAATGGCTTACGGCTTAGGGTTTGGTATTTTCAATGTACTCATCTTGCTTCCGCTAATGCTTGTCGTATTCAACCGATTGCGCCTATGGTGGCATAATCGGGTGCGAAACCGTCAGCTATCCCCGGCCGAGGTAGAACCGGCTGTCATGAAGCTTAAGTATACCATCAACGAATAACGATCAAAATCATGAATATTTATAGAATTACATTAGTGTTGGTATTGGCTGTGGTCACTACGACTGGGTTTAGTCAGGGAGTAGCCGTACCGTCTGATTCTATGCGACTAACACTAGAAGAGGCAATTTCCCAGGCACTGGAGAATAATTACGACATCCGTTTAGAGCAGTACCGAGTAGAACGTAGCGAGAATAACGTTTCTCGTGCCCTATCAGGGCAGATGCCCACAATCAATCTTAGCGGTAGCTACGAGTGGGGCTACGCTAACACGGAGATTCAAACGTTGCCAATGGGAGGAGGTGCGGGTGAAGCTTCAGCCGGGGATAATCCTCCGATGGAGCTAGAAGGAACAGCTAACACCTTCTCGGTGCAGCCTCAGTTGAATGTCCCTATCTTTCAAGGGTTTAAGGGTAAGTATCGTTACAAGCAACTGGAAAACGCTCAACGCATGAGCAAACTGCAACGTGATGGGGTCATTGAACAAGCCTTAGTCAGCACGGTATCGGCTTATCTGGAAGCGGCTCGTTTGCAAGCGCAATTGGAAATCAACCAAGAGAATATCGCCCTTTCCTACGATCGCTGGCAACGGGTAGAGGAAGATGCTAAGTTTGGAGTGGCTAATTCTATCCGTCGGTTGCAGGCCGAGGTAGATTTAAAAACCGATAGTGCTAACTATCGCAATACGGTACTGGCTTACGAGAATAGCTTACGTAATCTGAACGTAGTGCTGGTACGTCCGCTCGATGATCGGTACTCAGTGCAGGAGGAGTTATTACTCAGTGAGCAACTAGATTACGAAGCCCTGCTAGGCGATATGAAGGCTAACAATACTCAACTCAAGCTGTCGCGACGAGGTATTGATAATGCACTCTACGAAGAGAAAATTGCCCAGGGAGATTATCTGCCGACAGTGCAAGGCTACGCCAACTATTCGTACCTTAACTCCGAAGATGAAGCCAACTTTTTGCAAAGTAATGTAGCGTACGGCCCCAATGTGGGAGTTACTCTCAGCTACTCAATCTTTTCTGGTGGGGCGAGAAAGATTCAACAGCAAAACGCTCAATTGAGTCGGGAAGAACAGGAAATGACACTGGAGAGTAGACGGTTCACATTGGAGAAGGAACTGCGTAATGCTTACGCTCAGTACATCAACAATCAGCAACAGCTCCGGATTGAGCAATCGAATCTGGCTACCTTTGAGCAAAACTACCAGAAGATGCAGGAAGATTTCAAGCTAGGGTTGATTACTGCCTCCGATGTTCGTACCGCTCAGCTAAATCTTACCGCTGCGAAAAACCGCATTAATAACTTGACCTACTCAGTGAAGCAGTCTGAGATTAGGCTATTGCAACTTAGCGGACGGTTAACTCAGTAATTATACGTTCTAACCTAGAGATTTTATGCTTTTCTTAAAAAGACAACTGTTTATCTTACTACTAATCTTGCCCGCTGCTTTTGCCTTTACCATCGGGAACACCTGGAGTATCTCCGATGATTACGAAGTTCGCTTTTCCGGTTCAGGGGCCGAAGGAACCTTCCGGGGACTAACGGGTACTATCAAATTCGACCCTGACCAGCTCAGGCAATCTCAGTTCGATGTATCGATAGATGCTACGACCATTGACACTGGAAACAAAACGAAGGACAAGCACGCACGGGGTAAAAGCTGGTTTGATGTAGAACAGTATCCGGAAATTAAGTTTCGCTCATTGCAGGTTACTAAGGCGGGAGATCAATATCAGATGACCGGCACGCTTACACTGCACGGAGTAGAAAAGGAAATTACGTTTCCCTTCACCTTTACTGAAAATGGTGGTTCTGGACTCTTTGAAGGCAGCTTCACGGTAGACCGGGAAGAATACGGTATTAAAGGACCTTTTATTGGCTTCATGGTAGGTGATGACTTTGAAGTAAACCTAAAAGTGCCAGTAGAAAATAAATAAGAAAAATAAATCTGCTCAGGGATGAAACTACTTAAATATTCAGGCTACACATTACTGGCCATTCTACTGTTAGTGCTACTCACGGTAGCATTTCTCTTCCTACGGTGGCAACTCATTTCGTTAGCTAACCTAAGACAATTGGGCGAAGAGGCAGCTACTTTGACAGAGGGTGGTCATACTTACCGAGATTTAAATAAAAATGGAAAGCTAGATTCTTATGAGGATAATAGAGCTACGATTGAACATCGGATAGAAGATTTGCTCGACCAAATGACCTTGGAAGAAAAGGCAGGCACTATGTTTATCACTATAATTGGAATGAACGAAGACGGTAGCTTGAACGAAGTACCTTCCCCTTCAGCTCCTTTTGCTGCGTTGCTAGGTGGTAATTCAACGTTAGTGGTCAAAAAGAAAATGAACCATTTTAATACCGTTCAGGCATCTTCAGCTCAAGCTATGGCTACTTGGAATAATAACATCCAAAAATTGGCTGAGCGAACCCGGTTAGGTATTCCGGTTACTGTTGCTACTGATCCTCGGCATGTAGCGAGTAATAACATAGGAGCGGGAATATTTACGCCTTTCTTTTCCAAATGGCCGTCATCCTTGGGTTTGGCCGCTATTGGAGATACAGTAATAGTGCAGGAGTTTGGGGATATTGCCCGGCAGGAGTATACCGCTGTAGGTATGCGTTTGGCACTATCTCCGATGGCTGATCTGGCTACCGAACCCCGCTGGGGACGCATCAACGGCACATTTGGCGAAGATGCTATTTTAAGTGCTCAACTAACCAGAGCCTACGTTCAAGGCTTTCAGGGGGATTCACTGACTGCCACTAGTGTAGCTTGTATGACTAAACACTTTCCGGGTGGTGGTCCCCAGAAAGATGGGGAAGACGCTCACTTTCCCTACGGAGCCGAACAAGTTTACCCTGGAAATAACTTCGATTACCATCTGATCCCGTTTGAGGCCGGAGCCTTTGCGGCGAATACAGCTCAGATTATGCCCTACTACGGATTGCCGGTCGGCCAAACTACCGAAGCCGTAGCATTCGGCTACAATCGGGAAATAATTACTGAGTTGCTTCGCGAAGAGTATGGTTTCAATGGAGTGGTTTGCACCGACTGGGGATTAGTTACCGATACTGGATTTCCGGGAGTAATACTTAAACCCGCTTCGGCCCACGGGGTAGAGCAGCTTTCTGAGACCGAAAGAGTAGCTAAAATTCTAGAGGCCGGATGCGATATGTTGGGGGGGGAATCAAATCCGGAATGGATCGTTGAACTGGTAAATTCGGGTAAGGTTTCCGAAGACAGAATCGATACGTCGGTGCGAAGAATACTTAGAGATAAATTCCGGCTAGGATTATTTGACAACCCTTACGTTGATGCTGATGATCTCTCAATCATTGGCAATCCAACATTCCTTGAGAAAGGAAAAGAAGCTCAGCGAAAATCGCTTGTTCTTCTAAAAAACGGACAAGATATTTTACCGCTTCAGAAGAAAGCCAAGGTTTTTGTTAAGGGAATGAAACCAGAAGCTGTTCAATTATACGCTACCGTAGTAGAAAACCCCGAAGAAGCAGATTACATTATTTTAAAACTAAATACACCATTTGACGAACGAAGTGATTACTTGTTAGAGCAATTTTTTCATCAGGGAAGGCTAGACTTTCCCGAGGAAGAAAAAGCAGCTATTCTAGCTTTGATTCGCTCTAAACCTACTGTCACGGTACTTAACATTGAGCGACCCGCCATTATTCCTGAGATTAACGAAGCTACTCAGGCACTGATTGCTGACTTTGATTGTGCTGATGAGATCATTACAGAGCTGATTTTCGGACAGTTTTCACCCAGTGGAAAGCTTCCATTAGAATTACCCTCTTCTGTACAAGCAGTAGAAAACCAACTAGAAGATGTTCCCTACGATTCGGATCAGCCTTTATACCCCTTTGGATACGGAATTACTTTCTAAAAAGAAATGAGAACAGTAATAGCAAGATTGAGAAGAACGTCATTGCCAACCATCCTAGAAGTAAATTGATTTTTGAACCATTTAATTAAAGGAACTATGAAAAGTAAACTAAAAACAACATCAAAGTCAGCTCAGGTGAGTTACCTGGCAGGCTGGGATGTCGCTTCCAATAATTTTGAGCAATGGTCGCGAGATTGGGATGTGGTTTTTATTAAACCAGCTCGAGGAAGGAAAAAGAAGAAATAAGAATTAGCAACGGTGGGCAATAAATATCCATTAGTGATGGTACTTTCAACCTTGGTTTGGTTTCCTAGTATTGCACAGATCCCTATCGATAGCGCACGATTAGTAGAAGCAATTCGGCGGGAGCCTCCGTTTGGTATCTTTAAAGATAACTATTTTATCACTGGAGCACCTATTGGTAAAACTCCTACCCGCTACAACGCTGATGCTAAATTCCAGATCAGCTTTAAGCATCGGTTAACAGATCGGAAGCTTCCCTTTGGCACGTATCTGTTTCTGACCTATACCCAGAAATCTTTCTGGAATATTTACCAAGAGTCGAGTCCCTTTGAGGAGACCAACTATAACCCTGGGGTGGGGCTAGGAAAGCTACAGTTCCGGGATGATAAGTTAGACGGTATTGCGCTACTGCAAGTAGAACATGAGTCGAACGGGTTACCTCCGGAAAGCTCCCGTAGTTGGAATAGCCTTTCGGTCAGTTACCTAAAATTTGCGACGGATAACCTGCTGGTTGGCCTGAAAGTGTGGCTACCTTTTGGGTACACCAAAGATAATGAAGATCTGATTGAGTATATCGGTTTTCAAGAGCTAACGGCTCATTGGCGGGTTGCCAACCGTCTGTTGTTTGATGTTCAACTACGAAAGGCGGCTGATTGGAACAACCGGGGTAGTCTTCAGGCTGGGCTAAGTTATAAAATCGATTCGAATGCCAATCAGTACTTGTACTTACAATGGTGGCAGGGCCACGCCGAGAGTTTAATTGAATACGAACAAATGAGTAGTATGCTTCGACTAGGAATTGCCATTAAACCACCTTTCCCTGATTATTACTAAGCAATAGCCTATGATTAGATTATTTAAAAAGTATCCAAAGCAGACCGATGCTATTCTACTAGTGAGTGGGTTTATTCTGGGAATGAACCTGATGGTAATCCTCAAGCTCGCGGGTATGCAACCTCAAGCTTACTATGCCGATAGGGCTGAATTTCTGCCCTGGCTACCTACTGTCATTAGCATACTGATTGGAGGAGCACTAGTTCTGGTAGAATACACGTTCTTTGAGCGTCTATACCTACGTTTAACTCATTGGAAAGCACTAGTCATCCGATTGGTTACTACTGCGATGATTATTGTCTTTGGAGTGCTCTTGGTATCGGTGGGGAGAGAAGTTCTTTTTGAAAATCGAACATTAGGCCAATCTTTGACTGATGCCTTCGCATTTATCCAGACGGACATGGCAGTGTCTCTTTTGATTTATATGTTTTTATTATCTCTTCTGCTTAATTTTTTTCGCCAGCTTGGCAACCATTTTGGGCACGGGTTGATTTTTAACTTCATAACTGGGCGATATTCTCAAGTACAAGAAGAGCATCGAACATTTATGTTCATTGACTTAGACAACTCTACAACCTTAGCGGAACAACTAGGTCACGTAAAATACAGCCGGTTCCTAAAAAAATGCTTTCACGATTTATCGGAGGTTTTACCCCGTTACGAGGCTGATGTGTACCAATACGTAGGTGACGAAGTAGTACTCACTTGGTTAACACCCGCTATTCAGCCTCATATTGACCTATTTGCGTTGTACTTTGATTTTGAGAAGAGACTACAAAAAGAAGCTCCTGTCTATCAAGAAAAATTTGGAGTTGTACCGACCTTCAAAGCGTCGCTACACAGTGGGCTAGTTTCTATCACTCAGGTAGGCCGGTATCGCAAAGAGTTGGCCTATCACGGAGATGTACTCAACACTGCCTCTCGCGTTCTGGCATTAGCCAGTACACTCAGAAAAACGCTATTGTTAACATCGCCTTTGGCAGAGACTATCCAGAGAGGTACTGGATATGAAGTACGATTTATTGATACACTTTTGCTCAGAGGAAAGCGACAAAAGGTTGATGTTTTTGAAGTAACTAAAAAAACACATACGTATTCAATGGGAAACTAGTGACTTTAACCGATTTTTTTCTTCATATACGCTTGCTCATTGTCTAATCCAGCGTTACAAAATGATAGAGTTTACGATTAATACTGTCTTTAAGTGGCTATGCATTTGAACTTTTACAAGATTATCTCGTATTTTACAGGTGCACCAAAATCGAAGATAATGACTCAAGAGGCGCAACAGGCAGAAAATACAGAGGAGAAAATTCGGCAGGTCGCTAAAAGGCTGTTTACTGAACGAGGCTATAACGGTACAAAGATTCGCGATGTAGCCGAAGAAGCTGGTGTTAATATCGCTCTGTTGAATTACTATTTCCGCAGCAAAGAGCTACTTTACGAGTCCATCGTAATCGAAAACTTTCGAGAGTATATAGGTATTTTAGCCAATGTACTCAACAAACCCAACCTTTCGCTGGAAGAGCGTATTCGGCAGTATTCTGCTCAAATGATTGATACGCTAAAGGTTAATCCTGACTTAGCGTTTTTCGTGATGAACGAAGGCAGGAATAATAGCGGTTTTTGTAAGCGATTTATGGCTGAACATGATCAGATAATGTTTCACTCAAAGATGGCGGAGCAGTTACAAAGTGAAATAGAAGCGGGCACAATCAGGCCTATTGATATGTTTATGTTAGACACCCTACTTCATTCTCAAATCATCATGCCCTTTGTCAACCTACCGATTTGGCGTCAAATGGATCACACCCGGGACATTGATTTTGACGTTTTTTTGGAGAAGCTCAAGCAAATAGCTCCTGACGTAATTATGGCGTATTTGCGGTCGAAACCTTAACTCAACTATTTTTTTACATATTGATTAAACAACTGTTTAAAAAAATATTTTAAAAACTTCTAATTTTCTCAACCTTCCTGTTGGAAAGCCGTAATACTCACAAAATAGTTTAAACGAACGTTTAAAGTGAGTAGTTTAAAATGAAATATAACTTTGCGGTAATCTTTTGGACACTAATTACGAGTATAGCTTGGGCTCAAGAACCCTATACCTTAGACCAAGCGATAGAACGAGCCCTCAACGAAAATTTGAACATTCGGGTAAGCCAACAGGGAAAAAACCTTTTCGATGAGCAAGTTCGGGAGGTGAGAAATAATTTCTTACCCACCATCAACTTCAGCGGTTCTCATCAATACTTCTTCGATATCCCAACGCAGGTAGCACCCGCTGACGCCTTTGCTACCCCGGGTACCGAACCTGACCCTAATGCTCCTGCGTACTTGCCGCTGGCCTTCGGACTGCCCCACCAAACAAATTTGACTTTACAACTTCAGCAAGTACTGTACAATCCGCAATTGCCCATTGGTATCAAAGCGGCTCAAACCGGCCGGGATATGGCCGATTTGCAACTTCGTCAAACCAAGGAACAAACCATACAGTACGTTTCTTCGGCTTACTACAATGCCCAGTCGCTAGCCCAGCAAATCAAATCGCTTAAGCAAAACCAAATATCCTTAGATCAGCTAATTAAAATCACCGAGCTACTGCGCCAGAATGACCTTGCCAAAGGTACCGACGTGGAGCGTCTTCGACTAAATCAAGCAAGCTTGGCCAACCGCGTAGCTAACCTGGAAGTCGCTTACAAACAACTACTCAATACGCTCAAGCTGCTAACCCACACCCCGATAACAGAGCCCTTTGCTATTGATACAACGATTAACCGCAACGAGGTAGTTATGTTGTCGGTCCCCGACAGCATGGCTCGCACTGATATTGCTTTGGCGCATAAACAGTTGGAAGTACAGAAACTGGAGGAACGCCAGATCGTATCGGGTTATCTACCGTCTTTTTACGCTACAGGGGTGTATGGTCAAACCGGTTTTGGCGAACTAGATCAGGATTACTACGAGATGTTTCCGATCAGTTACGTGGGCGTACAAATGAACCTGCCCATTTTTGACGGACTGCAAAAGCGATCGAAACGGGTGCAGAACCGTATTCAACAAAGCCAGACTGAAACGCAAATTGAGTTCCTAGAGCAACAGGTAGAAACAGAGATTGCGAATGCTTACGCTAGTCTGAGTACCCAACAGCAGGCCGTGCAGGTACAACAACAAGCTCTTTCTCTCGCCGAAAAAGTGTTTCAAAATATCCAACTCCAGTACCAGGAAGGAGTGGCGGGAGTGAGTGATGTGATCAACTCAGAGAATGAGCTGCGCCAAGCGCAAACCGACTACTTCACCGCCTGGGTACAGTTGCGATTAGCCGAACTTGAGATGCGTCAAGCTACGGGTAATCTATTAGCCTACCAGTAAAACAGCTACTAAAAACAAGTATATCCTCTATTCTAATATGAAAACGAACACCAACAAAAAAATCATCCGCGGAACTTTAGTCTTTGTGCTAGCCATAGCCTTAGGAGCCTGGACCTATACCACTTTGATGGCCAACAAAGAAGCAGTAGAAGCGCGGGTTTACGAACGAGACTTCACCCGAAACACGCCAGTGCAAACCACTCGAGTAGCGCGCAAAAGCCTGGCCCAATCGCGCCGACTGCTCGGTACGTTTGAGCCAAGCCGGGAGTTGGATATAACCGCTCAAGCCCAGGGCGAAGTGATACGCGAAGCGGTCCGGGAGGGCGAGCGGGTACGTGCTGGAAGTCTCATCGCCAAGGTTGATGACGAACAATTGCAATACCAGCTTATTGCGGCCGAAGCCGATTACCAAGATGCAGTGCGCGAAGCCAAGCGTTACGAAGCCCTCACTGCGGGCGAGGCTGTACCGAAGGTGCAACTTGATAAAGCACAGCTTCGGTTAGCCAGCACCGAGAGTCAACTGAAGTCGCTCAAGAAGCGAATCCGACAAACGCGGGTAACCGCCCCTTTTAGTGGGGTGATTACCGCCAAAATGTTCGAGAAAGGAACGGTAGTCGCTCCGGGGATGCCGCTTGCGCACCTCACCGATATTGCCACGCTCAAACTGATCGTGCAAGTGCCAGAGGCTGACCTGCTTAGCTTCCGAGAAGGCGAGGAAGTAACGGTGAAAACCGACGTGCATCCAACGGTTAGTTATCCGGGCACCGTCATGATGGTGGGAGCAAAAGGGGATGAAGCTCACAACTTTCCAGTGCATGTTCGGGTCTCTAATTCTGAGGAGCACCCACTCAGGGCGGGCATGTACGGCCACTTGCAGTTTGACCGATCCGGTCAAAACGAGGCTCTGGTCATTCCGCGGGAGGCATTGATTGGCTCATCGCGTAATGCTAGTGTGTATCTAGTACGCGATAGCGTAGCGTACCAGCAACCAGTCCGTTTGGGGCAAACGGCCGGAGGCGACTTGGAAGTGCTGGAAGGCCTACAAGAAGGCGATCAGGTGGTGGTGAACGGACAGATCAATCTGACCGATAGCACCCAAGTGAGTATTCGCTAATCCAAACCAACTAAGCAATATGAGTATCTCAGAATTATCTATAAAACGTCCGTCGCTGATTATTGTATTGTTTTCAGTGACGGTGCTGGCCGGGTTATTCGCCCTGCCACGCATTGGTTATCAACTACTACCTGATATTGCCGCTCCAGTTCTAACGGTCACCACCATCTATCCCGGAGCATCGCCTAGTGAAGTGGAAAACAGTGTGACTCGGGAAATTGAAGATGCGGTGGCCGACCTAGAGAGCATCGATAACATTGTGTCCAAATCGTTAGAAGGTGCCTCGCTGGTGATTATCACTTTTAATTCGGGGACAGACATTGATACCCGCTTGGAAGAAGCGCAGCGCAACCTTAACAATGCGACCAGTAACCTGCCCGACGATGCGCTAGACCCCTCTATTTCCAAAGTATCGCCCAGTGACCTGCCCATTATGCAGATTAGTGCTACCGCTGACTTGAGTGCTAAGGTTTTTTACAGTGAGATGGACGACCAAATTATTCCCCAACTCCAACAGGTAAAAGGAGTTGCTGCCGTTACTATGCTGGGCGGTGAGGAGCGAGAAATTCGGGTAGCTGTTAATCCCGATAAGCTCGAGTACTACGGCTTATCGCTGTTGCAAGTCACCCAGACAATTGGGCAGGCGAACATGGAATTTCCTACGGGCAGCGTAAAGAGCGAAGGAAACGATATCACGGTACGTTTGGCTGGTAAGTTTTCGGATCTAGAGCAAATTCGGGAGTTAATTGTAAAGTCAACAGAGACGGGTAGTGCTGTGCGCGTTCGAGACATTGCTCAGGTGATCGATGGTGTTAAAGAAACGGCTAGTGTTGCCCGACTCAACGGGGAAGACGCCATCACTCTACGTATCCAGAAGCAGAGTGATGCCAATACCGTTGATGTGAGTGAAGTGGTGCGGGAGCGGCTCGCCGAACTTGAGGAACGATACGCTGATAGTGGTTTGGTCTTTGATGTGGCGCAAGATGAATCGGAGTTTACTCTGCAAGCGGTGGAAGCCGTACTGCACGATCTGGTTATCGCCGTCATTTTTGTGGCGATAGTGATGCTGTTCTTTTTGCACAGCTTCCGCAACGCCCTGATTATCATGGTCGCCATTCCGGTATCCCTGATCTCTACGGTGGCCTTTATGTATATGCTGGGATATACCTTTAACCTGATGACACTACTGGCGATGTCGCTAGCCATCGGTATTCTGGTAGACGATTCCATTGTGGTGCTGGAAAATATCTACCGTCATATGGAGATGGGCAAAAAAACCTGGCAAGCGGTGCTAGATGGTACCAAGGAAATTGGCCTCACCGCCTTGGCCATCACGCTGGTAATCGTCATTGTATTCATTCCGGTTACCTTAGCAGAATCGCTGATTGCTGATGTATTCCGGCAGTTTTCATGGACAGTAGTGATCGCCACTAGTTTTAGCCTGTTAGTTGCCTTTACCATCATTCCTTGGCTCATGTCGCGATTCTCTAAGGTAACCCACCTAAATGCCAAGAATCCGTTTGAATGGGTGCTCGTACAATTTGAGCGCGGCCTAACGAACCTCACCAACTTCTACGAACGGTCACTTCGTTGGACGCTTTCCCGTAAGTGGGTAGTAATGACGGTCGTCGTAGTGCTCTTTGGCTTTACGGGTTGGGTGATGAGCTTGGGTATCATCGGGCAGGAGCAGTTTTCTTCTGGTGACAAAGGAGAGTTTTCGCTTACCCTGGAGTATGCCAAAAGCACCTCAATCCGCAGTAACAACCTGGATACCAAAAAGGTAGAACAGTGGCTGCTCGAGCAACCTGAGGTAACTACTGTACTAGCGAATGTAGGAGGGCCAAGCGTAGGGATCGGTAGTACCGGACTAGGTAACCCCTATGTGTCCGAACTCAATGTGAAGCTGGTGGATAAAGAAGAGCGAGCACGAAGTACAGAAGAACTTATGATTGAAGTGATGGAAACCGTACGCGAAGAATACAGCGGAGTAGAAGTGGGCGGCTCGGTCATCGGACTAGTACAATCCGGTGCGGCTCCCATTGAAATTACGCTAAGCGGAGCCGACTATGACCAACTGGTAGCTAGCGGTGATCAGTTAAAAACGCTTATTGAGCGCACCCCCGGAGCCAACGACGTAGAGGTATCAGTAGATGCGGGAAAACCAGAGGTATCCGTCACCATTGATCGCGATAAGATGGCTGAATTTGGGTTGAATATCGCTACGGTAGGGGCTACGCTCCAGAATGCCTTCACGGGTAACGATGATAGTGAGTACCGTGATGGAGCCTACGAATACGATATCCGCGTGCAACTCGACGCATTCGATCGCCGCAACCCTTCCGATGTCCAGAACATCACCTTTGTTAATAAAGAAGGTGCTCCGATTAAGCTTTCGCAGTTTGCGAGTGTTTCTCAAACCAACGGTCCCTCAGTGCTGGAGCGTAAAGATCGTCGCCCTTCGGTAACCGTCACCTCCTTCGCACTGGGCGTGCCAAATGGAACGTTGGCCCAAGCGATTGATGAGCAAATGGCTCAGGCTGCCTTTATGCGATCCATAGAGTACGAGTGGGGCGGCGAGATCAAAGATCAAAACGAGAGCTTTGGAGCACTGGGCGGAGCCTTCGGGATTTCGCTTATCCTGATCTACTTGGTTTTGGTGGCGCTGTATGATGACTTTATTGATCCGTTGGTGGTGCTGTTATCTATTCCGGTGGCACTGATTGGGTCGCTGCTAGCACTAGCTCTGTCTATGTCTACGCTGAGTGTGTTTGCTATTCTGGGAGTAATCATGCTGCTCGGGCTGGTAGCTAAGAATGCCATTCTGATTGTTGACTTTGCCGGTGAACTCAAGCGAAGCGGACTACCCACCCGGCAGGCAGTGGTACAGGCTGGCCAAGAACGCTTGCGTCCGATTCTAATGACTACCCTGGCCATGGTCATTGGTATGCTGCCGATTGCAGTAGCCGATGGAGCCGGATCCGAGTGGAAGAGTGCTATGGCATGGGTAATTATTGGCGGCTTGTTATCATCGCTGTTGCTAACTATTTACGTCGTTCCTATTGTATACGATTTCGTGGATTGGGTTAAAGCTAAGACATATTCTGCGAAGAAAGAGGAGGAAACCAAGGAGCAAAAATTGAAACCAGTCCAGGCATAAAACTATCATTAGTGCTACCAAATAATAAGGTGGTAGCCATATTTCATTCACTTAAAATTAATTAGTATGAAACCTTCTTATGCATCAAAGCCTACCACAACTGATCAGTACTTAACTGGTTGGCAAAAGGCACAAAAAAACTTCAACCGATTTTTAAACGAAGTTCATCGTGGAAAGAATCGAGAAAAAGCTTCCGCTTTAGTACCGAAATAGCTGAAGAATAGATACAGCTTTCTGTGGACGAATGGTGTAAAAGACTCGAAGTATGAATCCTATAACTCCAATGTGGAGAAAGCTATTCTCTGTACATAATAGAACGGCCTTTTTGGAATAATCATCATAGAATAGCCTCTCTGTAAAGACAACTACTACGTCTACGTAGATTTCTCAGATTCTATTTTCGGGATTTGACACTTCTAGATATTATTTTTTATGAACCATCTAAATTTTTATTTCATGCAACCTGCTGCTAAAGACATTCAACTCGATTTAGTGATACGAGTACAGCCCGACCAAATATGGTTGTTTCCTCAGCAACGCTCTACTCAAGAGCCTATTGACCAATCACTCGTGAATAAGAAAAAGAGGAAACAAGAAATGGTCAGCAAAAATACTAAAACCTGTAAATGATAGAACCACTGGTATTGCTATCTGCTTCTTAGAAGCAATCCGTATTTTCTAAGGCTGAACAGTAGTAAATCTCAGCCATTTTTTTGAAAATGGACGGGGCAGACGGCTCCGTTTTTCTACTATTTCACCCTCTATATCGTAACCCTCAACCAATAAAGAACCTTAACCTTATTGAGTATGGAACTTTCAGTTGTCATTCCACTCTTCAACGAAGAAAAAAACGTATGCCTCTTGCTATCGAGATTACATCAGGCGTTAGCTAGCTATCAATACGAACTTATTTTGGTAGACGATGGATCTACTGATCAAACTATCCGCCAAGTTCATTTTTATGCCAAACATCGAGTCCGCTTAGTATCTCTGAATTACAATCAGGGACAGACTTACGCCATGAAAACAGGTATTGCTCTGGCCGATGGGGACTATATCGTTACTATGGACGGAGATTTACAAAACGATCCCTCGGACATTCCTCGTTTACTCAATAAACTCATTGAAGGTTCTTACGATATGGTAACCGGTTACCGGGAAAAGCGAAAAGACGCTTGGCACCGTACCTTTCCCAGCCGAGTGGCCAACTGGCTGATTCGTAATACGACGGGTGTACACGTGCGGGACTACGGTTGTACCTTGAAAGTCTTTCGAGCAAATTTAGCCAAGAGCCTAGACCTACACGGAGAGTTACACCGATTTATTCCAGTGCTGGCTCACCTGCAAGGAGCGCGTATTGGCGAACTACCAGTGCACCACGCCCCTCGTCTTCACGGTACGTCAAAGTACGGATTAAACCGTACATTAAAGGTAGCCAGCGATTTATTACTCGTACTTTTTTTTCAAAAGTACTGGGCTCGAGCAATGCATTTGTTCGGTACAATAGGCCTGTTGCTCATGGCATCGGGAGCAATCACTTTATTGTATTTAGTAGGCATCAAGCTGCTTGGGCACGATATAGGTGGTCGTCCGCTTTTACTATTAGGTATGATGTCCATTCTGGGAGGATTACAGTTCGTCTCTTTCGGATTTATTGCGGAGATGCTTTACCGCTTGCATCAGCGGCAACCAACGGAGAATGCTGAAATACCTGACTTCAATCGGCTTCCTTCCGTATCGCCCAATGTTACTAAAACTTCCTCTTGGCGATCCTCATCTTCTTCAATGCATGTATAAATGGTTCAGGGAAATAGCACTTTGGATGATCGGGCTTTCTACAGTCTACTGGCAGCCATTGTAGGGGTATACGTAGCAGGAATAGGGGCAAATAGTATCTGGACTACGCATGAGAGCTATTATGCCGTAGCCGTTCGTGAGATGTTGGAATCTGGTGATTGGTTGACAATTACATTTAATGGCGAACTTCGGTTTAATAAGCCTCCGCTTACTTATTGGTTGATGGCTACCTCTGCATCCCTATTCGGCTTGAAGGAATGGGCTCTCCGCTTACCGATCTTGCTATGTTCATTGGGCAGCCTTTTAGTGACTTATAAGTTAGGAGTAGTGTTGTTCAGTAAGGAAGTCGGACGATGGGCTTTACTGTTAATGGCGGTAAGTTTACAATTTGCCTGGCTCAAGCACTATGCTTCTCCGGAAATTCCGCTGACCTTTTTCTTTACTTTGACAATGTACGGATTTATCAGAGGTCTATCAGGCCGACGAATAGGCTATCTGATCTTGGCGTTTACTGCTTTATCGCTTACCTTACTAGTAAAGGGGTGGCCGTATCTTCTGGTAGTATACGCCGTGTTGGGAGCTTTTCTTTTACTGCATTACCGCTTCTGTTTATCACAGATTAAAAACGCCGTACCTTTTAGATGGTTTTTATGGGGTAGCCTAGCCGCACTACTAATTGGGCTGAGCTGGCTGGGAGTGATGTACCTGCGCTATGAGGCAGAACTACTCGAAGTACTGCATTTTGAGACCAGTCAGCGGATAGTTCGGAGTAATCAGAATGGTTTCTGGAAGCAGTGGTTTTTTTACCCCGAAGCAATCGTATGGAGCTTTTTTCCGGGGTCGCTTATCTTATACTATGCTTTATTTTCTTACTGGAAAGAAGGTTTAACCAGCCTACAAAAAGTAGCCTTACCCGTTGCGTGGCTGGGAGTGATGCTGCTGGGGTTTACGCTGGCTCAAGGCAAACTACCCGCTTATATTCTGCAAGCGCATCCGGCTATGGCACTGCTGTGTGCTTACTTTATTGTACAAACTCAGCAAAATAAAAAGGTACAGCGTATTAATGCGTGGCTATGGGGGCTTGCTACCTTTATTGCTATCATATTTTCCATTGGTTTAGTAGTCGCTTTTCATCTGTCTTTGGTATGGTATCTTGTGATTGGGTTATTAGCAGGTGTGGTCATAAGACAGTACGCCAAGCATTATTTACAATATGCGCCGACACTAGCCGTAGCCTCTACGGTAGTTGCTCTCGCTATTTTGTTTCTTAGCCTTTATCCTTCATTAGAACAATACCGTCCTTATCGCGCTATTCAGCAGGTGATAGCAAATCATCAAATTTCAGAAGAGGTGCCGATGGTGGTTGAAGAGCGTTTTATCCATAATATGCCTTTTTACGCCGAGCGAAAGGTGCTCAGGAATCGGCAGTATACTTGGGAAGACATTGTTCGTATGAAAGAAGAAGAGCCTGTACTCGGATTGGTAAAAACTGGACATGCTTTACCTACAGGATATGAGGTACTATGGCAAGGATCGATATATCGTAAAGGTTCAGAATCACACGGCTTTCGTTTCATCTTACACTGTTGGTATGCGTACCAGGGAAACAATCATCACTTTCAGGAGTATCAATTGGTTTATCAACCTCCATCGAGTATGCGGAAGAATCTTCCGGTTGCACTAGATGAAACTCTTAGACCACTTGATGATTGAAACCAATCTCTTTATTTTGGAGAAAGCCATTGACAAGAATTCTCCATTTAGTAGATCAGAAGGTTTTCGTCAATGGCTTTTCCAAACATGGCTTAACAATATTATTTCCGCAATAAGCGAATGGTTTGAGTGCGCTTGGGAGTTTGTATCGTCAGAAAGTAAATTCCCGGTGCTAGCAACTCCTTTACCTGTACCTGAGCTTGGTTGACGGCAAGATTATACGAGCGCCCTAAAACATCAGATAGTCTAAGCTGATAGTTCCCTGTAAGTGGTTCAGGTAGATAGATTTCTTGCTCAAACGGATTGGGATATACTACCGCTTTTTCACTAAGTGGATCGCCTAATGAAGTGACAGGGTCTTCAGTTTGCTCCACTTCGGCTGCTACTACGTAGGTGCGGGTACTTCCATCTTGCGCTACCACGGTGTAGTCAACCTCTTGGCTGAAATCGTTACTGGAAATTCCACTAATTTGCTGAAACTCACCCACAAATACTTCCGAGCTAGGTGAGGCTGTGAAACGGGCTACTAATGTACTAGGGTCAGTATCTTCGGGTAGCACTAATTTTATACTATCGTTACTGATAGTTCCAGCAACATTACCTGCCTCTAGTAACATCTCATAAGAAAGAATATCCTTTTCGGAACTATTGATGATCCGCTCACCCTGACTGAACCAGGTAGTCCATTTTGCAAAAATATAAGGGGTTTCCAGCTCTCCATCAGAAGATGTTTTATCTTCGTTGAGTGTAATTCGCCCGACAGCCGGGTTACCATCTTCGTCAATCACATCAAATACCATAAAACTATCATCGCTAGAGTAACTAGGGAAGCCGAGAGTATTATTGTTATACACCACATTAGTTTCACCCGTACTCAGGTCGGTAGCAATAATCTGATACGTTTCATCTTCAGCATCAAACAGGTCAAAGCAAACAATATTTCGGTTGGTCTTGGAGAAAGATGGGTTACCAATGTTGGTACCTCGGGGCAGATTGGTGAAGATTTTTTGAATACTACCATCACCGAAGTCATCGGCGGTATTATCCCATACTCGGATAGCACCTACATCCCAATATTCAATGGTCTCTCCAAACCCGAAGCCTTGTACCTGGTTGAAGGCATCGTAGATCAGAAATTCGCCCGAATAGTCCCACTCAATAGCATCCGCGTACTGTACCTCTCCAGTGGTTACTCCGTCTTGGGTAGTCGGATTGAATAGCTCAAACCTCATGAAGTTATCAGTATCCCGAGTGAGGTCAGCGACCCAAATTTCGGGCTGTTGTTGGTTAGAGACAATAGCCAGTCTTTTTCCGTCCTTCGAGATGCTCAGATTTGACCACAATGCTTCATTGCTGATAACCTGTTCGTTAAAGGGAGGAGATAAGTCAATACCCTGAATGGTTTCATCTTCGGTAATGAAGAAGGCGGCACTACCGTCGTCAGTAATGGTGGGCTTTCGATTGACAGTGGTAGTTGAGATCGCTTGGAAATTCCCACTGGCAAGGTCAACTATATACAAGCTATTGGTGGTTCCGAATTCATCTCGATCTCTTTCATCGGTGTTTACCGTCAATAAGAACTCGTTTCCCGCAATGGTTGGTAATTCATCTCCATCATCGTCTCCGCCACCGTTACCTGGAGTACCACCACCCACCTCTTCGGTAATTCCTACGGCGTCAAAGGCAGTTGCCACCGCCTGGCTTTCGGTAGCACCAAACAGATCATTGGCCGAGTTGAGCAATGCTAACCTCAGGTCGGAGAACTCTGAACTGGCAGTGAGATAGGTGGTAAGCGCGTGGTAGTAAAGCTCACCCGCTCGGTCGCGACCAATTTCACTAGCAATCAAAAAGAAGGCCCGATTTGGGATGCCACTATTAATATGGACACCCCCATTATCTTCCTCTCCAGTATAAATTTCCGACATATTGTCAGGTTGCCAACCGTTATCTCGTAGTGAAGTCCCCCCGTTATGGGGTGATTCCATATCACGAAGAGCCCCGGAAGAAAAAACCCGGGTATTCACCACATCTTCACCTAGTAGAAAGTCTTCGTTCTCAATCAGTACTCCAAATACATCGGCAATATGCTCATTGATGGCTCCTGACTGATCACGGTATACTAAATTTGCCGTAGCATTAATTACGCCGTGCGTCATTTCGTGTCCACCTACATCCAGCGAGCCGGCTAGAGGACGGAAGGCTACATCGCCATTGCCGTATACCATGAACGTACCATTCCAGAAAGCATTATCCATCCCACTACTATCATCCTCCACATAATTCACTACAGATAAGATATTACCACCCTCGCCATCAATGGCTAAGCGATTATGCTTCTGCCGAAAGTAATCATAAGCTATCGAGGCGTTAACATGAGCCGATACGGCGGCTGGATCAGTAAATACGTTAGTTTCACTAAACGAGATACTGACTGATTCAGGCTTGGGTTTGCTCAGGGCGTCGTAGGTAATCAGCACCCCCTCCAAATCGCTAATTGATGTTCCGGCAGGACTCTTAAATATATCTTTCGATGCATCAATCAACCCAAACCCATCCGAAGCTTGCCAAACATTGAGGGTTTGGTTTAGATTGTTTAAGTCAATACCACTTCCTTGAGAAGCATTGGTAAGGCGCAGCGGGGAAGCTGACCGAGTTACTCTATGAGAAGCAGAATGATGGTGGTGATGGTGAGCATGAGTATCTTCGTGAGATAGATGCATCTCGGGAGCGAAGCTACAAGTAAGATTGGTTTTTTGAATCAGTGCCCCGCTTTGGGCATCAATCATAATTTCCCAGTAGTCTAGCATGTTGGGGCGAGCCATTACCTGCCAGGCTAGTTGAGGTGTACCCGTTTCCCAATTCGGTAAGATAACTAACTTGGCTTCGGGACCATTGTATTGTAGTAGTTTCTTTTGCTTTTCATTTAGATAACTAACTGCTTCTAGTTGCCCTAAAGCCGTTTGTATTGCATCGGTATCACTTATGGAAGGAACAGTATTCAACGAGTGGGGGGTAGGCATATATCGACCGTTCAGCCCCTGTACTGCTCGCTGGTTCGCGTGAACAATAATTTCGCTACCGTATACATCAATGCCTTGGTACTGCTGCTGAAGGCGTAAGTGCTGATTATTAAGAATATCCTTCCATTGCTGTTTCGGGACAAATTCTTCGTTAGGAGCTGAGATTTGCATTAATTCGGATACTTCACTCAGATAGTGATTAGCTGCCGATGGGAAATCAGTAGCGATTCGGGCAGCTTGATTGTTAGTAGTGGGCAACTCACCTTTAATTTCTCGGGGCGGTTCTTGTCCTCGTCTTCCTTTTATCTGAAGGTTAGGTGAAGGTCGTGAGCCTTTCAGGTTGGGCACAGTACGGAACTGTCGGGCTGACTTGCTTTTTGCCCCGCTGCGGGTACGGTACTTGAATGAAGGTTTCTGGATTTCTTGGGTACGATTTTTCTTTACCTCCCAGGCTTCCGACTGGGCAAATAATAGGCTGCTCCCAAACATACAGCCTAATAGTATTAGTAATTGTAAAGTACGGGTCATAGCGGTTCAGAAGTTAATGTTTGAATATGTTCATAGAATGAAGTGAGGCTGTCAGCAGGGGTGAAATTTTGACTACCCCAGGTACATTGCCGAACGGTATCAGTATGGATAGTGAGAAAATAATAGATATTCCCCGGTTCTTTGCTGCCAAACGCAGCGTCAGGCAACTCATTAGCCTGGGCAAATACTTGTTTTCGCTGAGCCTTATTTAAGCGAGATAATGATTTATACTCTTTAGTCAGGTTGTTATGATGGTACACCCGTCCGTTTTGAAGCACATAATAAGTATCTACCTGATTAGCTATACCACCTCCCTTACCGAAAGTAATATAATGCTGATCGATGACCTCTGGCTGGAAACTGGCACGTTGACAGTTACTTAAGCCAAACAAGAAGCAAAGGGTGGTCAAAGAGTAGAATAGGTTCATGGGCAAGGATAGGTAGTAAACCTTTTTTACTGTTATCCCGAAAGGATCAGCAAGGTTAATGGTAATTAGTAAATTTTTCTTTTTTGAAAATTTCTGGTACAATATAAAGGCTAGGCCTCAATAATACCACTAATGGAGATGATGATTCGGAGAAGAACCCTGGCTGATGTTGAAAATGGGTAATTGATGTGGGTACAAAATAGTACTGTGATTCAGTAAACTAGCATGCTCTATTGTGCTGCGCTACACTACATGATCCTATTTTTTGCTTAGTTATTTGTTTTATAATTATTTTACTATGGACTTGATAAATTATAAGATAATTAATTACTTAGATAGTAAACAAATTACTTATCAATTGAATACTACTTTATTAAAATCTAATACAATAGCCAGGTTTAGCTGCTTGATGTTTCTTTTGTTCGCAATAATTATTAAAAGCAGCGCGCAGAATGCAATGTTGGATAACGGTTTTAGCGTAAAATTTTCATTGGGATTTCCCCCTGATCAGTACGGCTACGATGGTGGTGATATACCTCTACCCAATGGATTGGAAGTGAATAACACCTTTGGCTTGGAGATTGGTAGTATGTGGGAAGTAGCCACTGGCGAAAACGTAGCACTAGCTGTTGACCTTAACTGGCTCGACCTAGTATACAGCGGTGCCCGGATAAATGATCCCGTAGATGGGGATATCTATCGTATTACTGCGGAGATCTCTTTACTGGAGGTAGGTCCCAGCGGTTACCTGCGCCTTAAGTGACCAATTCGCTTTACAGGGCTACTACAACCTTCGCCCTACCTTCATGGGTACTGCATACTTTGCAGACCCGGAGGGTTCAGATGATTACGTACTAGCCCGCGCCTTTAATTTCATGCACGGATTAGGAGTGGGGGCTCGCTTTAAGTTTATTTACCTCGGCTACGAGTATACCTTTGGAAGCGTTAACGATAACCTTCAGGGGGAGGGTGAATTTGAGGATGCAAGCGAAATATTCGGTCGGCAACGGCTAGATGGGGCTAACTCCAAACTCATCATCGGCTTCCAGTTTTAATCTGTTTTATCCACTTAGGTCAAGGAGTAACCCACTCGCCATTGAGCATGACTCGGTTTATCTGATACATTGCCCGGATGTCTTCTAGCGGATTAGCATTAAGTAAAAGCAGGTCTGCTTGTTTACCGACTTCCACACTACCCAGCTTTTCTTCAATCCGAAAGAAACGGGCATTTTCTAGGGTAGCTCCTACTAACACAGCCATCGGTGAAATACCACTTTCTACCATCAGCTCCATCTCTCGCTGGTACGACCAGCCCCAGTCGGCATAGGGAATATGTCCGTGTGAACCGACGACTATTCGTACTCCTTGCTGTTGCAAATAGCCAGTAATATCTAGCATACGCTCAAAACCGGTGTGCCGAAGCGTATCGGGTTTCTCTTCACTCAGTCGGTATTCAAAAGCCCCCAGAGTAGGGCAGACAAAGGTTTCTTTTTCTACCAGAAAATTGGCTAACTCTCGCACAGCAGCATCGGTAGTATCCAGTTGGTTCCAAACCTGATAGCGACCAGGCCGACGGAATTTATTTTGGGTTAGCATTGCTTGGCGATAGTGTTCAGCTTCTCGCAATGGCAGTAGGGTAGTACCGAAAGAGGTGACATGTTCAATGCCATCCAATCCGGCATTGATCGCATCGCGGGCATCGGTAATTTCCAGGTGAGCCGTTACTGGAATACCTGCTTCATGTGCGGTTTCACACACTTGTCTAATTAGATCTAGAGATAACCGAAAGTAGACTTTAATAGCGGACGCCTTTTGATCTACCAACCGCTCTACGATACGCTCGGCTTCGGCAATGTCTTGCACGATATAGGAATTTCTGGGATAGGCGGGCGGAAAGCCATCCAGGTGAGGCCCGGTAAGATAGAGTCGGGGCAAGGGTAAATCCATTTGTCGGGCGGGTTCGTAGGTTTCAATCCAAGCTCCGGGGTCACGCAACGAAGTGATGCCTCGTTGCAGTAGTTGGGCAGGCATAGAGTCACTTACCAAGTGGAAGTGTGCATCAATAAGACCGGGTAGTAATGTAAGTCCCTGAGCATCTATTACCTTGGCACCTCGAGGCACGCTGACACTATCTTCAGTTCCTACGGCAGTGATGTTGCTTTCCTGTACAATTACCGTAGCGTTAGGTAGAGGATTATTACCAGTACCATCAATCAAAGTAGCTCCTACGATAGCAATAGTTTTATCTCCTGACAAAATAGTGGCCTCATTAACAGCTTGCACCGGATTATCGGATTGAGCATAGGTAAGTTGAAAAGTGACTGCCACTAATAGAGAAAGAAGCAAGCGTGAGGTTATAGGCATAGCGAGAGGTTAGGTTGGGTATAAAGAGTATTAGTCGATACTCTCAGAAACGGCAGATTAATAAAAGTAAGGAATCTGATTCAGTGGCTAATCTAGTAGTATTTTGCGATTTTTTTTAATCCAGTGCAGCGTTTCGATGAGTTTTCTCCTCTTAGTAGATAGAAACCATTAAATAATTATTCGATGCCTATAAGAGTTCCTTTTTCTAAAGTATTCGGTGGATTGGTTTTGCTGACCACCCTTCTTTTTTATGCCTGTGACCGATGGGAAGATGATACCATCGCTGATTTACCGGAATCCCCTTCGTCAAGAGGTCTTGATGATCAGATTGTTACTTTACCATCATCACCGGTGTTAATTGACCTGACTACCCGACTGCCTGTAGGTACTCCGGTCACTTTTCGGTTACACGGTGGAACCAAGCGAGGGGAAGCTACTCTGCTAGAAGGTGGGCAACTTCGGTATACGCCTTATGCTTCCTTTCGCAGTGGTCAGGATAGTATTTCTTATCAACTAATAAAGCCGGATAGCTCCCTGCTGACTGAAGATGCGTTGATCATTGAAGTTACTACTGACAGTAGTGATCTACCCTGTCCGACAGTTTTACCAGATTACGCCTGGACAAAGTCTGATCAATCTATTGATCTGGCAGTGCTGCAAAATGATATATTCTGCTCGGTACCGCCTGATACAAGTAGCCTAGAGATTGCTACCTTTCCTCAGTACGGAACAGCTAGTGTGGGTAATTTTGGGATCATTAATTATACTCCTGAACCGGATTTTCAGGGTGCTGACAGTTTGGTATACCGCATTTGCCTGACCGATAATCCACCTACCTGCTTGCTAGCTCAGGTAGTTATTGAGGTGGGTAAAGACTCGGTGGTGACTGATACCTGCCGCTGGCAATTGCAGGACGAGGGAGTGTATGTGCTGCCGGGTGATACCGTTCGTATTGACATATTAGCCAATAATCAAATTTGCCTTCCTAGCGATTCGGTAGTTATAACTACCACTCCTATCGAAGGAGTGGAGACCTGGACAGATGAAAACCAGCTTCTGTATCTACTATGGCAGGGTGATACTGCTCGTGCGGTGCAAGTTCCTTATCAGGTTTGTGCGCCAGCAGGCGACTGTCTCGAGGCTTATATTGACTTGTGGCGACCTATTTACGATACGGTTGATGTATGTTACCAAGCAATAAATGATGAGTTTTACCTTGATAGCACCACTGTATTTCCGGTAGCTCTGCCTATTCTGGCCAATGATAGCCTTTGTGATAATACACCAGTGGTAGAGTTAGGCGAGCCTTCCAGTGGAATTGTTACTATTGAAAATGATTCATTGCTATTTACTGCTACTGATCCAAACCTAACCAGCGTAACCCTGTGGTACCGACTGTGTACGGACGACCTTTCTTATTGTAGTCAGGCCTCGGTGACCATCCATCTGAAAGACTCAACTGACAGTGGTGGATCTGATCCTGGTTGTTCTTTTCAGCTTGAAGATGATTATTTCTCATTGGATTCTATCGGGCAAGATACCAGTAAGTGGGAACTACCGGTGTTAGCAAATGATAAGCTATGCCAGGATACTATACCAGTATTGAACATAGTGCAATCACCCAGTCACGGAACTACGGCTATTGTTGATCAGCAGGTAATCTATACTTTATCCAACACCACTTACGTCGGAGAAGATACTTTTACCTATCAGGTATGTCCCTTCAACGGAGAAGATTGTCAGGTAGCTAAGGTAGTACTAGAATTTAAAGAGGAGTAATTAAGGTATGAGTGAAACAAAATCGAGTGAGTACGGACGGATCAATAGCTTATGCTAGACGAAAAGTCCCTACTTACCCGCTGTCAGCAGCATGATCCCCAGGCTCAGCGCCAACTGTACGATCGCTACCGCAATCAGCTGATGGGAATTGCTATGCGCTACGCTCGCCAGCACTCCGATGCCGAAGATATTTTTCAAGAGGCCTTTATCCAGGCCTTTCGGCATTTGCATCAGGTGAAAGAGCCAACTGCCCTATTGGGTTGGTTAAAGCAAATTACGATCAGAACGGCCATTCGCCATTACCATCGCGCGCAGCAATCGCTTACCATAGCGTTGGAAGATGCCCCAGTAACTGCTAATGAAGACGATCATACTATACTGGCAAAAATACAACGAGAGCAACTGCTGCAACTTATCAATCAACTGCCTGACGGCTATCGGTTGGTATTCAATCTCTACGTGATTGATGGATACAGTCACGAAGAAATTGCTCAGACACTGGGTATTCGAGAAGCAAGCTCTCGCTCTCAATTAGCTCGGGCAAAACAACAACTTAAAACTATGCTTAAGCAACTAGGTATTCAGCAATATGAAAAATATGGATGACCACTACTTTGAAGAACACTTTCGGGAGACCTTTTCCGATTTTGAAGCCCCTACTTCAGAAGATGTGTGGAGTAGGATTCAATCGTCAATTCCGACGAAAAACCGACGGATAGCGGTTTGGCCGCGGGTCGCAGTTATAGCTACGATTTTGCTAGCTATTCCTCTGGGGCTGGGTGAACTGTCGAAGGAAATTAAAGACGCTAAAAAACCTTCAGCAAAGGTTTTAATAAATGGAGTCATGTCAGACGAGATCAGATCAGGTGATATTACTTCATCGGTAACTAGGGAACGAGCTATTGTGAGTCAGGAAAATATCGCTGAAGGAGAGAGAGATTCGTTTTTTACAAAGTCTGACAGCATGATTGCACCATCTGATCGTGAGACCTTACCTGAAATCTCAATTGAGACTCGACAATCTCGCCTAACAGTATCTTCTGTAGTTAGCAATGGAATCAAAGAACTAAGTATGGATACCTCGTTACCACAACGTCTCCATTTCGTTTCACTTCCTGATGAACTGGTATCAGTAGTAGTTTCTGAAGCCCAGAAGCGAGTGGGGATAGGCATGTATTTTTCGGTCACGCCATTTCTGAGCTACCAACAATTTTCTCCTTCATCCCAAGATCTGGTGCTAGTTCAGGAGGCGGAAAGCCTACCTACTTTGCATCCCAGCAGAATTGGTTTTCAAGGAAGCTGGGGCGTGGAATTGCCAGTATCACGTCGACTGCAACTCTCAGCGGGGCTACTTTATCAGTTTCGCCCTCAACAAATTAGCCTGGAATTAACTAGTTGGGAGCAGAATACGACTACCCTGGTTAAAGGTGGCGTACAATTAACTCCACAGTTTCAGTCAGGCTCTCAGAATTACTCAACACCATCTCACTCAGTGGGAGGAAGTACTCTGCTTTGGTATTCTCTTGCTCCTGAGCACCGCAGACAACCACAGTTCGGAGCTGGCGTGCAGGCGACTCGGCTACTCAATCCTGCAGCTAATGACTATGAGATACATCAACCAGCGTGGCAACCCTCACTCACGGCTGCTTACCGGATTGTTTACCCACTGAAACCAGGCTGGCACCTTCAGCTACAGCCTACATTTAACTATCCGGTTCTACTTGGAAAGGATAGTAGAAAGTTGCTATCAACTCGACCTTATTTCTTTGGAATTGGGATTCAGCTCAATTATTAATCCTGTGAAGCAACTAAAAAGCCGCACTGAGCAACAACTCAATACGGCTTTCTAATTAACTTAACTAAGCACAATTAGATCACCTTAGTTTTACCGGGAGTGGGTACCGGATACATACCGTTTTCGTCAGGTACAACGGGTGGTTGAGCATCGAAAGCAAAAGTTTCGGGCATCAGACTCACATCGGAGTTTAGTGCTTCATCCCAGGTCACTACTTTACCGGAGTAGGTTGCCATTCGGCCTAGGATAGCGGTCATAGTGCTTTTAGCTCCGTTCTCAGCATCAGCTAATAATTTCCCACCATTAGCAATGGTCTCAAATAAACGATCGTGCTCTACCTGATAGGGGTTCGGATCATTTTTACCGCGATGGCTCCAGATGGAGTTTCCTTTTAGGTCGGTAATCTCCGTTTTGCCATCGGTAGTCGCCCGGCCTTTGGTCCCTACAAAAGACTCAGCCACCTTGTTCATACAGCCTTCGATGTGGCGGCACTGACTGTTAATCATAGTTCCGTCATCGTAGTGGAATTCTACAAAGTGATGATCGAAGATCTCCCCGTGGTCGGGCCCAGTACGCACTTCACGTCCGCCCATACCTTGTGCCATTGTTGGGTAAGCTTGCTTTGCCCAATTAGCTACGTCAATATTGTGAATATGCTGCTCCAGAATGTGATCGCCACAGAGCCAGTTGAAGTAATACCAGTTTCGCATTTGGTATTCCATTTCGGTTTGTCCTTCTTCGCGCGGACGTACCCAAACTCCACTGCTGTTCCAGTAGACTTGCCCACCGACAATATCACCAATTTCACCGTTATGAATGCGTTCCATCAAAGCCAAATAGCTGGGTTGGTAGTGACGCTGTAGACCAACTACTACGTTTAAGCTCTTCTCTTTGGCTTTTTTTGCTACCTCTAATACTTTTCGTACGCCAGGAGCATCGGTAGCTACGGGTTTCTCCATAAATACGTGCTTTCCGGCATTGATGGCTTCCTCAAAGTGGATAGGACGGAAGCCAGGAGGGGTTGTCAGTATCACCACATCCGCTAGAGCGATGGCATCTTTGTAGCCTTCAAAGCCTACAAACTTGTGTTCTTCGGGTACATTAATCCGACCCGAGTCGCCGTGCTTCTGGATAAGATTATCGTAGCACTTATCGAGACGATCACGGAAAGCATCGCACATAGCGACTAGTTTCACATCTTGGTCTACGCTCATAGCCTGGCTAGCGGCTCCGGTTCCCCGGCCTCCGCAACCGATTACAGCTACTTTGATGGTTTCGTTGCCTCGCACGTATGCACTCGCTTCTACTGGTAATTGGCTGATTAATAATCCGCCTCCCGCCGCAGCTACAGCTGAGTTTCGTACAAATTTACGTCGGTTCATTGTCAGGTTCTTGTTCATATTTTCTGTTGTTTAGTTTATCTACTGTTGCGGGCGTATTGCAATACGCCCTTACCGTATTATACCCTTTCTTATATATCCTCTATAAAATTTATCCAGTACTTATTTTGCACTTCGTCGGATGGAGCTACCTGAGGCCGTACCAGGCGAATTCCTACCCAACGAGCGTTCGTTAGCCACCAGCGACTTTTTGGTATCTGGGGGTCATGTATTTTCCAATTGGGGTTAGAACCTACGCGGGCGGCGGAGCGCAACATCTCGGGTTCATCATCGTATGTTCCCCCTCGGGCTACTCGGGGGTATAATTCCGTAGGCTCGTTCCAAGGATTCTTAGAAGTTATGGCATCCAGACTAGTATAGAACGCCGGATTGTATTGATCCAGCGTCCACTCGGCAATGTTACCGTGCATATCGTGCAGTCCCCAAGGGTTAGGCTTTTTAGTACCAACTTTTTCGTAGCCTCCGTCGGTATTACCATAGTGCCAAGCATATTCATCTAGCTGAGAGACATCATCGCCAAAAGAGTAAGCCGTAGTAGTTCCGGCTCGGCAGGCATACTCCCACTCAGCTTCAGTTGGTAGACGATAATAATGTCCGGTCTTGGCACTGAGCCACTTGCAAAACTGACTGGCGGCATACTGGGTCATACAGATAGCTGGGTAACCGTATTTACCCATGTTAAAGCTCATATCCAGATAGGGAGGGGTAGGCCGGGATACAGCGTCCACACTCGGGATTTTGGCAGCATCTAGTCCACCATTTTCTTCGGCGTAGCGTTTTTCCAACTCCTGAAACATAAATACTTCGTAGATGTCCCAGGAAATTTCGTATTTCCCCATCCAGAATGGGTCAACGGTAATTTCTACCTGAGGTCCTTCGTCATCCTTACGATACTCTTCTGATTCGGGGCTTCCCATCATGAAATTACCGCCCGGAATAGGAAGCATCTCAAAAGAAAAACTAGTGCCGGGTATGTCTTCGGCGTAAGCTTCAAATGAATCGTCGCTGGTTGGTTTCGGAATATAGCCTTGAGCAATTAATAGTACGACACCTCCTACGGTTAATAATTGGTTGAAGCGACTAAGACGGAAGGGGGTAATGATCTGAGAAAAACGGGTTTGAATTCGCATTAATAGTAAAAAACTCAAAAAGATAGGTTCAAAAAAGGTAGTTTACTGGTAAAGCTTCAATTTACAAATATTTCTCGATTTTTCAGAACCCAGCTTAGCTAGCGCTAGTATACAGCAATACGAAGGGTTTGCGGTGACTTTTCTAAGGCAATACTGGTTTCTTTGAAAAAAGGTGCCCTTAGCCGAGTCTCTCGGGTATCGTTAGAGAAGCCGTAAGCTTCAGTGGGTGTTCCTAAAAAATTCTTGTCTAGCTCGCCATTTTCGTTTTCATCATGGTAAACGGCTACGGCGTACTGACCTTCTGGCAAAGTAAAGGTTGTCTCTACTACTTTTTGTCCATTTAGCTTTATCTGACTTTTTTGGACAGGCTCTTCTAAGAATGATTCAGCAGAATTAAAGATAGCAATCTGCACCTGCCCTTCCGAAGATTTCAATCCGGTTACTTGAATAGTAAGCTCATAATCTTCACTTTGAAGTGTAAGGCTTTGAAGCAAAAAACATAAAACAACAGTATGCATAAATGAGGTGAAAAAGTTATTTTGGTCGGAGTTTTAGATCTTGAGTTCAGACATAGATAACTCAAAACTGTAAATCTAGAACTCGAGATTACTTACTTAACTCTACTGTTTTTCCAGTCTTGAACGACTCATCGGCAGCCAACACAACTCGTAGGCTATTGATAGCATCCTGGTGGTGCTGCGACAAATCCATATCTTCGCTAATAGCCCGGTAGAAAAGCTCTTGTTCGCGGTCGCAAAGTCCCTGATGATCGGGTTCATCAGCCGTACTTACTATTTCATCCTTCTTCATGAATTGTCCGTTCTCGTCACGGTCGGCAAAGTGAACTTTTAGGGCATTAGTTTTGGAGTGGGCATCTACATCATCCGAAGCACTTTCTGACTCCATAATGCTAACACAACCTTTCGGACCAATTACATCCTTTACAAAAAAAGCGGTTTCACTCATCATGGGACCCCATCCCGCTTCGTACCAACCTACCGAACCATCGTCAAAGGTTACTTGCAGGTGCCCGTAGTTATACATATCCGAAGCTACTTCTTCGGTCAGCCGAGCACCAATGCCACTTACCCGAATGGGGTTGGCTTGGGTCATCAGACACATCACGTCTACGTAGTGGACTCCGCAGTCCACGATGGGTGACATTGATTTCATGAGGTTTTTATGCGTTGCCCAGGTTTTGCCGCTACTTTGCTGATTGAGATTCATCCGCATTACCAGTGGCTTACCTAAGGTTTGAGAAATTTCAATGAACTTTGTCCAGGCCGGGTGTACCCGGACGATATAGCCAATCAGCAACTTTTTGCCACTTTCTTGGGCTATCTCTACAATCTCTTCGCATTCCTCTACCGTATTAGCTAGTGGTTTTTCAACAAATACGTGTGCTCCGGCTTTCAGGCTGGCAATAACGTATTCGGCGTGGGTATCAGGATAGGTATTGACCGAAACAGCGTCGGGCTGAGTTTCTCTTAGGGCTTCGTAGAAATCGCTGAACAGTGGCATGCTGCTACCCAGTTCATCGGATAATGCTTGACGGCTTTCAGCTCCACGACTGACGAGGCCAGCTATTTCAAATTCATCCATTTTATGGTAAGCTCGGGCGTGGGATGCCCCCATATTGCCGCAGCCCACGACGAGTACTTTAATAGGTTGTGCCATAGGAATATAGAATGATAGAGTGGGTAAATGATTGAATGTTGAATTTTGCGAGTATACGGTTTTTCGGGGCGATCTACAATGAAGAGTAACAAGAAGTACTACGCTGAACTTACCAAAGAATTTACTGTAAGATAAGATTACACTAAAAAAAGCCCTATATATCACATAGTTTTGTAAATTTTTGATTATTACAAAATAATATTGAAAATTGTACAGTACACAATCTGACGACTGCCATCTAGATGATTAATAAAAACATGTGCGATGAAGAACTGCTTTGCCTATTCCAAGGTGGAAACGAAGCAGCTTTTGAGCTATTGTACAATCGCTACTGGGAGCAGATGCTAACCATAGCCTACTATCGCGTAGATTGTTTAGAAACAGCGAAAGAGTTAGTACAAGATGTTTTCGCTAATCTATGGCAGCGAAGGGAAAAACTCGCCATTAGAACTACCTTTGCCACCTACCTATCTTCGGCTATGCGATATGCGGTATTAGACTATATCCGATCTCAAGCGGTCAAAGAGAAATATGTGACCGCTATTAAGAAGACGGCTCAAGGGGCTAACAATACGACGCTTGAATCAATAGAATACCAGGAATTAGCGCAGGTACTCAATCAGGAGATTAGTAAATTACCGATTAAGTGCCAAACGGTGTTTAAGTTGAGCCGGATAGATCATCATTCTAATAAGGAGATTGCGGAACAACTTAAGATATCGCCTAAAACGGTTGAGAATCACCTCACCAAAGCCCTCAAAGTTCTGCGTATCAACCTGCAAGAGTTTATGATTTTTTTGCTGGCGCTTATTTTCTTTCCCAATTAGTCCAACGCTGAGAGTGTTCCCAACGCCTTTCTAATGACACCCTGTAAAAATTTCTAAATTTTTTTCTGCGAACGAGTAGGGGATACCCCTAACCTTATCCGGCTATATAATAAACAGCATATCCTATGGATAAGGATTTGGATAAAATCATTCGGGACTACTTAGCCGGAAAAGATACCCCGGAAGGCAAAAAGTTATTTGATACTTGGTACGCCTCACAGACTGGTAATACCTCACCATTAGAAGGGTTAAACAAAGCGGAAAAAGAGAAGATCAGGCAAGAGATCTTTGCCAGTGTTAAGCGAAATACTTCGTCGCCTGAAGAGAGAAAACCTATAACATTACGTAGGAAGCATTCGCTGCCAGCTTGGTACCGAATGGCTGCCGTATGGGCCGGACTACTTCTTGTCAGCGCGGCCTGTTTCGTATACTTTGGATATTGGAATGATACCGTTACAGTTCAAACTGTTTACGGTGAGATTACCGAGGTGACCTTACCTGATGGCTCAACAGCTACGTTGAATGCTAACACAATTCTCCGTTACACTGAAAGTTGGGGAGAAGATAACGATCGAGAGGTCTGGCTGGAAGGCGAGGCGTTCTTCTCAGTAGTACATACCCGTAATCATCAACGTTTTCGGGTGCATGCTTCAGATCTAGGCGTAGAGGTGCTGGGAACGGAGTTTAATGTGAACAATCGTAGAGGTGGCACTGAAGTGATACTACATTCAGGCAAGGTAAAACTGGTAGTTGATCAAGATGAACCTGGCTCAGCAACGGTAATGAAGCCCGGCGAATTGGCATCCTACACGGAGAGTGACCGTCGCCTCACCAAAAAGGTGGTGAATCCTCAACGCTACTCCCATTGGCGTCAACAAGAATTAGTTCTGGATAATACATCTTTAGGAGAAGTGGCTCAATTACTAGAAAACTACTATGGTTTTGATATTATCATTCCTAATGATTCACTAAGAAATAGCAAGCTTACAGCTACTACGAAGCTGTCTCTGAAAGATGCTGAGCTAATTCTAACCACTATCTCAGAAATATACGGTATTGAAGTACAGCGAGATGGCGATGAGATAACTCTCGATTATCCGTAGAGATGTGCTTAATACTATCCCAATAAAATATATAGACAAATGAATAGTACAACTCTAACAATGAACACATTATGGTAAACTTTGTACGAAAGAGTGCTATGCTTTTGGTAATATCTTTCATCTGCTGTTGCCAGTTTAAAGTATTTAGCCAGAAGTTAGCCGCCGTTACCCAGCCTTACGCTAATCAGCATAGTCAGGTAAACTTACAGAAAGATCAGGATCAGCAGTTGCTCGAGCAGACCTTGAAAGAAATTGGTGATCAGTTTAAGGTCAGTTTCGCGTTTGACCAGAAAATCGTGGAACAAAAGAAGGTAAGTAAGTCAGTTCTGGAAGCAGATGACCTCAACCAGTTGCTAAGCGACGTACTGGTTCCGCTAGGACTCACCTACAAGAAGATTGATGATACCCATTACATCATTAGGGAAGCGAAGCGTACCCGACAATCGGTTGGTAAAATCAAAGCGAGCGACCTAAATGCGACTAGGCCAACTGAGCAGGTAAATAAGCTGCCCACAATTACTACTCAGCCAACTCAGGCATTTTCACCACTAGAAAAAGTAATTACCGGACAAGTTACCGATGAAAACGGTGAATCATTACCCGGGGTAAATATTCTGGTTAAGAACACCACCGTAGGCACAGTATCGGATATAGACGGAAATTATCGGCTTACTGCCCCCGACAATGCCGAAACATTGGTGTTTTCTTCCGTAGGGTATGCAACGGAAGAGGTTGCCATTAACAATCGTACTACCATTGACCTGAATATGCGCCCCAATGTGGAATCGCTATCAGAAGTTGTAGTAGTTGGTTACGGCACTCAAAAGAAAAGCGACGTAACCGGCTCGGTGGTGTCCGTTGATTCGGAAATTCTTCAAGAAGCTAATAAAGTGAATGCCGTACAAGCAATGCAGGGGCAGGTGCCCGGCCTGGATATTCAAACCGTGAGCAATAAGCCAGGAGGAGGGTTTAACATCCGGGTGCGGGGAGCGAATACGATCAATTTTTCAGAGCCGGTATCGCAGGGAGGTTTTAGTCCGGGGCAAAACCCACTGTTTGTAGTAGATGGTATTTTTGTCGATGATATTTCCTTTATTAATCCGGCTGATATTGAACAAATTGATGTGTTGAAAGATGCCTCAGCTACTGCTATCTACGGTGCCCGAGGTTCCAGCGGAGTAGTAATCGTCACGACCAAAAGAGGGAAATCTGGTAAGCTTTCGGTACAGTACGATAACTATGTAGGGGTGAGGCAACCCTATAATTTGCCAGATATTTTTGAAGGGGAAGAATACGTGGAATTTATGCGGGACGCGGTAGTAGGAATTGCCTACAGTACTGGCGACTTTTCGGTAAATCGCGAGGATGTTGATTTAGGTACTTTTCTACGACCTAACGAACTGGAAAATATTGCCAATGGTGATTACGTAGATTGGATTGACCTTATTAAACAAAACGGATTTCAGACTAACCATACTTTGAGTCTATCGGGGGGTAACGACCGAACAACCTACGGTTTTGGTGTCGGATACACCGTAGATGAAGGCACCTTTCCAGGCGAATCACTGGAGCGGTATAACATCCGAGCCAACGTGCAGGGCGAAGTGAGTGATAAAATTACGCTAACGTACAGTGGCTACGCTACCTACCAAGTTCTCAATGAAGGAAGCTACGAAGGCTTCCGTAGTGCCTATCGCCTACGACCAACCGGAACGGCCTTTGACGAGAATGGTGAACCGGAGTTCTGGCCGCTAGATGGTGAAACCTTCATCACGAACCCGCTCTTTGAGGAGGATAATATTACCCGTGAGCACCGCTCCCTTAGCTATATTGGTAATTTTGGTATTACTGTAAAACCTATCGAGGGGCTAAGCTTGACTTCTACTTTTTCTCCCAATCTGCGGTTTAACCGCTACGGCGAATACCGGGGATTGTTCTCCAAGTCGGTGGGACAAAGAGAGGATAATCGCCGGGCGGTCTACAACAACTCTAATAACCTAGGCTACACTTGGGATAATATCATCAACTACGAAGTAAGCTTAGGAGCGGAACATCAACTAAACGCTACTCTCATATCATCAGCCTGGGTGCAGCGGGACGAACTGATAGAAACGCAAGTGAGAAACTTTGCCACTGATGAATTTTCGTTCTACAACATTGACGCTGGCTCGGACATCAGAACCTTGCGAAATTCCTTCGTTCAAGAGTCGCTGCTTTCTTACTCCGCTCGACTAAACTACAGTTTCCGATCGAAGTATCTACTGACAGTCACCGGACGCTACGATGGTTCTTCCAAATTATCGAATGATAACAAATGGGCGTTCTTTCCCTCCGCTGCGCTGGCCTGGCGAGTTAGCGACGAGGCATTTATGGAAAATCAATCATTTGTATCCGACCTAAAGCTTCGCCTGAGTTACGGCGAGACTGGCAACAACGGTTCCGGTGGAGGATTAAACCCTCTGGGTTCTCAAGCCTTGATCGGTTCGGGTTTCACCAATCTGGGTGATCAGGCAGTGCAGACTGCATTCTTCGAGGCGCGGATCGCCAACCAAGACCTGACTTGGGAACGAACTAGTGAATTTAACTTAGGCATCGATTACGGGTTTCTGGAGAACCGATTAGTTGGTGCATTGGAGCTATACAACCGGTATACCACCGACCTTATTCTGTCCCGTAGTCTTCCGTCCCTTACTGGGAAGGAATTTATCTTCGATAACGTAGGGGAGATTAGCAACCGGGGAGTTGAGTTTAACATCCGTAGCATCAACGTAGATAAAGGAGCGTTTAAGTGGACCACCTCCTTAAACTTCGCTAGAAACGTAAATAAAATTGAAAAACTGTACGGGGGGTTGGATCAACTTCCAGTCTTCTCTGTGCGGGATGCCGAACTAATTCATCAGGTAGGAGAAGATGTAGGTTCTATCTATACCTTTGAACCAATCGGTATCTGGCAACAAGACGAAGCTGATGAGGCTCAGGCACTAGGGCAACAACCGGGGCAGGTGAAGGTACGGGATGTAAACGAAGATGGTATTATTACGGCTGACGACCGTACTATTATTGGTTCATTACAGCCTGACTGGACTGGTAGCATCACCAATACTTTTAACATTAAAGGTTTTGATTTTACCGTATTCGCCTATACCCGTCAGGGGGTAGAGTCGTACAGCTGGTTTCATCGCTCGCACGGGTGGGATCAGGATAACGCCCCAGCCCGTTTCAACGGATGGGATACTGAGTATTGGACACCTAATAACCCCACTAATGTCTGGCACCAGCCTGGTAACTCCGGTCCGTACAAGCGGTCGCTATTCTACCGTGACGTGTCTTTTATAAAAATCGGGTACATGACGCTAGGCTATACTTTACCTCGCGGATTAGTAGATCGTTTGGGTTTAGGCAGTTTGCGAGTATACGCCACAGCGCAAAATCCGTTTGTGTTCACTGATTACGAAGGATGGGATCCAGAAAGTGCCGGAAGGAACTCTTGGGGATCGGCCTTTTTGTCCCGCACCCTGATGGCTGGAGTAAATTTGAGATTCTAATTGTAAAGTACACCTATCATGAAAGTAATTTATCAATACATCCTTATAATCGTCGGATTAACCATTCTGACTAGCTGTGAAGATTTTTTAGAGGAAGAAAACCGACAGTCACTGACTGATGCTAATGCCTTTGAAAATCCTGAAGTGTTTGATCAATTCGTGAATAATGTGTATAGCGAATACCGAGATGCTTTTTTGGATTTCCAAATGGAATATTTGGGGACTGATATGGTTACGCGAGAAGCACTTATTGCAGGTATTAGCGAGCTTAATGATTACGTTAATATCGCTACTGATAACGGTGATATAAGCGACTACTGGATCCGTTACTATAAAGTAATTGATGCAGCTAATACCGTTACGTCGCGCGTAGACCAAATTGCTGGACTCACCGAGCCACAACAGACAACAGGGCTAGCCGAAGCTAAATTCTTTCGGGCATTTGCCTATTTTCATTTGGTAGAACATTTTGGCGACGTTCCTCTAATCATAGAGGAAGTTACGGCTGCGGATTTCAATTTTACGCGGGCTTCAGAGGAGGTAGTATATGACCAGATCATTACGGACGTAGACGAGGCCATTGCTAACCTTCCCGAAGAAGTAGAAGTTTACGGTCGGCTGACGAAAGATGCTGCTCGCCATCTTAAATCAAAGGTGTTATTGACCCGGGGGTATAAATCATTCAGTGAAGACACCGATTTTGCGGAAGCAGCTAGTCTGGCCGAGACGGTGATTGCTAACCATCCGCTGGTAGATTCATTTAGTGACTTGGTAGCTATTGATAATCAGCGAAACTCGGAAGTAGTATTTAGTTTACTATACGGTGCTGATGCGCTTTCTCAGGGAGATGGGAATGCCCGACATCAGCTATTCAAGTTTCCCTACGACGTGTATCCTGGTCTTCTCCGATCAAATGTTTACGGACGAGGTGCGGGAATTAGCCTTACGCCGCAGTACTTTGATTTATTTGAAGCTGGTGACGAGCGGGAAAGCGCCACGCTTCGCCGGGTGATTTATGCGTTGGAAGATGAAGGAGAAATCATGACCGGGGACACCGCAGTCTTCTTTCCAAAAGAACCTTGGTCGGATGCTGAGCGAGCAGCGGTGCCTTACGTAGTAGTCAACGAAGATGAGTACTATACCCCGGATGCGTTTACTCCTGTTCGGTACCCAATGTTTCAAAAATTTGACGATCCTACCGTGCCCTACGGCGATGCTGGGGGATTTCGGGATGCGGTGATCTTTCGATCAGGTGAAGCGTATCTAATTGCGGCGGAAGCTTACTTTAGTGCGGGCGATGCCTCTCAGGCTGCCGAATATATCAACATGATAAGAAACCGAGCTGGATTAGATAATATCAATGCCAATGCGGTTAGCCTAGACCTCATTTTGAACGAAAGTGCTAAAGAGTTGCTGGGAGAGGTAAGCCGATGGATGGATCTGAAACGTACTGGACGATTGATAGAGCGGGTACTAAACTTCAACCCTCACGCGGCCCTGAACAATGCACTGGAAGCAAAGCACCTGGTTCGGCCTATCCCCCAAAGCGAGATCGACCTGGCTGATGGAATCACCCAGAATGATGGTTATTAGATAGCTAGCCAGTCACGGTTCGTAGTGGTTACAGATTCAAAGCTGGGGTGTTTCCGCATCAGTATTTAAAATAATTGATTTGTAAACGTTTACGAATCGTGGCTGTGCAAAAGCGAGATTTTTTTAAAAGATAGTCGTTTATTCGCCTTCCCACCGTATCTTTCTTGTAAACTAACTGAGGACACGGTGGATAAATCATTTTTACTCCGGCAAAGGGCGATTGAATTTTTACTAATCGCGGTTGGCATTACCTCAGCCAGTGTGGGGCTTAAAGGTTTTTTGCTGCCCAACCATTTTTTAGACGGCGGAGTAACCGGAGTTTCGCTGTTGGTAAACCATGTGACTGGGTGGGATATTGCCTGGCTGATCGTGGTAATTAATGCCCCTTTTATCTGGCTGGGTTATCGGCATATATCTAACGTGTTAGCAGTAAAGTCGACCTTATCAATCATCGCTTTTGCCATAACATTATACTTTATTGAAGTGCCACTGATGACCGATGATAAGCTACTGATTGCCATCTTTGGTGGTATATTTTTGGGTGCGGGTATTGGCTTTTCGGTTAGAAGTGGGGCAGTAATTGATGGTACTGAAATTCTGGCTATCTACTTAGGCAAAAAATTACGAGCTACTATTGGTACCGTTATACTGATCTTTAATGTGATATTATTCATTATCGCCGCCATGGTGATTGATGTAGAAGTAGCTCTCTATTCAATTCTAACGTACTTGGTAGCTTCCCGTACTACCGATTATATTATTCATGGTATTGAGGAATACATTGGTGTAACTATTATCTCAGCTAAAAGCGAGGAAATCCGGGAGGCGATTACCGAAAATATGGGCTACGGTCTTACCATTTATCAAGGAAAACGAGGCTACAGAAAGATGCCTCACCTCACTGCCGAAATCGATATTATTCATACCATTGTCACTCGCTTAGATTTGCGCCGCATCCATACCTTAGTGGAAAGTATTGATCCTCAAGCTTTTATGGTAGAGTATAATGTGAACGATACTAAAGGTGGGGTAATCAAGAAGAAATTAGAGTAAATGGTAGTATAACTAATTCAATAAATATCCATTACGCCTCATATCAACTGTATTAAAATCTCTCTTAGGTAAATTTTTACTGGTTATTGATGATAGAATCTAAGGCAGTCAAAAAAGTTTGAGACTTTTTATTGTGCCAAAACAGATAACGAAAGGCTACCAAATACCTCAAATTCTGTGTACTATTGCAAGAGTCAAATCCTCTTAACAAGCTATGAACAACCTACGTCAATTACTTTTCTTCTTAGTTGTATTAATTGTAATCTGGTCTTGTCAGCCAGAAGTTCAGCAAGAAGAAGAAACTGCCCAGCGCCCGAACATTCTGTTCATTATGTCGGATGATCATGCCTACCAGGCAATCAGTGCTTACTCCGATAAACTGATAGAAACTCCCAACATAGATCGTATTGCCCAGGAAGGTATGTTATTTACCAATGCCTGCGTAACCAATTCTATCTGCGCGCCGTCAAGGGCGGTCATCTTGACCGGGAAGCATAGCCATTTGAACGGAAAAATTGATAACCGTTTTCCGTTTGATACGACGAACGTAACCTTTCCGCAGTTGCTGCACAATTCAGGCTATCAGACGGCTATGTTCGGTAAACTGCACTTTGGTAATAGTCCGAAGGGTTTTGACCAGTTTAAGATTTTGCCCGGCCAAGGAACCTACTACAATCCTGACTTTATAACCAAAAACGAAGGCAGGGTACAGGTTAAGGGTTACACTACCGATATTATTACGGACATGACCTTGAGTTGGCTGAAGGAAGAACGAAATCCGGATAATCCGTTCTTCCTAATGTATCTACACAAAGCCCCCCATCGGGAGTGGCTACCTGCCGAACGCCACTATAAAGAATTTGTGAAGAAAACCTTTCCTGAACCCGAAAGCTTGTTTGATGACTACGAAGGTCGTGGTTCGGCAGCCAAGGAGGCCGAGATGAACCTGCTAAAGCATATGAATTGGGCGGGGGATTCTAAAATCCGTCCGAGTCTGCTTGATAGCCTGGGGATACCCGAAACGGAAGATTGGGATCATGAAGCTTTTGCCCGGGAAGTAGGGCGACAGAATGAAACCCAACGAGCCGCTTGGGATGCTGTCTACGATTCCGTCAATCAGCATTTCAAGGAAAATTACGCTAACATGAGCCAGGAAGAATTGATGCGCTGGCGTTACCAACGCTATATGCAGGATTACTTAGGTAGCATAGCATCAGTTGACGAAGGAGTAGGGCAGGTATTAGATTATCTGGAGGAAAACGGTCTGGCTGAAAATACGATTGTGGTGTATACTTCCGACCAAGGTTTTTACCTGGGTGAGCACGGCTGGTTTGATAAACGCTTTATTTACGATGAGTCATTCAAAACCCCATTACTAGTCCGTTGGCCAGGAGTGGTTGAACCTGGCTCTACTAATACCCAAATGGTACAGAATCTTGACTTTGCCCAGACCTTTTTAGCCGCGGCGGAAGTAGATGCGCCTGCGGATATGCAGGGCGAAAGTTTAATTCCGCTATTCAGAGGCGAAACTGAGAACTTCCGAGATGCGGTGTACTACCATTACTACGAGTATCCTTCAGTGCATATGGTAAAACGACACTACGGCATTGTGACCGAAGACTACAAACTGGCTCACTTTTACTATGATGTAGACGAATGGGAACTGTACGACCGTAAGAAAGACCCTCAGGAAATGAACAATGTCTACAACGACTCCGCTTACGCTGAAGTAGTTGAACAACTTCATCAAGATTTAGACGAGCTTCGGGTGAAGTATAAAGACTCTAAAGAGCTGGATCAGAAGTACATCGATATGTACCAAGATATGGCTAACTAAGGCTAGAATTGCGTTAATGGCAGCGTAGTTTTAGGAAGTATAGCTATAAGAATTACGGCGAAGAGCCTTTAGCTTCTTTAGGAGCTTTTCTTCTTCAGTGGTTAAGTTTTTAGGGGTAACTACCTTCACTTGCACAAACAGATTACCCGCCTGATTAGGATTTTGATAACTTGGCATTCCTAAACCTTTCAAACGCAGTGCTTTTCCGCTATCGGTTCCTTTGGGGATAGTCACGTTCACCGTAGTACCCTTCAGCGTTTTGATACCTACTTTTCCGCCCAGTGTGGCGGTGTACATATCTACCGATTGAGCAACATACAAGTCATTACCTTTACGTTCAAACTGTGAGTGTTTGGCGATGTCTACCGTCAGATAAAGGTCACCCGCAGGTCCGCCCTGAATACTGGGTTGACCCTTGCCTTTAATTTTCAAAGTCTGACCATCTTCAATTCCGGGCTTAAGCTTTAGGCGTAGCCGAGTACCGTTTAGGTTGATTAAGCGAGTGCCTCCCTCGTAGGCATCTTCTAACGAGATAGTAACGTTGGCCTGAATATCAGCTCCCTTAAAAGCCCCACTAGTTCTACTTCCGGTTCCGCCTGAACCTCTTCCAAAAAAGCTCTCAAAGAAATCAGAGAAGCCACCTCCATCGCCAAAAAGATCAGAGAAATCGCCATCAAATTGGGTAGTTGTTCCGCCTTGCCCTCCGTAGGGACGACGTCCGTTGGCGCCTTGTTGCTGGTAGTATTTCCAGTTTTCGCCTAACTCGTCATACTGCTTGCGCTTTTCGGGGTCTTTCAGCACTTCATAGGCTTCGGTAATGGACTTAAATTTTTCCTCTTTGGCCTTATCGCCCTTATTCTTATCCGGGTGGTACTTTACCGCTAGTTTACGGTACTTCTTCTTAATCTCCTCCTGCGAAGCGGTTTTGCTTACTCCTAATACTTTATAATAGTCTTTGTATTCCATATGTCGTTCGGTTAGAGCATGTTGAAGAATTTAATTTGACATAGTACTCCAAGCATGAAATTATTTTTCAAAGATGCTGACTTTTAGCTTGTTCATTTTTGTCTTGACACAAAAACGAACCAAAAAAGTCAAGAAAATTCAATGCTTCTTCGCATAAAGCCAGCGCACGCCCGCTGAATTTTCCGGCCAACGCACAGAACATCAGTTACTTGTAAACTGTTCTCAAAAATTTAAACAAGCTCTTGCACTAATAATACAACTAGTAGTGTGCTATTTATCACGAAAAAAAGATAGCCTGCGTTGGGTTTGGCCAAAAAAAAGGCGAGTAAACCACCCGCCTCTTTACTACTTGCTCAATTAACTCATTTATCTCATTAGCCAATCTTGATGGTACGAGCTGGCTTAGGTTTTACCTCTTCCCGCTTAGGCAGGGTCAGGGTTAAGATACCAGCATCGTATTTTGCTTCTACTTTATCGCCATCTACCGCATTTTCAGGTAGACGGAAACTCCTAGTAAAATTGTGGTAACGGAATTCCCGCTTCACAAAGTTGTCATTCTTATCCTCTTTATGGTCTTCTTTCTCTACTGAAACAGTCAGTACGTCTTGGTCTAACTCTACTTTAAAATCATCTTTCTCAAAACCAGGTACTGCTAGTTCCAGTGCGAAGTGATCTTCTGTTTCCATTACATTAGTAGCCGGTAAACGACGGCCTCGCTGTCCACTGTTGTCAAATAATTGATCCAATTCCTTGGTTACGAAATCGTCAAAGAAGCGAGGGAATGCGGTGTTATAACGTATCAAGTTCATAGTATTTAATATTTTAGTTTTGGTTTAAATGATTACGCTATCATAGAAACAAATGGAATACCAATACCCAAAAACTTAAAATTCAGAATAAAAAGCTGACAAAATGACTTAATTAAGTGATTTTTGTAGAATTTTAATGTCAAAATGACATTATGTGATTCATAAATTGTCATTTGTCGGTATCGTAATCCTAATTTTTCGTCCTCGTTTGCATTCTCTTAGCCTAAGCCGTAACTTTTTGCTTTCATTCAACCTAACCTATTACAATGGACACACGGCATCATAAAAATTTTTTCTCGCAGGTTTTTTCCGTTCTGGTCGCTATTATCTTATTCACTTATTGTCAACCTAAACCTGAGCAGGCTACCGAAACCACCACCGAAGAAGAAGCCACTCCGGTAACCACGGCTTCCTTTGAAGCTTCGCCCCAGGCGGTGGAAGAAGTAGAAGTAAATACTTTAGAGATTGGGGCTAAAGCTCCTGACTTTCGGCTACCAGGAGTAGATGGAAAATACTACGAATTAGCAGATTTTGATGATGCGGAAGCATTAGCTATTGTTTTTACCTGTAACCACTGTCCTACGGCTCAAGCTTACGAACAACGGGTTATCGATTTAGCGAATGATTATAAAGATCAAGGGGTAGCCGTGGTAGCTATCTCGCCTAACAGTCCACTTTCGCTGCTTTATGGTGAGTTGGGCTACTCAGATCTGGGCGATACTTACGAAGATATGCAGGTTCGGGCGGCGGATATGGACTATAACTTTCCCTACCTCTACGATGGTGACGACCATGCCGTGTCTATTCAGTACGGACCAATAGCTACGCCGCATATTTTTGTTTTTGATAAGGCAAGAGCTTTGCAGTACGTGGGGCGACTAGATGCCTCTGAAAAACCAGGCTCGGCCAATGCTGAAGATGCCCGGGCAGCTTTAGATGCTGTATTAGCTGGGGAGGGAGTGGCTGAGCCTAAGACTAAAACCTTCGGTTGCTCAGTGAAATGGGCTTGGAAAGATGAGTACAAAGATAAAGTATACGCCGAGTGGGAAGCTCAACCAGTGAGCGTAGAAATGATTGATGAAGCGGGCATTGCCGATTTGCTAAAAAACGACACCGATAAGCTTCGGTTAATCAACGTTTGGGCCACCTGGTGTGGGCCCTGTGTACTAGAGTATCCTGAATTTGTGGTGATGCATCGGATGTATAAAGATCGGGCTTTTGAATTTATCTCGATTAGTGCTGACCGTCCCGAGCAGCAAGAAAAAGTGCAGAAGTTTTTGGATAAAGAAAACTCGGCCGTCCAGAACTATCTTTTCGCTAAGGATGATAAGTACGCCCTGATTGAAGCCATTGACCCGGAGTGGGAGGGAGCATTACCCTACACAATTCTAGTGGAACCCGGAGGGCAACGCATCTATAGTAAGCAGGGAACCATTGAGCCTTTAGCACTCCGCAAGACCATTGTAGAACACGAACTGATAGGGCGTTATTATTAACCATCGGAAATTTTCTCGAGTCATCTTCCATCCAGCGAAGCATCAAAATTTCGCTAGATTTATTCACAGAATGTTAGTGAGATAGGAAAAATAACGGCAATGAGTGTCTGTTACTAGCCTGATATTGGCGTGTAACGGAGATATTGCTGTTATCAATTAGTTAGCAGGAATAAAAAAGCCGAAATGTTATCGTTGAAAGATCGGATAAGGCTGTACATAAAATTTGCAACTATTATTCTAGTCGTTGTGATTGGACTACCGATATTAATAGCTCCTCTAGGTAATAGCGGAATGATTGGACTAGCAATCTTAATTTCAGTTATATTTATTTTACCGCATATTTATCTTGGATTTAAAATAGTAAAAGGATCGAAATTAACGCGATTTTTACTGAGCACAATCGTAACTATATCCTCAGGCTTTTTATTAATTTTTGCGATATGGGTAGATAAAAGTACAAATGATTTTCATGCTAATCCGGCGGGTGGAGGCGACCTATCTAGAGAGATTAAATACATAATCTATTTTGTATGGACATCTATAGTACTTTGGGAAGTAGTATCAGTAGTCAAAGTTACTATGATGAAAAAAATTGAAGGAAGGCAGCACTCCCGCTAACATCACCTAGCCCCAACCGGGCAGATAAGTGAACTCGAAAGTTTGCTTCTCCAAGTACAAATATTGTAACTTGATAAGAAAATGCCAAAAAGGCCCGGTCTGATGGCTAGCTTAGGCGTTGTGCATCATTAAGAAAAAAATCATGAAACACGGAGATTTACCTGAAAGGTGGAAATCAAAAATAATTGAATATTTAAAAGCGAGTGGTGAAGGAAATAGAAGTAGGTTAAGTGCATATGATTTCTTTCCAAATCGTAAAGTGAAAATCAAATTTGAGGATGATTCATTTGCAGAATTTCGTTACCCTCTTGTGATAAATGCACCTGAATTTAATGAAGTAGGAGTTTTTACTGAACATTGTGGGTACCATATTTTTAATTTAGGAGGTACCTATTTAAATATAGTTGACGATGAATAAGGCGTATATGATTAAGCTGAGAGGTGAAATAATTGGCAAAACTAATTTCGAGAAAGCTGACCCACCAATGGGAGTTGTTTTCGGAGAAATAATTGATTCTGACAAAGTAGTCAACTACGAATTCATAAAGGCCTTCTGCCAGGTAAATAATATTGAATTAGTTGAGGATTATCCTAGGGACGAATTAATCTCAACAAGAACGATTGAACAATTAGAAATTATTTCGCCAGAAGGACTTATAATCAAAGGATTGGGAAATCAAATATCCGGAATGAATAGTGAAGGATTTGAAGTTATGATCGAGGGAATTAGTTATCCATTTTACGAAGAAGAATTTCCTAACCATGTAAAAGAATACGAAGAAAGGTTTAAAGACAAATAAAAACGAACGTCCAACAACGTATAAAATGCTCATAGTGGCTAAACGCCACAACGCCATTTACACAAACTGTTATGATCAATTACTCAGCTTGCGCGAATTCATCAAATATTACCAAGAAAGACTTATTAACATATGGCAACGATTCATACCTTAGACTTTACTGTGAAGGTTGATGAACTTCAAAAAACTCAGTTTTTGGCAAAAACCTATTCTGACGAACTGTCATCAAATCAAGTACTTTTAGAAATTGATCAATTTTCATTTACCTCAAATAACATAACCTATGGTGTGGTAGGTGAGAAAATGAACTATTGGAAGTTCTTTCCAGCTCAATCAGATTACGGAATCATTCCAGCTTGGGGGTTTGCCAATGTTGTCATCTCTAACCATCCGGATGTACAAGTAGGTCAACGATTTTATGGATACTACCCCATGAGCACTCACTTATTGGTTACCACCAACCAGGTGAGTAATAAAGGTTTTGTAGATAATGCGGAACACCGACAAGCTCTTCCACCCATCTACAATTTTTATACGAATACAGCACAAGACCCTTCATTCAGTACAGAAACTGAGCAGTTAATTTCCATATTTCGCCCTTTGTTTGTCACTTCTTTTTTGATTGATGATTATTTGGCAGAACAGAATTTCTATAAAGCCTCTCAAATACTAATCACTAGTGCATCCAGTAAAACGGCTCAAGCATTAGCCTGCCTGTTAGCCCATCGTAAAGAAGAAAATACTTTGAATTGGAATCTTGTAGGACTTACGTCAAAAAAGAATGTAGAATTTGTCAAGCAGTTGGGTTGGTATGACCAAACCATAAGCTATGACTCAATGGCTCAATTGAATGCCAACGAAAAATTCACTGTGATAGACTTTGCCGGCAACCATAGCACCCAACTCGAGTTGCAAACTTTATTGAAAGAAAATCTGGTGTATAATTGTCTAGTAGGGCTGGTTGATTGGCAAAATTTGGAAGGTGAAAGTCCACTACCCAAAAAGGGCGAATTTTTCTTTGCTCCTACCCAGGCCGAAAAGCGTCAGAAAGAGTGGGGGCTATCAGGATTTCAACAAAAGGTTGGGGTAGCTTGGCAACAATTTATGGACGCTGTACAATCAAAAATATCGATTAAAGAACATATTGGAGCTCAAGGATTAGAGCAATTGTATTCAGATATGTTGAACGGGAAAATTGACCCTAAACGTGGCAATATTGTAAATTTGAACGGATGAATAAAAGATCATGACAAACGCTAAAATGAATCGCTGGGCGCGCCCATGCGAAAAGGAATCTTTTGTACTTCTCTGGGATGCATACTCATTTTAGTTAGACGCCACTATCCACAATAACCAATTCAATATGAGAGCATTTACTCCTATCTTTCTTCTACTAACGCTGATTAGTTGTGTGACTCAGTCCGAAAAGGGTGAGGAACTATTGACCGAGCGAATTTCTAGAATCGAAAACGGTCTTCAGCCTAATCTCCAAATACAGGGGGATAGTATACCAAATTACAATATTGAAGAAAGGTTGAAGGAGCTAGGTATTCCTGGAGTTAGTATAGCGGTTATCAATGAGGGACAACTTGAATGGGCGAAAGGTTATGGGATCGCAGACAGTTCAGAAAATCGCCCGGTAACCACCGAGACTATGTTCTTGGCCGGATCAATCAGTAAGCCAGTGGCTGCCATTAGGGCTCATCAACTGGCAGAAGAAGGTGTCATAAGTTTGGACTCGAATGTAAATAAATACCTCACAAGCTGGAAACTACCAGACAATGAGTTTACTGAAAAAGAAAAAGTCACTACCCGAAGAATATTGAATCATACGGCAGGATTAACCGTTTGGGGGTTTCCTGGATACGATAAAGGTGATACAATACCCAGTGTATCCGAAGTATTGGATGGCAAAGGAAACACCGATTCCGTTCGGGTCTACAAGGAACCGGGAGAAAGTTGGATGTACTCCGGTGGAGGGTATACCATTATGCAGCTCATGATTACCGACATCGAGAGAAAGTCATTCCCCGAATTAATGCAGTCACACGTATTAGACCCTTTAGGAATAACCGCTAGTACTTTTGAAAATCCGCTACCCCAACAGTATCATCCCATAGCGGCGACTGGCTATCGCGTAAATGGGAATGAGGTGGAAGGTAAATGGCCAATTTATCCTGAAATGGCAGCAGCCGGACTCTGGATAACTCCTTCACAACTCATACTTTGGGCGAAAGAAATTCAGCAAATCTACCAAACCCAACAAAATGGATTGTTGAAGGTGAACACGGTAAATGAAATGCTTACGCCAGGAATGAACGATCATGGGCTAGGGCCAGCTTTGACGGAACACACGTTTGGCCATGGAGGTGCAGATGAAGGGTTCAGAGCCGATTTGGTAGCCTGGAAAGAGCACCCCGTAGCAGTGGTGATCATGGTCAATTCAGATAATGGGAGAATCATTCAGGAAATAAAGTTGAGCATCGCTAAGGAATATGGACTGCCCGGTATGGAGCCCGTTAAAAGAGTAGTTCAGGAACAATCAGCTCAGGAACTGCAAAGGTTTACTGGTAAGTATACTATTCCAGATCTTGGTGATATAGAGATCAAAGTAAAAGATAACGGACTAGAACATCTAGCAGCTTTTGTAGATGAACCTCTTTTTTTACTGCCCGCTTCTGACAGCACTTTTTTCAACAAAAATGATGGTGAATATGTCAATTTTCTCCGAAACGGTGATTCAATAAAGGGTTTCAAAATTTATGGATTTGAAGCTTCCAAAATGGAATAGAAAAACAAATCCATCAAACAAACCAGTGAAAATATGCCAAATCAAAATTTCAAAATAGAAAAATACACAGATAAAGACAGAGAACAGATTCTCAAGATTTGGGAAAAATCTGTAAAAGCAACTCACGACTTTCTCAAACCGACTGATTTTGAAGAAATCAAAAAGCTAGTACAGACAATTAATTTTAACGATTTTGAAGTTTATTGTCTCAAACGAAATAACGAAGTAGCAGGGTTTATTGGTCTCGTTGAACGTAAAATAGAAATGCTTTTCTTTTTGCCTGAATATATTGGAAAGGGTTTAGGTCGAGGACTAACTGAGTTTGCTTGTTCAGAATTGGAGGCTGATAAAGTAGATGTAAATGAACAAAATAAAAATGCAGTAAAATTTTATGAAAAGCTTGGGTTCAAAACATACGAACGAACAGACAAAGACGACCAAGGAAAAGAATATCCATTATTGAGAATGAAACTTGAAACAACCGAGAACTAACAAGGAAAAAAGCCCAAGCTGCTAACAGTGTATATAACTTATGGCGGGGAAGGCAGTAAATTATAGCCTTGTGATTTTAAGCAAATTTAACTGCAAACCGACGGGAAAGTGCTTTGAAAACGGCCACAAGTCATATACGCAGACCGTTGTGTGCGATTAAAGAAAACTAAAAAGTATACACCTTTCGAGATTGTGTATAAGACCGAAGCGTAATAATGTATTGATCTTTGTCTCAACAAAATAAGACAGAGATGAATACTAACGATCAATTTGGAAAACAGGGGTGGACACCTGATAAAATAAAGGGCTTAAGTGGTAAAACTTTCATTATAACTGGCACTACCAGCGGTACCGGTTTTGAAGCTTCGCGGATACTACTGTCCAAGGGCGCAAAAGTGGTGATGCTCAACCGCAACGCAAAAAAATCAGAAGATGTTATTGCTACTTTGAAAAAAGAGCTCGGCAATCATATAAATGTGTCATTTATCCTGATGGATTTGGCAGAACAGGCTTCTGTGCGAAAAGCAGCGCAAGAAGTACTTGAGAAAGTGACCCGTATTGATGCATTGATGTGTAACGGTGCTATTGCCCAGGTGCCCACTCAGAAACTTACTGTTGATGGCTTTGAAAGCCAGCTTGGCGTGAATCATTACGGTCATTTCACACTACAAGGAATCCTCTTTCCACTAATTGAAAAATCTAAAGGACGTATCGTGACGGTAGGTAGTATGGGTTATAATATGGGTATCAAAACCATCAAGTTTGATGATATAAACTGGGATAAAGATTACACCCCAAATGACGCCTATAGCCAGAGTAAATTAGCGCAAATAATGACTGTTTATGAACTGCAAGATAGGTTGAAAAAAGTGGGTAAGACTGACGTAAAAGTATATGCTTGTCATCCTGGTTCTTCTAGAACATCCCTTATCAGTACAAGTGGTAGTTTAATGATGAGGATTATATTTGGTCTGATGAAATTGTCACCACTGACACAATCTGCCGAAAAAGGTGCTTATCCTGAATTGATGTGTGCTACTGAAGAAGACTTAGATCAAAAAGAGTTCTATGGTCCTACCGGTAGAAGTAACTGGGTTGGTCCTGTTGGAGCACATAAACTAGAACCACATGCTAAGGATAAAGCTGTAGCAGAAAAGTTGTGGGAAGTATCAGAAAAAGCAACTGGTTTTAAGTGGAACCTTTAAAATCTTAGACATGGATATATTAAAAGCAGCCACCGATTGGGCGAAAGCCGAACTCGTTTCAACCTCTTTCTTTATCATTATCGGAATTGTATTCGTTATGGCAAGTTTCGGGTTTTGGCAGTTTGGAAAAACCGAATTGGCGAGAGCCTATATCATCCCAATCTTGGTAGCAGGAGCCTTTTTAATGACCGTGGGTTTTGGGTTGTTTTTTACCAACAAAGCAAGAATTACACAATTTGAAACGGCTTACAACGCAGATGCTTCGGCTTTTGTAGCATCAGAATTGAAACGAGCCGAAAGCACCTTAAAGGAATATAAAAACATTGTCTTTACTGCTATACCACTCATCATTGTGGCTTGTGCTTTGGTTATGTTCTTTGTGAACACACCCATTTGGCGCGCAAGTATGATTTCTACCATTGCTATGTTGGCGGTTATTTTGCTGATTGACGGTATGGCTCACGCCCGAATTGACGATTACAACAAACAATTACTGCAAGCAGAGAAAGAATTGAAAAACTAAAATGCAGCACTTCAAAACATTATCGGCCTATTTAGAATACTTGGAGCTTCCACGCCCAGAGCACCCCATGTTTAGCGTATTCTCTGCGTTGGGCGAAGGTTTTCTACCCTGTCCAAAAGAAAGCTCACCTCCTATCACTAACGATTGCTATTCCATTAGCTTAAAAAAGATTGTGAAAGGGGATTTAACCTACGGACGCACCAAATACGACTTTACCAATGGCGCTTTATTTTTCATCGCACCAAGGCAAGTGATTCAGTGGGACGAAAGCGTGGTGTTTGAGCAAAAAGGCTTTTCCATCAACTTCCACGAAGATTTTCTAAAAGGAACTGACTTGGCGCATCAGATTAAGAAATACGGCTTCTTTTCGTACTCCGCCAATGAAGCGCTGCATCTTTCGCCCAAAGAAGAAAAGCAGACTGAGTCCATCGTGGAAAACATTGACATGGAATATCAGAACAATCATGATGAATTCAGCAAAGACATCATTATTTCGCAACTAAGCACACTTTTAAAATATGCCAACCGCTTTTACGAAAGGCAGTTTTTGAACCGCAAAGAGCTTTCAAACGACTTGCTGGAGCGCTTTAATCAGCAACTGGAAAATTATTTTGATTCTGGGCAATTACAGGAAAATGGAATTCCCAGCATTGAGCAAATCGCAGACAAACTATCGGTTTCGCAGCGCTACCTGAGCGATACCCTAAAAAAAGAAACAGGCAAAACATCTATCGAGCATTTGCAATTGTACCTGATAGACGAAGCCAAGAACATTCTGTTGAACCCCAACAAAACGGTTTCCGAAGTAGCCTATGAATTGGGCTTTGAGTATCCACCCTATTTTTCAAGACTGTTCAAAAAGAAAGAGGGCATCAGCCCAACAGAGTATAGAGAAAAATATAAAATGAATTAGACTGTTTAACCCACAGCAACAATCACGAAAACTATGAGTGATTGTGAAGCCTTACCAATAACAGCCGATTTTCTACTTTTCCGCGGTCCGAAAACAAGTCAGGCTACACTATACCGTTTACAATACAAATTCTAACTGGTCACCTTACTATTTCTCTGAAGGGGTGGTGAAGGTTTAGCATCTTTGGATTTGAGGCCATGCAGGTTTTGGGAGATAAAGTCATGAGGAAAACTTTCTACTCCTGGGAAGCCTAATTTAATATCCCGACCCTCGAAGGGAATATAGTCTGTCTTGAAAATATAATCCCATATGCTTAAGGTGATTCCAAAATTTACCCCATAATGTTTGTCTTTGGGTAAATGGTACGCATGATGCCAAATGTGCATCTGCGGATTATTGAAAAGGTACTTCAAGAAACCTAGATTAACCCGAATGTTAGAATGGTTAAAATGACCTACGGCTAGCGTAAAAATATGGATAATGAAGAAATCGCGTAACCCGATTCCAATCAGTGCCAGCGGAATATATTCAATTGTACGGTAGACTACGTTTTCCATCCAGTGGAACCGAAGATGAGCCGCAAACCCCATTTGCTCTACCGAATGGTGTACTTTATGAAACTCCCAAAGGGCAGGAACCCGGTGAAGTAAGCGATGCGTCCACCACTGTACAAAATCACGCACTACGAAGCCTAGCAGCAAATGCGCCCAAACTGGCCACGACATCACCTCAAAGGCTACCAGATTCTTAATTCCTACGGCTGCCAGAGCATCGTTAAATAGGTTGACGACCACATTGGAAGCTGCGTTGTAGATAATCAGCGAAAACAGAAAGAAGTTGAAGAACATGTAGAAAAAGTCTAGCCAAAAATCTTTTCGAAACTTAGGCTGATCTTTCCGCCAAGGCGATACCCATTCTAGCAGCAGGAAAAAAGTGGACACTCCAATAAGCCAATAAAAGTAGCTATGCCAGGAAGGGTGAGTGATTTCATTCCACAGGTAGTTAGCATAACCTGTGTAGGAGTCAACAATGGTTTGAATATACTGTTCCATAAGCTATTTTAACAGAGCATAAATACATATCCCAAACAGATTACTTTTAGGATGGGTTTCTTTGCATTTGATTGAGATAGTGAAGGCATATTTTACGGTAGTAGCTCAAGTCTTCTATCGGTTGGTTGGGTACTTTAGCTTCATCGTCCCAGTAGCGCATCTTAATCTTCAGATCAAATAACTCATCCTGCTCAAACGCTTGGGCTTCTTGGGTAGTCATTGGTCCGCCCTGGTATTTCAGCGTTTGCTTACTGGCATTAGATAAAGTTTCGTAATAGTCGGGATGGCGAAAAGTCAGGTAGCGTTTGGCTTCCACATGGCTCTCTACCAACTGAGCCATTCGTTCAGAAAAGCCATTTTGTCGCAAATAGTTGCCACCTAGCTTGTCGTGTTGCTGGGCCCCTAATTCGCCCATTCGTTCAGCAGGCTCGTGCTCCAGAAAATGGCCAATATCGTGGAAGAAGGCAGCTAGTATTATTTCGTTGTCGTAACCTTCTTGCTCAGCTAATTGAGCACTTTGCACCATATGCTCTAGCTGAGTGACCGATTCGCCGTAAGCTTCATTGCCAAATTGCTCGTACTTGGCAAATATTTCATCAACGACTGATTGGGCTGATAGCTTTTTCATCTTTTTTCACCAAAGATATTATCTAAAAATCACAGTTGTAGCGATGCTACTTTACGTTTTTGTTACTTTCCCTTTGCATATTTTTGCTGAAACCTCTGCCATACTCGTCGTGACTGCTGTAGGTGAACGGCTTTATCCTGATCAATACTATAGCACTGTAAGCCAATCGGTCCATCAAAACCCAGATCTAAAAATGTCTTTAGAAAGGCATAGGTATCAAAGCTTCCTTCACCTAATGGTTGAATAAATGAAGCCCAGATATCATTTGTATCGGTGGGTATACTATCGGCACCGTTAAGACTGATAGCAAATAAGTAAGGTTCTGCTGCTTTCGCCAGTACTGGCAGTTGGCTCATTGGGTCTTGCTCTTGAGAGTGACAGTCAGCTAGGTAATGACATAGATTAAAAGTCATACCTAAATTCCGACGGTTGACCTTTTTAGCTACCCGAATGGCATCTTCTACCGATTCAATCCAGAAATTACGATGTGGGTACAACATAATCCGAACTCCGTACTGATGCGCTAGGTCGGCCACTTGCTGTAATATGGGAACTGCCAGTGAGTCGTATTCTGATGAGGAGGGAGGGTATTGCTGGCTAGTGACGTAGAACCAAGGTATAGTGTTCGTCCCGGCAATTTGCTTAAGCACATGAACCAGCCGAGGGTCGTAAGGCTGCTCAGGGTTATCCAGATTGATATTGACATAAATAGTGTAGAGCTGCAAATTATTCTTTTGAAGAGCCTGATACACTTCTCTAAAACCATCAAGCCCTTCTTTCTCCATTCCAGGATAGTTATTATCTAACAGTAACTGCACCTGTTTTTCTACGGTGTTGTATACACTATCCCTTAGCCCATTGTTAAACACAAAGAATGGATTATCTAATGTTTGAGCCGAAACAGTACTAGCTATCAATAATCCGAATAATAAAATGATGGTTCGGTCTCTCATGGAGCTACAAATTCGGAAGGAATATCGGTTTTGGTTGGAAAAGCCAGGGAAAAGACTGTCTCTAAACCGGGATGGGATTGTACCCGGATACTGCCCTGGTGTAGGCCCATGATATGTTGGGAGAGGCTAAGCCCGATTCCAGAACCTTTCTCCTTGGTAGAAAAAAAAGGGATAAAAATCTGATCTAACTTATCATCCGGAATGCCTGAACCGTTGTCAGCCACTTCCAGTACAGTTTTATCATTTTGCTGAGATGCCCGAAGAATAATGCTAGGGTTGGGTTGGTGAGCTACTGCCTGAATACTGTTAGTTAGCAGGTTAATCAGGACTTGTTCCAGTTGCCGTTGGTCAGCAAAAACGGACAAATCCTGGGTTTCGCACTGAGTTTGTAGATCGATGCCTAATTTCTCAAATTCTCCTCGCATTAGTTGGCTCACGCTATTGAAGAGCGATTCTACTATCAATGATTGCGGTTGCGGTTGCGGAACCTTGGTCAGACGGCGGTAATCCTCTACAAACGAAAGCAATCCATCGGTTCGCTTCTGAATGGTGCGTAATGAGTAGGCTAACTCCTCGAGATAATCATCACCAAGCTGCTCCTTTGGTTTTACTATACCTGGTTTATCCTCGAGCATCATAAGCAGGGTTTCTGACAGGGAAGAAATCGGAGTTACTGAGTTCATAATCTCGTGGGTGAGAATCCGAATGAGCTTATGATAGGCTTTGGTCTCACTCCGGTTAATTTCATCCTCAATATCGTGCAGGGTGATAACCTGGTACGATTCGTTCAGTAAGCGCACCCGGCTTAATTGTACCGATAATCGTCGCAGCTCACCTGAAATAGACAATTCTACCAAACGGCTTTCTCCATCTTGCATATTTTCTACTGCTTGAGAAAGTTGAGGGCGATTCAGCTGAATATTTTTCCAGTGATGGTAAGTGCCGGTTTTAAGCAGTGCTAAAGCCGGAGGGTTCATTAGCGTGATTTCATCTTCGTCCTTTACCGAGATGATTCCCACTTTCAGATACTTGACCAGTAAGCGTAAATACTGATACTGAGCTTCCTTCTCAATTTTTACCTGCTGGTAGGCCTCCATAATCTCTTGCATAGCTGGGTGCAAGGCTTTGAATGCAGAATGATTACTACGAGAAAAATTAATAGTGAAATCAGAGTATTTTATGGAGAGTAAAAATTTCGCTAACTCGGCATTGGTCTGAGTAACGAAGCGGATCAGTTCGTATACCTGCAAGAGAATCAGACTACCTAAAATAATCTGATTAAAAAACAGGTCAGCTCGCCCAAAGATCAGTGCAAACCCAATGAGGGTAGCTAGTAATAAGGCTACTCGTAAAATAACTAATACCGAGAAGCGCTTTAGGATCATGATAATTAAATTGTGTTCAAGTATTCATGTACTCGAGTGTTCAAGTAGTTACCTTACAATGTTCAAATTATCCACATTTACATGAACACTAGAACACACGAACACATATTTATTCCATCCCCAAGAACGACTGACCGAACTTATTTTTTAGATCGTACCAAACGGAATGAATATGGTTGGGTGCGCCGCTGCGGTTGTCGTATTCAATTAGAAAATCCGGGCTTTGGATACGGTAATAAATTGGTGCTCCCGGGTCTACTGACCCCGACCAGGCAAAAGTTAATCCTTTGGGTAAAAGATCCTCCCAATCCGAAAAGTAGGACAGAACTATGGCTTCTTCATAGGTCCCAACGTAGTGCTCAATAATTTGGCGCAGCATCTGCTGCTGGTTATCACTCATTTCTTGGGCAGGTAGCCCTGCTGGCTGTTGGGTATGCGGCTCATCGCCGGTACGGGTTAAAATATCTTCGTATAATTCTTCCGAAACTGTGGCTTGCTGCTGTTGCTCAGAACTCAGTGACTGCATCAGTTCTCGCCCTATATTGGAAGGTACATCCATGACTTCTAGTCCCGCAAAGGGACCATCGAGTACTACGGCAGGGTCAGCGCCGAGAAATAGGGGAGTGGTAGCTACTTTTCCGTCTACGAACGATACATTAATAGAAAGGTGATGGCCTTCTAGTTGCCAAGCCCAGTCTTCAGTAGCCGATGGGTTGCCAAAAACCGTGACCCAGTAGTTATTGTGACCGTAGTAGGGAGCCGTGGGGTTATTCGCTTTTTCACGGTCACGCTTGCGGCGCTCATCATTCCAGAAAATCCAGTTTACTTCCAGATAACCCCGATCGCTCAAGGTAGTTTTGAGTAGTTGTTGCACCATAATCCGTTGGGCATCGTCCATTTCTTTGAGAGGAACACCTCGGCGAGGATACTCATTAATAGGTAGATTGCTCCACGCCCAACGGTCAGCATCATCAAATTCGAGAAGGATATCAGAGCGTCTCTCCCGGTCAAAACTCATGACCAGTTGTTGAGCATTTTCGGCAGATTTAGTGATAAACGCAGTTAGCTCGTCAGAAGAATTTGCCTGACCGTAGGTGAATGGAATAGAAAAGATGCTGAAAAGAATAACGAGGCTAGCAGGCCTCAAAAAGTATATCTTCATGAGAAAGTTGTTAGGTTGAAGGCTAAATTACATTTTTATTATGATCTGAAAAATTGAAGGGACTGACCTTAGTCTTTAGTCCATGGTCGACAGTCCACAGAATGACCTGTCTGTGTTACAATCGGAGATCAGAATAAGGGGCAGACGCCATGTGGAAAGGAAAACAGAGAGCGGAAAAATAGCACTTTTCTTTCTTTAGTTTCCATCAATTTCTAAATTCTGTCTTCCGTCTTCACTCACGACTCAGCCACTGTGCCCATCACGTACATTTGCTCTAGGGTAGGAGACTCACTTCCTCCTTCGGGTTCTAAGGTAATAGCAAAAGCACCCGCTTTGCTGATACCATCTTGCATAGCCACCAACTTTTGGGTTTCATTCAGGTCTAGCACTCCGGCACTTACGGGCTGACCGTCTACAATTGCCCATAGCTGATACTGTTTTCCAGATGGCGGATCGGGCAGGCTACCCGGATTGAGGTACAGTTGGGAAGCCTCCGCATTCCAGAATACCTGGGCTAAACTGTTGGGCGAAACATCGGTGCCCTTTAGTGTGATTTGTTGAAAATCAGGGGAGGTGACAATAGCCAGATCGTTACTTAACTGTTGCTCCCGTTGGGTGGCGGTATTGTACTGGGAAGCAATCTCCTGGTTTTGTGCCAGCACCTGATTAAGCTCGAGTTCAGTTTCTTTCCACTGCTGCCGAAAGTAAATAGAAGTGAATATTGATGCTATCGCTAACAGAATGGATGCTGCTGCTGCCATCTGCCAGGGAAGCAAAGATCGCTGTTTTCCGAGTGGCTCAACCTCAGCTCTTGCCTCAGTCTTTTCGGGCTCTGGAGCTAGTTGATCTAGTATCTCATTACGTAAAGAAGCTCGGGGCTTCATTGATGACTGCATCGCCAGAGCCTCATTCGTCTCCTGAATTCGCTGAATTTCCTTCTGTATCTCTGGGTGCTGAACCGCCATTTCTTCTACATAAGTAGCCTCATCGGGAGGTAACTCTCCCAAAACGTATATCTCTAAGATACCTGACGCTATGTATTCTGAAACATTCAAGTGATATTCAGTATTTTACGTAATTTACCTAAGGCCGACCTCAAGCGGGTTTTGACTGTTCCCAAAGGAATATCAAACTCTTTGGCTATTTCTAAATGAGTATATCCTTTAAAATAAATTAAATCTACAATCATCTGCTGCTCTGAACTTAGATGCTGCAATAAGTTCACCAACCCATGATCTTTGATACGCTGTTCCACGTACATATCCGGCGATGTTGTAGATACGGTATTTTCCAGTGAATCGGTTTTACTTTTGTAAGAAAACTCCTTGGAACGTACTTTATCGATAGCCAGATTGCGGGCAATATTTAGCATCCAGGTAAATAATCGGCCTTTGCCCGAATCATACGTGGCAATATTATTCCATATCTTTAAAAATGTGTCTTGCAGTACTTCCTCCGCGATTTTTTCTTGTTGAACGATGCGGAAAACTACCCCGTAAAGCGCTTCATTGTAGTGATCGTAGAGATATTCCAGTGCTGATCGCTTTTTTTCTTTTAAAAGCGCGATGAGCTGAGGTTCATCGATATGGTTAAGCTGCTTACCTATTTTAGGCTGATATTAGGCGTACTTTATCAGTTGAGTAGGCTTAAATCTACAAAATGATTGGAAAATGCAATAAAATACTGACCGATTCCTTCTTAGGGGTGGTTTTCTTAAAGCGTTGTTTTCTCTTATAAATCAAATTTCTCGAGTCGGCGGTAAAGGGCGGTTCGGGTAATGCCCAGTTCCTTCGCAGTGTGCGTGATGTTGCCCTGATGTCGGTCTAGAGCTTGTTTGATGAAGTTGCGCTCGTTCTCATCCAGTGTTTTGGGTAGTTCATTATCCGCCGATAAATTAGTTGCCTCGCCAAGATTAAAATCTTCGGGCTGTAACTCCATTTTAGTACTGAGGATCACAGCTCGCTCAATAGCATGTTGTAATTCCCGCACATTACCCGGCCAGGAATAGTTAGTCAGATAATGGATCATTTTATCAGGTAGCGAAGACTGCTTTTTCTGATATTTTTCGGCGTATTGTTCCAGAAAATGCTGGGCTAACAAAGGAATATCGTCAGTGCGTTCCCGCAGAGGGGGAATCTGAATTTCTACCGTATTAATACGGTAGAGCAAATCCTGACGAAAAGCAAGTTCTTGGTCAACTGAAGCTCCACTGATAGGCTGGTTAGTAGCACAAATCAGCCGAATGTCTAGCGAGGTGTCCTGATTCGATCCAATCCGGCTAACTTTTCGGGTTTGTAGCACCGATAGTAATTTGGCCTGCTGAGTTAAACTCAAGTTCCCGATCTCGTCTAAAAATAACGTTCCCCCCGAGGCTTGCTCAAATTTACCAGCTTTATCTTGATAGGCATCGGTAAATGCGCCTTTCACATGACCGAACAATTCGCTCTCAAACAGGGTGGAGGTAAGGGCACCGACATCTACCCGCATAAAAGGCTGATTTTTTCGGGTCGACTGTTGGTGAATGAATTGGGCTACTAAGTCTTTTCCAGTGCCATTTTCACCTAAAATTAGCACATTGGCATCAGTAGGGGCAACTTTACTGATCAGCTGAAACACTTGACGAATGGCCTCCGACTGGCCAATCATCGTAGGGGAGGCTCTTGAGGGAGTCATTACTCGCTTCTTTTTTACCTGCTGTCGGCTTAAAACAGTTTCTATCGCTTCCAGTAGCTTTTGATTCTTCCAGGGTTTGAGTACAAAATTAGCAGCACCTAAGCGCATAGCTTCTACTGCTAGTTCAATGTCACCATAGGCAGTAATTAGAATTACGCCAGTTTCTGGGTCAATCTCCCGAATGCGCTCTAGCCAGTATAATCCCTCTTTTCCATCGTGCTCACCCCGTCGGAAATTCATGTCCAGCAACACTACGTGGTAATGGTTTTGAGAAACAAGCGAATTAACCTGAGTAGGATCTTCCTGGGTATCAACTTGCTCAAAGTATTGTTTCAAAAACATGCGAGCCGAGTGCAGTACGTCTACATCGTCGTCAATAATTAAAATACGCCCAGCTTGTTTCCCAGTCATAGATATACCTCTTCTACCGTTTTTTACTTGACCAAGATAGTGCTTTACTTACAGCGGTACAACCAGTATTTACGACTAAGGAGCTTTGATAGCTTACGTTCAAGACTCGTAAGGATTTGTATTCTCTTCCACACTTTGACCAGCCATGTACAGGGTGCGGGTAGGGTAAGCAAACTCAATACTCCGCTTCTGAAATTCAGCAAATATTTCAAAGTTGATCGCCTGCTGTACGTTCATGTATTCGTTGAAATCGGCAGACTGGACGATGTAGACTACCTCGTAATTAAGGCTAGAATCACCGTAGGCTTTGAAGTGAGCCCGATCGAATTTGGCTAGCTCTTGGGTTTCTACCGCCCGCTGCAGAATTTCTGGGATCTCTTTTACTTGTTCAAGCGGAGTTTGGTATACCACTCCTACACTAAATACAATTCGGCGGGTTTGCATCCGCTTATAGTTATGAATTCGGGAACTGGTAAGGTCGCTATTAGAAAATACCAATTGCTCACCTGAGAGGCTTTTCACCCGGGTAGTTTTAATTCCAATGGCCTCTATCGTACCTAATTTATCGTCTACAATAATAAAATCGCCGATCTCAAAGGGACGGTCAAAGAAAATCACGAAGTAGTTGAATAGATCACCCAGAATATTTTGAGCTGCTAGAGCAATGGCAATACCTCCAATACCTAACCCGGCTACCATGGCGGTAACGTTAATTCCTAAATTATCGAGCAACACTAGTAAACCCGCACTCCAGATGAGCACATTGAATATCAGCATGACTCCGCCTAATTGTTTCACTTTTTCCTCCCCGTTTGATTGCCGGAGGACGTAGGAGCGTAGTAACATCAGTACCACTGAGGAAATAAACCGAATACTAAAAAAAGTGATGACTACTAGCGCAGCGATGCGGATTGCTTCATTCGCTGTATCGGGTAGGGTAAGGTATTTTATTCCGATGTAGACCGAGATAAAATACAATATTGGTATTCCGAAACGGCTGATACTTTCAACAATGTAATCATCAATATCAGTTTCAGTGCTAGCTGCTGCCTTCTTAAGTTGACCGATAACTATTGACCGAATAATCCGGGTAATAATTATGCCCAGTAAAATAATACCTAGGGCAATCAGATAATCTTCGGGAGTATTGTTATCAAAAATGCCTTCAAAGTTTTTGGATAAGTTTTCAAAAAATGTCTCTAACATATATTCAATTGCAAGTTTATCCCGGACTAAGTTCCGGGAGTTGTAAGTGGATAATTGAAAATTACAGTCACTGTTGTTAAAAGAGGCTTGAGAAAATGTTTGGCAATTATTCTATTTCAGTGGTTGATTTCTGAAAATCAGTACTGCACATCGTAAGTGCGTAGCGATAGACCACCTTCAAACTCTTCAGCGTTGGTTTGATGGAGCTTAATAGCAACCTGAGAATCTCCAAAAAGCGGAGTCCCTCCACCGAGTATGATAGGATTGAGCTTGAGCTTAACCGTATCGATAAGTTTATTTTCCAAGAGCCAACCGGCAAATATTCCGCCACCGCAGAGATAAATATCGCTTCCTTCCGTTGCTTTCAATTTCCGGACTTCTGATAAATCCTGCTTTACGACCATTACCTGCTCGTTTGGATTTTCAAACTCCAGTGAGTTAGAAAAAATGTAGTGGTGCATATGAGGGTAAGCAGGTTGTCCCGGAGGTAAACCGAACTTATAACCGAATTCATACGTCTTGCGACCCATAATTACCGTATCGAAATTCTGTAAGTCTTGCATGTATTTTTCAACTAATGCGCCTTCGGTAGCAAATAGCTCAATATTTTCATCTGGGCCAGCAATGTATCCATCTAACGATACAGCTACGTAGTATTCTATCTTTCTCATAATTTAGGTCGTCATGAAATAATGTTCAAAGTTACTCAACTTCATGAATACATAAACACGCTAACCCACAAACAAGGCATTAATTACTTCACCTGACTCATTACAGCTCGGTCAAACAGGCGGTCGCTTAGCAGCCAGCGCATGAACATAAGAGGTTTCGCCATACTGCCCACTGCGTAGCGGGTTTTAGGCTTTTTAACCCTCACAGCTCTTGCTACCGTATCAGCAATGACTGTAGGCGAACTACCGCTTCCTATTTCGTAAGAATCCTGAGCTGATTTTTGCATGGCTTTAGCTAATTTGGCGTAGGCTGAATTGCCCGAACGCGCCATCATTGGCCCTGTCATTACATCTCCAAATTCGGTATTGATAATTCCTGGCTCAACAATGACTACATCAATACCAAAGGGTTCTAATTCTAACCGTAAGCAATCCGACCATCCTTCCAGAGCGTGTTTGGTAGCGTGGTACCAAGCCCCCAGTGGTGTATAAATTTTGCCACCCATAGATGAGATATTGATAATTTTTCCTGAGCCTTGCTCGCGCATGTAGGGTAGAACTTTTTGGGTGAGGGCTGCCAACCCGAATAAATTTACCTCAAATTGGTAGCGGGCATCATCAATCGGAGTGTCCTCTACTGCACCGTAGCTCCCGAATCCGGCATTGTTGACTAATTCATCTACTCCTCCTTGTTCCAGGCTAATCTGTTCTACCACACTGGTAATATCGGCCTCTTGGGTGATGTCCATTTTTAGGGCCTTGGCACCTAATTTTTCTAAATCCTGCATTTTCTCAAGGCGACGGGCCGCTACATAAACGACTAAACCATCTTGCAACAGTTTTTTGGCAATTTCTTTACCTATTCCAGAAGATGCTCCGGTGACTAATGCGACTTGTTGGTTTTTCATTATTATAAAGTTTTGAGTAAGTAATCACTTATTTTTTTATTAAAATTTTTTATACCTTGTATGTCTTCATAAGATATTCAAGCAGTTTTTCTTTTTGAGCAACGTCATTTTTGAGTAATCCGCTACCTAACCCATCCAGAAAGTGAATTAGAAATTCAGCTTCCATTTCGGGGGAGGCATAGTCGAGTTTTTGGAAAGCGTTGGTTAAAGCAACTCGTAAAGGCTCCATCTTATTTGAGGTGTGTTCTGGTAATTCCCACTTTAGCTTATACTGAAGTCGCCAGAAGTCATATTCTGACTCAGGTACCGAAAAAGGAAGTCTGAGTGCCTTTTCAATAGTTTTCTTTGGGACAGTTTCTAGCACAACATCGGCGTATAGTGATCGTAAACGCTCTTCACCTAAAGCAATTATTGCCTTCAGTAAACCTTCTTTATTGCCAAAGTGCCGAAAGATTAACCCCTCAGATACGCCTGCTTGCTGAGCCACCTTGCTAGTAGAAGTAGCGTGATACCCTTGTTGGGCAAATAGATCCAGTGCGGCTTGAATGATATTTTCTTTTTTCTCAGTCATAAAGTGAGTAATTACTTACAAATACGATAACATTTTCGGTTAGGTTTCAAAAATATTGAATTTTAGTCAGGTATTTTTTTCAGTATCTTTCTGACTTTCGCTCTTACGGATGCGCTTTCGTGAGTGAGTGCTTCTTCACAAATTAGTCGGTACTCATGCCGTAGTTCAGGTATGTTTCTGACAATTTCCAGATAAGCCTCGTAAGCTGCCGCTTTCACAAATTTTTTACTAGAACTCATCTTCTCTCTCACGAACGGCTCCAGGTGCTCTGCCATTTTAGAATCAATATTGAATTTTGGCATGATCTGAAGTACATGTAATTGGCTTTCCCAATGCTGGAGGTGATTGACAATGCCCAATATCTTATTTACTTGTTTGACTGATAGAGTATTGGCCTTATCGTAGTGATGTTTGATTAGCCAAGAAGTTGCCCGCCTTAAATCTTCGTGAGATTGGTAGAGCTGGATAATGTCATCAATAAAGGTCGCGTCGCTGATGTGACTATTGTATAGGGAAACCAGGTGATCAATATGCTTTCCGTCCCAGTGGGCAAGAGAGTGGGGCAAATCATCTTTCATAGGCAAGGGTGACAGTTTTCAATTAACAATGTACACTTAGCAGCTTGTTCCGGACATGATCCGGGATGAACAAGTTACAATTTAAAATTATTGAGGAAGTATTCTGTATCATTGCTTACGGCCTTTTGACAAACCGTAGAAATCTTCTACCTTTGCAGTGCGGGTACGACCAGCTCCTGCTGAACTCCCCCAGGCCAGGAATGGAGCAAGGGTAGGCGGTCGTAGCGGTGCGATACCCGCTTTTTTTCTTTTTAGCTTTCAGTCCACTGTCAACAGCGCTCAGCGCCTGATCTACGGAATGTAATTACTGACAATTTCTTCTAGTTTCTAACCTCTAATTTCTGTCTTCCCACTTCCAAACATCAATTTCTGATCCCTAATCCTTCATTTCCATTAGCTTCCAGCTTTGGTCTTCCGTCTCCTGACTTTCATCTCTCTCATTTCACATTTCATCTTTCCTTTACTACCTTCACTGCAAAAAAGTGGGGGGAAACATGTACATTATAAAAGTAAAAGGGAAAGCAAAAATTCCTGATTATATTCAGTTGCGGGACGATAATTTTGTGCTCATTGCCTATTTCCGGGCAGATCGTGCCCTGAAAAACCTACATAAGTACGGATTAGAAGGAAAAGAAGAAGCCTTGGAGAAAGTAATTGCAGCATTACCTTTCGGGAAAATTCAAAAACTAGAAATCTGATGGAAGAGTCCTTCTTAGATGATAAGCCAGTAGTAGACGTACAAAACGCTTGTATCTTTCAAGAGCACCAAGTAGTGTTGGAAGATGTTCACTTTTCTATTGCCCGGGGCGAGTTTGTGTACTTAGTGGGGCGCACGGGTAGTGGCAAAAGTTCATTGATGCGAACGCTTTATGCAGACCTACCTTTACGGATTGGGGAGATGGAAGTAGCGGGTTATTCCATTAAAACAATTAGTCGCTCTGACGTTCCCTACCTTCGTCGGCGATTGGGCATCATTTTTCAGGATTTTCAACTTTTTGCCGACCGTACCGTAGACGAAAACCTTAATTTTGTGATGCGAGCCACGGGTTGGAAGGATCGAGCTAAAATGAAGAAACGTTTAGCCGAAGTACTGATGCAGGTTGGACTGGGTTCGGCCGGAACCAAACTGCCCCACCAGCTCTCGGGCGGTGAACAGCAGCGGGTTGCCATTGCCCGTTCTCTCATCAATGAACCTATTCTACTGGTCGCCGATGAGCCTACCGGAAACTTAGATCCCAGCGTATCAGAAGGGATTCTGAAGCTTTTTCAAGAGATTAACGAGCGGGGTACTACCGTGCTGATGGCTACGCATAGTCACGAATTTGTCCGTAATTATCCCGCGCGGGTGCTCAAATGCGAACACGGTCGCTTGCTCGATTCTCAACGAGAGGATTTCGAACTAAATAGCACATATTAGTCCACAGTCCACAGTCCACAGAATCATTGATGTGCTTTCGGACATTCTGCGTATTGTAGTTGGACTAAACACTACCAAAAACCAGTTGGCTAAGGAAGTTCGTTGTCAAATTTCCAAAAAGGAGATCAGGGTCATACCGATAGGATCTTCCACATTAGATATTGAAATTTGGGCCGCTGACCGGAACAAAACAGTATTAGAAAAGCACTGGATCAGGCAATTAGTGTCCAAACCGAGAAGTAGCTCTATTGCAGCTAAGTAGGAGACTTTTCTTCGTAACTCCTACCAATTACAGCTATACTTCTTTTCAACCACTAGTACATTCAAAACAACCATTTATTTAATGTAGATACTCTGAGATTGCTTAATGCCTTAGGTTAGCAGTATGATCTAACTGCTTCAATCTGTTAACCATAAATCTCATGGAAAAACTATGTGACAATCTGCTAATCATTTTCACCATTGATTTCTTCTCTTGTCAGGAGAAAGCCCACACGAAGTACCAGCCCTCTTCCAAAAGGTAAATGAACTTGGTCATGTGATATCTACTCTAACTGCTACCTGCCTACAATCGGGAAGATTGTATCCTTATCTACTGGGATTTTATGAACTCACAGTCTCTTCATTAATGATAAGAAACGCCTAGCTGGTTGCTCGGGTTTTCACTTTTGATACGCTGAATAAATAACTAACCTATTAAATACTACATTTATGATAATCACCCATATTTCTCGATGGTTGATTCTGATCCTAGGGATTGGAATAACTCAACCAGGTTTGGCTCAGTTAGCTGAGTATACCAGTGGGTTCGATCCTCAGTCGGTGATCACCACCCAAGCAAACGGTACTCGCAATGTGTTAGCCTCTGACCTGGATGGGGATGGCGACGCAGATGTGCTGGCAACTACTCACGACGACCATAAGATTATCTGGTTTGAAAACGATGGCTTAGGGAATTTTGGTGTGGAACAGGTTATAGTCAACCAGAGTTATTACATCAGTGATATTGATGCTACTGATTTGGACGGAGATGGGGATCAGGACGTGTTGTTTGCGTTCTCGAGTAACGATATGATTGGCTGGTACGAAAATGATGGATTGGGGAACTTTGGAGCGCAGCAGGTGATCACCACGCTGGCAGACGGTGCAAAATCAGTACGCTTTGTGGACTTGGATGGAGACGAGGATCAGGACGTGCTCTCTGCCTCTATGTATGACGATAAAATTGCCTGGTACGAGAATGATGGCTTAGGTACCTTTGGTAGCCAGCGAGTAATTACTACCCAGGCGGATCTAGCATATGGATTATATGCCGCAGACTTGGATGGAGACGGAGATCCGGATGTACTTTCCATATCTGCTTATGATTATAAGCTCGCTTGGTATGAGAATCTAGGAACGGGTAACTTTGGTAATCAACAGGTTATTGAGATTACTTCCAATGCTGCCTATAATATCTTTGTTGCCGACCTAGATGGAGACGGGGATCTGGATCCCGTTACAACTACTTTTTCCGAAGATAAGATTGCCTGGAATGAGAACCAGCTAAATACACTTCTCCCGGCAGTTACTAGCCTTACTTTAATAAATACAGACCTTAATCGGCCAGTTCAACCTATGGTGGGGGGAGATGTGATTGATCTATCGTCAATGAGGCTCTCGAGTTTCACGCTACGAGCCGAAGGTAGCCCGCTTACACTTGATGAGGTACTGTTTGAGTTGAAAGGGCCTATTAGTGAAACTTACCGCGATCTCTCCCCCACTTCAGGATTTTTGAGGAAAAGGGCAAGTTTTTTACTGGAAAGTCTCCTCAACCGGGTCAATATAAGCTCATTCTTACTGCCACCAGGAATGGAGTGGTTGGCTTTCCTCAGTTAATAACTTTTAGGATGGTATCTAGCTTGATTGAGAGCTTTACCCTCGTACGTACCGATACCGATCAGGATCTTATGCCGTTAGTGGACGGAGCAGTCATTGATCCGAGTATCTTTGGGGGAGCTGGGTTCAATGTACGGGCTAATGTAGAAGCAAATGTGGTGCGGGTGGTGTTTGAGCACAGTGGCTCCCATAGCGGTACACAAGATGAAGGCAATGCCCCTTTCACTCTATTTGGCGATGTGAGTGGTGACTACTACGGAGAAGATCCACTGCTAGGCGATTATACCGTAACCGCTACGCCTTACACGGAAGACGATGATAGCACGTTTGTAGCCAGTAGTCCAACTACCATTCACTTTACGATAGCAGAGCCAACAGCTAGGACTTTACAAGTGTATCCGAATAGTTTCAATAATGAGATATTCCTTGATACTCCTCGAAAAGAAAGGCCAGTTCAAATTCAGTTTCAATCAGTACAAGGCCACGATCTTCATATAGTACTGGAGCAACAGGTTATCCAGGAGAAGAAGAGAATACGAATTTCTACTCAACACCTACCATCGGGACAATATATCATGCGGGTGATTGGTCGAGATTGGACGGAAACCCGGCACGTTATTAAACAATAAATAGATAGCCTCACAACGGGCATGTAGCGGAGCACGACACCGAATATTTTGGTAACTTTTGCGATTCGGTAGGTTACTGATTATTAGGCAAAGAATAGTAAACCAGACTACTGGTTTTTACGTATTGGTTGTGCCATCTATTCAATGGTACACACGATGAAACTATTTGCTTGTCAGAAATGCGGTCAGCTACTCTACTTTGAGAACGACCACTGCGAACGTTGCGGGAGTCGGTTAGGCTTTTCCTCAGAAACTAGGGAGTTGCTGACCCTGACCTCGAAAGATAAAGGTATATTGGAACCATACGATCAACGAGGTGGTCAGTATCGCTACTGCTCTAACGCACAGTATCATGCTTGTAATTGGCTGGTTCCTAGCACGAGTGATGGTGAGTTTTGTGCTGCCTGTCAGTTTAACCGTACCATTCCGAACTTATCCGACAAAAACAATCTTCGCCTATGGCAAAAGTTAGAGGTGGCTAAACACCGGCTAATCTACTCTTTGTTACGGATGAAACTCTCAATGGTATCACGAAAAGAAAAGCCAGATATCGGACTGGCTTTTGATTTTCTAGCTGACCCACCCGAATCCGGGGGTAAACAACAAGCTATTCTTACCGGACATGCCGAAGGGTTGATTACCATCAATATAAAGGAAGCAGATGATGCTCAACGAACAAAGATGCGACAGGAGATGGGAGAACGGTACCGGACTCTTCTAGGGCACTTTCGGCACGAAGTAGGGCACTACTATTGGCAAGTATTGATTGCTGACAACGAGCACCTGGCTAAGTACCGCCGTTTGTTTGGTGACGAACGAGAAGACTACGGCGCAGCGCTTAAGAAGCACTACGAACAGGGCCCTCGTTCAGATTGGCAACAGCAGTTTATCAGCTCTTATGCTAGTACCCACTCCTGGGAGGATTGGGCTGAAACCTGGGCGCATTATCTACATATCGTAGATACTGTCGCTACCGCCTATGCCTTTGGACTTCAAATTGACCCCCGAGTTACCGAAGAAGATAATCTAACGGCGGACATTGATCGTGATCCCTATCAAATGAAAAACTTTGATCGCGTTTTAGAGTTATGGCTTCCGCTGACCATTGCTATGAACAGCATTAACCGCAGTATGGGTCAGCCCGATATGTATCCTTTCGTAATTTCGGACCCAGTAATGGAAAAGTTGAGATTTATTCACGATGTGTGTAAAGTGTCGGGTGATGGGTTAAAGTAGTTTTCAAAAGAGATATAAATTGATGAACCGCCCGATTATAGCATCATGCATTTGCTCGGACTTAGAAAAGCAGATTGTCCGCCGAGCCAAGCGTTTGATGCGAGTACGTAGATCCAAATTCTTTCGCTCTATGCGCAAGTTAGATCCTTGCCGATGCGATGAATAGGCGTAAACCGGATGCTCGTATAGCTTTTCCAATCGTCGGTATCGAGTCGGTCAATGAGCCGCTCTGGTAGTAAGTTAATCAAATTTTGAAAGGTCGCATTGGTACGCCGACCAAAGGTAAAGGCTAGTACTTTACGGGTAGTTTTCTCCAGCACATACCATAGCCAACGCTGGTTCTTTTTATGCTGTATAAAGCTCCATTGCTCATCACACTCGGCTGACAGACAGACTTCTACATCTAGCTGCTTTAGCGCAACACGCTCAGTTTCATCGGGTAGTTTGCCGATAAAATGATGATTGACATAGCTCACTTGGCTCGCTTTTTTTTCAGATGACTAATTACGGTGTTCTTATTGATACCAAGTACTCGGGCTGTATCTCGGATTCCGTTTCCATTATGGGCCATACGCTCAATTTTTTCTTTGACGCCAGGTTTATAGGCTTCATGAGTATACTCTAACTGAAACGTTCTATTACAGTCTTGGCATTTCAGACGTTGATGCCCGCTTTGCTTGCCCATTTTAATTAACTTTTCACTTTGACAGTAACGACATTGTAATGTTTGGATGACCATCAGTTTTTAGCTAAGATATGCAGAAAACTACTTTAACCCATCACC